>Ga0256839_1001502_pt1 | contig 28215 bp, 20 predicted proteins | sample 354166metaG_FD_185968 | JGI IMG/M metagenome (GOLD analysis project Ga0256839, IMG submission 185968) | Hydrothermal vent microbial communities from Mid Atlantic Ridge, Atlantic Ocean - 354-166 | ecosystem: Environmental > Aquatic > Marine > Hydrothermal vents | place: Atlantic Ocean: Mid... | reverse complement strand
GCCAACGGCTGGGGGATACCATATTTGTTGAAGGGCTGCGATATTTTTATAAAAATAATCTTTTCAAAGTTGCAAACTTTGATGACATTCGCCACGCTTTTGAGTTTGTCAGCAAGAAAGCATTAAGTGCAGAATTCAAGCAATGGACAACACGGGTTGGCGCACCGGAACTTCAGCTTGATGATGTGGCGGTTAATAAAACAGCCACTGGATATAAACTTAGCGCCGCTTTAATACAGACCCAGACCAAGCCGGTTTTTAAGCTGCAGATACCCATGCTGATTCAATTGGAGGGAGAGGATGAATACCGGCACCATCTGTTTTCCATGAGCCAGCGGCAGGCCACATTGGAGCTGCACTTTAAAAGCCGACCCTTGCGCATTAAGGTTGACCCACAATTTGATCTCTTCCGGCAACTTGACCCCAGTGAGATACCCAGCTCATTTGCGCAGCTGTTTGGTGCAGAGAAGGTGCTGATCGTGCTTCCATCAAACGCCCCTGCTGAAATTAGATCTGAATATGCAAAGCTGGCAGACAACTGGGCCAGACGCTCCTCCGCACTGGAGATCAAATGGGACAGAGAAGTTGAGCAACTGCCAGTGAACCAGGCAGTATGGCTTTTTGGGCAGAGCAACCAATTACTACAAACCGTTAAGAATTCAACAGCAGAAGAGCTGTTTTCAAATCAAGCCGCACAATTTAGTATCAACAAAAAGCCATTTTCAACCACCACACACAGCATTGCCCTGGCCGTGCCCAACCCTTCCAGCCCAAAACATACGGTTGGCTGGTTTGCGGCGCACACCCCAGATGTTATTCATCGCCTTGGCCGCAAGCTACCCCATTATAAAAAATACAGTTACCTGGTATTTAAAGGAGCTGAAGCTCACAATATATATAAAGGGAGATGGCCGCTGAATAATTCAGCATTGCACTTCACCATGGACAAAGACCAAGCCAGCGCAGAACTGCCACTAACACCCCATCCAGCACTAACAGGCTCTGTTAAAAACAAGTAATCGAATTAATCCACGCTATTCCATTTCATAACGAACACAATTTCTTCCCATTGATTTTGAACAATAGAGCGCTTTGTCTGCTTTATGAATAAAGGACTCTTTTGTATCATCCCCCTTCAGTTCGGCGACACCTGCGCTGATCGTAACAGGGACATTAACCGCCCCATCACCGTATGGGTTTTTTTCAATCAACTGACGCAACGACTCTGCTTTTTTATAAGCACTGCTACCGGTCGTTTCTGGCAAAATAATTGCAAATTCATCTCCACCACAACGGCCATTGATATCACAATTTCTTGATGAATTTTTAATCAAATCCGCCAGCCATTGCAACACACAATCACCAACCAAATGACCAAAACTGTCATTAATCGCTTTAAAGCAATCAATATCCAGCATTATCAGAGACAAGGAGGCATTATAACGACGCGCGTGATTCATCTCCTTTTCAAGTAGCAGATGCATCTCAACATAATTATAAAGATCGGTTAAACCATCACGAGATGCAATCTCACGCAACAGCTGGTACTGGGCCGCTATCTCTATAGCATAATCAATCGCAATCGCCAGATGGTCAGGGGTAACGTCACCCTTTTTCAAGTAATTAAGCGCACCCCATTGCTTGATTTCCTTGTATATTTCACGCCCTGTTTCTGAAGTTAAAAATATTATTGGCGCTCGACAGCCGTGCTCTTTTGCATAACGCAAAAGGCTAACCCCATCCTCTTCACCGAGCCGGTAATCCATAAAGATAACATCATACTGATCGTCTAGAATCTCTTTCTGTCCCGAAGAAAAAGAGCTGCACCATTTGATACAGTAAGTTAGCCCTTCAATTTTAGAGAGCATGCGGTTGAATATCTCCTTATCTTCAGGGTCATCCTCAACCAACAGCAATTTCAGCTCACCATTAAACATTTACCTTTCCCTTATACAGTGGCAACGTGAAGACAAACCTTGAACCTTCACCACATTTACCGTATGCATGAATAGATCCGCCATGCCTTTCTACGATTTTTTTACAAATCGACAGCCCTACACCTGTGCCTTCATATTTATCACTTCGACCATGCAGTCTTTCAAATACACCAAAGATCCTGTCTGCATAACGATCATCAAACCCTATGCCATTGTCACTAACTGTGACCTCCAGCATGTCATTTACAATGCAGCCGGTTATCTTTACAACTGGTGGTATATTGTCACGATGATATTTAATTGAATTTCCTATCAGGTTCTGCATTAGCTGCCTCATTTGCAGAGGATCTGCAAGCACCTCCGGCAACTCACCTATAGTCACACTGCCTGCGGACTGTTTAAGCGCAATCTCAAGATCAGAAATTACCTCAAATACTATGCTTTCTAAACTTAGCGGGCAGAAAGGATTTGGTTTTGTTGTTATTCTTGAATAGGCCAGAAGCCCATCAATTAAAGCCTGCATGCGCTGAGCAGCATTTATTATTCGCTCAAGATAGGCGCGTCCACTCTCTCCAAGCGACTCTGAAAAATCCTCTTCAAGAATGCTGCCAAATGACTGGATTTTTCTCATTGGCTCTTTTAAGTCATGAGAAGCAATTCGAGCAAAACTCTCAAGTTCATCATTGCTTCTTTTTAACTCCTCCGTGATCAATTTCAACGGCGTCACATCAGTAATCGTTCCGATATAACCACTGACCTCAGACGAATCATTCAATTCAGGATGTACTTCACCTATCACCCAAACACTCTCATTGCTAGGGTGAACAAATCTAAATTCTGAATAAAATGATTTCTGCTGGGTAATGCACCTGTTCCACTGAGATGCAACCAACCCTTTATCATCAGGATGTATTCTATCAAGCCAGTTTCGCTCTAAAACATCTTTCTCCACCGCATCCAGCATCTCCAGCCCACGAGGATTTACAAAAACACACTCACCTAATGCAGTAAACTGCAAGATGCCTACGGGAGCTTTGTTTGCAAGCGCTTGAAAACGTAGTTTGCTTTCCCGCAGTTGGCGTTCAACCTTCTCTCTTCTTGCAATATCATTTGCCAGCTCAGAGACCATTATCCCAAAAGAGTATGATAGGTGGCCAATCTCACCAGAAGTCTTACTGGGAACTGTATAGCTTAAATCACCTTCCGCTACTTTCTGGGTTGCATCAACCAATTGTGCCAATGGTTTGGTCAGTGCATTTGCAAAATAGTAACCGATAATTATTGCTATGATTATAACGACCAGGGTTAATTGAAGTGAAAACTTAATGACTTCATTTAAATCCTGCTCCATTCTCTCTATACTGAATAACGCTACAACACTACCAACAACTTCATGTGTATCTATTGGATGCTCATTTTCCAGCATTTGAATCTCATCCATCTGAACTTCATCAACAATGATTTTTTGCTGGATGGTTTTTACTTTTAAAGGCAGATATTTTCTATTTTCATGCTTGGAAAGCAACACATTCGCTTCATCGTATACAGAGACAGAAACAAGATCAGGCGTATGCAACATGGTTTTGAGTACGCGCTCAATCTCATCTACCTGTTTGATCATTACAGAAAGTTCAAGATTTTTTGCTGCTGCATCAACAGCAGATTGAATTCGGATATCAAACTCATCCTGAATCTGGCGCTGGGTATGGGAGACAAAAGCTGTTGCAATTACAACGACAGATACAACCACAATCAATGACATAAGAAATATCATTTTTATTTTTAGTGGAAATTCTATAGATGTTTTCAATGTATCTCCATTACACGTCCGTCTTCATACGTTATTACTTAATAAAAAATGCATCCCGGGGGGCAACGATATTAACTCCTGGAGAGAGTCTTTCTGCCACGTTTGAATTCATAAGAACATTAACAGTTGATGGGTACTGAAACCCGAATTCTCCTTCTTCCATTAGGCGCTCAACCAACTCTCCAGCTTGGGCTCCCAGGCTTTGGTAACTTGCAAACAGACTGAACAGTGCGCCATTTTGCACAGTCCATCTGTTTTCACCAATAATTGGTATTTTTTTGCGTAACGCGCGCAATAGAATAACCTGTTTAAGCAACCGGGCATTACTCGTGATGATTTTATCTGTGCGCAACCATAAAGCATCAACCTGCTTCAGCAGGTCATCTACGGCAGGCGCAACCTCCCTGATATCATCAATTTTTTTCGCAATAATTGTTATGCCGACTTTATTTGCAATTTCTTTAATGTCATTGATTGCGCCCTCACTATCTTTTCCGTATAACACTCCAATTTTTTGGACTCCAGGCAGAATCTCACGAAACATCAGCATCTTCTGAGAAGCGGAAAAACCTATCCTAATGCCTGCTCTGCTATCAATTTCATACTTTTTTGGGTTAGATAGCATAGAGAACATGACCGGAATATCTTGTCTGTCTTTAGCCGCCCAAGCTGCCCTGGATCCCAGTGCAACAATAAGATCCGTTTTATCTTCAGTGATCCCCCTGATCATCACGCCACCCTTGTCAACTTCCCCTTCCATGTTCACAACTTTGACAGTGGAGTCTGGAAGAACATTTTTAAACTCCTTTACAAAGCTATTGTATGGCGCAGCATTTTTACTTGTGATGATCACAATATTGTATGCCAGTGCTATGGAAGCAAAAGAGAATGAGCTCACAAATAAAAAAAACAGCGCGAGCATGCCAGAAATGAGTCTGGCTTTTTTGCAACGCTCTGCTTTTCTTACACTGAAGGTCATTATCTTGAATTTAGCTTGTTTTTTATCTCAAAAATAAGGTCGGCTGTGCGCACCGGTTTCTTGATGCAGCTTGCCGTGCCCAGTTTAACACCTGGGGTAGCCTTGAAATATTTACAGTAAGCTCCCAAAAGCAATATTGAAATGTCTTTTTTTATGCGGTACTGGCCCCTGATTTTTTCAATAAATGTTATGTCATCCTTGTCTGACAGCAGATGATCTACTATTACCAAGTCAAACACAGGTTCTGCTTCACTGCCCATCAATGGCTGCATCTCATCTGCATGGCTTTGTGCCAGCACCACTGTTGCACCTTGCTGAGCAAGTTCATCTTTAACAAAAGATTGATAAGCCGGGCTGCCATCAATCATGAGCAGCTTCACCCCGCTTAAATCAACATCTGCTAATACTGTTTCACTATTTTTTGCTTGCTGCCATAACCTTACGTTGAAGTAGAATGTACTTCCTCTGCCTTCAACACTTTCCACCCACACCTCGCCGCCCATCATCTCGATTAATTTTTTTGATATTGTCACACCCAGCCCAACACCGCCATGTGCCTTTGTGTTTGATGAGTCTGCTTGAGAAAAACTGTCGAAAATAGCATGCAATTTTTGCTTTGGAATGCCTACTCCAGTATCCGCTATGGAGAACTGCAGATAGCACTCTTTAACACTGTCCCCCTCCCTGTTTGCATATTTAAGGCTCGTTTCTTTTTTTGTCTCACTGTTTTTATCTGCAAGCGAGACGTTTAACACCACCTCTCCTTGCTCGGTAAACTTTATTGCATTGCTTATAAAATGCATCAGTATTTGCTCTAAATGCGCAGGATCACCGATTAATTTTATTGGCACATCCGATGCCACATGGCAAGTAAACTGAAGACCCTTTGCTTGCGCCTTTTTCTCAAAAACGGATGCTATTTTTAATGGCAAACCATCCAGCTCAAACGGAACAGCTTCAATCTCAACCTGTGAAGATTCGATTTTTGATATGTTAATGATTTCATCAATTAAATGCAGAAGATCATTACCCGCTTGCATTGATGTTTTCACATACGTCTTCTGCGCCGTTGATAAACCAGACTCTGACAGCAGCTCCGCCATGCCAATAATGGTGCACATCGGCGTACGTATCTCATGACTGATATTGGATAAGAACTCACTTTTTATGCGGCTTGCATCTTCAGCTGATTTTTTGGCTTTTATTAGCTCAAACTCAGCTTTTTTTCGCTCTTCTATCTCAAGTGCCAGCTTGCCATGTGCATGACGTAGCGTATCAATGGTTTGAGCCATGTTTATCGCATAACGAATTGAACGTTCGAGAACCTGCGCATTTAGCTCTCCTTTTACAAGATAGTCTGAGGCACCCGCTTTCATTGCCTCTATATCTACATCGAGATCTCCTTGACCGGTAAGAATTATTATGGGTTTAATGCACCCCTTTTCACGCGCCTTGCGCAAAAGATCCAAACCATTGCCATCACCCAGCCGATAGTCAATCAGGCAGATATCCTGATCCAGATTATTAATCCATTTTAATGCTTCAAAATAGCTGGGCACCCATTGAATATCACTCTGTAAATCGCGTATACGACTGAACAGGCTTTTTATGATAAAATAATCCTCTTCATCATCTTCTATAAGAAGGATATTCAGCCTCTTTATTACCATCTCACTTAATACCTTTGCCCTGGTTTCTCATTTGATTGCATCACACTACTTTGCTCATCCTCCCCATGCGGCATGCTTTTTTGGCAACTCAACGACTTCAAACCAATACCTTTTGATTATTTCCATTGTTTCAACCAGCCCTTTAAAACTTGCTGGTTTCGTTATGAAGGAACTTGCACCAAAAGAGTAGCTATTGCAAACATCATGCTCAGCTTTGGATGTTGTCAATACAATCACGGGGATATGGCATAATGCAGCTTGCGATTTGATGGCTTTTAACGCTTCCAGCCCATTCATTTTTGGCATATTAAGGTCAAGCAGGATTATATCTGGCTCAGGGTGTTTTCTTTCATACTCATCCTCTCTGCCAAGGTACTCCAGCAGCTCTTCACCATCCTTCACAAACTCTAGCCTTGCATTCAAACGCGACTGGCTAAGCGCTTTTTTTGCCAGCAGACAATCATCTTCATCATCATCTGCCATTAAAATCACCAGTGGTTTATCATTTGCATACATATCACCAACCTCTCATACAGCTTATTTGTTAAGGACACTAACGATCCATATTGTCAGCACAGCGCAGCACTGACATTTCGCCAAGTTAATTACATTTAATTCAGGCACGCCACTGCCCCTTTGAGACCCGAAACCCTCCCCACATATTCAGGGGATCACCTAATGGATTATAGTAGTATTATTCCATGAATTACTGGGCAGTATTTTAAGTGGCTGTTTTTAATCTCTATTATTCTTTCACCTCTTATCATCAGGGCTAAAACCAACCGCATATTTGAATAGATCTGATAAGGAGACGTAGCGCCACACCCCGGCACCGAATATGCGATAATGCCCCAATTTAGACCTCCCCCTGGCTCACACAATGAACAACGAAGTACGACAAATCCTGGTTACCAGCGCCCTCCCCTATGCCAATGGCTCCATCCATATCGGCCATCTGGTTGAGTATGTGCAAACCGATATCTGGGCACGATTCCAGAAGATGCGTGGGCACCAGTGCCTCTACGTCTGCGCCGATGATGCCCACGGCACCCCCATCATGTTACGCGCACGCCAGGAAGGGATCACACCAGAGGAGCTGATTGCACGCATCAGTACGGAACATCAGCAAGACTTCGCCAATTTTAGTATAGATTTTGATAACTACCACTCTACCCATTCCGATGAGAACCGACAGCTGGCATCCACCATCTACCAGCGCAACCTGGAGAGGGGCAACATCAGCCTCCGCACCATCACCCAGGCCTTTGATCCGGTGGAGCAGATGTTTCTGCCCGATCGCTTCATCAAAGGTGAATGCCCCAAATGCGGCACGGGTGACCAATATGGCGACAACTGCGAGGCGTGCGGTGCCAGCTATTCCCCCAGCGAGCTGAAGAACCCGGTCTCAGCCATCTCCGGTGCCAAACCCACAGAGAGGGAGTCCGAACACCACTTCTTCAAGCTGGCCAATTTCGAGCCGATGCTGCGACAGTGGATCAGAGCCGGGCACCTGCAAAGCGAGGTCGCCAACAAGCTGGAGGAGTGGTTTGAGGCGGGGTTGCAAGAGTGGGACATCTCCCGTGATGCCCCCTACTTTGGCTTTGAGATTCCGGGTCATCCCGATAAATACTTCTACGTCTGGCTGGATGCCCCTATCGGTTATATGGCCAGCTTCAAAAACCTGTGCGACAGAAGCGGGCTGGATTTTGACCAGTTCTGGGGCAGACAGAGCAAAGCCGAGCTATACCACTTCATCGGCAAGGATATTATCTACTTCCACGCTCTCTTCTGGCCTGCCATGCTCAGCGGAGCCGACTTCCGCACCCCTACCGCCATCTTCTCTCACGGCTTTCTCACCGTAAACGGGCAGAAGATGTCCAAATCCCGTGGCACCTTTATCAAGGCCAGCACCTATCTGAAGCACTTGAATCCAGAGTATCTGCGTTACTACTTTGCGGCCAAGCTAGGCAGCGGCATCGAGGATATCGACCTCAACCTGGAGGACTTCGCCCAGCGCGTCAACTCCGACCTGGTAGGCAAGGTGGTCAACATCGCCAGTCGCTGTAGCGGCTTCATCAGAAAACGTTTTGATGGCCAGCTCTCAGCCGAACTTGCAGAGCCAGCACTCTTCCAGGAGTTCATCAACGCCGGGCAATCCATCGCCGAACATTATGAAAAACGCGAATTCAGCCGCACTGTACGCGAGATCATGGCACTGGCCGACCGCGCCAACCAATATATCGACGAGAAAAAACCCTGGGTCATTGCCAAGGAGGAGAGCAAAGAGGCGGAACTACAGGCCATCTGCTCCATGGGCATCAACCTGTTCCGGCTGCTGATTGGCTACCTGCGTCCCATCCTGCCCGCCACAGCAGCAAAATCAGAGACCTTTCTGCAGATCCCTCCACTGACCTGGGCAGAGTTACCCACACCACTACTCTCTCACGCCATCGCAAAATTCAAGCCACTGATGACCCGGGTTGAGGCAACACAGATTGAAGCCATGCTGAACGATTCCAAAGAGGATCTGGCAGCCCGGAATGCCAAGCAGACCAAACCTCATGAAACCCGTACAGAGGGGCACCTGGCGAAAGAGCCCATAGCCGACACCATCGAATTCAGCGACTTTGCCAAGGTGGATCTGCGCATCGCCCGCATTGCCAAGGCCTCCCACGTTGAAGGGGCAGACAAACTCCTGCAACTCACACTGGAGTTAGGCGCAGGTGACCGCCGTACTGTATTCGCGGGTATAAAATCAGCCTATACCCCGGAAGAGCTGGAGGGCAAACTGACGGTTATGGTCGCCAACCTGGCACCACGCAAAATGCGCTTTGGTCTCTCTGAGGGGATGGTACTGGCCGCAGGCCCTGGCGGAAAAGAGCTCTTCATCCTCAGTCCGGACGAAGGTGCCGAACCGGGCATGAAGGTTAAATAACCTCTACTTCTAAACCAATGGAAATCGAATGATATGAAATACCTGCTACTGCTATCAACGGCACTGCTACTGAGTGCCTGCACCCAAGAGAGCCAAAACAAATTTGGCCGGGCAATACAGAACTGGACCGGCACCAACGGTGTGCTGGAGGTCTATGCCGGGGAAAAACTGGTTAAACGCTTTATCAAGATCGACAAACTCACCACGGCATCCGGCACATCTGACGGCGGCTCCCGCCCCTACCGATTTGGCTATGGCGTCATGGACACCAACCTGAACAATATTGCCGATCCTGGCGAAAAAAAGGTCTATTTCGAGTTCAGCGACTACTCAACCTCCTACATTTTCTTTGAGAACCCGGGCATTAAGTGAAGGAACACGCCTTCATCGATGAACAGCTCTGTATCGGCTGCACCCTCTGTATACAGGCCTGTCCGGTAGATGCCATCCTGGGTGCGGCCAAACAGATGCACACCGTAATCATTGATGAGTGCACCGGCTGCCAGGATTGCATTGAGCCCTGCCCTGTAGCATGCATAGAGATGCAGCCCTTTGAAAACCAGGCCTGGTCGGCTGAACTGAAGCAACAGAAAGCGGCACATGCACAGCAGCGCCATGCGGCACAGACAGCACGGCGTGAACGCCTTAAACAACTGCGCACTGCCCGCTTGCAGCGCAAGCAGGCGGCTTTGAAAAAGACCGCTGCCATCGAAGCGGCCATCAAACGGGTCGCCGCCAAAAAAGCCGCACAAAATATAGCCCCAAAAAACACCGGGCAGCTCTCAAAGGCGCAACAGGCTCAGATCGACAAGATCAACAGCAAACGAAAACCAACATCCTCATAGGCGATATGAAAGGAATGGACTCCTTTCCGCACACTCCGCCACACTACTCGCAACATGCAGTTGCCCCATCAGTTTTAGTTCGATAAGATCGCTGGTTTTTCTGCGAATATACTTCCGCAAACCGGATCAGAACAGTAATACTCGCACCCGCAGCCAACCCAGGCAGGATAAACCACCATGACGGACTCACTTATGGCCACCTACAACCGCTTACCCGTCTGCTTTGAGCGGGGCGAAGGTGCCTGGCTTTGGGACGATAAGGGGACACGCTACCTGGATGCCCTCTCCGGCATTGCCGTCTGTGGATTGGGGCATGCCCACCCAACCGTGGCACAAGCGATCAGCCAGCAGGCAGAGACCCTAATCCACACCTCCAACCTCTACGAGATAAAACTACAGCGCAGACTGGGAGACCGGCTGACCCATCTGGCAAAGATGGATCGGGTATTTTTCAGCAACTCCGGTGCCGAAGCCAACGAGGCTGCGATCAAGATTGCCCGGCTCTACGGCCACTCAAAAGGCATCGACATCCCCACCATCATCGTCATGGAGAACAGTTTCCACGGGCGCACCATGGCCACCCTCTCTGCCACCGGCAGCCGCAAGGTTCAGGCGGGGTTTGAGCCGCTAGTGCAGGGCTTTGTGCGGGTTCCATTTAATGATGTCGAAAGCCTGAAGCGAGCTGCCCAGACCAATAAAAATATCGTCGCCGTGCTGGTTGAGCCGATCCAGGGCGAAGGTGGCATCACGATCCCCGCCCCTGACTATTTGCGCAGGCTACGCGAGCTGTGCAACCAGAATGACTGGTTCATGATGCTGGACGAGGTTCAGACTGGCATGGGGCGCACAGGCAAGCTATTTGCCCACCAGCACAGTGACATCACCCCAGATGTCATGACCCTGGCCAAAGCACTGGGCAACGGCCTGCCGATTGGCGCCTGTCTTGCCAAAGGAGTCGCCGCAGATATATTCTCTCCCGGCACCCACGGCTCCACATTTGGCGGCAACCCGCTCACCTGCGCCGCTGCCTGCGCCGTACTCGATACCCTTGAAAAAGATCAGCTGACAGAAAAAGCCGCCACGCTGGGGCACTATCTGCAAAAAGGGTTTCAGGAGCGGCTGGAAGGGCAAGAGGGCGTCAAAGAGATTCGCAGCTGCGGACTGATGATCGGCATTGAGCTGGATCGCCCCTGTGGCGACCTGGTCGGAGCCGCACTGATGCTGGGCAAGATCCTGATCAATGTCACCGCAGAGCGCGTGGTTCGCCTGCTGCCACCGCTTGTGCTCACCCATGAACAGGCCGATGAGCTGATTGCAACACTCTGTGGCATCATCAAAACCTTTCTTCAGAAATCAAGCAGCAACGAAAAATGACCACAGCGACCACACCGCAGCCCCGGCATCTCCTCTCACTGCTGGATCTGACACCTGCCGAGCTGCACCGCATCATCAACCGGGCGATTGAACTGAAGGCGCTGCTGCGCAGTGGCGAGCTGCATGAGTCGCTGAAAAACCGTACACTCGGCATGATCTTCGAGAAATCATCCACCCGCACCCGGGTCTCATTTGAGGCCGGCATGACCCAGCTTGGCGGAAAGGCGATATTCCTCTCCCCCCGCGACACCCAGCTGGGGCGAGGTGAACCGATCGAAGATACCGCCCGGGTACTCTCGCGCATGGTTGACTGCATCATGGTGCGCACCTACGAACAGAGCGATCTGGAAACCTTTGCAGCCCACTCCAGGGTGCCGGTCATCAACGCCCTTACCGACCGCTTTCACCCGCTGCAACTGCTGGCCGACATCCAGACCTGGTTTGAGCACCGTGGCGACATCCAGGGCAAAACCGTGCTCTGGGTCGGCGATGGCAACAACATGTGCCACTCTTACATCAATGCCGCCCAGCAGTTTGACTTCAGACTCCGCATCGCCTGCCCAGAGGGGTTTGACCCTGATCCTGCCATCCTCACCTCAGCCAAGGATCGCTGCGAGATCATTCGTGACTCACTGGCCGCAGCCGAGGGGGTCGATCTGGTTGTCACCGATGTCTGGGCCAGCATGGGGCAGGAAGATGAGCAGGCCAAACGTGAAGTGGCCTTTGCCAACTATCAGGTCAATGACATACTTATGGAGCAAGCGGATAACCACGCGCTCTTCATGCACTGCCTGCCCGCCCACCGGGGTGAAGAGGTGACCGCCTCTGTCATCGACCGGGAGGATAGCGTGGTATGGGAAGAGGCTGAAAACCGTATGCACTCACAGAAGGCTCTACTGGAGTTTCTAATCAATGGATAGCATGAACAGATACCCAACCCTTATCACCGTCCTCCTCCTGCTGGTCTGCTGCTGCGCCCAGGCTCAGGCTGAAACACGCTACGTTACCGACCAGTTCAAGGTCATGCTGCGTTCCGGTGAAGGGGTGAGCCACAAGATTCTGAAGGCACTCCCCAGCGGCACGGCGCTCTCACTGCTTGAGAGCAGCCGCGAAACAGGCTACTCAAAGGTGCGCACTGAAAATGGAACAGTTGGCTACATCCTCACCCGTCAACTCATGAAAACCCCCAGCGCCAGGGATCGTCTGGCAGCGGCTGAGACCAAACTGAAGGTCGCACAGACAGAACCTGAACGGCTCAGCAGTGAGCTGACGGCAACCCAGTCAGAGCTGAAAGAGCTCAGCAGCAACTTCGCTCAGCTACAGCAGACGAAAAACCGGATAGCCGCAGAGCTGGAGAGCATCCGCCGTACCGCAGCCGACGCCATTCAAGTGGCCGAAGAGCGCGTAGCGCTGCGCAAGAGTGTGGCCAGCCTCACACATCAGATCGAGGATCTGAAGCAGGAGAACAGAGATCTCAGCAACCAAAGCACCCGGGACTGGTTTCTGATTGGTGCCGCCGTCATCATCGCCGGCATTCTTATCGGCCTCATCCTGCCCCGACTGCATGTACAGCGCCGGAAAGACTCCTGGGGATCTCTCTAGATATCCCTCCAATTCACGCCATCAATAGCCAGCCACAGAGCCGGTGTTTGTTGATTTAATGAAATTAGGGGTACACTTGAACCAATTCTTCATTTATATTTCGCCTTTCAAAATCTCGAAGGGGGCGGTGGCTTTCGGCCACCCACCCCGGAAACAGACAACCAAGACTGGTTTTGGCAGCTGCTGAAGGCGCTGTATGAGCTGGCTCTCTTACTAACGATATAAGGGGTAGAGAATATGTCCAGGAAGAAAATCGCTTTAATTGGAGGCGGTCAGATAGGAAGCATCTTGGCGCTCCTTATCGCCCAGAAAGAGCTGGGGGATGTCGTTATACTGGATCGCCCCGAGGTTGCAGACCCAATGAAGGGCAAAGCTCTGGATATGATGGCGCTGCGGCCACATGGCGGCTATGACGTAAATCTTTCTGGCACCGGTGACTATGCCGATATTGAAGGTGCCGACGTTATTGTAATAACCGCAGGGCTGCCAAGAAAACCCGGAATGACCCGTGATGACCTGCTGGAGATAAATCTGGGCATTATCGCTACAGTCGCTGAAAATATTAAAAAGCACGCCCCAGATGCCTTTGTTATCCTGACGACCAACCCGCTCGATGCCATGGTCTACGCCTTCTATAAACAGGCCGGCATCCCGAAAGAGCGCGTTGTCGGCATGGCCGGCGCCCTGGATAGCGGCCGTTTTGAGGCCTTTGTTGCCATGGAGACCGGGCTTTCAACTGAAGATGTCTCAGCTATTGTGCTGGGTGGTCATGGCCCCACAATGATCCCAATGGTGCGTACAGCAACCGTTGCTGGTGTGCCGCTGGATGCGCTCCTGTCAAAAGAGCAGATCGATAAAATAGCTGACCGCACCCGCGAAGCCGGTACAGAAGTGGTTAAACTTCTGGGTAACGGCAGTGCCTACAATAGCCCTGCTGCCTCCTGTTGTGAAATGGTTGAGGCCTACCTTAAAGATAAAAAACGGGTCATCTCCTCCGCCGCCCTGTGTGAAGGCGAATACGGCATAGACGGTTACTTTATGGGTGTCCCCTGTGTCATCGGCGCAGGTGGCGTTGAAAAGATTCTCGAATTCGAATTGACGGCCGAAGAGCAGGCAATGTTCGACACGACACTCGAAGCAGTAGTCTCTACCGTGAAAGAGACCGGCCTTTAAATATTTCCTTGTAAGCTATTTAACGATCTAACCTTTTAAACTTTTAGGAGTCAACAAATGCAGATTACAGGCATGTTGTGGGGTTCCAAGCTTCTTGAGTATGTGGATTTTCCACGTGCTGAGATCCTTGGGCCAGAAGCCAGCACAGATGAAATCCAAGCCATGCTCGATAAGTGGGGATTGCTGTTGGTCAAGCCCGTGTTCAAGGGTGGCATTGGCAAAAAAGGTAAAGCCGGCCTGATCGGTTTTGCCAAGGATCTGGATACCGCGATTGCAGAGAAAGAGCGCCTCTACTTTGCCAAGCATAGCCACGGTAACTCTGTTGCCAAATCAGAAGGTGTCACCTTCGAGAGTGGCATCCCTGCCGAGTATGAGATCTACGTCTCTATTACAGACAGCACGGTATACCGCGCGCCGACCTTGACCATCACCCATCATGGTGGTGTCGATATTGAAGAGCTGCCTGAGGACAAGATTGCAACCGTCCCGTTTGATCCGCTAACCGGGCTGAAGGGGTTTGTGATCTCAAACACCCTGCGCCAACTGGGCGCACCAAACGAGATCATCAGCCCACTGGTGCAGAATCTGCCCAAGTTATGGGATCTCTACCATAACTACGGCATGAACATGCTGGAGCTGAACCCGATCCGCATGATGCCTAATGCCAAGGGTCGCCTGGTGCCTGTCGCCTGCGATTTCAAGTGCTCTTTCGATACCGATGATCCAAACTGGAAGCGCCTGAAGCTGCCCGCCAGCCTGGACGCTGGTGAGTTGACAGCGTATGAGCAAGAGGTAAACCAGCTGCGCACCTACCAGGGTCAGTCTGACGTATTTGTCACCAATGACAAAGGCACCATCACAGCGATGACCTTTGGCGGCGGTGCCAACGCGCTGGTAACCGAACTGCTGGGCGATGCCGGTATCATCTCCTCTGATTTTGGCGGCAACCCACCGTACGAGAAGATGTATGAAATCAGCCGCATTACCTATAAGCACTGGTTAGCACAGAGTAACGTACTGTTTATTATCGGTGGCAAGGCCAATAACACCGATATCTATGAAACCTTCCGTGCCATGGCCGATGCCCTGCGAGATCATCTGAATGAAACTGGCCTCAAGCCCCTCTACGTTGTAATAGGGCGTGGTGGGCCTAACCTGATCCGTGGAATGGGTTACATGAAAGATGCGCTGGATGGTATGAAGATCCCTTACAAGATGTTCGGTTTTGACTCGTCCATGAGTGCAGTAGTGAACTACGCCAAAGATGTTGATGACTGGATAGAGCACAAGGGCGGTAAAGCCGCTATTGCCAAGGCAATGGGAGTTGACTCCAACTCCAAGACAGCGGCCTGAGTTTTATAAAACTCAGCACCTTTCAGTATCGAATATAAAGCAAACGAATAGAGGTTCAGAATGTCATCATTAACAAGTTCTGGAAAGCACAGTCGGACACCACGTGGTGTTGCGGCTTTCGAACATTATTATGTAGGGATCGACTCCCTGGATCAGATCTGCAATAAAGAAGATCGGGTCTGTGTACTCAATATTGCTGGTGGTGAAAGCCGCACAGTAACACCAGTTAGCCACGTCTACTCCGGTGGCAATATTGTGTGTGGAACCATGCCGGGGCGCTCTGGCACCACCATGAAGACCGACGCAGGTGATATCCCTATCTACAGCAACGTGGCAGAAGCCATGGAAGCGGGTCACGAATTCAATGTGGCTGTAGTCTATGTGCCACCATCCGGTGTAAAGGACTCTGTGATTGAGTCGGTACGTGTTAATCCAGGAATCGACAAAGTGGTCATCCTGACCGAGAAGGTGCCACTCTCTGATTCACGTATCATCCGTCAATACTGTCAGCAGCAGGGGGTCGATGTATTTGGTGCCAACTGCCTGGGTATTGCCGATGCACACAAGCATATCCGTATCGGTGGTGCGCTGGGTGGCAACGCCCCGGAAGAGTCACTGGTTCCAGGTTCCATCGCCCTGTTCTCAAACTCAGGCAATTTCACCACCACCATTGCAACCTACATGCTGACCGCAGGTTGGGGTACCACAGTATCCGTCTCCTCAGGTAAGGATGTCTACATCCACTTCGCAGCACCTGAATTCACTCACGCCTTTCATAACGATGACCGCAGTAAAGGGGCGGTCATGTACATTGAGCCAGGTGGATATTATGAGCATGACATTGAGCTGAAGAAGCCTGTTGTCGCCTGCATCGTGGGGCGTTGGAAGGCTAAACTGACGCGCGCATGCGGGCATGCAGGTGCCATTGCAGGCGCAGGCGATAATGCGGAAGCCAAAGAGAAGTGGTTCATGGACAAGTTTGGTGTGGATGAGATCTACACCCCTGAGAACCCTGTGGTTTCCGCCAAGGGCGCAGTGGTAATCAATATTGCCCACATCCCGGAAGCACTGACTGCGGTTATGGCTTTAAACAAAGTTCAGCCCGATTTTGAGCCCAGGGGCGATCTTTCACTAAAACCCTGGTTTGCCAGTGATATGGATATTGGCCTGCCCGCAGAGCTGGATGCACCACTCGTTACCGCCATGGAGCCATACAATCAGCAGATTGCTGCACTCCTGAAGCAGGTGGGTGTGGTCTTCCCGCGCCAGACAATGAAGGATGCCTCCGGCGCCTCCATGATGGATCCCAAAACCCAGGTCAGCCGCCTGCAGGGCGTCAGTGTACTGGACGCCTCTACGCACACCTTCGAAGAGAACCTGGTGCTCTCACTGGCGCGTGAATATCCAGATGCCAATGGCGCAGCACTGGCCAACGTCATTCTTAACGCCTATGTCAACCAGGCGAATGAGATAACCGTGGCCGCAGCTGATGCTGCACGCGAGGCGGGCAACAGCCCCAATACGGTGCTGGCCTCTGCAGTGGCCATTGTGGGGCCTAACAAGGTAGCAGGTGCCAAAGCAGCAGCGGAGGCGCTCAAGGATCTGTTTGGCCAGTCTGGCCTGAGCAATCCTGCTGACGAGACATTTGACATCAGTGCCATCGTCGATAAGGCCGCTTCCAGCTCTGCAGCTGAAGCGCTGCTGGCAGAGAGCGCCACGGCACGTAGCGAAGGGATGCTGGCAGCCATCAAGGCACGCGGAGTAAGCTCTGTCTTCATCCGCACCCTGGAGGCGCTGGCTGAGCGTACCGGCAAGGCAATTGCAGAAGATGCCATCACTGCTGCCGCTGCGGCTCACCTGATGTGGAAGCCGCTGATGCATAAGCGGGTCTCTGTAACCACCTTGACCAACATGCCATGGCATCTGCGTGTCTTCAGCACCCTGATCGGCTCTGCTGCATCAAGTGATCAGCAGCAGCCTGGCAGCTTCTGCGGCGTATCGGATCAGGAACTGATGAATAAATGGAGCTTTACCGAAACCGCATACCTGGCGCTGCTGGGCACCAAGCCCACCGAAGAGGAGCTGTTCTCGCTCTCCATTCTGTTGGGTCTGCTGACCACCAATGGCCCCGGCACCATCTCTGGCCAGGGTGCCAAAGGTGCGGTCAGTGCTGATGGCCCTGAGGTTCCTGAACGGGTGCAGGTCAACAAATCCTACATCGGCTTCCTGACGCACACCGGCTTCGCCCACGGCGGTAACGGTTTTGAGGCGATGGCCTTCTTGATGCAGCAGTTCAAGGAGAGCGGCCTGAAAAACCCAGGCGACCCCAACCACGGGCTGGATCTTGCAACTATGGCGCTGAACTATGCCAAAGAGTACAAGGCCTATAAAATCAAGGCCAAGGCGGCAGGTGATCTCTCCTATGCCAAGATCCCCTGCATCAACCACCCGGTCTTCAAGGGCAAGGATGTCAACTATGATCCGCGTGAAGTCTTTGTAAATGACCTGATCAAAGAGAAGGGTCAGTACAATATCTTCCTGGATTACTACCACAACATGGTTGAGGCACTGGCCAAGACCGGCGTCAGCAAGAATGTCTACTGCGTTAACGTCGATGCCGTTATTGCCGTGATCCTGCTGAAGATGCTGTGGCAGCCCTACGCAGAAGGCAAGGTCAGTGAGCGTCAGCTGGAATCTGCAGCCTTCACTGTGTTCCTGTTTGGACGCATGATCGGAAGTGCCGCAGAGATCGACGACCACACCAACCGTGGCCGCAATATGGACACCCGCACCCCAGCCAGTAAAGTGAGCTATGTCGGGTAATCTGTAGGGGTTTACATTGCAGTTGTAAACATTCATTATTGCGCACCCTCCCCTTTTGGGGGCGGGTGCGTTTTAATGAGTATGACGCGATTGTCCTGAGCAGTCTGTTAGGCAGTGCCGCAACTGAATCCAGAGAGTGCCGATGGAAAAATCCAGAGCCAAAAGTGCCATTACTGAACAAAATGGCAACAACGTGACGCGCATAATCTATAGCCTCTTAAAGAAGAGAGCGACCTCTTTTTGTATGGGGTTAAACTCCCAACCCCCTGTCGAAGAGCCTGCTGTAATGTTTGCGCTAAAGCAGAAAGTAATACCTGTCTGCGCCTGCCGCATCTTGCGAGTAGAGAGGCTCTTGCCCAATTTAACGATAAACCTTCAACAAAGCTGGATAACAGCATGCCGCTGAGGGGGTATCTCCCACTTTTTCACCCTAAGTATATATGCCGCTTTTATTAAACTGAGGAAAAACCATGACCACATCAAAGATCATTTGGACCAAGATTGATGAAGCACCCGCTTTAGCAACCTACTCTTTGCTGCCGATCGTTAATGCCTTCACGCAAGCTGCAGGCGTAAATGTTGAGCCAAGGGACATCTCCCTTGCTGGCCGCATCATCTCCACTTTCCCGGAGAACCTGACAGAAGAGCAGCGAATTCCCGATGAGCTGGCTCGTCTGGGCGAACTGGCCAAGACCCCTGAAGCCAACATCATCAAACTGCCTAATATCAGCGCCTCTCTGCCACAGCTGAAAGCTGCAATCAAAGAGCTGCAAGAGCAGGGCTATGACATCCCAAATTACCCGGAAGAGCCACAAAATGCGGCTGAGGAAGAGATTAAAGAGCGCTATTCAAAGGTACTGGGAAGTGCGGTAAACCCTGTGCTGCGTGAGGGCAACTCTGACCGTCGCGCACCAACTGCGGTAAAGAACTTCGCCAAAAAGCATCCGCACTCCATGGGTGCATGGAGCAAAGACTCCAAATCACACGTTGCCAGCATGAGCAGCGGTGATTACTGCTCCAACGAAGTCTCAACCACCATGACCGAAGCCACGGACGCCCGGGTTGAGTTTGTGGCTAAAGATGGCACGGTTACCGTACTGAAAGAGAGCGTGCCTCTGGAGGCAGGTGAGATTGTTGACACCACCTTCATGAGCAAAAAAGCCCTGGTGAAATTCCTTGCTGAGCAGATTGAAGATGCCAAGGCCAATGATGTTCTCTTCTCTCTGCACATGAAAGCAACCATGATGAAGGTCGCCGACCCAATCGTCTTTGGCCACTGCGTAAAGGTCTTCTACAAAGATGCCATCGAGAAAAATGCAGCGGTTCTTGAAGAGCTGGGTGTTAACTTCAACAACGGCCTGGGTGATCTCTATGCCAAAATAGAGAAGCTGCCTGAAGATCAGCAGGCAGCGATCAAAGCAGACATTGAGGCGGTTTACGCCACACGCCCTGCAATCGCCATGGTTGATTCCGACAAAGGCATCACCAACCTGCATGTCCCAAGTGACGTGATCATCGATGCCTCCATGCCTGCTGCTATCCGTGCATCAGGGCAGATGTGGGGACCAGACGGTCAGCAAAAAGATACCAAATTTGTCATCCCTGACCACTGCTACTCACCGCTCTACACCGCAACGGTTGAGAACTGCATCGCCAATGGCGCACTCGATCCCACCACCATGGGCACCGTACCTAATGTCGGCCTGATGGCGAAGAAAGCTGAAGAGTACGGTTCACACCCAACCACCTTCGAAGCCCCGGCCGATGGCACCATGCGTGTTGTCGACGCCAACGGCAACACCATCCTTGAGAATGAAGTAGAAGAGGGTGATATCTGGCGCATGGTGATGGTCAAGGACTCCTCCATCCAGGATTGGGTAAAACTGGCCGTAACACGTGCCCGCGCAACAGGCTGGCCTGCTATCTTCTGGCTGGATGCCGATCGCCCTCACCATCAAGAGGTCAAGAAGAAGGTCGATCGCTACCTCAAGGATCACGACACCTCAGGCCTGGATATCCGCATCATGTCTGTCTATGACGCAGCCAAGCTCTCTGTTGAGCGTATGCGTGCCGGTGAGAACACCATCTCTGTTACTGGTAACGTGCTGCGTGACTACAACACCGATCTCTACCCGATTCTTGAGGTTGGCACCAGTGCCAAAATGCTCTCCATCGTGCCGCTGATGAATGGTGGTGGTCTGTTCGAGACCGGTGCTGGCGGTTCTGCACCCAAGCATGTTCAGCAGTTGATGGAAGAGAACCACCTGCGCTGGGACTCACTGGGTGAATTTCTGGCCCTGACACCTTCTCTGGAGCAGGTCAGCACACTGACAGGCAATGCTCAGGCCAAGGTTCTGGGGGATGCACTGGACAAAGCCGTAGGCAAGCTGCTGGACAACAACAAGTCACCTTCCCGTAAGTGTGGTGAGCTGGACAACCGTGGCAGCCACTTCTATCTGGCCATGTACTGGGCAGAGGAGCTGGCAGCACAGACTGATGATGCTGAACTTCAGGCAAAATTCGCCCCGGTTGCCAAAGAGCTGGCAGACAACGAAGCCAAGATTATTGGTGAGCTGAATGCCATTCAGGGCAAGCCTGTCGATCTTGGTGGTTACTTCCACGTAGATGACCAGAAGGCAGAAGCTGTTATGCGCCCCAGTGCATCCTTGAATGCAATTGTTGATGCTATCTAAGTCAGCTTAGTCTGTTAAAGAGTGCTGATGGCCAGGGAGCGGCCATCAGCAGTTTTCTGTTGAATACCCATCACTACCCCCTTCCCCCTCCCCTATCGGATGCTTTGAAATCATCCAGTATGCCAAACAGTGCGGGTACCACCAGCAGCACCAGCAGGGTGGTGGCCAGCAGCCCAAAGATAATACTGACCGCCAGTGGGATGAGAATCTGCGCCTGCGTACTCTTCTCCAACAGCAGCGGGAAAAGACCTGCAATGGTGGTGATCGAGGTAAGCAGCACCGCACGAAAACGCGCCTGACTGGCAATCTTCGCCGCCTCAACCATGCTGTGCCCCTTGCGCACCTGCTGTTTTAGAAATTCCACCAGCAGGATGGAGTCATTCACCACGATCCCAGCCAGCGAAGCAAAGCCGATAATGCCCGGCATAGAGAGCGCAACCCCCATCAACAGATGCCCCCAGATCACGCCAATAAGTGATAGCGGAATCACAAACATCACCACCAGCGGCTCCAGATAGCTGCGAAACTGAAAGCTGAGCAGGATGAAAATGCAGGCCAGCCCAATGGCAAAGCTGCGCAGCATCGAGCTGCCGGTCTTGTCTGACTCCCTGGACTGTCCTTCAATCCCGATCTGCACGCCTGGGTAGCGCTGTTGCAGCCCCGGCAGAAAGAGCTGGCGAGTGTGGTTGATCAGCTCCTGGGCATTGGCGACACGGGGATCCAGATCACCAGTAACAGTCACCGTACGCACCCCATCCACCCGTTTGATACGGGAAAAACCACGGTCTGGCTCAATATGCACCAGCGTGCTCAGCGGAATCTGATCACCCTGCTCTGTAACGATCCGAAAGGTCTCCAGATCGGTCAGTGTGGATGGGTCATGCTGCGCCAGCCTGACATCAATCTCATAGGCCTCACCCGCCACCAGAATTTCGCTGGCTGTCACGCCAAAAAAGGCCGCACGCAGCTGATTGGCGATGGTCGTGGCATCCAGCCCCAGTGCCAGCGTCCCCTCCCGCAGGCGCATACGCAGCTCAGGCTTGCCCGGCCGCAGGTCATCCGAGAGATCAAACACTCCCCGGTAGCGCCCCAGCCACCCTTGCAGCTCCAACGAGGCCTGTTTCAGCTGTTCCAGGCTGGCACCTTTGAGACGTATCTCCAGCGGAATGCCGCCCGGCCCGATCACCGGCTCCTTGTAGTTGAGGGCAATCAGATCGGGGATCTCCCCCACACTATTGCGCCAGTGGTTGATGATGTCATCCAGCCGCCCACGGCGCTCTTCAGCGGTAATCAGATCCGCCGTCACCGTAGCCAGATGCGGCCCCGACTCACCGGCATCCTGATTGGTGCTGTAGCGCACCTGGATATTTTGCACCAGCTGCCGCCCATCGGGCTGAAGCGGGGAGAAGCGCTCATCCACCGCCTTGAGTCCGTCGGTGATCCGCTGCACCGCAGCCTCAGTACGCCACAGCGGTGTACCCTGGGGCAGCAGCACCCGCGCCTCAATAATATCACCCTCAATATCTGGAAAAACCTGATACTTGAGTTTGCCACTGAGCACCATGCCTATGCTCAGCAGGAAGAGCGCAATAACACCACCAACAAACCAGTAACGCTGGCGCACGGCAAAATCAACAGCCGGCCCCAAGATCTGCTGGCGAAAATAGTCCAGCTGTTCTTCAAAGCGCTGGCGAAAACGGCTCACCTTTTTATTCTGATTTTGCAAAGAGTGCGCCAGATGGTGTGGCAGGATCATAAAGGCTTCAATCAGACTCACCGCCAGCACCAGGCAGAGCACCATCGGGATAAACTTCAGCACGCTGCCCATGTGACCCGAGAGAAAGGCGAGCGGCCCAAAGACCGCAATCGTTGTCAAAAAGGAGGAGATGACCCCGGGAGCAACCTGTTTGGCACCATCAATCGCCGCCTGCACAGGGGATTTCCCTCTACGCAGGTGAGCCGCAATATTCTCAGAGATGACGATGGCATCATCCATCAGCAGGCCGATGGCAATCAGCAGCGCCACCATGGTGATCATGTTGATGGTCAGCCCCAGCATGCCCATGATAAAGAGCGCACCCAGGAAGGAGATCGGCAGCCCCATGGCCACCCAAAAGGCAAAACGCAGCTGAAAGAAGAGCCACATGGTGAGAAATACCAGGATCAACCCCTGTCCACCGTTTTTCAGCAGCAGGTTGAGGCGGTCACTCACAATGGATGAGCGATCCTGGGTGACCGTAAACTCCACCCCCGGTGGGGCGCGCTGCCGCTCTGCCGCAAGGAAGCGGCTGACCGATGCCATCACCACCAGCGAGTCCTGCTGTTTGCTCTTGATCACCTGCAACACGGCGGCACGGCGGCCATTGAACAGGGTCTTGCGCTCATCCAGCTCGAAACGGTCGCTGATTTGCGCAATATCCCCCAGCCTGATCTCTGCACCACTGTTGGCGCTGACCACCACCAGATTGGCCAGCTCCTCCGGCGAACGGCGCAGATCGGCAAAGCGCAGCAACAGATCCTGATCATGCGTCCGCAGGGTTCCCGCAGGCAGGTCTATGCCTTGTCGCCTCACCGCATTGGCCACATCTGACATGCTCACCCCGAAACCACGCATGGCTCGTGCCGAGACCTCAATACGCAGCTGGTGATCTGAGAAACCCAATACTTCGATCTGCGAGATCTCAGGCATCTGTTGCATGCGCTGCTTGATCTGTTCCGCATAGGCCTTCAGATCATTGACCAGCATCGGGCCGGTGATCGCCACGGCAACCACCTTGTCGGTTCGACCCAGCTCATTGATCACCGGCAGCTCCACCTGCTCCGGGAAATCAGCGATAGCCTCCACCTCGCTCTTCACCTCATCCATAAAGCGGGCCATATCCGAGTCATCCATCATCTCGACCACCACCCTGCCCTGCCCCTCCCTGGCAACACAGACCACCTCATTCACTTCACTGATGCGCTCCAGGGCATCCTCTACCCGCTGGCACACCGCCTCCTCCACATCTTCTGCACTGGCACCGGGATAGATGAGTCTGATCTCCAGCTTCTGAGCCGCAAAATCGGGGAAGGTCTCACGCCGCAGTTCGGGCAGTGCGCTCAGGCCGATGATCACCATCAAGACCATCAGCAGATTGGCCCCGGTGGAGTGGCGTACAAAAAAGTCGATCATGGGCGCATACCGGCCTGCTGTTTCAGCCGCGCCAGTGCCTGCTGATCCTCCTGCGGTTGCAGCAGCATCCCCTCGATGGCAGGCACCAGATCTGAGAGCACCACCCGCTCCCCCAGCTTCAAGCCGGAGCTGATCACCGCAAATTCCGGTTGCAACAGGGAGAGTGTAACCGGGCGGATAGCCAGACGACTCTCTGCATCAACGATAAAAACATGGCCCTGGTGCAGGGCGGAGCGCGGTACGATCAGACGATTATGCAGTGGCTTGCCCAGCAGGGTGACTTCAACAAACAGCCCTTTTACCAGTGGCGGACGCTCACCGGGGCGCATCCCGGCATAGGGGGCGTCCACTTCGATAATGACGCCCACGGTGCGGGTCTTGGGGTCCAGCGTATCGCTCATACGCGCAAAACGGCCGGGCCAGCTGGCATGTACGATCCCCTCTTTCAGATCCACCCTGGCAGCAAGCCCCAGCCGGCTGTGCAACGCGGGCGAGGGTGTATTGAGCAGATCAACCGGCCCTTCCGCATGCAGCACGCCGCGCATCTGCTCAATGGGGATGGGAACCTCTATCTCGGCCAGTTGCAGATCATCCGCAACCAGCAGCGCCTCCCCCTCTCGCACATACTGATCCTGCTCTGCATGCACAGCAGCAATACGCCCCGCAAATGGCAGTCGAATCTCCGTATTGGCCAGATCCCGCTGCGCGGTACTCAACTGAGCCGCCTGTCGCGCCAGTTGCGCACGCAGCAGCGCCCGTTGACTGGGCACAAGGTTCAGACTGTTTCGCTGGATCTGAACCGCCTGCTGCTGCATGAGCAGGGCGCGCTCCTGATCCTCCACCTTTGAACGACTGATGCTACCATCCTGCACCAGCTGTTTTTTGCGGGTCAGCTCCTTTTTACTTAGCGCCAGGGTCTGCTCTTCAATCACCAGCGATTTGCGGGTATTAGCCTCACGCGCACTCAGCTCTGCAAGCTGCGCCCTGGTGGCTGAAATATCTGCCTCACTCTGGGCAATGGCAAGCTGGTAATCTGTCGGGTCAATCTGCAACAGCAGGCTCTCGGCCTCAAGGATGGCACCCTTTTTAAGTTCAGGGTGTTTTTGCAGGATCTTGCCTTTGACCTGGGCAACCGCCTCCCAGGTTCTGGCCGGCCTGACGCTGCCATGCCCTATGGCCTGAGGGATCACGGTTGCCTCAAATACGGTCATCACCCGCACCAGGCGAGGCTGCTCTTTGGCCGTCTCCTGTGGGGGTTCACTCTGGTTTTGCTTGAGCAGAGCCAGCGCAACAAGCCCTGCCAGAACAGGCAGAAGGATGGCCCATCTGTTTGGTTTTTCTATCGCCACGGTAGCTCCCAGTATCCTTTTGGCCAAACTCTATACAAGGCGGTGAATCTATACCAAAAGAAACTAAATCACATGCTGTCACAACAGGTGTCTAAATTTGATAAATGCCTTTGTGAAAAAACAGACAATAGCAGAAGATCGGCCTGAATTTTTGATAACAACAATTTGGGAAGAGAGATTATGAAAAAATCGGCTATAACCTTTTTGATTCTGCTGGCGGCGCTTGCCACTGGTTGCAGTGCCAATAAAACAAATGTTGCAGAGGCTCTGGATGCAGGTGCAGACCCAACCGCCGTTACCCCCAGCCCTGCTGCGGGTATTGCCCAAGCTGATCAACCCTATGCCTGTCAGGCCATGCGCAGCCATAACTCAGAGATGTTCTGCAACAAGTAACGCACTTCCCACGACCCATGGGGTTCACAATGTGCTGACCCCATGGATTTATGGTTTAGGCAAGGTTACGCCCTGTTGCCCCTGATACTTTCCGGCCCGGTCACCGTATGAGGTGTCGCACACCTCATCAGATTCAAAAAAGAGCAGCTGCGCCACCCCTTCATTCGCATAGATCTTGGCCGGCAGCGGTGTGGTGTTCGAGAACTCCAGCGTCACATGCCCTTCCCACTCTGGTTCCAGCGGGGTGACATTGACGATAATGCCGCAGCGGGCATAGGTGGACTTACCCAAACAGATGACCAGTACATTGCGGGGGATGCGCAGGTACTCAACAGTACGCGCCAGGGCAAAGGAGTTGGGTGGGATGATGCAGACATCGGACTGCACATCGACAAAGCTGTTGTCATCAAAGTTTTTGGGATCGACTACCGCCGAGTTGATGTTGGTGAATATCTTGAATTCATCTGCGCAGCGAATATCGTAACCATAGCTCGAGGTGCCATACGAGATCACGCGGCCACGCTCCCCATCCCGGATCTGACCTGGAATAAAGGGGTCAATCATCTTCTGCTGCTCCGCCATGCGGCGAATCCACCTGTCTGACTTGATGCTCATAGTATGGGCCTGCGGGTTGGGGAGAGAATGGGGCGCATTTTACATGATTCCATAGCGGGTTGGGGCAGTGGCCGCCAACAAAAAAGGCGCAGCCTGTAACCAGGCTGCGCCTCTCTCTAACCCCTGCCGTTATTATTCAATGACAATGCTGGGGAATTTGTCGGCATAGTCCCTGGCTGTCAGTGACAGCTTGGCCGCAGTCTTGCGGGCAATATCACGGTAGAGCATGGCGATATTGGAATCCGGCTCAGCCGCTACGGTAGGCATGCCGCCGTCTGTCTCCTCCCGGATGCGGATATCCAGCGGCAGACAACCCAGCAGATCAATGCCGTACTCTTTGGCCATCTCAACACCACCATCCTTACCAAAGATGTGCTCCTCATGGCCACAGTTGGAGCAGATATGGGTGCTCATGTTTTCAATGATGCCCAGAACAGGTATCTCAACCTTCTCAAACATCTTCAACCCCTTGCGGGCATCCAGTAATGCGATGTCCTGTGGAGTAGTGACGATGACTGCACCCGATACAGGCACCTTCTGCGCCAACGTCAGCTGGGTATCACCCGTGCCGGGCGGCAGGTCGATAACAAGATAGTCCAGCTCTTTCCAGTTGGTATCGTTCAGCAGCTGTTCCAGCGCCTGGGTAACCATGGGGCCACGCCAGATCATGGCGGTATCCTCTTCGATCAGATAACCAATGGACATGGATTGCAGACCCAGGCTCTCCATTGGCTCGATGGTCTTGCCATCCTTTGTCTCTGGCCGACCAGAGGCACCCAGCATGCGGGGCTGCGATGGCCCGTAGATATCCGCATCGAGCACGCCGACTGTGGCACCCTCAGCCAGCAGCGCCAAAGCCAGGTTGGCCGAAGTGGTTGATTTGCCCACACCTCCTTTGCCCGAAGCGACCGCAATCACATTTTTTACATTCTTGATCGGGGTCAGCCCCTTTTGCACGGTATGTGCGGTGATCTTCCAGTCAACCCGTACATCGGCTGCTGCTACCCCTTCAACGGCTTCAATCCTCTCTCTGACAGCAGCTCCCAGCGTAACGCCAATCCCTTTTGCCGGAAAACCCAGCAGAATCTCAACCTTGACCTTATCACCATCTATGGTGATATTTTTGACTGCCTTGGCGCTAACCAAGTCCTTCTCAAGATGAGGCTCAATATAGGTTTTAATCGCCTCTTCAATTTGATTCCGGGTAACTTCTGACATGTAGGGTTCTCCTGCCAATAACGTAGGAACAGCCGGTAGCGGCCAAGCATGAAAAAATCTGATGCGGGATTTTACCTTAAACCCCGGTAATTTCCCACTAAATCACTTGGTTTTCAGCCGCTCCCGCTAAAATTTCTCAGTAGGTAGATAGAGCCTGCTCATTTATCCAGAACCACTGGCTAAGAACAAGTTACACCGCTGGCCAGAGACATTCATATCCACCTGGGCTGCAACCGTCTATTTTTCATCTGCAATAAGGCGAAAAGAGCTGGGG
>Ga0256839_1001501_pt1 | contig 28216 bp, 20 predicted proteins | sample 354166metaG_FD_185968 | JGI IMG/M metagenome (GOLD analysis project Ga0256839, IMG submission 185968) | Hydrothermal vent microbial communities from Mid Atlantic Ridge, Atlantic Ocean - 354-166 | ecosystem: Environmental > Aquatic > Marine > Hydrothermal vents | place: Atlantic Ocean: Mid... | reverse complement strand
TGATTTCAAGCTGTTAGGGGTTTCAGGCCTGCACTGGCACGGCGTTGCGGCGCTTGCCATTGGAATCACCATTGCCCGCGCACTGCGCCCTGTTCCAGCGCAGGCCTGAAGCCCTGAATACGATATATATTGTTGCCCGGTTAATATTGTTCTGGGATGGCCTTTTGCCTGATTGTTGCATGCCGGGGTGTTTCTGTCCATGCGCATGACCAGGCGGTCTTGGCTGTAATGTCAGGCCGGGTTAATAATCCTGCCAAGTTGCTATAATGACGGGCAACAACCATACAAAACAGGATTTCCCCATGTGTAAGGAACTTCGGTTGGAGGGCGGCTACTGCACCTGCACACTTTTGAAAAGTGTTTTCGAAAGCAAAGGTATTTCTTTCCCCACTCCAAGGGTGTGTTGACACATCCTAGGAAAACAGGGAAATCTGCCGAAGTGAGATATTTTATGCTGATTTTCCGACTACTTGTCTTGGCATGCCTGCTGACGGCGCCGTGGCAAAGCCTTTTGGCTGATGATGCCCCGCCTCCGGTTACCGGGAATACAGTCACGGTCACTCCCAATATCATCAAGGCGCGGCTTGATGAGATCGAGGCCGCGACGGATCTGGACGAAAGTGCAAAGGCGATATTGACTGAACTCTATCGCAGGGCGCTCAGTAATCTCGAAAAGGAGCACGCCAATATTCAGGCGGCCGAGGCCTTCCAGAAGGCGCGTAAGACAGCACCTGAACAGGAGAAGGCAGCGCGCGCTGAACTGGAGAAACTCGAGCGGGAATCCCCACGAGTCATCCTGAAAGTCTCTGAAAGGAACTCCCTGGGCGAGATCGAGCAGGCATTGCTCAATGAAAAAGCCAATCAGGTTGCTGTCGATGCCAAGCTGGATGAGATAGAGAAAAGGCTGGCGGCTGAAAGTGAACGTCCCAACGTCATTCGCCAGCGGCTCACCGAGGCCAGGAATCGCCTGGACGCAGCTGAGAAGGAGCTCAAGCAGTTGGCGTCTAAAGGCGAAACGCCATTGATCGATGAAGCGAAGCAATGGAGTCTGCTTGCTGAACAACGCGCCTTGAGTGCAGAGATCAAAATGCTCGATCAGGAGCTGTTGAGCCAGCCCATGCGTATCGGCCTTCTGAAGGCCCAGCAGGAAAGGACGGAGCGCAGCCTCAATCGCATGAATGAACGTATCCAGTTGTTGGAAGAACTGGTCAGTAGAAAACGTCGGAGTGAGGCCGAGCAGGCGCAGGCAGAGGCAGCAGTCGCCATCGTTGAAATGGCGGGAAAGCACCCCCTCATTCAGGACCTGGCTAAGAAGAATGCCGCGCTTACAAAACGCCTGTCAGAGATGTCGGCTGATCTGGAAAAAGCGGCCAGCAGGGATCAGTTGGCAGTCGATACGGCAAAGCGCATTGAGAATGAATTACATAGCACTCAGCAAAAGCTGGAGGTTGCCGGACTCAATCAGGTGTTGGGCCGTGTCTTGCTGGAGCAGCGCCGTCTGCTGCCTGATATTCGCAGTATACGTCACGAAGCCAAGGAGAGGGAGGCGCTGATAGCCAATGTGGCCTTGAACCAGATTCAGGACAATGAAGAGCTGAAGCGCCTCCGTGATATGGACGGTTATGTGGCGAAGCTGACGAGCGGCATGGCGCAGGGCGACGCTGCACAGGTTCAGAAGCATCTCAGGGAACTGGCGGAAAAGCGCCGCGAACTGCTCGACAAGGCGATTTCCGTGGATGAGGCCTACTTGCGGGCGCTCGGCGAGCTGGATTTTGCGCAGAACAGATTGATCGATGCCATTGAGGCCTATGATGGCTTTCTTGCCGAGCGTCTGCTGTGGATTCGTAGCGCGCCGCCGCCAAGTCTCGAAATGGTTCTGGCGATTCCGGCCCAAATAGCAGACCTGCTGGAGCCTCACAAGTGGCACGTCGTAGGACAGATCCTCGTTTCACGGTTCGCGCAATCTCCTTTTTTCTGGCTCATGCTGCTGGTCTTCACCATGCTTGTGGTGAAAAAGCGCAAGATGAAAGCCGCCTTGCTGGAGACCGGGAAAAGGATCATCAAGGCCAGGAGGGATAAGTTTGGATATACTCTCAAGGCATTGGGGTTGACGCTGTTGCTGGCGGCGCCATGGCCCTTGTTGCTGGGCGTCGCCGGATGGCAGCTGTCTGTTTCCCTGGATGCAACGGATTTCGCCAAGGCGCTTTCACACGCCTTGTTGGTCACTGCGCCGGCCTTCTTTTACTTGAAAGCCTTCAGTGTCATGTGCCTGCCGGGTGGTTTGGCGTCCGCTCATTTTCGTTGGCCTGAGACCGCGACCAAGGCGTTGCGGCGCCAACTGCATATTCTTATCTCTATTTTCATCCCCGCCGCGCTTGTCGCCATTACAACCATCAGGGACACTTCAGCGGAATTTGGCGGTGGACTGGGGCGCATTGCCTTTCTGGTGGTCGTCATATCGTTATCGTATTTTTTCTATCGCCTGTTTAGTCCCACCAGGAGCATTTTGAGGGACATGCTGCTTCGCCATCCAGGCAGCGCCCTGGCGCGCTTCCGCAGGCTGTGGTTGGCGCTCACCCTGTTGGTGCCGGCTTTTCTGGTCGTGCTGGCCGTCTCTGGTTTTCTCTATACGGCGGGGGTGCTGACCAGCAGCCTCATCGATACGCTGTGGCTGGTGCTCGGGTTGATAGTACTTTACCAGCTTGCCGTGCGCTGGCTGTTGTTGACACGGCGGAAGCTCGTTCTGGCCGCGGCTATCGAGCGCCGCAAGACGGCACAGGAAGCTGAAGGAACACCGGAGGCTGAGCGCGGCGAGTCCGGCCAGTATCAGGCCAGGGAACCCGAGATCGACCTGGTTGCGCTCAACGAGGAAAGTCTCAAGCTCCTGAACACCATGCTGTTGTTCTTGTCCCTCATAGGATTGTGGTTCATCTGGTCCGATGTGCTGCCCGCTTTTGGATTGCTGGGCGACATCTCTCTGTGGCATCAGACAGGGATTATCGATGGAGAAGAGCAGATCGTGCCCGTCACCCTCGCGGACCTGTTATTGGCGATCCTCATTTTGGTCGTCACGGTCGTGGCTTCGAAACATTTTCCGGCTTTGCTGGAAATTATCCTGCTGCGGCGCTTTTCGACCACATCGGGTGGCCGTTATGCGGCTACGACATTGTCCCGTTACTTCATTGCCGCCGTCGGTGTGTTGTTTTCTCTCAGCATCATTGGCGCCAGCTGGTCGCAGGTGCAATGGTTGGCGGCGGCCTTGAGTGTCGGTATCGGTTTTGGCTTGCAGGAGATCGTGGCCAATTTTATCAGTGGCATCATCATCCTGTTCGAACGCCCCATCCGGGTGGGAGATGTGGTCACCATCGGGGAAACGGACGGCGTCGTCACCCGCATACAGATACGGGCCACCACGATCCGTACATGGGATGGCCTGGAGCTGTTGGTTCCCAATAAGGAATTTATTACGGGCCGCCTGCTGAACTGGTCCTTGTCCGACCAGACCACGCGCATCAAGGTGCCGGTGGGCGTCGCCTATGGCAGCGACGTGCAGAAAGCCATGAGACTGTTGAAGGAGGCGGCGGAGGAGAACGAGGCGGTAATGAAGGATCCCGAACCTTCGGTTATCTTCGAGTCTTTTGGCGACAACACGCTCAATCTGGTGCTGCGTTGTTTCGTGGGCACTCAGGATGACCGCATGCCTGTGCTTACCGCATTGCACGAGGCCATCGATCGCAAGTTTAACGAGGCTGGCATCGTGATTGCCTTCCCGCAACGGGATGTGCACCTGGATACTTCCAGGCCTTTGGATATTCGCATCACACGGGAATAGCCTTGCGGAAGAGGGGTGGCAAGACTATGCTTGCTCAGCCCCAGCTCTGTTTTTCGCGAATCTCGTCCAGGGTCTTGCAGTCTATGCACAGGGTGGCCGTGGGGCGGGCTTCCAGGCGGCGGATGCCGATTTCGACGCCACATACCTCACAGTAACCATAGTCACCAGTGTCCAGTAACTGCAGGGACTCGTCTATTTTCTTGATGAGCTTGCGTTCGCGATCACGGGTGCGCAGCTCCAGGGCAAAATCTGACTCCTGGCTGGCGCGGTCATTGGGATCGGGGAAGTTGGCGGCTTCATCCTGCATGTGATGCACAGTCCGCTCCATTTCCTCCAGCAGTTCGCGCTTCCAGTTTTCGAGGATAGTCCTGAAGTGCGCGATTTGCTCGGCATTCATGTACTCCTCGCCACGCTTTTCCTCATAGGGCGTGAAGGCGCCAACTTCCATAGCCGACTTCTTGGCGGCTTGGGCTTTTTTGGCGGGCGCCTTCTTCTTGGGCGCGGCCTTTTTCTTTGCGGCTGGTTTGCCTGCCGCGGCCTTCTTGGCTACGGCTTTCTTCTTGGCAGTCTTTTTCACGGTTTCTTTTTTAGTGGTCTTTTTCGCCGCACTCTTGGTTTTGGCCGTCTTCTTCTTGGCGACAGCCTTCTTCGTTACCGATTTTTTTTGAGCAGTTTTCTTTTTTGCAACCGCCATCAGGATTCTCCAGCGTCAGCACAACGAATAAAAATAAGCGGGTATTTATACCAGAATGCCCCTTGAGAAACAACAATGTAAACGCGGCGCGTACAATTGTTGGCTTGTATTGTTTCGGACATGTTAACGTAATCATTTGACGCAAAGTGCGGAAAAAAGGGCTTTATTTTATAACTCATTGTATTTTATTGCTTATTAACCCGGCAACAATATATATCGTATTCAGCCACTGCCTGCGCGCCGCGCCTTGTTCCAGCGCTGGCCAGAAGTCCAGAATACGATACATATTGTTGCCGGATTGATAATTAGGAGGTCTGAGCGTTGTTAGAACCGGCGGCATTTATTTTTGATGTGGATGGCACCCTGGCGGATACGGAAAGGGATGGGCACCGCGTGGCATTCAATCGCGCTTTCGAGCGCGCGGGGCTTGATTGGCACTGGTCTGTCGGGCTATATGGTGAACTGCTGCAGGTTGCCGGCGGCAAGGAGCGCATGCTTCACTATATCGACAGTTACATTCGGTCTGGCGACCGGACTGAAGAGTTGAAGGCGCTGGTCCCGGATCTGCACGCTGACAAGACCCGTATCTATGAGCAGATGATGACCGCAGGGGGGATCACTCTGCGTCCTGGCGTGAAACGCCTGTTGCTCGAGGCGCGCGATGCGGGCATTCGCCTCGCTATTGCCACCACGACCACGCGCGCCAATGTCACGGCACTGCTGGTCAATAATCTTCCCGCTGATGCGGAGTCATGGTTCGATGTCATTGCGACCGCCGACGAGGTGGAAGAGAAAAAGCCGTCACCCCTGGTCTATGAATACGCCCTTGCAAAACTGGATTTGCCGGCAGCACGTTGCCTGGCCTTCGAGGATTCAGAGAATGGCATACGCGCCACGCTGGGTGCATCCCTCAAGACTGTCATCACGGTGAATGACTATACCCGTGATGTGGACTATAGTGGCGCCGCATTGGTGCTTGATCACCTGGGGGAGCAGGATCTGCCGTTCCAGGTGTTGGGAGGGGAACAGAAGGGCGTGGTGGACGCGGGCCAGCGATACCTGGATGTAGCGCTGGCCAGGAAGCTGTTCCTGTGACGAAGCCCGGGCCGGGAGGGCTGGCTGCCCGCATGGCCGACATCCAGCCTTTCCATGTCATGGATATCCTGTCACGCGCACGGGTGCTGGAGTCACAAGGGCGTTCCATTGTCCACATGGAGATCGGAGAGCCGGATTTTCAGACACCACAACCCATCGTCGATGCTGCCGTGGCAGCGCTGCATGCCGGTCACACCCATTACACGCCGGCGCTTGGCCTGCCAGCCCTGCGCGATGCCATCTCTGGCTGTTACCGTGACGGTTACGGCGTCGAAATCGATCCCCGGCGCATCGTGATCACGCCGGGTTCATCGGGCGCATTGTTGCTGGCCCTCGGGGTGTTGCTCAACCCAGGTGAGCAGGTACTCATGACGGATCCCGGTTATCCCTGCAACCGTCACTTCGTCAGATTCCTGGAGGGCGAGGCCGTCTGCGTCCCGGTGGATGGGCGTAGCGCTTGCCAGTTGACCGCGGATCTCATCCAACAACATTGGCAGGGTAATACCAGGGTGGTGATGCTGGCATCTCCCGCCAACCCCACTGGCGCGCTCATTTCTGAAGAGGTTCTGCAGGAGGTCATTAGCACCGTCGACGCGCTGGGCGGCACACTGATCATGGACGAGATTTACCATGACCTGGTCTATGGTGAAAAGCCTCGCAGCGCATTGGCCTTTTCCGAAGAGGTCTTCGTGGTCAACAGCTTCTCGAAATATTTCAATATGACGGGGTGGCGCCTCGGTTGGCTGGTGGTTCCCCGGGCTTACATTCCCTACGTGGACCGCCTGGCACAGAACCTCTTTCTCGCCGCCTCGACCCCCGCGCAATATGCCGCCCTCAAGGCCTTCGACGGAGAAACACTGGATATCCTCGAACGACATCGCCGGGAACTGCGGCAGCGCCGCGACTATCTTTTGCCAGCTCTTCAGGACCTCGGCTTCGGCATCACCGCACACCCTGAAGGCGCCTTCTATATCTATGCCGACTGCTCTCGCTTTACACAGGACAGCCAGGCCTTCTGCCAGTCGCTGCTGGCGCAGGCCGGTGTGGCCATCACGCCGGGCTGTGATTTCGGCCGCCACCTGGCTGAAACGCATGTGCGTTTTGCCTATACCACGGAGATGGCGAACCTCGAGGAGGGCGTCAGACGGTTGCAGTCCTACCTGGATTGATGGTGGCGGGAATTATCCCAAAGACATTGTTTGATATGCAATTTATCCATGGGTTACCGGCGCCAAGTCTTTTCCGGTTGAATTTTATTGGATATAAACCTATAATAAACAATCACTAACGATGCTATCCTGTGTTTGCTTGCCAATGTCATAAACCTCCGGCCAATCCCGCAACGATCACTGTCACTTTCTTTTTTCCTGGAAACATTCAAGAGGGAGCGAAGTGGTACAAATACGACAAGGCCGGCAATACCATGACCGATTTCTCCAGCAATATGGCCGTCAGTGGCAATACGGTGGTGCTTACCCTGGTCGATGGAGACGCCGATGGCGTGGTGAATGGCGTTATCGTTGACCCAGGTGGTCTTGCTTATCCCTCAATCATCCCTCAGCCGCGCAAGAGTGGCGGGGGAGGAATACTTGCGCCCATATCATTTCTCATCCTGTCTCTATGGGTGATCTGCGTTCGCCGGTGCCAGAAGGGCCCTGTGACGGCCCTGTGGTAGGCTACTAAGGCGCAATACGGCTTCTGAACGGATTACTGCTTCTATGGAATATTTTGAACGATGAATATGACAACAAAAATCCTGGTCTGGATGGTATGTGGCCTTATTGTCGGAAGCCTGATTAATGGTTTTGCACAGAACGTGGCCTTTATCCAGGACTATTTTGTCAACGGTCTCTTTCATGTGGTTGGCGCGCTCTTCATCAGCGGCCTGAAAATGCTGGTCGTGCCGCTGGTGACTTTCTCTCTGATCGCAGGTGTCTGCGGTATTGGAGATGTCACTACCCTGGGGCGCATTGGAATCAAGGCGTTTCTGCTTTTCATGCTGACAACAGCCTTGGCGATAACGCTGGCGATTACCGTGGCGGTTATGGTTGGGCCGGGTCAAGGTTTTGATATGACCCATGCCGCTCAGGGAGAATTTGTTGCCCCTGCCGCACCGCCATTGACCCAGGTGATTATAGACCTGGTTCCCACGAATCCGATTGCGGCCTACGCCAATGGGAATATGTTGCAGATCATTTTTTTCACCATACTGTTTGCTGTCTGCCTGTTGATGGTTGGTGAGCGTGGCAGGCCAATTATCGATATTTCAGAGCGTTTGAATGATGTGATGATGCAGGTGGTCACGGTTGTCATGCATGTGGCGCCCTATGGTGTATTTGCATTAATGGCGAAGACGTTTGCATTGCAGGGTCTGGGGCTGATACTGCCGATGATCAGTTATTTCGGAGTGGTGGCGCTGGTATTGCTGCTTCACCTGAGCGGGACATTGATGTTGTTGCTGAAGTTTCTGGGACGTGTCAGTCCGCTGATGTTCCTGAGAAAATTGCGCACCGTGCAAATATTCGCGTTCAGCACCTCCAGCTCCAATGCCACCATTCCCGTTACCCTGCGGACGGTTGAAAAACGCCTTGGCGTCGATAACTCGCTGGCCTCCTTTGTTGTCCCCTTTGGCGCCACTATCAATATGGATGGCACGGCAATCATGCAGGGTGTCGCTACCGTCTTCATCGCCAATGTCTATGGGATTGACCTCGGGGTCACCGGGTATCTCACGGTCATTGGCATGGCCGTGCTCGCCTCAATCGGAACGGCCGGCGTGCCAGGTGTCGGACTCATTATGCTGGCGATGGTTTTTAATCAGGTGGGTCTTCCCATAGAGGGAATTGCATTGATCATGGGTGTCGATCGCTTGCTGGACATGATGCGCACTGCAGTGAATGTAACAGGCGATGCAACGGTCTCGACTGTGGTTGCGCGCAGTGAAGACAAGATTTCCATGGATGTATTCAGTGACCCGGCGGCTGGCCAGGTGGAAGAAGTGCATCTGCCGCATGATAAAAAGCAGAGCGCGTGAGCAGGAACTTTTCTACTATTGTTAACCCGTTCTAATATTAACCCGGCAACATATATATTGTCGCCGGGTTAATAAAATATGGTAATAAGAAGAACACCCAGTGCTATGCGGTAGATCACGAAAGGCAGCATGCCGATGCGGTCCAGCAGCTTGAGAAAGAAGTGGATGCAGAGATAGGCGGTGATGCCGGCGCTGGCGGCGCCCAGGGCGAAATCCCCCCAGGCGAGCGCCGTTTCCCCCTTGATCAGATCCAGCATGGATAACAATCCCGCCAGCGTGATAACGGGAATTGAAAGCAAAAACGAGAAACGGGCGGCAGCGGGGCGGGTCAGGCCCAGCATGAGTCCGGCGGTGATGGTGATGCCGGAGCGGGAGGTGCCGGGGATGAGGGCGATGGCCTGGGCGAAACCGATGAAGAGGATGTCGCCCAGGGTCAGGCTGTGTTCGTCGCGCCGGCGTTTGCCGCGCGCATCCGCCCACCACAACAGCAGGCCGAAGCCGATGGTGGCGTAAGCGATGACCAGGGGCGAGCGCAAGGAGGTCTCGATGAACTCCTTGAACAGCAGTCCGAACAGGCCTACGGGGATGGTGCCCAGCAGGACGCCCCAGGCGAGACGGCTCTCGGGGGTGTGGCGGCGCGTGGTGATGGAGCGCGCCCAGTCCCGGCCCATGAGCGCCAGTTCATGGCGGAAGTAGGTCACCACGGCGCACAGGGTGCCCACGTGCACGGCGACATCGAAGGCCAGCCCCTGGTCCTCCCAACCCGCCAGTTGGGGAAACAGGATGAGATGGGCGGAACTGGAGATGGGCAGGAATTCGGTGAGCCCCTGGATCAGCGCCAGGATGAGTTCTTGCCAAGTTTCCATATCACTGGGATATCGGCGTCTTGTCCGATTGGATGAGTCTTTCCTTCACCGCCATGGCGGTGGCGCCGGCGACGGCGACGGGGATGGCGATGAAGTTGAGAAAGGGGATGACGGTGAGGGCCAGGGCGGCGGCGCCGAAGCCCAGGGACAGCAGCCGACGCTCCCGCAGCAGGGCGCGGTAGCCGGGAAAGAGCTGACCGTGGTTGGACAAGGGATAGTCGATATATTCCAGGGTCAGCATCCAAGCGGCGAACAGTCCCCACAGGACGGGCGCCAGGATGTTGATGCCGGGGACGACGTAGAGCAGCAGCAGGGGCAGGGCGCGCAGCAGGAAGTACAGGATCTTGCGACCCTCACTGAGCAGCGCCGGCCCGATGGATTTGAGTAGCGCGCTCCAGCCGCCGTCATCTGCCGCGGGCGTATTGCCCAGGTGGCGTTCCACGGCCTCTGCCAGCAAACCGTTGAATGGGGCGGCGATCACATTGGCGCTCAGCAGACTGACGAAGAAACCGATAATGACAAAAGTCAGGGCGAACAGCGGCCACAGCAGCCACTCCAGCCATTGCAGCCATTCGGGGACCTCGCCCATGAGGTAGTCGATGAACTCGCCCAGTTGCATCAGCCCGAGCCAGATGAACAGGGTGAAGAAAATGAAATTGATGAGCAGGGGGATGAGCACGAAGGCGCGGATGCCCGGCTTGAGGATCAGGCCGAAGCCCTGCAGCAGATAGAAGGCCCCGCGGGCCGGCTGGACGATCACGATGCGGCCTGCAGTGCCCGTGCGTGGTGTTCTATATGATCGCCAACGAAGGTGGCGATGAAATAATAGCTGTGGTCGTAGCCGGGCTGCATGCGCAGGGTGAGGGGGTAATCCGCTTCCCTGCATGCCGCTTCCAGCCGCTCCGGCATGAGCTGTTCCCGCAGGAAGGCATCCGCGTCGCCCTGGTCCACCAGCAGCGGCAGCCTTTCGCGGGCCTGGGCAATCAGGGCGCAAGCGTCATGGTCCAGCCAGCGTTCACGATCTTCGCCCAGGTAGGCGCCAAAGGCCTTTTCCCCCCACGGGCACCGGCTGGGCGCGCAGATGGGGGCGAAGGCGGAAACCGAGCGGTAACGGCCGGGGTTTTTGAGGGCGATGGTGATGGCGCCGTGCCCGCCCATGGAGTGCCCCGAGATGGCGCGCAGGCCGGGTTCGACGGGAAAGTGCTGCTCGACGAGGGCCGGCAACTCGGAGACCACATAGTCGTACATGTGGTAATGGGTGGACCATGGCGCCTGGGTGGCATTGACATAGAAGCCCGCGCCGCTGCCCAGGTCCCAGGCATTGTCCGGCGCGTCGGGCACTCCCTCTCCGCGCGGGCTGGTGTCGGGGCAGACGATGGCGACGCCATGGGCGGCGGCATAGCGCTGGGCGCCCGCCTTGACGAGAAAGTTTTCGTCGGTGCAGGTGAGGCCCGACAGCCAGTACAGGACCGGCAGCTTCATTCCCTTGCGCGCGGGCGGCAGATAGATGGAGAAGCGCATGTCGCAACGGCAGGCCGCCGAGGGGTGGGAGACCGCCAGTTGCAGGCCGCCGAAGACCTTGATCTTGTCCTGGACGTGGATCGGGTTTTCGCTGTCCATGCCAGGTCTCATCGGAACACGATCACGGAGCGGATGCTCTTGCCCTCATGCATGAGGTCGAAGGCCTTGTTGATGTCTTCCAGGCCCATGGTGTGGGTGACCATGGCGTCCACCTTGATCTCGCCCTTCATATAGCGCTCCACGTATTCCGGCAACTGCGAACGTCCTTTCACGCCGCCGAAGGCGGACCCCCGCCACACGCGCCCCGTGACCAGTTGAAAGGGGCGGGTGCGGATCTCCTCTCCTGCCCCGGCCACGCCGATGATGACGGACTCGCCCCAGCCCTTGTGGCAGCATTCCAGGGCCGCGCGCATGATATCCACGTCGCCTATGCACTCGAAGGAGTAGTCGACGCCGCCGTCGGTGAGGTCGACAACGACCTCCTGAATGGGCTGGTCGTATTCACGCGGGTCGATGACATCGGTGGCGCCCAGCTGGCGCGCCATTTCAAACTTGTCCGGGTTGATATCGATGGCGAGGATGCGTCCGGCGCCGGCGATGACCGCGCCCTGGATGACGCTCAGGCCGATGCCGCCCAGCCCGAATACCGCCACGCTGGCGCCCGCTTCGACCTTGGCCGTGTTGAGCACGGCGCCGATGCCCGTGGTGATGCCACAACCCATCAGACAGGCCTTGTCCAGGGGGGCCGACTTGTTGATTTTGGCCACGGCGATCTCCGGCAGCACGGTGTACTCCGAGAATGTGGAAGTACCCATATAGTGAAAGATATCCCGCCCATTGCAGGAGAAGCGCGTGGTGCCGTCGGGCATCAGCCCCCGACCCTGCGTGGCGCGAATGGCCTGGCAGAGATTGGTCTTGCCCGATCGGCAGAACTTGCATTCCCCGCACTCCGGGGTGTAGAGGGGGATGACATGATCGCCGGGGACGACGCTGGTGACGCCAGGGCCGGTTTCTTCCACGACGGCGCCCCCCTCATGGCCGAGTATGGTGGGGAAAATGCCTTCCGGGTCGGCGCCGGACAGGGTGAATGCGTCCGTGTGGCATACCCCCGTGGCCACCATCCGGATCAATACCTCGCCCGCCTTGGGACCCTGTACCTCCACTTCCTCGATGACCAGCGGTTTGCCGGCCTCCCAGGCTACTGCCGCCCGTGTTTTCATGCTGTGATCTCCATGGCGTGAGTTGTGACGAAAGACGCGGTGATGATAAACCAGTCAGCGGGTTTCGGAAAGCGTTTGATGTGAAGCGTGAAACGAAGGGCTGTTACCCGCTTCACGTTTATTAACCCGGCAACAATATATATCGTATTCAGGACTTCAGGCCTGTGCTGGAACAAGACGCGGTGCGCAGGCAATGGTCATTCCATTGGCAAGCGCCGCAACGCCGTGCTGGCGCAGGCCTGAAGTCCCTAACAGATTGAAATCAAAGGGCAGGCCATTGCGTGCCGGCCCGCTGACTGCGTTGGCGAAACTTGCTGTAGAATGACTACAGCGGCATTTCGCCGCCTTGCAGCGAACCGGCACGCAATGGCTGAATACGATATATATTATTGCCGGGTTAATATCAAACGCTGCGCGCCAGCAGGGCGACGCCGTAGGCGGCCTGCTGGTGGACGGCGTTCTTGACCGGCACCTCCAGGCGTTGCTCGCGCATTTCGGCCCAGTACTGGTTGCACGAGCCGCCCCCCAGGGTGTATACGACGGTCGGGTAGGGGGCGCCCAACTCCGCCAGGAGCTGGTAGCTGCGGGCTTCCACATCGGCGATGCCTTCGAGGATGCCCTGCAGGAACTGGATGTCGTCGTCGGGGCGCGGGTTCAGATGCGGCTGTTTGTCGGGGTCGTTGAAAGGGAAACGCTCTCCCGGCGACGGCAGCGGGTAGTAATTCAATCCTGTGGGCTGTCGGGGGTTCAGTTGCGGGGTCAGGGTTTTCAATTGTTGCTTGGAAAAATATTTCAGCACCACGGCGCCGCCGCAATTGGAGGCGCCGCCCACCAGCCATTTGTCCTGCAGGCGGTGACTGTAGATGCCGTGTTCCCAGGAATTGATATAGCGGTCGGAAAGCAGTTTGATGACCAGGGTGGAGCCCAGGGAGGTGACGGCTTCACCGCTCTCCTTCGCTCCGCTGGCCAGGAAGGCTGCGACGCCGTCGGTGGTGCCTGCCACGATGGCGGTATTGGGATGCAGCCCCAATTGCTGGCCCACGATCCTGTCTATGGTGCCGATGACCGTGCCAGGCGCCACGACACGGGGCAGGAGGCGTTCTTCGACGCCCACGGCATCGAACCATTCGGGCCAGCAGCGTTGATTGATGTCATAGCCCAGTTTGAGGCAGTTGTTTTCATCGCTGATACCATATTGGCCGCACAGTTTGCCCGCCACCCAGTCCGCCTGGTGCATGGCATGGCGCGCATTTTTCATCTGCGGCTGTTTTTGCAGGTACAGCAGCTTGGCCAGGGCGGATGAGGGGCTGTGCACGGGAAATTCCCGGGGGGCGATGGCCGACAGTTTCACCGCCTCGTCGCGCGCCCGCGCATCGTTGTACATGAGGGCCTGTCCCAGGGGCTCGCCCCGCTCGTCGCACAGCAGCAGGGTGGCGGAGGTGCCACCCACGGCCAGGGCGCGGATGTTCTCCGGCGGCACGGTGGAGGTCAGTTTGTGCAGCAGGATGCTGAGGGTCTCCCACCACATCCAGGGGTCTTGTTCGGTGAGGGCGGGGTCGTCCAGATAGGCGGGCCATGGGGCCGAGAGTTCGGCGATCTGGCGCGCCTGCCCGTCGATGGCGATGACGCGGCAGCCGCTTGATCCCAGATCGATCCCCAGAAATATGTCCATGCGCCCCCTTTTACCATCATCCTTATGGCAAGGTCACCGCAGCCTCCTGCGTCCAGGACTCGTTCCGGTAGTCTGCGACGACAGTGGTGTAAATGCCACCGCGGACGTTGAATTCTGCAGTGACCCTCATGAAATGGGGGTGGCAGGCATGAACCAGGTCGTCAAGGATCTGGTTGGTCACTGCTTCATGGAAGGCCCCCTCATTCCTGTAGCTCCAAATATACAGTTTGAGTGATTTGAGTTCAATGCAGCGCGCATCCGGTACATATTCTATGTTGATGGTGGCGAAGTCAGGCTGCCCGGTCTTGGGGCAAAGACAGGTGAATTCAGGCACGCGGATGCGTATGGTGTAGTCGCGCTCCGGCTTGGGGTTGTCAAATACGTCTATGGATTTTGATGGTTTCGATGTCATATTTATCCTTGTTTGTCAGGTATTGGTCAAAGCGCCAATATGTTAGTCTTAATAGCTATAACGCAGCCTCATAAAAACTGCATAAGTCTCTGTATGATCTCTTTGGGTAGTTGCTTGGAGGGGCTATAAACGCGCCTTCGCGTTACCTTGCGGTCCCCGCGCCAAGCCCGAAAATAAAATAACAGAATATTCTCCGTTGATCTTGTTTCAAGAGGTATTTTTCCTGTATCTTGAGCCCCCATGCAATTGAAGAAGATCAAGCTGGCCGGCTTCAAGTCCTTCGTCGACCCCACCACCATTACCCTTCCCAGTCAACTCATCGGCGTCGTGGGGCCCAACGGCTGCGGCAAGTCCAATGTCATCGACGCCGTGCGCTGGGTGCTGGGCGAGAGTTCCGCCAAGAATCTGCGCGGCACCTCCCTGGAGGACGTGATTTTCAATGGCTCCTCGGCGCGCAAGTCCGTGGGCCATGCCACCATCGAGCTCATTTTCGACAACACCGACGGCAGCCTGGGCGGGCAATACGCCCAGTACAACGAGATCGCCATCAAGCGGCGCCTCACCCGCGATGGCCAGTCCACCTATTATCTCAACGGTACGCGTTGCCGCCGCCGCGATATTACGGACATCTTTCTGGGCACCGGCCTGGGACCGCGCAGCTACGCCATCATCGAGCAGGGCACCGTGTCGCGCCTCATCGAGGCGAAACCGGAAGAACTGCGCGTGTTTCTCGAGGAGGCGGCCGGGATCTCCAAGTACAAGGAGCGCCGCCGCGAGACCGAAAACCGCATCCGTTCCACCAAGGACAACATCAGCCGCCTCAATGATCTGCTGGGCGAACTGGAGAAACGCCTGGCGACGCTGCAACGTCAGGCCCGCACTGCTGAAAAGTACAAGGTGGTCAAGGAGGAGGAACGCCTCGTCAAGGCGCAGTTGCTGGCATTGCGCTGGCGGGCGCTGGACGGGGAGCTGGAGGAACAGAACCGCACCATCGCCTCCCGGGAAACGGCGCTGGAGGCGAGGCTGGCCGATCTGCGCGCGGTGGAGGCGGAAGTCGAGAAACAGCGCGAGCGCCACGGGGAACTGAACGCGACCTTCAACCAGGTGCAGGAGCAGTATTACGCCGTAGGCGCCGAGATTGCCCGTGTGGAACAGGCCATTCAGCACGCCACGGAAAAACTGCACCAGAACCAGCGCGATCTGGAAGACGTGGAGCGCACCTGGCGCGAGTCCCAGGCCCATATCGACGATGACGCCCGGCGTATCGAGACCCTGACGCGCGCCCTGGAGGAGAGCGAGCCGGAACTGGAAGCCGCGCGCAAGGCCGAGGAGGTTTCCACGGCGGCCCTCGCCGAGGCGGAGCAGAACATGCAGATCTGGCAGAACGAGTGGGATACCTTCAACACCCGCGCCGCCGCCCAGATCCAGGCGGCCGAGGTGGAGCGCACCCGCATACACCACCTGGAAGATCATCTCATGCAACTGCGCGAGCGCCAGGTGCGCCTTGTCGAGGAGCAGGGTCTGCTGGATACCGCCGCGGACGAGGAGACGCTCGCGGCGCTGGAGCGCGAGGAGCAGAGTCTGTCACGAAGGGTGGATGAACACCAGGCCGGCCTGCAGTCCCTTATCGACCAGCTAGCGCGGCAGCGCGAGGAAAACCAGCGCCTGGCGGAGCGGCTCGAAGCCATGCGCCGCCGCCACCAGGACGTGCAGAAGCGCCACGCGGCGCTGGACGCGCTGCAAAAAGTGGCCCTGGGCAAGGAAACGGAGACCCTCAACGGCTGGCTGCGCCAGCATGACCTGGCCGATGCGGACCGTCTGGCCCAGCATCTTCAGGTGGAGCCGGGCTGGGAGCAGGCCGTGGAAACGGTGCTGGGGTCCTGCCTGGAGGCGGTGTGCGTCGATGATCTGGATGCCCTGGCGGCGCAGGTGGGCAGCCTGGAATCCGGTGCGCTGACCGCCTTCGATACCGCGGCCCGTGGAGAAAGCCAGGACAGCGGTTTGGCGACGCCCCTGCTCTCCAGGATCACGGCCCCCTGGGATTTGTCGACGGTGTTGGGCGGCGTCCATGCCGTGGACAGCCTCGACGAGGCCCTGGCCCTGCGCCCGCGCCTCGGAGCCAAGCAATCCCTGGTCACCCGTGATGGGGTCTGGATAGGGCGCGGCTGGCTGCGTGTGGCCCGCGCGGCCGATGCGGAGGGGGGCGTCCTGAAGCGCGAGCAGCGTCTCAAGGCCATCACCCGGGAACTCGCCGAGGTGGAAGATGAACTCGCCGGTCTGGAGCGGCGGGAACAGGCTGGCCGCGAACACGGCCGCGCACTGGAGGAACAGCGCGAGGCTGCCCAGCAGCGCGCCACGGAGAGCAGCCGCCAGCATGCCGATCTGCAGGCCCGGATTGGCTCGCTGCGCGCCCGCCTGGAGCAGGTCAGGGCCAACCGTCAGCGTATCGCCGATGAAATCGCCGAGATTGCCGCGCGCGTGGACACTGACAAACAGGAGCTGTCCGCCGCCCGTGAACGCCTGCAGCAGGTGATGGCGGAGACGGAGCATCATGAGCCCCAGCGCGAGGCCTTGCTGAGCCGTCGCGATGAGCTGCGCCGTACCCTGGAGTCCTGCCGGGAGCAGGCGCGCAACGACCGCGACCGGGCGCGCGAGATCGCCATGCGCCGCGAATCCATGAGCGCCCAGCTCCAGTCCCTGCGCGTTTCCCATGACCGTCTCTCCAAGCAGCTTGCCAACCTCAGCCGCCAGCGCGACGATTTGATGCGCACCCTGGAGAACGGCGACGAACCCATCCTCAGGATGAAACAGGAACTGGAGGAGAAGCTCGAGGCGCGCCTCGGCATCGAAACGGCCCTGAGCGAAGCGCGCCGCGCCGTCGAGGCTTGCGATCACGCCCTGCGTGAATTGAACGACAGGCACAATACCATTGGCCAGGAATTGCAGAACATGCAGGCCGCCCTGGAAAGCCTGCGCCTGGCGCGCCAGGAATACCAGGTGCGCCGCCAGACCCTGCAGGAACAGCTTGCGGAGACTTCCCATGAGCTTTCCACGCTGTTGGACGAAATGCCCGGGGAGGCCACGGAAGCCGCCTGGCAGGAAAAGCTCGACCAGCTCGGCGCCCGGATCCAGCGCATGGGCGCCATCAACCTGGCGGCCATCGACGAGTACAACGAGCAATCGGAGCGCAAGGTCTACCTGGATGCCCAACTGGCGGACCTCAACGAGGCGCTGGACACGCTGGAGAGCGCCATCCGCAAGATCGACAATGAAACGCGCACCCGTTTCAAGGAGACCTACGAACGTGTCAACGAGCGCCTGCAGGAATTCTATCCCAGACTCTTCGGCGGCGGCGTGGCGCGCCTCGACATGACCAGCGACGATCTGCTGGAGGCCGGCATCCAGATTACCGCGCAGCCGCCCGGCAAGCGCCCCGGCAGCATCCACCTGCTCTCCGGCGGCGAGAAGGCCCTCACGGCCATCGCCCTGGTATTCGCCCTGTTCGAACTCAATCCGGCGCCGTTCTGCATGCTCGACGAGGTGGACGCGCCCCTGGACGACAACAACGCCATTCGTTTCTGCCAACTGGTCAAGGAGATGTCGGAACGGGTGCAGTTCATCGTCATCAGCCACAACAAGATCACCATGGAGATGGCGCAGCAACTCATCGGCGTCACCATGCACGAGCCGGGTGTCTCGCGCCTCGTCGCCGTGGATGTGGACGAGGCCGTGGAGATGGTGACGGCTTAGATGCAGGGAAAGAGGAAAGAGGAAAGATAAAAGTGCAAAGCAAGCCGGTTCTGCATTAGACCAGGTCTGCCATCTTTTTTCTGACTCATGGATATCCGCAAGCGCATCGAGAAGCTCAGGGAAGAGATCGATAATCACAATTACCACTATTACGTCCTTGATGAGCCGCTGATTCCCGATGCGGAATATGACCGCCTGTTGCGCGAGCTGCGCGAACTCGAAGCGCGGCATCCCGAGCTGATCACCCCCGATTCGCCCACCCAGCGGGTGGGCGCCGAGCCGGTGGAGGCCTTTGGCACCGTGCGCCATGAAGTGCCCATGTTGTCCCTGGACAACGCCTTCAGTGAAGAAGAGGTGGCGGCCTTTCACCGCCGTGTCAGTGAGCGCCTGGGTCAGTCCGCAATCGATTACACCGCCGAGCCCAAGCTGGACGGCCTGGCGGTCAGTCTGCGTTACGAGAAGGGGGTATTGGCCCAGGGGGCGACGCGCGGCGATGGCTATACGGGTGAAGACATTACACAGAATGTGCGCACCATACCCTCCATTCCCCTGAGATTGCGTGGCAAGGGCATCCCGGAGGTCCTGGAGGTGCGCGGCGAGGTCTATATGAGCCGTTCGGGCTTCGAGGCCCTCAATGCGCGGCAGCGCAAGGCGGGAGAGAAGACCTTCGTCAATCCGCGCAATGCCGCCGCGGGCAGTCTGCGCCAGCTGGATCCCAGAATCACGGCGCAACGGCCCCTGGCCATCTATTGCTACGGTATTGGCGTGGTGCAGGGCTGGGCATTGCCGGAGCGCCACAGCGCCGTACTGGAACGGTTGAAAGAGTGGGGGCTGCGCGTCAACGACGAGATCCGCGTCGTCAGAGGGGTTGAGGGTTGCCTGGCGTACTATCGGACCCTGCAGGCCAGGCGCGATGCACTGGATTATGACATCGACGGCGTGGTCTACAAGGTGGATCTGTTCAGCCAGCAGGAAACCCTGGGCTTCGTCTCGCGCGCGCCGCGCTGGGCCATCGCCCATAAATTTCCCGCCCAGGAGGCCCTGACCAAAGTGCTGGCCATCGATATCCAGGTGGGGCGCACCGGCGCCCTGACGCCGGTGGCGCGCCTCGAACCGGTCTTCGTGGGCGGCGCCACCGTCACCAATGCCACCCTGCACAATGAAGACGAGATTCACCGCAAGGACGTCCGCGTCGGCGACACAGTGGTGGTGCGCCGCGCCGGCGACGTTATTCCCGAGGTCGTCAGCGTGGTCAAGGAGCGCCGTCCGCGGGGGGCGGCGCCCTTCGAAATGGTGAAGACCTGTCCGGTGTGCGGTTCCGATGTCATGCGCAACGAAGGCGAGGCGGTGGCGCGCTGCACGGGCGGGCTGTATTGTCCCGCCCAACGCAAGGAGGCCATCAAGCACTTTGCCTCGCGCAAGGCCATGGATATCGAGGGCCTGGGCGACAAGTTGGTGGATCAACTGGTGGACAAGGGATTGGTGAGCAATGTGGCGGATCTTTACACGCTGACCCGGGCGCAGCTCGCCGGGCTGGAGCGCATGGGCGAGAAATCCGCCGCCAACCTGGTCCGTGCCATCGAAGACAGCAAGGCGACCACCCTGGCGCGTTTTCTCTATGCCCTGGGCATACGCGAAGTGGGTGAGGCGACCGCCCTGGCCCTGGCCAATCATTTCGGCAAGCTGTCCGGGCTGATGGCGGCCAGCGAGGAGACCCTGCAGACGGTGCCGGACGTGGGCCCGGTGGTGGCCGCCAATATTCATGCCTTCTTCCGCCAGGCCCATAACCGCGAGGTGATCGAGCGCCTGCGGCAGGCAGGCGTGCATTGGAAGGACCTTGATATCCGGCGGGCAGAGGCGCTTCCCTTGCAGGGCAAGACTTTCGTCATCACCGGCAGGCTGGACACCATGACCCGCGACGAGGCCAAGGCGCGCCTCCAGGCCCTGGGCGCCAAGGTTGCCGGCAGTGTTTCCAGCAAAACGGACTATGTGGTCGCCGGAGAGGATCCCGGTTCAAAATACGACAAGGCGCTGGCCCTGGGCATCGAGATCCTGGATGAGCAAGGGCTGTTGAATCTGCTGGCCGGGTGATGTCATTGTTTCACTGCTGTCGCGTCAATGTAGGATACGGTAACTCTCCGCTTTGGTGAGCGAACAATTTGGTCGAATATCACGAAGTAATCATGCAAAGCAGTTGCCGCAGCCGTTCCTTCTCCCCTCAAGAGGGGCTTTTGCCGCGCTCTCCTGTAGAAGAGCGAGTTGATGAGGCAGCGGTGTCATTGCTTATTGATTGTTTGCCTCCCTTCTCTCAGAATACAGGCGTAGAGGATGTTTTGAGGGGAGTCCCATACTGTTGAATCAGAATCGCGATAAGCTGTGCCAGGCACAGGCGGGAGAGGCTGTTGCCTGCGAGAATCCTGTCTGTGAAGACGCCTTCCAACAGATTGCCGACAATATCGACGAAGTGTTCTGGATGTGCGCGCCGGGCACGCGCGATCTGATCTACGTCAGTCCCGCCTATGAAAAAGTATGGGGGCGAAGCCTGGCGGAACTGTATGCAAATCCCTGCGCCTGGCTGGATGGCGTACATCCCGATGATCTGGAACGCCTGAAGGATATCTTTCTGGAGAAGCGCTGCCGCGGCGAGTTCGATGAAGAGTACCGGGTGATCGGCCCCGACAATACGGTGCGCTGGGTGCGGGACCGTGCCTTCACCATCCAGGACGACCACGGTCATGTATGCCGCGTGGCGGGGATCGCCGAGGACATCACCAAGTACAAGCTGGCCGAGCAGGAACTGCAACAGTCGCGCACGCAGCTGCGGGAGCTGGTCCTGCGTCAGAACTGGGACAGGGAGATGCTGCGCACCCGCATCGCCCGCGAGATTCATGACGAACTGGGTCAGTCCCTCATGGCCTTGAATCTCAACATGTACTGGTTGATGCACCACTTGCCGGAAGAGGATACGCGGTTGGCGGACAAGGCGCAGGAGATGATCGACATGATCGTCGATATCGTCAAGTCGGTGCAGCAGATCTCATCGGAGTTGCGCCCCAGCATGCTCGACGACCTGGGGCTGGCGCCCACCATGAACTGGTATCTGAAGCAATTCGAGGAGCGCAGCGGGGTCGATTGCGACGTCTCCATCCGCATCGATGACACACAGGTGGACAGCGACCACGCCACGGCCGTGTACCGTATACTCCAGGAGGCCATCACCAATATCGCCCGCCACTCCGATGCCAGCGCCATTACGGTGAAAGCGGAGACCCTGCGCGATTATCTCACCATGGAAATCCGCGACAATGGGCGCGGCTTCGATCAGAACAATATCAATATGAGAGAATCCTTCGGCCTGATCGGCATGCGCGAGCGGGCCAGCGCCCTGGGCGGCAACCTGGAGGTGGTGGGCAAGCGTGGGGAGGGAACCCGCCTCTATCTCACCATGCCTCTGGGCGCCGTTACGTGAGTCAGGGTGTTTCCTCTTCTTCCTCGCCCGGCAGTTCAGATTCGTAACCGAACATGCGCATGTCCCTGATGCGTTGCGGGTAGAGGATCCCCTCGAGGTGATCGCACTCGTGCTGCACCACGCGCGCATGGAAGCCCTCCACGTCACGCTGGAAACCCACCCCATGCTGATCGAAACCGGCATAACGGATGCGCCGGTAGCGGGGCACCAGGCCGCGCATGTCCGGCACGCTGAGACAACCCTCCCAGTCCTCCTCGATGGTATTGTCCAGGGCCATGAGTTGCGGGTTGATCAATATCGTGGTGGGGACGGTCTCCGCATCGGGATAGCGCGGGTTTTCTTCCAGCCCGAAAATAACGATGCGCTTGTTGACGCCGATCTGGGGGGCGGCAAGACCGGCGCCATCGTGAGCGGCCATGGTGTCGAACATATCCGCGATGATGGCCTCCAGTTCCGGCGTATCGAAAGATGTGACGGGTTCGGCAACCTGCAACAGGCGGGGATTGCCGATTCTGAGAACTTGTCGTGCGGCCATGGGACCTCTCTGTGGCTGGCTGGATGTTGGATGGTGATATCTGTTATGGTTAGGCCGTTTAAGACACTGCCGGTTTAGCAATGAAAAAGCCTCTGTTCCTGCTTCTGATACTCCATTTTAGCAGCTTAAGCGTGGCCGCCGCCACGGATGAAGGCGGTGATCGCTGGTATGAAGTGGAAATTCTCGTTTTCTCCCGCGAGGTGGATGAAGTCGTAGACGACGAGCTATGGCCTGAAGTGGAACTTCCTGATACGCTGGGGCAGGCCATCGTTCTGGCGCCTCCACTCGATGCGGGCGGGGTCTCGCCCCAGGCAGAGCTTGTCACGCCTTATCAAATGCTGCGTGAGGACGACCTGAAGCTTGGCGCCTTCGACGGGCGCCTGGGACGTACAAATGAATTCACGCCCTTATTCCATACGGCGTGGCGTCAGCCGGCCTTTCCGCGCGGCGCCTCGATGCCCGTGCGCATCCGGTGGGAGCAGGTGGCGGAGGTGGTAGCCCCACCATCAGAAGGGGAAGCCTTGATTGCGCCACCGCAGATGTCCGAAGTGGAAGGCGAAGCCGGGTTGCCAGCGCCTCCTGGAGCAAACCTTACTGGCACGCTGACGGTCAGCGTCAACCGTTACCTGCATGTGGATGCGGATCTGTATTACAGACCGGCTGAGCCAGTTGGTGAAGACCAGGGCCCTTTCAATATTTTCGATGTCTTCGCCAGGGAAGAGGCGCCGCGGGTCTACAGAATGCATCAGAGCCGGCGCATGCGCAGCGGCGAGATCCACTACCTCGACCATCCCCGCTTTGGCCTGATCGTTCAGGTGACGCCTTATGAGTACCCGCAGAAGGCGGACGAAGAAGAGAGCGCAGAGCCGTTGCAGGACGCAGGGCGAGGCGCGTCCGCCGTCTCAGAGGCGGAGTAGCAGCCTTTCCAGCAGCGTGCGCACCTTGTCCATACCCTGCCTGACGGTGCGTTCGATCTCCGCCATCTCGATGACCGTCTGACCGCCCTTGCCAGCCGCCCAGTTGGCGACGACCGCGCAGGCGGCATAGCCCAGCCCGGCCTCGCGCGCCAGGGATGCCTCCGGCATGCCGGTCATGCCCACGATATCGCAGCCGTCACGTTCCATGCGGGTGATCTCGGCGCGGCTCTCCAGGCGCGGGCCCTGGGTGGCGCCATAGGTCCCATGCTCCACGGCATCCAGCCCCTCTACGCGACAGACCTGTATGAGGTGTTCGCGCAGCGCGGCATCGTAGGGTTCGGTAAAATCGATATGGGTGACTTCCCCCAGGTCTTCTTCAAAGAAGGTATGACGGCGTCCATAGGTGTAGTCGATGATCTGGTCGGGAATGACGAGGCGCGCGGGAGACATCTCCGCCGTGATGCCACCCACGGCCGCCACAGCCACCACCCGCCGGACACCCGCGTGTTTCAAGGCATGGATGTTGGCGCGGTAGTTGATGCGATGGGGAGGGATGGTGTGTTCACGTCCGTGGCGCGCGAGAAAGACCACTTCGCGTCCGCCCAGCATGCCGTGGACCAGGGGGCTGGAAGGGGCGCCGAAGGGCGTGCCGGGATGCTCCTCGCGGACGATCTCCAGTCCTTCGAGAGCAGTCAGGCCGGTTCCGCCGATGACCGCCAGTTCAGCCATCTTCGCTTACCGCATAGATGCCCGCGGCATTGCGCAGGTAACCCTTGTAGTCCATGCCGAAACCGAATACATAGCGGTCTTCCACCTCCAGTCCCGCGAAGTCTGCGCTGAGTCCCTGCTTGCGGTCATGAATCTTGTTGACCAGTACGGCGCTGTGGACTTCCAGGGCGCCGCTGGCCCGGCAGTCCCTGACGATGGCGTCGAGCGTCAGGCCCTCATCATGGATATCGTCAATGATCAGCACGACCCTGCCTTGCAGGGGGATCGATGGCTTGACGACCCAGTGGAGTTCGCCCCCCCGGGTGCCGCCGGCATAGCGAGTGGCGTGAATGTAGTCCTGCTGAAGAGGGAAGGAAAGACGCGGCAGCAGCATGCCGGCCGGTATCAGGCCGCCCTGCATGACGCACAATACCAGGGGGTCGCTGTCGCTGAAGCGTTCGGTCAATTGGCGCGCAAGGCGGTCCAGGGCGTGGCCGACTTCCTCGGCGGAATACAGGCGGTCGGCCTTGTCCAGGACGGCTTGCGCCTCATTGGGGGTTATGGGCATGGGATTAACGGAAGCCTGTCGCTAAGTCTATATTGCCTTGTGTTTTTACCACGAAGGTCACGAAGAGAATAAACAGCCGTCTTGCGCTGATACAGCATCAGTAATGGCGTTTCTGTCAGGCCGGGATTATAAACTACTTGGCATGGAACTGAAAACGGGCTTGTCGTGGCCATGGATCACTTGCTTGCGAGTGTATCAAGTAACTTCCCGACCGCGGCGATTCTGTCGTTCACGTCTTCGCCGTCCAGTTGAAAGCGCAGTTTGTTTTTTCCGTCGAATTTGTAGCGCCGCGGTTGTTCCTGTATGAGGCGGATCAGCGCCGCCGGGTCGATTTCCGGTTCCTCATCGAAGACCAGGCGTCCTCCCGCCGGGCCGGCGTCGATCTTCAGAATACCCAGCGCCTGGGCGCGAAGCTTGAGTTCAGTCACCATGAAGAGGTTCTTCACGGCCTCAGGCAGCAGGCCGAAGCGGTCGATCATTTCCACTTGCAGTTCGTCGAGTTCATTCTCATTGGCGGCGTTGGCGATGCGCTTGTACAACACCAGGCGGCTGTGCACGTCGGGCAGGTAGTCCTCGGGAATGAGGGCGGGAATATGCAGATCGACTTCCGTCTGGGGATGGAGCGCCTGATCCAGCGCCGGCTCGCGCCCAGACTTGAGGTCGGCCACCGCTCTTTCCAGCATCTCCGTGTACATGGTGAAGCCGATTTCCTGGATCTGGCCGCTCTGATCCTCGCCCAGCAACTCGCCCGCGCCGCGGATCTCCAGGTCGTGGGTGGCCAGGGTGAAGCCCGCTCCCAGATCCTCGATGGATTCGATGGCCTCCAGGCGCTTGAGCGCGTCGGCCGTAATGACGCCGCGGGGTGGAATAATCAGGTAGGCATAGGCCTGGTGATGTGAGCGGCCCACGCGCCCCCGCAACTGGTAGAGTTGCGCCAGGCCCAGCTTGTCGGCGCGGTTGATGATGATGGTGTTGGCATTGGGTACGTCGATGCCGCTCTCTATGATGGTGGTGCACAGCAGGATGCTGAAACGCTGGTGATAGAAATCGAGCATGATCTGCTCCAGTTCCTTCTCCGGCATCTGACCGTGCGCGACACGGATACGCGCCTCGGGCATCAGTTCCCCGAGCTGTTTGCGGATCTTGTCGATGGTGCGCACTTCATTGTGCAGGAAATAGATCTGACCGCCGCGGCGTATCTCGCGCAGGCAGGCCTCCTTGAGCAGGGCGTTGTCCCACTCACGGACGAAGGTCTTGACCGCCAGGCGCTGCAGGGGCGGGGTGGCGATGATGGACAGGCTGCGCAGGTCAGAGAGGGCCATGTTGAGGGTGCGCGGAATGGGCGTGGCGGTCAGCGTCAGCACGTCCACCTCGGCGCGCAGTTCCTTGAAGCGTTCTTTCTGCTTGACGCCGAAACGGTGCTCTTCATCGATTATGACCAGTCCCAGGTTCTTGAAGGCGACATCTTTCTGCAACAGCTTGTGGGTGCCGATGAGAATGTCCACCTTGCCGTCCCGGGTGTCGGCCAAAATGCTCTGTTGTTCCTTTGCCGTCCGGAAGCGTGACAGGACTTCGATGCGCACCGGCAGCTCCGAGAAGCGGTCGCGGAAATTCTGGAAGTGCTGCTGCGCCAGCAGGGTGGTGGGCACCAGTACCGCCACCTGGGTGTTGCCCTGAATGGCCATGAAGGCGGCGCGCACCGCCACCTCGGTCTTGCCGAAGCCCACGTCGCCGCACACCAGGCGGTCCATGGGCCGCTCGGCCGTCATGTCGGCGATGACAGCGTTGATGGCGTCCAGTTGGTCGGGTGTCTCCTCGAAAGGAAAACTGGCGGCGAAGGCGGCATATTGGTCGTCCGGCGCCGGGAATACGCGGCCCTGCCGGGCCTGACGGCGGGCATAGATGTCCAGCAGCTCGGCGGCCACGTCGCGGGCCTTCCGGGCGGCGCGGCGCCTGGCCTTCTGCCACTGCTGGCTGCCCAGCTTGTGCAAGGGCGCCTGTTCCGGCGCGGCGCCCGTGTAGCGGCTGATGAGGTGCAGGGAGGAGACGGGGACGTAGAGCTTGTCGCCGCCCGCATATTCCAGGGTGAGGTATTCCGTGGTCAGACCGCCGATGTCCAGGGACTGCAATCCCAGGTAGCGCCCCACGCCGTGTTCTTCATGGACGACGGGAGCGCCATGATTCAGCTCGGTGAGATTGCGGATGATGGCGTCGCTGTCACGCGTCTTGACCTTGCGGCGCCGGCGCTGCATGGCCTGTTCGCCATAGAGCTGGGACTCGGAGATGACGGCGATAGGCGGCTCGTCGATGAGCAGGCCCTGGTCCAGCAGGGAGACGGTGATGCCCAGGCCGGCATCGCTTTCCAGAAAATCCCGCCAGCAGGCAAAGGCGGCAGGGTAGAAGTCGGCATCGTGGAGCATTTCCAGCAGCATCTCACGCCGCCCGGTGGTCTCGGCCACCAGCAGGACCCGCCCCTCGTGGTTTTTGATGAACTGGCGCAGGGCATTCACCTGTCCCCCGCCCGGCTGCGGACTGCTGAGGATGGGGATGGCATGGGTCCCGAAATTGTAGTTGCCTGGCCGTTCTTCCAGTTTGAAGGGCTGGATGCTGCAATGGGGCAATGCCTGTACAAGGGCCATGGTTTCATCAGGTGGAAGAAATACCTCTTCCGGCGCCAGCAAGGGGCGCTCCTTGTCGTGCCGGCCCTGTTCATAGCGCTCGGTGATCTGCTCCCAGCGCTCATCGCATACCGCCCTCGTCTGATGATCGAACAGCACGACGCTGTGCCGCGGCAGGTAGTCGAAGAGGGTCTGAGTGTGTTCAAAGAACAGGGGCAGGTAATATTCGATGCCGGGCGGCGCCGCCTGCTTGCTTACTTCACGATAGGCGGGGCTGTTTTGCGGATCGCCGCTGAAGCGGCTGCGCCAGCCCTGGCGGAAACGTGTTATGGCCTCCTCGTCCAGGGGGAATTCGTTGGCGGGCAGCAGGCGGATATGGTCGATCTGCGCTGTCGAACGCTGATCCTCAGGCTGGAAGACGCGAATGCTGTCCACCTCGTCATCGAAGAGATCGATGCGGAAGGGGTGCGCGCTGCCCATGGGAAAGAGATCGATGAGGCTGCCGCGCACCGAGTATTCACCATGCTCCATGACCTGGGAGACACAGCGGTAGCCGCTCCGGTCGAGTCGCTCGCGAAAGGCGCCCAGTTGCAGGCGGTCGCCCTTGTTGATGATGAGGCTGTTGGCCTCCAGGTATTCCCGTGGCGGCAGCCTGACGATGAGGGTGTCGACGGGTACGATGAGAATGCCTTGTTTCTGCGCCGGCAGTCTGTGCAAGGTATAGAGCCGCTCGGAAATGATATCCTGGTGGGGCGAGAAGACATCGTAGGGGAGGGTTTCGCGGTCTGGCAGCGTCAACAAGGCGTGCGCCGCGGCTTCCCCCATATAAAACTTCAGTTCATTGGCCAGTTCCTCGGCCTTGCGCATGTCGGCCGTCACCGCCACGATGAGCCCGTCGTGCTGTCGCGCGGCATTGCTGAGGATCAGGCCCAGCGCGCTGCCGTGGATTCTGCCCCAATGGCAGGCCTCCTTGCAGTCGTCCGGGAGGACCGGTTGGAATGGGCTGGATTCACTCATGAAATGAAATTTGTATGTATGACGATGGAAACGACGCTTGAAAAGCGCGCCAGTTTAGCAGAAAAACACGTTCAGCTGAAAAGCGCCATGCTTTCTCAATCGCGTTTCAGCAGGACATAGACCGCCCCCGTGCCGCCATCCACGGGGCGCGCCGAGCAGAACGCCAGCACCTCGTCGCGCTGGCGCAACCAGGCATTGACCCGTCCCTTCAGAACCGCTTGCCCGTGTGGAGAACTCAGCCCCTTGCCATGGATGATGCGCACACAGCGGCGCCGGGAGGCGCGACTG
>Ga0256839_1001500_pt1 | contig 28239 bp, 29 predicted proteins | sample 354166metaG_FD_185968 | JGI IMG/M metagenome (GOLD analysis project Ga0256839, IMG submission 185968) | Hydrothermal vent microbial communities from Mid Atlantic Ridge, Atlantic Ocean - 354-166 | ecosystem: Environmental > Aquatic > Marine > Hydrothermal vents | place: Atlantic Ocean: Mid... | reverse complement strand
AATGTCTGACGTCAGCGCCTATGGCATAGATTTAGGTCTGTGCTAAGAAATAGTTTCTCGCATGTATTTTGCTTTAAAAATTCACAAAGTGCCTCAGCCTGACAGCCTTTTGAGCCAAGATGAACATCCGATATGAAAATCGAGCGGTATGTCGGTTTAGGGAATTCAGGCATAGTCAAGCGCCCAAAGCATAAGTCTAACCCTAGAACCTACGCTTAATACTGGCGGCGAATGTACGGCCTATATCGTAACTATCGACAACAATAGTGCTACCACCAAGTGTTTGGGTAGCTTGGTAGCCATCATCAAGAATATTTTGAACCTTAAAGCCGATTGTGTAGTCGCCACCATCGAGAATGAAATCTTTATTGAAGACAAAATCTAGCGACACAGGAAGTTTCTCTAAAATAGACGGCAATCCATTGGACAAATCTTCGACGGCACGAATGCGCTGCGAAGAATAATTTAATAAAAAGGTCGCTTGGTAATTGCTGTCATAATCTTGAATGCCGATTTGCAAATTGGCTAGGTGATCAGATTGCCCTTGCAAAGAACGGCCATCTGTATAAAGGCCAGCGGCTGGTAAGATTAGTGGGTTTACACCAAGCGCGGGATTAACCGTTGGCGGCGTAATAGATACATCGCCGTTTGAACTCACGCTAGAGGATGAATATGTATAATTTGAGCGGAACACAAAATCTCTATCACTGCTTACATTGCTAAAGAGCGGGATATGTTTTGTCACATCTGCAAATGGGATTTTCTTCTCAAACTCAACTTCAATCCCGTAAATTTTTGCAGACGGGGCATTTAGGAATGAGGTCGCATTGCTCTCGCCAAGCCCGTTAAAAATAAATTCTTCAATCGGGTTGGTAAAATCTTTGTAAAATCCGCCAACTGTAAAGAATTGCTTGGCACCAAAATACCATTCAAACCGCGCATCCAGATTGGTGCTTTCGGAGTTTTTCAAGAAAGGGTTCCCGACGAAACGGTCATCTGTATCGGTATTGACAAAAATTGACGGTGTAAGCTCCCGAAATTGCGGACGGTTAATGGTTTTTGATGCCGCAAGCCGCAACTGCATATTATCGGCAACAGTCCATGTTAATGTTGCTGCGGGCAGAATAAAGTTTTCTGACAACGCATCAAAATCAAACCGGCTACTTGCCACAGTTGATTGGGCAATCGCTGTATTTTGCACGGAATCTTCATAGCGAAGACCTGCAGCAAATCTAATCTTTTCGTTCACGTCTACGTCGATTCCGGCATAGACGCCAATCACTTCAAGGCTTGCATTAGTGACATCAGGGAAGCCAGTAGTGCCACCGCGCCGGATTTCCAAAATCCCTGCATCAACAACCGGATCAGAGAGGATTAAATCGATCCGCGAATTTCTAAGCTCTTCGGGAATAGAGCCAAAATAGCGAAAATCAGCTTGTTCACTATCGCGCTGTTTATCAAGGTAAGCCCCGCCAAATTTTAAATCCATATTTTGCGCGGCTATTGTAAGTGGCAAGACGAAGTCTGCACCAAAATCTATTGTCTCGTCATCAAGCGTTGAAAAACGGATACTATTATTTGTTCCAGGGCGATTAAACTGAAAACGAAAGCCAAGGCTGTCTTCATAATCTTCATAATTTACCCGGCGTTCATAAGGCGCATCACGTCCAGCTTTGGCATAGGAGGCCCGCCATTTAAGCTCTAAATCGCCGGCATTTGGAAAATAATGTGTACCCAATAATTGTCCCATATAAACTTCACGTTCAAACCATTCTGTGAAATCTTGACGAAAAATTCTGTCTTCACGGTCAACACCTGTGAGAACTCTTGCCTCGGCACTGCTTTGGCGCGTTGCCAAACCTGTGAACTGTAATGAATGTTCGTCCGTGAAATCGGCGCCGATACTGAGCATGCCATTTAATGAAATTTTGTTTTCTGTACTTTCCCGGCGCCCGCTATCGAGCTTAACCAGTTCGCCAGTGCCAATATTGGTGGTATTGTCCTCGCCAATACGCGTTTCCCAGCTATTGTCATAACCAATTGTAGCCAAAACACCGATGCTTGGCCCATCATTCAAATCAAACCTGTGCCCTGCTGAAATCCGCCCGCCAAGATTTCCAGGCGTTTCGTCCTGTCTATCTATGAGAAGAGTTTTGCTGTTTTCAAAATTTTGCACACCCGAAAGATTGCCGTCGGCACCAAGCATAGGTATATCTCGAAGGCCATCATCAAATCCGAGCCAATCCGTACCAGAGCCTTCATATATATAACCTGGCCGTAATGTCGTTTCACTGTTCACACTGCCTGATAAGCTAATTTCCAAAAAGCTCTCTTCGGGGAGTTTCTTGGTGCGCATAGCTATTAAACCACCACCAAATTCACCGCTATATTCAGGGCTATAGGTTTTTTGTACGGTAACTCCGCTTAGCACTGATGTTGGAAACAAATCCAATGGAGCTACTCGTCGCAGCGGTTCCGGGCTAGGTAAAGGCGAGCCGTTTAGCGTTGCAAATGAATACCGTTCGTTCAGGCCGCGCACAACCACGAATTTCCCTTGAGAAAGGGACAAACCAGTTACCCGCGTCAATGCCGAGGCTATATCGCTAGCACCCATTGTCTCAAAAGTTTTGGCATCCAGGACACTTGATATTTCAGAAGTGATTTTTTTTTCATTTGGAATGAATCGCCCTGTAACGATGATTTCATCTTCTGGCGTAATTTGCACTTCTTGTGCCCTAATTGTCTGGTTAGAAATAAGCGCGGTACTTGATAATAGAACCGTGGTGATGAGTAATTTGAGTTTTAAATTTAACATATGTGTTCCAAATATTTGTAGTAAGTACGAAATATATTTAGGCAGGCTAGCCGAGGTTAGTGCCACCAGTTCTGCATCTGGACGACAACACGCCAGATGGTTAAGGCGATAGGCGTCAGCGGTTTGGTGTTTCCAAGAAGGGGAAGAGAAAAACACCAAAACCGCCGCGCCTACCTGTTCTATTGTGTGACCAACAAGGTCCAACCTTCGTACCAAGTGTCGCTTGCATCTTTCACTGCGCCCACATAGTCTGTGGCCTCAAAGAACGGGTCGATAACGGACGCATCGGTTGCAATGACGGCTAGCTCATTAACACCCGGAACAAATATGCTCGTTAAGGTGCTATCTTGCGCAGGTGTCGCCGCATCTCCGTCTACATTGTTCGCGCCTACTGCAAATGCATTGGCCAGTGCCGTATCGTCTAGGTCACCTGCCGTATCATCTGTCTCTAAGTTCTCAGCATTATCAACGAGATAAATCGAGTTAAACACAACTTCACCCGCATTGGCTTGAACCGCCGTTTCGTCGCCATCAATGTCAATGCCCGCGTCTTGAAAGCCCGTGATAATACCGTTCATGAACACACCAGCCGTACCAGCGCGGATTACCATCCCTGTGTCACCAGAAGCGCCGCCAATAAAGGTAAAGTTGGATACGGTGGGTTTAGAACGCGGGGTGAGTGTATTATTGGACGAGCGATTATCGCCCTCAATGCCTCGGTCGCCTGCATCTGATGCCTGCTGCACTATAACAAATTGTGCTTTACCTTGCCAGCCATCTGTCCAGTCCATGCTATCATCAGCATTCCCCGTTAAAACAACGTGTTTTAAGTTTACAGCACCGCCGAACATTTCGATTCCGTCATCCGCATTGTTGTGCACTTGGATATAATCAACCTGTGTGCCGCTCCCAACACCTTGGAAAGCAATACCGTTTAACTCGTCCTCATCGTTGATTAAATTACCAGCAAAGGAAACGCGGGTGTAGAAAAGATTACCGCTATTATCATCAGCAGATCCGCCGCCAAATAGTCCCGAAGACCCTTCGCCAGATTTTTCGCATCCAATCGTACCACCAGTTGCGGTCGCATCTATACAGTCATTAATTGGTGCGCGACCATTGATGACAAGCCCGCCCCATTTAGCGCGGTCTGTGACCAAATTAGCCGTTCCAAACACTTCGTCGCGGCTTGTCATATTCACAGGAGCCGTAGCCGTCCCGTTTGAGCGAAGCTGTGAACCACGGGAAACAACGATATAATCAGCACCTGCTGCGCCGTAAAGCGTTGTGCCTGCATCTATAGTCAAGATGGCAGAGCTAGATCCATCAATGGGGTTGGCAGGGTCACCGCCAGCATCTGTACCCACAAAAACCGGGCCTTCAATTTGATAAATAAAGCTATTATTCAAGCGCACATTAGTTGTCAGCGTTCCGGTAAGAGAGCAAACTTTTTTGCCCTCAACCACATCGCTTGTTGTCAATGTCCCTGCCGGACACTCGGTAGAGTCTTCGAAGACATTAAATGTCCAACCTTTGGCCCAGTTGCTGTCTTTTGTTTCTGTGTCGCTAAACGCACCAATATAACTGACATTATCGAAGAATACATCATTCGAGAGGTCGCAAGAAGTCACAGCCTGTTCTGCCGCTCCGGGAAATACTAGATTGGCAAGAGAGTTATTACCTTGAGTGTTGTTAGCGCCAGAAGCAAAGAAAGCTTCCATGTCAAATGTTTCACCGCTGTCACCGCTTTCAACATTATCAGCATTATCGAGGAAAATTGATTCCATCGTTAAATTGCCGTTTTGCGCTTGGGCTATTGTTTCATCGTTATCAATGTCCACACCAGCATCTTGGAAACCTGTAATAACGCCGTTACAAAAACGCCCAGCAGACCCGGCACGCACAACCATGCCTGTATCACCAGCAGCGCCCCCTAAAAATGTAAAGTTGGCAATGCTAGGATTTGAGCGCGGGGTCAGCGTATTATTGGATGAACGGTTATCGCCCTCAATACCCCGGTCACCCGCATCATCGGCCTGAATTACCAAGGCATATTGAACCTTGCCTTGCCAGCCGTCTGTCCAGTCAATGTTATCATCGCCGATTCCGGTTAGGACCAAATACTTACACTCTACAGTACCGCCAAAAAATTCAACGCCATCATCCGCATTATTGTGAATTTGAATATGGTCACACGTAGTCGCATTGCCAACGCCTTGGAAAGCAATACCGTTTAACTCGTCTTCATCATTGATGAGGTTGCCTGCATATTTAAGCTGAATATATTGTAACACACCGCTATTATCAGAAGGGTTAGAACCACCAAACAAACCAGATGAACCTTCGCCCGACTTCACACATGCATCTGTGCCGCCAGTTGCAGTAGCATCAATACAGTCATTGATCGGGGCACGGCCATTAACAACAAGGCCTCCCCACTGACCACGATCAGTAAGGGCATTTACTGTCCCTTGAATATCCTGGATACTGGTCATGGTGATCGGGTTATCCGAAGTTCCTGTAGCATTTATGCGAGAACCTCGCGTTACAACTAGGTAATCTGCACCAGACTTCCCAAATATTTTTGTACCAGCCGGAATAGATAGAGTAGCATTTGCACCGCCGTCCTCTCCAACAAACACAGCACCTTCCAATGCATAACCATTGGCCGCATCTAGTGTCAAATTTTCAGTAATTGTGCCAGTTATAGTACAAGCTTCTACCGTGCCAGTAGCATTGCTGATGGTTTCCTTGGTTGTACCTGTGGGACAATCGCCAGGAACAAGGTCAATGTCAACTTGGGCAGTACCACCGCCGCCGCCGCCGCCGCCAATCGTCACGCCACCGGCACTTCCAGGTGAAGATGTACTGCTACCACACGATGCTAGCATTAAGCCAGCTACGCTAGATAATAACAAAGTTCTCAAAGTTAAAGTCATATTAGAAGTCATGGATTTTCCTCACCATTCAATACAATTCAATTTTTTGACGGGGAAAAGTTGAACCTCGCGAGTCACAAACGTTAACCCCTTCTTAACGAAGTGCGGTTTGCCAGTTGTTTGTGACAGAGAAATTACGAAGGTACGAAAATTGCGAGTCTTTAAAGTGACAACTTGGATTCATATTTATGACAATGATTGTCACAAATATATTTCTCTAAAACGAATAAAGCGCCACCTAAAATCGGTAACACTTTATCTTTATACGGAAGCTTTATACAAGCTATTATAATGTGTGCTATATTTGAAATAGCTTTGTAGCTATGAGATAGGTGGACTAGATTGCGAGTTATGCCATGATGGACATGAATATGCGGCAAGCCATTGCAGATGCCTTGCCACACCCTGCGCTTATTTTGACACTTGATTATAAAATTAAGTGCGCGAATGGTTTTGCGGAAAGCCTGTTTGAAACCAAACTTGCCGGGCTGGATTTTGTGCGTGTGTTGCGACAGCCTGGGGCGATTGAGTGTTTGGATAAAGCGGTGAAAACCGGGAAGCTTAAAACTTGTGATCTTGTATTACATTTACAAACGCCGCGCACCTTTAAGGCAAGTGCAGCTTCTTTAGCCAGTATAGGGGCTGATTGCATTCTTTTCACGCTCACAGATATATCGGCAGAGATTGATGCGGAGAAATCGCGCTCAACTTTTGTGGCCAATGTCAGCCATGAACTGCGCTCGCCGCTCACATCTTTGATGGGGATTGTGGAAACCCTGCAAGGGCCAGCGCGAAATGACGAAAAAGCCCGCGATAATTTTTTGGACATGATGCACGGAGAAACCCGGCGCATGTCAAGGTTGGTTGGTGACCTTCTTTCCTTGTCTAAATTCGAAGCCAAAGAGCATGTTACCCCCAAGGGCGAAGTCGATATTCCGAGATTGATACGGCGCGTTATTGCCGTGCTGAACGAAAGCAAGCCTGAATATAGAAACCGCATTATTTTAAATGCCCCTGATGGCCTGCCATATATAACAGGTGACCAGGATGAATTAACGGAAGTGTTTCAAAACCTGACTGAAAATGCTTTGAAATATAGCGAACCTGATACCCCGGTTGAGGTGCGCGTTATTCAAAACGAAGATACAATAAAAATCACTATAAGGGATCAAGGCGAAGGCATCGCCCCTAAGCACTTGCCACGCCTGACCGAACGCTTTTACCGCGTCGATAAAGGCCGTTCACGCGAAACGGGCGGCACCGGGCTTGGCCTTGCGATTACAAAACATATTTTAAATCGTCATCGCGGTATGCTTTCGATTGAAAGTGAAATCGGCGTGGGCAGTTTGATTAGCGTTACCCTGCCCACTTAAACATCCTTTGTCATAAAACCATCACGTATGTGTCATATAACCGTCACGGGTTTATATGAAAACCGCCATGAAAATTCATAATCTGCGGGAGCAATGGCGAAACGGTTTCGCTAAAATGATGAAAGAGATAACTATGTTAAATAAAATTATGACAGCCAGTGTGCTCGCCCTAATTCTAGCTGCTTGCGGTGGTAAAGATACGCCAAAGGCTTCCAACTCTACGCAAGATATAAAGCAAGCCTCATATATGCGTAACCAAATTAAAATCGTTGGTTCGTCAACAGTATATCCATTTGCGACAACGGTTGCAGAAAATTTTGGGCGCACCAGCGCATTTAAAACACCAATTGTTGAAAGTACAGGCTCAGGCGGCGGGCTTAAGTTATTTTGCTCCGGGCTTGGCGTGAACTACCCGGATATTGCCAACGCATCACGACGGATAAAGCCGTCCGAAGTGAAGCGCTGTGCCGAGAACGGTATCGCTGATATTGTAGAGGCGAAAATCGGATATGACGGCATTGTGATTGCAAATTCGCGCAAGTCCCCGCAAATGCAACTAAGCCTTAAGGACGTTTTCCTGGCACTGGCAAAAAATGTGCCGGACGGTAATGGCGGCATAAAACCAAATCCTTACAAAACCTGGCGTGATGTCAATCCGGCTTTGGCCAATCTGAAAATGGAAGTCATGGGCCCGCCGCCAACCTCAGGCACACGCGACGCCTTTGTCGAACTGGCCATGGAGGGCGGTTGCAAGGCATTTACCTGGATCAAGGCCATGAAGAAGACCGACAAGGCGGCCTATAAGGCACTGTGTCACACCATTCGCGAGGATGATGTATTTATCGAGGCGGGTGAAAATGATAATCTTATTGTGCAAAAACTGGGCACCAACCCAAAGGCATTTGGTATTTTCGGGTTCAGTTTTCTCGAACAAAATGCGGATAGCGTTCAGGGCAGTATCGTGAACGGAAAAGCGCCGACATTTGAAAATATTTCTAATGGTTCTTATCCGGTTTCCCGCTCATTGTATTTTTACGTTAAAAAAGCCAATGTCGGGAAAGTGCCAGGCATTGAAGAGTTTCTTGGCGAGTTTATGAGTGACAAGGCAAGCAGCGCAGACGGGTATCTGTCTGAGAAAGGCCTGATCCCCTTGAATGCGTTTGAGCGCACGAAATGGAAAGCCAGTGTGCTCGGCCTTGAACCTCTGACGCTTGACTAGAGAGATGGTTGTGGAGCCAGCAGTTGATTTAAAACTTCGCCGTGCGCGCCGAAGCACGCAAATCAAGGAGTTTGCAATCCAGCTTGTGCTGGTCGCAAGCTCGTTGGTGGCTATTCTTACCACTGTCGGGATCGTCTTGTCTCTGGTTCTTGAGGCGTTTTTGTTCTTTAAAAAAATCCCGATAACCGATTTTTTATTCGGCCTTGAATGGTCACCGCAAACTGCCATTCGTGAAGATCAGGTTGGCTCAAGCGGTGCCTTTGGAGTTATCCCACTGCTCACGGGCACTTTGCTGATAAGTTTTATTGCCATGATGGTGGCAACGCCGCTCGGACTATTGTCGGCGGTTTATCTGGCTGAATATGCACGGCCTAAAACCCGCGCCATCGTAAAGCCGCTTTTGGAGCTTCTCGCAGGTATTCCCACCGTAGTTTACGGTTTCTTCGCCGCCCTTGTTGTTGCGCCAATTATTCGCGCCACTGGCTCGGGTGCTGGTTTTGAAATATCATCTGAAAGTGCGCTCGCCGCCGGGCTGGTTATGGGGGTTATGCTGGTGCCATTTATATCATCCTTGTCCGATGATGTGATTAACGCCGTCCCGCAATCTTTGCGCGATGCGTCGCTCGCTATGGGCACAACTCCGGCCGAGACCATAACCAAAGTCGTTTTACCCGCCGCAACGTCCGGTATTATAGGTTCCCTCTTGCTGGCTATATCGCGCGCTATCGGCGAGACCATGATTGTGGTCATGGCGGCAGGCCTTGCCGCCAAGCTGAGCCTCAACCCGCTGGAAGCGGTCACAACCATGACGGTGCAAATTGTAACCCTGCTTACAGGCGATCAGGAATTTGACAGCGCCAAGACATTGGCCGCTTTCGCGATTGCGCTGCTTTTATTTATTCTGACTTTGGGGCTTAATGTAATCGCACTGAAAATTGTTGACAGGTACAAGAAGAAATATGACTGAATATGCCCTGATAACTTCACCCGGCCTGAAGCGCCGCCACGCCAAAGAAGCCCGATTTAAATGGTATGGTCGCATTGCTATACTGATAGCACTTAGCTTCTTGGTCTTCATGTTTAGCGTCATTTTCTATCGCGGCATTGGCGCTTTCCAGCAAACCAAAATTGCGCTTGATGTTACATTTTCCAAACAAATTATCGACCCTGAGGGTGCCCGCGATCCGCAAGCTCTCCTTAGTGCCGATTACAAACCCGTACTTGTGCAGGCTTTATCGAAAGAGTTCCCGGATATTACCGGGCGCAACGATAAAAGACGGCTATATAAAATACTCTCCAGCGGCGCCGTTTATGAAATGGGCAAGCGGGTGAGCCAAAATCCGGATATAATCGGAACAAGCCAGCGAATTTGGGTTACGGCTTCGTCAGATGTTGATCTTTATATAAAAGGCAAAATTGACACAAAGCTTGACAATGCTCTGCGCAAATTAAAAGACAAGGACATAATTTACATTGAAAAGCTTAGGCAAGAAGACCGGATCAGGAAAAAATTTAACACGGCATTTTTTACGAATGGTGATTCGCGTGAACCGGAAATGGCCGGCATTTTAGGGGCGGCTCTAGGCTCGTTTTTCTCACTTCTGGTCTGCTTTTTAATAGCTTTCCCGCTCGGTATTTTAACTGCAGTTTACCTTGAAGAATACGCGCGGAAATCGAAACTGACAGATTTAATCGAAATCAACATCAACAATTTGGCCGCCGTCCCCTCTATCGTGTTTGGCTTGTTGGGTCTGTCGATATTTTTGGGGGTGTTTAACATTCCGCGCTCAACCCCATTGGTTGGCGGTATGGTGTTGGCACTTATGACATTGCCGACAATTATTATTGCGGCGCGGGCCAGCCTGCGCTCTGTGCCGCGCTCAATTCGCGAAGCCGCGTTTGGGCTTGGTGCCAGCAAAACCCAAACGACATTTCATCATGTTGTGCCGCTGGCTATGCCGGGCATGTTAACGGGAACAATTTTGGGCATGGCACAGGCTTTGGGCGAGACGGCACCGCTTTTAATGATTGGCATGATTGCGTTCATAGTTGATATTCCGCACGGTGTCACGGATGCGGCAACCTCGTTGCCCGTACAAATTTTCCTTTGGGCTGATAGCCCTGAGAAAGGATTTGTCGAGCGGACATCGGCGGCGATTATTGTGCTGCTTGTGTTTTTGGTATTGATGAATTTACTGGCCGTATATATGCGCAAAAAACTGGAACGGCGCTGGTAATGGGAATGGATATGAATATACAAACACAACAGGCGATGGCTATAAAGCCGCCGCTCATGAGCGCCAAAAACGTTGACGTATTTTACGCTAAAAAACAGGCTATCGACAATGTCAGCCTTGAGATACCCGAAAACCGGATCACGGCTTTAATCGGGCCGTCGGGTTGCGGCAAATCAACCTTTCTGCGCTGTTTCAACCGGATGAATGATACTATTCCAACCTGCAAGGTTACTGGCGATATCCGCTTTGCCGGGCAGGATATATATGCGCCGAAAGTTGACGTCGTTGCCCTGCGCGCACGTATCGGCATGGTGTTTCAAAAAGCTAACCCGTTTCCAAAATCAATTTTTGACAATGTGGCTTATGGCCCGCGCATACACGACTTGGCCAGCTCCAAAGACCATCTCGAAAACATTGTTATCACGTCCTTAAAACGTGCTGGACTTTATGATGAGGTTTCCGACCGTTTACACGAATCCGGCACCGGGTTATCTGGCGGCCAACAACAACGTCTGTGCATTGCCCGCGCCATTGCTGTTGACCCACAGGTTATCTTGATGGACGAGCCATGCTCGGCGCTTGACCCGATTGCAACGGCGGTTATCGAAGAGCTGATGGAAAGCATGAAAGAAAAATATACGATTGTAATCGTTACCCATTCCATGGCGCAGGCGGCGAGGATTTCGCAAAAGACAGCCTTTTTCCATCTGGGCAAGCTAGTAGAGTTTGGCGATACGGATACAATTTTTACCAACCCTGCCGATGAGCGCACTCAAAATTATATTTCCGGAAAAATTGGTTAGGAGAAGGTCATGAATAGCGAACATATTGTTTCTTCATTTAATGATGATTTAAATCATCTGGAAAGCTTGCTTCTGGAGATGGGTGGTCTTGTTGAACAGCAATTGATCAATGCAACCCGCGCTTTGCGCAAGGAAAACCGCAGCCTTGCAAAAACTGTTTTGAAAGGCGACAAACGGATTAATAAGTTGGAGGCAGCGCTTAATGAGAACGCCATCAAAATTTTGGCGCTTCGACAACCCGTTGCCGCCGATTTGCGAAATGTGGTAATGACCCTGAAAATGGCAAGCCACCTTGAGCGCATTGGTGACTATACAAAAAATATGGCCAGGCGGACGAATACGATTACCAAAGCGGAGGCTTTCACAGGCTCGGTTGACACATTGGTGCGCATGAGCGAGCTTGTACAAAGCATGATTAAATCAGTACTCGACGCATACAATAAACGAGATGCGGTTGCGGCTCAGAACGTTCGTATCAAAGACGAAGGCGTCGACCAGATGCACAATACTTTGTTTCGCGAACTGCTTACATATATGATGGAGGATGTGCGCAATATTTCGGGCTGTATGCATTTGCTGTTCATTGCCAAAAATATCGAGCGTATGGGTGACCATGTGGCCGATATAGCCCAGGAAATTATTTTCTTGGTCACAGGCGATTGGCCCGAGGGCAAGCGGCCTAAAGGTGATAAAACCAGTAAAATGATCATTGACCCTGATGACATCAAAAGCGAAGAAGAGTAAGCTAGCACCATGAAACCGCTTATCCTCATCATTGAAGACGAACAGGCCCAGGCCCAGATTTTGCAATATAATCTGGAGGCGGAAGGTTACAGGGTAAAACACGCACCAAATGCAGATGAAGGTCTATTGTTTATCGAGGAATATAGACCTGACCTTATTTTGCTTGACTGGATGCTTCCCGACATGTCCGGCATAGAAGTTTGCCGGCAGATAAAAGTGAATCCAAAGACCAAAACCATTCCCGTTATCATGCTCACCGCACGCGGTACTGAAGATGACAAAGTGCGCGGGCTGGACGTCGGCGCGGATGATTTTGTGGTCAAGCCCCATTCCATCAAAGAACTTATCGCCCGCATTAAAGCTAATTTGCGCAAAGCGGGCATTAGCAATATCGAGCTTTCCTACGCCGGTATTGTGATGAACACGGAAACCTACCGCGTCAGCAGAGACGGCAAAACCATCAAACTTGGCCCGACCGAGTTTCGCCTGCTCAAAACATTCCTGAAGCGCCCACGAAAAGTCTGGAGCCGCGCCCAACTCCTCGATCACGTTTGGGGCACAGACATATATGTTGATGAGCGCACAGTTGACGTCCATATCGGGCGGCTTCGCAAGGCACTGAAAAAAGACAATAGCAAAAATCTGATTCGCACAATCCGAAGTGCCGGCTACGCTCTGGATGAAGATAATTAGCGTAAGGCATACCCTCAAACGTATAATTGTAATATTAAAGCAAATCACCCCCGTAGCTGTCTGACGTCAGCGCCTATGGCACAGATTTAGGTCTGTGCTAAGAGACAGAAACATACAGGGCGTTCCTCGGAGCGCATTATTAAAGACATCAAACGTAAGACCCGCCGCCAATATAGCGCGGAGGAGAAGATCCGCATTGTGCTGGACGGCTTGCGCGGTGAAGATAGCATTGCAGAGCTATGCCGCCGTGAAGGCATCTCGCAGGGCATTTATTATAAATGGTCGAAAGACTTTATGGAGGCCGGCAAGAAACGCCTTGCGGGCGACATCGTTCGCCAAGCCAATAGCAGTGAAGTCACGCATTTGCGCAAAGAAGCTCGCGAGCTGAAAGAAGTTGTGGCCGAGCAAACTTTGGAACTCAGGCTTCTTAAAAAAAGCATGATCGGGGATGGGGGCAACGACGTATGAGGTATCCTGCATCAGAGAAGCTTGAAATAATCCGCATAGTTGAACGCTCACACCTTCCCGCTAAGCAAACCTTGGATATGCTCGGCGTAGCGCGGCGAACATTTTATCGTTGGTATGATCGGTATCTGGAGCATGGCGAAGACGGGCTTGCGGATCGCGCGCCACTGCCACGACTGGTATGGAACCGTATTCCAGATGAAATCCGTGACAAATTGGTGGAACTTGCACTCGACGAACCAGAGCTAAGCCCGCGTGAGCTTGCCGTGACATTCACAGATACCAAAGGCTATTTTGTGTCACTTGTGCCCTCTTGGTAGAAAGCTCGGTGTACCGCTTGTTAAAGGCACACGACCTGATCTCAAGCCCCGCCTTTATCGTTATAAAAGCTGCTAGTGAATTTAAGGACAAGACGACGACCATCAATCAGATGTGGCAGACTGACTTCACATACTTGAAGATCATCGGCTGGGGTTGGATGTATTTGTCGACCATTTTGGATGATTACTCGCGCTACATTATTGCCTGGAAACTGTGCACGCCTATGAAGACTTCGGACGTGACAGAAACCCTAGATATGGCGCTGCAAGCGTCAGGCTGCGACCAAGTGCATGTGGTTCACAAGCCGCGCTTGCTGTCCGACAACGGTGCAATTTACACCTCTGGTGAACTGGCAGATTACATAAAAAATCAAGGCATGAGCCATGTGCGCGGCGCGCCTTATCATCCGCAAACACAGGGCAAGATCGAACGCTGGCATCAGACGCTCAAGAACAGGATATTGCTGGAACATTACTTCTTGCCCGGTGATCTTGAACTCCAGATCGAAAACTTCGTGGAGCATTACAATCATGAGCGATACTACGAGAGCTTGAAAAACGTCACACCTGCTGACGCCTACTTCGGGCACGCTCAATCAATTTTAAACAAAAGGGAAAGGATCAAAAAAGTGCGTAGCCTGCCTCTTGTACAAACTATCGAACATCGGCGCTTGCAATATCGCAAAGCCGTAGCTTAATATTAATCAACAAAAGGTGAGCAAACTCTCTCTTAGCACAGGCTTAAATCTGTGCCATTTTATATGACGACGGACACCATGTTACACAATAAGTTATACGATTTGTTACACGAACATGGGCAGTATTTTCTCAACAATTGACATGGAAATAGGTCGAAACCCTTAAGTTAAAAATTAGGTTTCGCTCGTTTACGCCAATAGGGTGTACCCTAGAAATGGTTTACTGGAAAATCGACGAATACTCGGACACGTGCCAATAGATGCCGAGTTCGTGGGTGCATTCTTAGAACCTCTGCTATCACCACTCATAAAGTATCAATATTCGGTATGTGCCCAAAAAGAGGTTTTGAGCCCGTGGTTCGACTTGAGCTGCTTTACATAAATTTCGTGACTTTGAAACAAACCAAAGTCTGTGACCATAGCAGCGAGACTTTCGCACTCGCTCAGATGGCGTGCTGCATGTTTGTAGCGCTTGGTACGTGATTTATCCAATGCAAAATTGATAAGCGTGCGGTGTAGTAGTGTTGCTGCAAGGGGGTGTTTTTCAGTAAGTGCATCGGCAGCTGGGGTCAGCAATTGGTAATGATTACCATCAAATTCATCAAAGCGAAACTTTATGAGCATGGCCGCTTTTTCTATATCGGGCCAGTCTAATAAAAACTTGAGAGCTGTATGTACATTTTCATATGTCAGGGCATGTTCCATGGCTTTACGTTCAGCCTCAACGTCATCAAAGTTAGCGAGACGGTCGAGAAAAGTGCGCAAGGTTACGGCGCTTAAAGTGCGCTCGAAAGACACCCAGCGCATAGCTTGAGCATCCTTTGCTCGGCCAAGAGCATCCAGCGTTTGAATGCGCGCATTTTCCCACTCGGTGAGTGTCCACGTTCCGCGATCAAGGTCAGCCGCATCAAGCGCAAGCAAGGCCTCAGCCGCACGATCAGCGGCGATCAATCTCTCTCGTGCCTTGGCGCGACACGCTTGAGCGCAATCTTGGGCGTGAAGTTATGGGCGTTGTCTCCGGGGACGGTATTTCTTGGACACTAACAAAGGGTCGGGAGATTTCTTAACCGGAGGAAAACACATGGCTGACAATCAGAAACCATCATTAGAACCACGCTCGACTGAACCCGAAATTAAGAAATCTATTGTTATTGTACGGGATATGCCTGTCATTCTCGCTGGTGAGCTTGCACAATTTTACGGCTCGACGACAAAAGCCGTGAACCAATACCGTTCGCGTAACACAAATAAGTTCACACCGGGCTATGCTTTTCAGCTTACCGAAACCGAGTGTAGATCTTTGCGGTCACAAAGTGTGACTTCAAACACCGGACGTGGCGGATCACGCATTCTGCCTTGAGCCTAAGTGTTTTGGAAGGCAGATTCATAAGCTTTCTGATCTGCAACGGACATTCCGAGCCGCCCGGCAACATTTTTCCAGTCTTTAACGGTTTCGGTAACATCATTTATGATGGCTTGTGCCTCATCCGTTTTAAGCTTGAAATGACTACACGCATCAATTGCGAGGTCGAGATTCGCTTCAGAACCTTTTTCAGAAATAGCTGTTTCAAGATGACCGTCCGTTGTGTTGGCGGGCGCAGGGTTTAAATCATAGGCTGGAGAGAGCCGCCACTGCTCACCTTTGTCATGTAAAAAACCATGATTGCGCAGATGGTCATCGTGATTGGAAATTAGCACATTGAACGCAATACGGCGGAATAACTCATGCAGATCATCTGTTGGCGCGCTGGAATGCGCCCGTATCATTTCTGCGATGTCTGTATAGGTAGCATCATCACCATCTGTTTTTCCGAGCAGGCTCATGGCTGACAGAAATGGTATACGGCGGCCATCCTTTCGATCGAAACGCTTGATTATAGACACGGGCCGCCCAGCGACGACCTGCACTCTGGCCTCAGCCGTATTGATACCAGCCATGTCGGCGAGCGTTAAGGCTAAAACCTCGCCATGTGCCCATGATCGCTCGTCGTCTTCTTTTGGGAACTTGGCGATTGCCAGATGATTGCCATCCTGCACTGCTGATTTAGGACGGGCGCCACCAAGGGGCGAGCCTTCATTAAGAAGTAGGCGCAAATCAGCGTCTGTCTCGCTGTCATTGCTAACCGCATTGGCGGCATCCAGTAAAGCTGGGAGCTGAATGAGCGGCGGGACGCGGTACCCATCAATATCGTGATCGAAATCATCTTCGCCGGGACGTTTGTACCGCAATGCGCCAATACGCGTATCGTCATTGATAGAAAGCAAATAATCGAATTCGGTCAACGGCCGATCAATTCCCTTTTTGTTATAAGCACGTTTGATAAGTTTTTGTCCCCAACGGTCAGGGGCGGTGTCCCGTATCGCGCCTGGGAGGGATGACTTTTCATGTCGGGTAAAAACAGGGTGGTCTGACAATGGCAAATTTTGCGGGTCGAGAGCGAAACGTCCCTCAAATGCAAGCCAAGATTTATCATACTCAAATTGTGATGTCGTGTGCCGTCGCTGTGTAAGCATACGGCAACGGGCAACGAGGCGGGCCTCATTGTCGATATCGATATATATGCCGAGCGTATCATCCATGGCGTTAGATACGCTTCGTTAGTTTAATTTTTTCGGGAAGGTTATCTTCGTCGATGTCGAGCCCGAGTTCATCTTGACTGCGTTCGGCCACGTTACCCAGCTTGTCCACTAAGTTCAGGATAGCGAGAACGGTCGCATAAATGCCGATAGAGACCGTCGGATCCCCACGCTCTAGCTTGTATAGCGTGTTGCGGCTAATAAAAGAACGTTCAGCCATCGATACCGTAGATATACGGCGCTTTTTACGCGCAACCGTAATGTCCTCGCCAAGTTTGGCAAGGGCACTCCGGGCGGAACGGGGTAGTGTATCTGTAGCGCTCGATCGCATGATATGTCCTATAAAATGAGCATTAAGTCGTTTAATGTCCTCTATATAGGACAGTATGGATTGAAAAACAATGAAGAAAGTGGTATGAAGATGAGTAATGTGACATATGTTTTATGCACAACGAGAAAAATAATTTTCTGTTTCCGGTTTGGCCGGTCTGATCCGATCAAAGTAGTGAAGGCAATTTTTTTATGAAAGACCGAGCCAGCTCGGCAAATCCAGGGGGGCTTGATGGCTCGGAACCTAACTAAAGTTAGAAAGAGAGGGCTTGATAAGGGTAACCTCTACAAACGACCTGATATTATCGAGGCCGATATAGATGTCGCTCTTTTGCAAAGCAATGACGACATTTTCATGCGGCTTGTTACTATAGACATCGGTGAGGGCGAATACTTACGATCGGAATATCTCGTGCATTTAATGCGAACAGCCCTAGCAAATGAAAATGATGCCTTGTTTAACTCGATATTAACTGAACTTTTGAAACGGTGTGAAAAGACTCTAAAATACAAGATATCAAGCACAGCAGTGCCTGACGCAGAAACCCTCCGTGAAGAGATATTGCAGGACTTTGCAATGCTTTTTATTGAAGACCGTCATAACGCAGAGCTTGATGAGCTCGACTTTTATGAATGCAAATTCAATTTGGCATTCCGGTCATTGTACGGTCGGTTTCTATCGACCCGGTGGTGTTACGGCAAAACTGGCTCGAGGCTTACAGCTTTGCCACAGACCAGGCCGCCATTACGCTGAATGCTTACGCCACCGATCATGACCCGTTCGCTGATATTGGCCAACGTAGCGTCACCGTTGATGTCGCCAGCATTGTCCGCTCATCAAATGACAGTTTTGAAATCCGGTGGCGCGAAACCTCATATCGCGGTGGTGCTCTTATCGGCACAGAGAGTTTTACAGCCATTTTGAGCATCATCATACACCCGCCGACCGACGCCCAAACCCTGCACAGCAACCCCCTTGGCCTGTATGTGCACGGCCTAAACTGGTCAAAAGACCTTAATTCAGGAGAAACAAAATGAGACATTCACGACACTTACACACAGTCGCCGCCATAGGGCTTTTAATTTCCCTTAGCGGATGTGCCTGTCTGCAAAAAAGCTTTACCGATTTTAAAATTGATATGTCCCGTAAGGACGAAACGCCCATTATTATGAGTGAAGCTGTCTTGGAAATTGGTGAACCTATCCAAGAGGAACGCCCAATACAAATCGAGTTCTTTGAACCCATAATCATGCCTGGGCAGATGAAATTACGTCCAGCGTCCTATGTAGCATCCGGGCCGGTTCTCAAACCTTTCGAGGCCATTGAACAGGCAAATGCTTCCGCATCTATAGAACCAAACTCCAGTAACTACCTCAACGCCATTCAGGTCTATCCCTATACGCCGGGCTCGCTTTACCAAGTCTATACCGCACCAGAACAAATCACCGACATTGCGCTACAACCGGGCGAGGAACTGACATCCGTGTCTGCGGGCGATACTGTAAGATGGATTGTCGGCGATACGGTATCGGGAGCAATAGGCGGTGAGCAAGTGCATATATTGGTCAAACCGACCAAACCAAATCTGTCCACCAACCTTGTAATTACCACCAGTAAGCGCACATATTATTTAGAGCTTCACTCTTATAAAGATACCTATATGGCGGCAGTGTCATGGCGCTATCCCCGTGAAGCTCTGGGCCTGCGCGGTGCCAAGAAAATGAAACGCAGATCTACTTCCAAAACCGCAGCAACAAGCAAGCCAAGCTTGTCCATAGAGAAACTGAACTTCCGCTACGAGATTAAAGGCGACCAACCCCACTGGCGACCGCTGCGTGCCTTTGATGATGGCCATAAAGTCTTTATCCAATTCCCGGCGCGATTAGACCAAGGTGAAGCACCGCCATTAATTATCATGGGCCGCAAAGGCAAAAGTCAGTTGGTCAATTACCGGGTCAAGGGCGCCTATTACATCGTAGACCGCCTGTTTAAATCCGCCGAACTACGCCTCGGCGAAAAAGACCAAGACGTTGTCAAAATCATTCGGGACAAATCATGAGCGAAGCGCCTGCCACTCCTGACCTCGCTATCCGCGCAAAACCAAAACCGGTGAAACGGTTTAGCCGCAAGGCGTTGATCTTTGGCGGCACGGCACTGAGCGCAGGCCTGTTTGTAGCTCTCGCCTTTGCCCTGCAATCACCGGATTACGGCGACAATGAGCGGCCAAGCGAGCTTTATAATGTCTCCCACAAGCCAATGGCAGACGCGCTCAACGCGCTGCCCAAAACCTATGCGGATATGAAGCCAAAACTTGGCCCGCCACTGCCCGGAGATTTAGGCGCGGCGTTCCTGGAGGCCAAGCAAGGGGGCGCGCCCGTTGCTGAATTAGATAATCAGTTTCAGTATGCGCCAAAGGACACTGCGCCGCGCAGACAGTACGCACAACCAACGGCCTATCAGCCAGCAGCCACGACAAGCAAGCGGGATGAAGCGCGAGAGTCGGGACTGTTCTTTTCTGTTGGGTCAAGTGGGCGCGGTGCTACCCAAGCGACAGATCAATTTGCTCAAATCGATGCATCCATAGAACAGGCTTATGCAAACCTTGCTAATGTAAATATGGCCACCGGATATGGCGCGCCAATGACGGGGAATGCAGAGTTTAACGCCACTCCCACCTATCAAAACACCAAGTCAGCGTTCCTCGGGCAATCTACAGGTGAAATCTATAACCCCTACGTCCTGCAATCGCCAAAATCGCCTTACCAAATTATGGCAGGGACTTTGATACCCGCTAGTCTGGTCACGGGGCTAAATTCCGACCTGCCGGGACAAGTGATTGGGCAGGTAACAGAAAATGTTTATGATACGGTCACGGGTGAGTATTTACTCATACCCCAAGGGGCGAGACTGCTCGGGCGATACGATAGCGTTATTGCCTACGGTCAAAGCCGCGCCCTGGTCGCGTGGACACGGATTATCTTCCCCAATGGTAATTCCATACAGCTAGATAATCTGCCCGCCGTTGACGGCCAAGGCTTTGCGGGGCTGAAAGATAAAGTAGATCGCCACACATGGCAGTTCATGAAAGGCGCGGTTCTGTCGTCACTACTGAGTATCGGTTCCGAGCTTTCATCAGATGATGAAGGTCGCCTCGCCCGCGCTCTACAGAACGCCGGCCAGGACACGGCCAATATAGCAGGCCAACGCATTATCGAGCGTAGCCTCAATATTCAACCAACACTATCCGTCCGTCCCGGCTGGCGTTTTTCAATCATCGTCAGCAAGGATTTAATCCTCAAACCATATGGAGAAAAATAGTGACAAAATCAAATCTCAAGCTCGCAAAACTACCAGATATGAAACCTGCAAAAATGACAGTAGCATTGCCGCCTGACCTTATGGGCGATCTGGAAATATATGCAAAAATCTATGAGCAAACTTACGGTGAGAAACAGCCCGTAAATGCGCTTATCCCGTCCATGATCGCCGGCTTTTTAGCTAGTGACCACGGATTCAAGAAAGCCAAGCGTGAGCTTGCTTAAACTGTTTTCATCAACCCCAAACCCGGAGACTTTACAATGGCAAATATAGGAACATTCAAACAAACAAAAACAGGCTATGAAGGTACAATAGCCACCCTAAGCATGACCCATAAAGTCAAATTCGTCACCAACGACAACAAGAAAAACGAAGACAGTCCGGACTACTTCATCAAATCAGGCCGCAGCGACTTCGGCGTAGCCTGGAAAGAAACCAAAGACGGCGATGAACCCCTAAACTACATCAAAGTCCTGCTAGACGGCCCAATGCTTTCCAAACCCGTAAACGCTGCACTGTTCGATCACGACGACGGCGCAGGCCTCGTATGGTCACGGCCTAAATCGAAGAAAGACAACTAAAGTTTCTAAGTTTTATGGTGCGCGCTCGCGTGCGCACCATAATATATTAATTGAGAGGTGGAAAATGGAACGAGAATTAAATGGCGTACCGCAAAAATTGAGACGACAGGGCTCCATCAATAGTCCTTATAAGACAGTTGTCGAGGCCGCTGAATATTTGCGATTAAATCCGCGTACATTGAATAATATGAGATGTGCAGGGAAGGGGCCTAGCTTTCATAAACATGGTCGAAGGGTTCTTTATCACATTGATGAATTGGTAAAGTGGTCAAGCTTGACTAAGCAGGTCATGAAGGAGCCGCCTGCTGACTCGCCCGCTCTCTTTGCATGATTTAATCACCAGAATTTAAGAATATGGGCTGTTATTACGGCCCTTTTTTTATATCGGTCTTATAGATGATAAATGACTTGGCCCTTGTGGTATGTATTCAGCAAATACAACAGCAGGATCCAAGTGGGTATAACGCTTTAACATTTTCCAATCCTTATGACCTGTTACCAGGGCAACTTTTTCTATACTTAGGCCTGCCTCAAATAACCGGCTTGTGGCTTCATGACGAAAATCATGAAATTTAAGATCGGTAATGCCTAATTTGTCACGACCTTTCCGATATGCGCTTCCGACAGATCTACTATTATAGGGAAAGATACGCCCTGAGACATTGGAGTGGAACCTCTGTTCTTCGAGTAGTTCCCAAGCATCATAGCCTGTAAGGTTTATCATTGGAACTCGCTGATCATTGCCCTGTTTTTGTCGGGGGTCTTTTCTATCACGAACGGTTACGCATCGGGTTCGTGCGTCAACATCTTCCCATGTTATACGACAAATTTCACTTTGCCGCATTCCTGTAGTCACCGCATATTTAATAATTCGTGCTATAGGCATTTCAGTTTTCGCAAAATTCTCAAAATAACTGATGAGCCTATCCAACTCTAATTGAGTTGGTCGGCGGTCTCTTTCTTTTGAACGGCCAATCAAACCTAGTCGTCTCAGCGCTACTCTTGCTAGGTTTACTTGTTCTGTTGATATTTTTACGCCGTGGACGGCAGCCGCATGGGTCAGCACGGTATGAATGTAGGAGATGTCGGCGGCGAGTGTTGCCGGGCCTGCGCCTTCTTTCGCGCGCATACGCCCGAATTCGATAATACTAGCTCGCGTTAAGTGAGGGATTTTTACTTGCCCCAGATGTTTATTGAGAGTGCGAAGTGCAAAATCTTTGGAGCGGCCTAAAGGCTTGTTTACCTCGACCATATCAGCGATGTGTAGCTCGATCAGTTGTCCGAATGTATTGAACCCCGTAATTTTTGGAGCAATTATACCTCGTCCTTGATCGGAACGGCGGTCAGCTTCAAACGACCAAGACAACGCATCAGATTTATTTGAAAAGGTCTTTGACGCGTACTGTCCCTTACGTCTAATCTGGACGCGGTAATTACCTGATTTGAGTTTTACTATCGTTGCCATATCGTGTGCAATTTGTGTGCAGTACTACAGAGAATCGGGGTGATTTCCAGTGAATTTGAGTGCACACGCGTCCTTTCTAACTGTTTGTATTATAAAGAAAAACTATGATAAATCAAGGGTTTACATTCTCTATTGCACCCATGATGGATTGGACGGATCGGCATTGTCGGGTGTTTCACCGGATGTTGTCGAGGCGAGCGGTTTTGTATTCCGAGATGGTTGTGGCGGATGCTGTCATACATGGGAACCGGGAATATTTGCTGGGGTTCCATGCGCGTGAGCAGCCTGTTGCTTTGCAGATAGGGGGGTGTGACCCTGTGAAATTGGCGCAGGCTACGCGGATTGGGGCGGATTATGGGTATGATGAGATCAACTTGAATGTTGGGTGTCCATCTGACCGGGTTCAGGCTGGACGGTTTGGGGCTAGCTTGATGGCGGAACCGGAATTGGTGGCTGAATGTTTTGTTGCTATGCAGGCAGCCGTCGATATTCCCGTGACCATAAAGTGTCGCATTGGAATTGATGAGCAAGTGCCTGCGGAGACTTTACCCGAATTTTTGAAAATCGTGAGCGCGGCAGGTTGCAAACATTTCATTATTCACGCCCGTAAGGCCTGGCTTAAGGGATTGAGTCCGAAAGAAAACCGCACGATCCCACCTTTGGAGTATGACCTGGTGCGGGCAATGAAAATTGAGTTTCCTGAATTGGTCATTGCTCTGAACGGTGGTTTGTCCACGCTTGAGCAGGCTCAAGCAGAAGTGGGTAATCTTGACGGTGTCATGCTCGGTCGGGCGGCTTATCACAATCCGTGGATATTAAGCCGTGTGGATGAGGTGTTTTACGGACAACCCGTTAGCAGGTTTACCCGCACAGATGTGGTTCAACAGCTTATAGAGTATGCGCGAAGTGTTGAAGACACAGACCCGACGGTGAAAGCATTGGCTCGCCATATCATGGGTCTTTTCCACGGTGAAAAAGGGGCGCGTTTATGGCGGCGCAGTTTAAGCGAGGCCGATCGGTCACTGACGCCGTCCCGGCGCATAGAGACCGCTTTTAAGGCTCTAGTACGGGCTAAAGAGAAAGCGGCCTGATGGATGTGCAAACCATATATTTGGTGACGGCGTTGATGGCGGTTGGTGCAGCCGCCGGATTCAGCGCCGGCCTGTTCGGCATTGGCGGCGGGACAATAATTGTGCCCGCGCTCTATTATACATTCAGCGCCCTTGGTTATCCAAGCGAGGTTATCATGCACGCTGCCGTGGCGACATCGACCGCGATCATCATCGTAACATCTTTACGGTCGGCTTCTGGGCATAACAAACATGATGCCGTCGACTGGGGTATGATCTGGCCCAAAAACAAATTGGTCAGTTGGGGGGTATGGATAGCAATAGGTTCGTTGTTGGCTGCCGCAGTTTTGGCAAAACATCTGTCCGGCGAAATTTTGACATTTATTTTCGGCGGTATGACAAGCTTGATCGCTCTGCAGCTTATATTTGGACGGCCAGATTGGCGCTTGGCGAACAAGGTTCCGCTCAACGCAGCGACGCCGCCCATTGGTTTTTCTCTCGGTGCACTTTGCTCGCTTATGGGCATCGGCTTTGGCTCGTTCGGTGTGACATTTATGGTACTTTGCGGTAAGCGTATTCATAGTGCTATAGGTACGGCGGCGGCGCTCGGCATTTTTATTAGTATCCCGGCGACGATTGGTTTTATCATAAGCGGGCAGGGCGTAGCAGGGCGTCCGCCATTGTCTTTGGGTTATGTAAACCTATTGGGCTTTGCCCTTATCGCCAGTATGAGTTTTATGTTCATTCCGCTTGGGGTACGCACAGCTCACAAAATGCAGCAGGACAAATTGCGCATGGCTTTTGGGATTTGTCTGTTACTGGTAGCACTGAATATGTTGCGTAAAGTTATGTTGCCGTAACCAGAGGCGCCTTAATCTGTTACTGGCGTAAAATCATCAAGCCTTTGCTGGCCTCAACGCTTTGCAATTCACCGAGATAACTCATGCCGAGTAAAGAGTGCGGGAGGCCTTTACTAATGATAACGGCGCGGACATCTCTTACAGTAACATTGCCGACCGATACGATTGATAACGTAACCGGTGCCGCCATTACTCTACCGGCTGCCGTATTGACTGCAGATGTGTATTTTAGGGTTTGCAAATTGATCCCGGCGAGCTGCGCATCGCGGGGGGTTAGTGCAACCACACTGGCTCCCGTATCGACTAAAAACCGGATGCTGGAAGAGTTAACCCTTGCTTCTACCCAGAAATGCCCATCAGCAGATTTGCTAATGGATGTTGCGGAGCCATTGACCACCATGGAGGTGGTTTTAACGGTATCAACGGTTTCGACTTCAGCGGTTTTGCCTAATCTATTGGCTCTAGCTTCGGCTATGTCGGCGGGGTGTATGCCGATAAAATCGTAGATGATTTCGCGCTGGGTTAAAGCGAAAAAACCGCCTAAGAAAACGGCGCTCACCAAGATTGCATCGCGAATCAATTTTGAGCTCATTTTTGTCCCCAAGGCCTGACATAAGGTGAATATCGGGGCAAATTAGGTGAATGTAGTTACGGAATTATGAAAATCTTAAGCTTTGTTGACAAATTGCAAAATAGGCTTGATTGCTAACAAGCCTAAGTTCAAAATAGGTAAAAAGAGAAAATATGACACGAAGCCCCACACGCCCATTTGATGACATCAGAAAACTCACTGCAGAATTACCCGTAGGTGATTTGCAAGCCGAGCAACGCCTGCACAACAAACTCGATAATTCCTTAGGCGGCCTCAAACCTTTGGGTCGTTTAGGCAAGGCAGTATCTTGGCTGGCACGCTGGCAGGGCACAGATGAGCCATCATTGTCCAAGCCTTTGGTCAGCGTGTTTATTGGCGCCCACCAGGTCACCAAATTTATTTTAGACGCCGACCCTGTGGAAGGTGCGCGCGCGCGTATCGCTTCGTTGACGTCTGGCTCTGCTTCGGTGCGGGGAATTGCGGGAGCCGAATCCGCATTTTTCAAAGTGTTTGAAATGGGCATTGAAGCGCCCGCCGCTGATATGCGTTTAGAGCCGTCCTTGTCCGAGCGCGATTGCGCAGGCGCGATTGCTTACGGCATGGAAGTAGTGGCCGAAGATTGCGATATTATTGTTATCGGTTGTGCCGGCTTTGGTACGGCTACAGCTGCAGCAGGTATCTCGCGCGGACTATTCGGCGGAGCAGCAAGCTATTGGGCCGGCGGCGATGGGGTACAAGCAGCTCGCCATATTGAAGCGGTGGAAACGGCGGCTATGACCCACAAAAATATTCTTGGCGACCCGCTCGAAATTTTGCGCTGCTTTGGCGGGCGGGATATTGCTGGCATGGTCGGCGCGATTTTGGCGGCTCGGCACCAGAAAGTTCCGGTGCTTTTGGATGGTTACGCAGTCTGTGCAGCAGCAGCTATTTTGCATGCACTTAATCCGCAAGCCCTCGACCATTGTCTCGCTTCCCACATTACTGTCGAACCTGCCCACGGTGCCTTGCTTGACCGCATTGCCAAAAAACCGCTTTTGGATTTTGGTCTAGGTATTGGCGATGGCAGTGGTGCCGCTTTGACGCTCGGTGTATTGCGAGCGGCAGCGGCAGGGGCTAAAGAGCTTTAAAGGGGTCAACTCGCTCATTTTGTTTCAATTTTCCCACTAAAAATAAACCCTCCTTGCCAAGTTTTCAAAATAACAAAATTTATTTGTCTAAGATTGGCTCTAGTTTGAAAAAATATTCTTACATGGCTTGATTCCTTGCAAGCTCTTCCAACAGGATGCAATATGGCGATTTTTGAACACCCGTCTTTTGATGACCACGAAAGTGTCCATAGCTTTTACGATGCGAAAACTGGCCTGAAAGCCTTTGTTGCCGTGCATTCAACCCACCTAGGGCCGTCTGCGGGCGGGACACGGTTTTGGCGCTATGAAAACTCCGATTTGGCGTTGCGTGATGTGCTGCGCCTGTCGCGCGGTATGAGCTATAAAAACGCTATGGCAGGGCTTAATCTAGGCGGTGGCAAAGCCGTAGTGATGAAGCCGGAGGGCGATTTTGACCGTGCAGCTTTGTTCGCGAAGTTCGGCGAGTTTATTAATGCGGTTGGCGGTGCTTATTATACCGCCGAAGATGTGGGCATGACCACGGACGACATGCGGACAATCCGCACTAAAACTAAATTCGTAGCGGGTCTCGACGAAGGTGATGCTGCGTCTGGAGATCCGTCCCCAGTTACGGCTGACGGCGTCTTTCGCTGCATCAAGTTGGCGGCCAGTAAGTGCGAAATTGACTTGGACGGCGCAATGGTCGCCGTGCAAGGGCTTGGCCATGTGGGATATACTGTGTGTAAGTTGCTTCACGGCGCTGGCGCACAATTGGTTGTCACGGATATTAATCAGCACGCCGTTCGGAATGCTGCCAAAGAATTTGGTGCCAAAACGGTCGCGCCCGACGAGATTTATAGCCAAGCTGCTGACATATTTTCACCATGTGCGCTGGGTGCAATTCTGAACCCGGACACCATCAACCAATTGCAAGCCAGGATCATAGCGGGTGCCGCCAATAACCAACTCTCGGTTCCCCAAATGGGGCAGGAACTGCAAGACAGGGGCATTCTCTATTGCCCGGACTATGTGGTCAATGCAGGTGGGATTATCAATATCGCTGGAGAAATCGAAGGAAATTACAGCCCGCAGTGGGTTGAGAGAAAATTGAAGGGTGTTGAAAACACTCTGGAAGAGATCATTGATCTTGCCACAGAAACTGGCCGAACAACTGACACAATCGCCGACGAAATGGCACGAGCACGTATAGGTCGTTAGCATTCCAGCATGAAAAATACCATAATGCTCGGGGCTTATTTTTATTTTGGTTTACCCCAGATTGCTTATAAATAACCAGCTGCATTATGGATGGCTTGGTTGATTTCCAACCCGGCTGTTAGTAATTGGTGGGCAGAATCACCAAGCAATGTGCCGACCCAGCACTTTTTATCACGTCATCGATAAAGTATCATACCAAAAAACTAAACCCATGTTTCACATTTGGTTAGATAAATTACCCCCTGTAATAATCACACAAAGTACCAATGACGGCGTGGCCTATGCCGTCATTGGCTTTGTAATATATGTTTTGGGCGTCGCGGCGCGATGTGACCAAGCCTGCGGCGCGCATTTTTGCTAGATGTTGTGAGATAGCAGGTAGGCGCATATTTACGCCCACTGCCAATTCGCCCGCTGATTTCTCGCTGTCCATGAGCATACACATCAGTTTGATGCGGGTCTCGTTGGACAGAGCTTTTAAGACTTCTGTTGCCGTACTTACATTATCCGACATTTGCTCGGTTACAGATTTTGTCATGCTTCGACCTCCTCAGCTTCATCCACTTCCTCAGCATAAACCCAATCCGGGCCGCGTAGGGCGACATAGATGGCGGGGATAACCAAGACGGTTAGAGCGGTGGAGGAGGCGAGGCCGAACAAGAGAGAAATGGCCAAGCCTTGGAAAATTGGGTCGCTGAGGATAACCACCGCGCCAATCATAGCGGCGAGCGCGGTCAGCAAAATGGGCTTGAAGCGGATAGAGCCAGCCTCAATGAGCACATGTTTGAGCTTGTGCCCACTGCCTTGTCGGTGGC
>Ga0256839_1001499_pt1 | contig 28257 bp, 22 predicted proteins | sample 354166metaG_FD_185968 | JGI IMG/M metagenome (GOLD analysis project Ga0256839, IMG submission 185968) | Hydrothermal vent microbial communities from Mid Atlantic Ridge, Atlantic Ocean - 354-166 | ecosystem: Environmental > Aquatic > Marine > Hydrothermal vents | place: Atlantic Ocean: Mid... | reverse complement strand
GAGGGCCACCAGGACCATCGGTTCGCTCCACACGGGCATCTTCTTCCTTTCGGTGGGTCAGATCCTGGGATCCACGCACGGATAGAGCGCGTCACCAGGGTGGGGGCCCCTGGGCATTGCCCTCGGCTGCTCGGGGTTTTCCACACCCTTCTTCGGCCGGGCCCCATCCTCCCTGTTCGTCGCGTGGTGCGTGTGATGGTATTATACCGCGGCGGGCCTCCTTGGGCTGCTCAGCCCCCCTGGGCAGCTCTGGATGTCTCTGCCCGTCCGTCCGGGTGGACCGCCGGCTCCGCGCGGTTCGCCATGTCCACTTTCAGGAGACGAGCCATGGCACAAGGACGGAGATGGGGGCTGTCTGCCCAGACGGCCATGCGGTTCGTGGTCCTGTTGGGGCTGGTCAGCCTCTTCGGCGACCTGACCTATGAGGGGGCTCGCAGCATCACCGGCCCCTACCTGGCCGTGCTGGGGGCCAGTGCCGCGGTGGTGGGCTTCACCGCGGGCCTGGGCGAGCTGGTGGGCTACGGGCTGCGTCTGGTATCGGGCTACATCAGCGACCGCACCCGTCGCTACTGGGCCCTGACCCTGGTGGGGTATGCGGTGAACCTGTTGGCCGTTCCGGCTCTGGCCCTGGCTGGGCGGTGGGAGGTGGCCGCGGCCTTCATCGTCGCGGAGCGGCTGGGCAAGGCCATCCGCACGCCGGCCCGGGACGCCATGCTCTCCCATGCCACCCGCCAGATGGGACGGGGCTGGGGATTTGGTCTCCACGAGGCCATGGACCAGGTCGGTGCGGTGCTGGGCCCATTGGTGGTGGCCGGGGTGTTGGCTGCCCCGGTGCAGGACTACCGCCGGGGCTTTCTGGTCCTGGGGATCCCCGCGGTGGGGGCCCTGGCCCTCCTGGGGCTGGCCCGCCTCCTCTATCCCTGCCCCCAGGCCTTGGAGCCCCAGGCGGTGCCCCTGGAGAGACAGGGGATCCCCCGGCGTTTCTGGCTCTATCTGGTGGGGGCGTCCCTGGTCGCGTTCGGCTACGCGGACTTCCCCCTGATCGCCTACCATCTCCAACAGGTGGGGCGGATCCCTGCCTCTGGGATCCCACTGGTCTATGCCACGGCCATGGCCGTGGACGCGGTGGCCGCGCTGTTCTTCGGTCGCCTCTTCGACCGGGTGGGACCGCCTGTCCTGGTGGGTGGGGCTCTGGTGGCGGCGTTCTTCGCCCCCCTGGTCTTCCTGGGTGGTGCCGTGGCGGTCTGGCTGGGCATGGTCCTGTGGGGGGTGGGCATGGGAGCCCAGGAATCGGTCATGCGGGCCCTGGTGGCGGAGATGACGCCCCCGGACCGTCGGGGGGCTGCGTACGGGCTCTTCAACGGCGGCTATGGGTTGGCCTGGTTCCTGGGCAGCGTGGTCCTGGGGGCGTTGTACGATCGCTCGCCCGGGGCCCTGGTGGCGCTCTCGGTGTCCAGCCAGGTGGTCGCGGTGATCCTGTTGGGGGCTCTGCTGCGGCGTCGGTGACCGGGATCCCGTTCGGCCTCTTCTCGGGATGGGGAAAACGTCCCCATCCCCGTTCTGCCCAGGGGGACGGGCACCACGGCCCGGGGGGAACGCCGCCGCCGTCGACCGCCAGGGTGGCCGGATGGGGCACAGGGAGGAGGGCTTGGTCGGATCCTTGTCCTGAGGTGGGGCATGCGCCCGGACGCGATGAGGCACCGCTCTGTGCCCTGGGAGGGGGAAGCGGTGCCTCGGTCGGTCCGGGACGAGATGGAGATCTCGGACGCTACCGGGTCTCTCGGAAGATCACGTGTCGTCGCACGACGGGATCGTACTTGCGCAGCTCCAGGCGCTGGGGATCGTTGCGCCGGTTCTTCTGGGTCAGGTAGACGTAGGAGCTCTCCGTGCTGCGCAGCTTGACCCAGATCCGGGGTCCCTTCTTGGCCATGGTTGCCCTCCTCACACGACGCTCGTCTCTCGGCCGTACCGGTGCCTGCAACCTTGCCATTATACCCGGCCCGAGGACAGGGGGCAAATTCTGCGGGGGTTCCGGCGTTATCCCTCCCCGGAGGAGGCCTCGTCGCGCTGGGCGATCCGCTCGATGGGCAGGGCGTGGCACACATGGCCGTCCCGGCCCTCCAGGGTGACCGCGGTGCACAGGGCGTTGAGCACGGCCTCTTCCACCGCTTCCACCACGGCCTGGAAGAGGAGCCGCATGGCCCGAGGTTCGTCCGCCAGGAGGGCGGCCGGAGCGGTCAGGGAGACCGGCCGGTGGGGCAGGCGGCGGGCGGTGCTGAAGGCGATGACGAAGTCGCCGCTGCCGGGGTCGAAGAGGCTGCCGGTTCGGGCCAGGCCCGCCTGGGCTCGGACGCAGAGCCGGCGGAGCTGGCGGGCGTCCAGGGGCGCGTCCGTGGCCAGGACCACCATCACCGAGCCCGGTCCGGCCTCTCCGGAGGCCGGGGGTGGACGGAGCCATGTTCCCACGGCCATCCCCGCGAAGATGAGCTGTTCCGGGCGGCCGAAGTTCGTCTGCACCAGGGCCCCCAGGGTCCAGCCGCCCAGGTCCCCGGGGAGGACTCGGCTGGCCGTGCCGATGCCTCCTTTCCAGCCGAAACAGGTGGTCCCGGTGCCTGCGCCCACGCATCCCTCGGCCACGGGCGCGCCGGGGGGCGTGTCTCGGGCCTGTTCCAGGGCTGCGGCCACGGCCTGGGCGTCCACGTGGCGTCCCTGGAGGTCGTTCAGGTAGCCGTCGTTGCACTCCCCCACCACCACGTTGACGCTGCTGGTCCGGACGCCGATCTCCGGGTTCCTGTGCAGGGCATCCGTGACCAGGGCGTCGGCCACCCGCCACACGTTCAGGGTGTTGGTGAGTGCGATGGGCGACTCCAGGTGGCCCAGCTCTCGGATCTCCTCGAAGCCACAGGCCTTGCCGAAGCCGTTGATGGTGTGGACCGCGGCCGGCACCTTCTCCTGGAAGAGGTTGCCTGGATGGGGGAGGATCACGGTGACCCCGGTGCGGACAGGCCCGTGCCCGATCCGGAGGGGGCCCTGGCCCCGGATCTGAGTGGTGTGGCCCACCCGGATGGGGTGCACGTCTGTGAGCGCGTTGCGGGGGCCCGGTGGCAACGAGCCCACGGTGAAGCCCCACTCCCGCAGGCGGGGCCGAGGGGCCGGGGGCGGCATGGACGGGGCCATGGCTCTTCTCCCTCCAGGGGTCAAGGGCTCTGGAGCTCTTCCAGGAACTGTTGGAGCCTTCGGATGGCCTCGTTCATGACCGGATGGTGATCCCGCATGAGGGCTCCGTCATCCACCCCGGAACGGTGGAGTTCCAGGATCCGTCGGGCCTTCTCGTCGGTCTCCATGTCCACGTAGCTGGTGGAGAGGCGGAGGGACAGCTCCTCCGGGGCCGTGCCGAAGACGCTGCCCGGCAGGGTGGCGATGTGCCAGCTGTCCAGCAGGTAGCGGGCCAGCTCCTCGGAGGTGTGGACGCCCCGAGCTGCCAGGGGCTCTCGCCAGCGGTCGAAGTTGGGAAAGAGATAGAAGCCCCCGGCCGGGCGGGCGCAGGGGATCCCCAGCTCGTGGAGCGCACGCCAGAGATACTGGGTTCGGACGCTGTGGAGGTGGGCACACTCCGCGATGTAGGCCTCGATCTCCGGATCGCCGCTGTAGGCCACCACGGCCGCGTACTCCACGGGCGCGGTGGCGCAGGACCAGATCTCGCTGCCGATCTTGTTGACCCCGCGCAGCAGGGTCTGCCCGGCCTCGCCTGGCGGCACCACAGCCACGCCCAGACGCCACCCTCCCAGGGAGAGGTGTTTGCTCAGCCCCCCCAGCACCACCGTGCCCTCGGGATAGTGGGCCACGATGGAGTGATGGCGGACGTGGTTGTGGGGCACGAAGCCGTAGATCTCGTCCGAGAGGACCAGGACGTTGGCCTCGCGGCAGAAGGCCGCGATATGGGGGAGGAGTTCCTGGGGCGTCATGCGGCTGGAGGGGTTGTTGGGCGAGGTCAGGATCAGGGTGTGTTGGTCGTGGCGAGAGCGTTGCACCGCGGCCCACAGGTTCTCGATGGTCAGATCCTGGCCGGTGGCCGGGTTCGCGGGCACCCACTGGATCTCCTTGTGCAGCAGGCGGGCCTGGGGCGCGTAGCTCACCCAGGTGGGGACCGGCAGGATCAGGTCGCCGTCGATGGCCATCTGGAACGCGTAGAGGAGGGCCTTGCTTCCCGGTGCGGTGATGACCTGTTCCGGCTCCACATGGATGCCCAGGCGACGGCCGTAGAAACGGGCCACGGCCGCCCGCAGCTCGGGGATCCCGGGCCCGGGCAGGTAGGACTTCCGATGCGCGTTGTCGGCCAGGGCCCGGGCCAGCTTGGGATGGACGGGGAAGCGGGATTCGCCAAACCCCAGGTGGAGCACGTGTTTGCCGGCCGCCCACATCTCCTGTACCCGCTCGTTGATGTAGAGGGTGGGAGAGGGGGTCAGGTTCTGGCCCAGCACCGGGGAAAGCCGGAAGCGGGGATGGGTGAGAGCGGTCATGGGACACCTCCAGGCAGGAGAACTCGGGCCCAAAAACGGACCCTGATCGGGATCGGGCCGATCAGGGCTGGAGACAGGATTCGGTTTCGGTGCAACGGATCCGGGATGCAGCTCCTCGGAGGAAGGCGGGGAGCTTCAGCGGCGATACACCCCCATGAGCTCGGCTTGGGCCAGGACATGGCCCTCCATGGCCTCCATCAACCCGGCTGCAGCGATGTCGGCACCCCGCTCCAGTCGGGTGTCCAGGGCATAGAGGCGGAAGAGATAGCGGTGGCGGCCTCCTTCCGGCGGGCAGGGGCCCCCGTAGCCCACCTGCCCCCAGGAGTTGACCCCCTGGACGCTGCCGTCGGGCAGGCGGGCAGCCGGGGGGATCGCCCGGGATAGCCCGGTCGCGGTGCCCGGGATGTCGAAGATCACCCAGTGGATCCAGGTGCCCCCCGGGGCATCTGGATCCGCCACCACCAGGGCAAAGGCCTGGGTGGCTGTCGGGGCGTTGGTCCAGCTCAGGGGAGGCGACACGTCGTCGCCGTCGCAGGTGTACTTGCGGGGGATGGGCGCGCCGGGGGCGAAGGCCGGGCTGGCCAGCACCAGGCCGGCCGGGGCCTCTCCCGGCGAGGGGGAGGGCGGGGAGCCGCTCTTGGCACGGCATCCGGCGACCAGCAGGCCCACCGAGAGCAGGGCCAAGGCTGTGGTCAGACGGACGGAGAGGACCATCTCTCCGGGCTCCTCGATGGAAAGGGGAGGCTGGGGGGAACCTCCCTGGCCGGGGTCGCTATCCCACCCAGAAGGCCTTCTCCAGGTCGGTGAACTCGCTCACCGGCCCTTGGAACTTGTTGCGGCCCAGCTCCAACACGTAGACGTAGTCGGCCACGGCCAGCGCGTAGCGGATCTCCTGGTCCACCAGCACGATGGTCAGCCCTTCCAGATCCCGCAGGTCCACCAGCATCTGGTAGACCATCTCGGAGAGGAGCTTGGCCAGCCCTGCGGTGGGCTCGTCCACCAGGATGAGCTTGGGATCGGTCATCAACGTGCGGCCGATCTCCACCATGCGCTGCATGCCGCCGGAGAGCTCTCCGGCCTTGGAGTGGCGGCGATCCTTCAGCGCGGGGAATCGCTCGTAGTTCTCCTCCAGCTTGCGGCGGATGCGCTCCCGATCGTGGCGAAAGGTCCACGCGCCCAGCTCCAGGTTCTCCTCCACGGTCATCCAGCGGAAGATCCCCGGCTGCTGGGGGATGTAGGAGATGCCCAGGCGGATGCGCTCGTGGGTGGGCACGTCCTGGATGTCCTGGCCCTCGAAACGGATCTCCCCGCTGTTGGGGCGCAGAAATCCGTAGATGGCCTTGAGGAGGGTGGATTTGCCCACGCCGTTGGCGCCCAGGATGGTGGTGATCTGCCCCTTGCGGGCCTCTAGGTTCACCCCCTGGAGGATGTTCAGGTCCCGGTAGTAGCCCACGTAGAGGTCCTGCACATCCAGCACCACATCGGTGGCGGGGGACGGGGCAGGGGGGGAGGCAGGCGTGGGTTGCGTCATGGCACATCTCCGAACATCGCGCGTCTCCGAAAAGGGCGGGCCGTGGCTGGCCCCGGGATCCGGCACCAGCGTCCCTCTAGGCCGTGGGTGCTCGCCGTTCCGGCTGCCAGGGTTCGTCGCTGTCGCTGCCCAGGTAGGCCTGGATGACCGCGGGATCCCGGCGCACCACCTCTGGGTCGCCGTCCGCGATGAGCTCGCCGAAGTTCAGGACCAGGAGCCGGCGACTCAGGGTGAAGATGGTCTCCATGTCGTGGCTGATGATGATGAAGGCCTTGCCCTGGGCGTTGACCTGGGTGATGTAGCGGTAGATGACCTCCATCAGCCGGGGGTGGACCCCGGCGAAGGGCTCGTCCAGGATGATGATGTCCGGGTCCAGCATGAGCAGTCGGCCCAGCTCCAGGAGCTTCTGTTGGCCGCCGGAGAGGGCGCGGGCGTACTCGTAGCGCAGGTGGTCGATGGTGAGGAACTCCAACACCTCCATGGCCCGCCGTTCCAGGTCCGAGCGCCGGGCGGTGGGGTGCTTGGCCATGGCCGGCACCAGCAGGTTCTCCATCACCGTCATGCGTCGGAAGGCCCGGGTCACCTGGAAGGTGCGGCCCAGGCCGGCCCGGGCGATGGCGTAGGGGGGGAGGGGGTCGATCCGGCGGCCGTTCAGGTAGACCGTGCCGCTGGAGGGCTTGATGACCCCGTCCAGGATGTTGGTCAGGGTGGTCTTGCCCGCGCCGTTGGGCCCGATGAGGCCGATGAGCTCTGGCCCGCGGACCTGGAAGGTGACGTCGCGCAGGGCCTGGAGGCCGCCGAAGTTCTTGCTGATCTGGTTGACGTCCAGCGCGATCTCCGCCATCTCACACCTCCGCGGGGGCCTGGCGTTTGGCCACGGTTTCCCGCAGGGCCTCGGCCCGGGTGATGCGTTCCAGGAGGGGGTGGATGAGGCCGTTGCGCTGGAAGCGCAGGGTCAACATGAGCAGGATGCCGAAGAAGACCAGGCGCCAGGTGGTCATGTCCACGGTGAGGGTGCCGATGGTGAAGCTGCGGCGCAGGAACTCCAGCGCGAACTCCAGGAGGATGGCGCCGATGGCCGCGCCCACCAGGCTCTCCAGCCCTCCGATGACGGCCATGGAGATCACCAGGCTCATCTGCAGGATGAGGAGGATGTTGGGGGTGATCACCCCGATGTAGTGGGCCTGGACCGCACCCGCGGCCGCCGCGATCATGCTGGTGACCACGAAGACCAGCACCTTGTAGCGGACCACGTGGACGCCCAGCGCGGCCGCGGCCTCCTGGTCCTCCCGGATGGCCCGGATGAAGAGACCGAAGCGGGAGGAGGCCAGCCAGGACATGAGCCACATGGAGACCACGAACAGCCCCAGCATGACGAAGTAGGGGGGCAGCTTGTCCGTGGGCTCGAAGTAGCGCCCGAACAGGGTCAGCCCGTTGGGGAACAGGGGGTCCAGCTCCAGGCCGTTGGGGCCGTCGGTGATGTCGATCTCCGCGTTGATGGCCACCCGCAGGATCTCCGAGAAGCCGATGGTGAAGAGGGCCAGATAGGTGCGCCGGAGCCGCAGGACCAACACGCCGATCAGCCAGCCGAAGATCCCGCCCAACAGGGTGCCGGCCAGGATGCCCACCAGGATGGGGGGTTGGACGATGAGGCTGCCCGGGGGCATCTGGGCCATGCCCCGCTCCAGGCAGTTGGGGCCGGTGGCGTTCTGGAGCACCAGGTACCACCCCCCCAGGGGGAACTCGGTGCAGGTGCCCGTGGGCGCGCTGGCCAGGCGGACGAACTTCCCGATGAGGCCGGTGGTGTAGGCGCCGATGGCCATGAAGGCCATGTGGCCGAAGGAGAACTGGCCGGCATAGCCGGCCAACAGGGACCAGCTGGAGGCCAGGATCGCGTAGAAGAGGGCCACGATGCCGATGTGGACCAGGTAGGCCTGGTGCAGGAAGGTGAAGGGAGCCACCACCAGGAGGAGGATGCCCAGGGCCGCGCCCCCCCACAGGACCAGACGTCGTTTCATAGCTCTCTCCCGAAGAGGCCGGTGGGTTTGAGCAGGAGCACCAGGGTCAAGATCACCATGCCGTAGGCGGGGATGTACGCGGCGGCCCGCTGGGGATCCGGGATGCACCCGGCGCCCAAGGCCTCCACCAGCCCCACGATGAGGCCGCCGACGAAGGCACCGGGCAGCGAGCCCATGCCGCCCAGGACGATGATGACGAAGGCCCGGGCCGAGGCCAGGGTCCCCACCCAGGGCACCCAGGAGAAGACCTGGACCAGGGAGGCGCCGGAGAGGCCGGCCAGCATGGTCCCCATGCCGAAGGCCAGGGTGTTCATGGTGTCTGGGTTGATGCCGGTGACCGCTGCCGCCTGCCGGTCCTCGCTCACCGCGCGCAGGGCCTTGCCGATCCAGGTCCGGTAGAGGAACCACATGAGGATCAGGAGCATGACCATCGCGATGAGGGCCGCGGTCACCCGGGGTGTGGCGATGGACACGGTGTCCAGGAACTCCACGGTGCCGGCCCGCATGCGGAGCAGCCAGGGGTTCTCCGGGCTGGGCCAGTCCAGCCGGGGGTAGTCCAGGAAGCGGGGCGCCTTCTTGGGGGTCGCGCCCACCAGGGCCAAGGTCAGGTACTGGAGGAAGAAGGCCAGGCCGAAGGTCACCAGGATGGCGTATTCCCCGGGCCGTTCCACCTGGCCTGTGTTCATCACCCGGAGGAAGAGGCGCTCGAAGACGACCCCTATGAGGAAGGTGATCAGGGCCGCGCCCACCAGGGCCACCAGGGGGTTCAGGCCCGGGAGCCAGACCACGGACATGTAGTAGACCAGCATGCCGCCGATCATGTAGAACTCGCCGTGGGAGAAGCTCACCACACCCAGGATGGAGAAGATGAGGGTGAGGCCCAGGGCCATGAGGCCGTAGATCAGCCCCAGGATCAGGCCGTTGACCACCTGGGTGACCACGAAGCTTCCGTTGCTCACGCACAGGTTGCCCGGATAGGTCCGGGCGAAGGCCGCCGCGAACAGCAGGACGGCCAGCACACCCGGGGTGGCCAGCCAGCGGCCGGTGAGCTTGGGCGAGCGCCACCAGAGGAGGGCCAGGCCGAACGGGCCCAGGGCTGCGCCCATCAGCGCGCCGGCCAGCCCGGTGTTCGCCACGTCCAGGTCCTTGCGGGCGTAGATCCGAGGGGTCATGACCCCGCCCACCATGGCCCACAGGACCATCCACAACAGCACATAGGCCAGCAAGGGCTTCTCTCCTTCTGTGCGGGGCTCTCGGGGGATGGACAGGGCTGTTGGGTGGGCCCACCTGCGGCCCTCCCCCGCCACCCCCTGTCTTGGTCAGGGGGTGTGGCGGGACAAGGGGCCGAAGGCTGCCGACACCGGGATCCCTCTGGGAGATCCCTGGTGCCGGCAACCGGTTGGCTCAAGCCCTTCTCCGGGCCCGAGGGGTGGGCGCCCTCAAGGGATGGCGGAGAGGGCCGGGGGGTGGGCTTCTGCCATCAGCGCCCTGGGATGATGGGCTCGCCGGTCTTGTACTCCTCGGGGAAGACCACCACCGCGTCCTTGGAGTCCTGGCCCGGCTCCTGGTACTGGACCATGGTGATGGCGGGTTTGGGGAACTGGTGCCACCACTTGGGCTCCACCCCTGCGGCCTCCGGCGGGTTCTTGCTGTTCACCGGGAAGGTGATGGTGCCCAGCGCGCCCTGGTACTCGATGTTCTCCAGGGCCTCGATGATGGCGTCCGCGTCGGTGGAGCCGGCCTCGTTGATGGCCTGGGCCATCAGCTTGAGGGAGTCGTAGGCCTCCATGGCGTAGGACTCCACGTCGGCCTTGCCCGTCCGGGCCATGTACTTCTCGGCAAAGGCCTGGGTCTCGGGGGTGTAGAGGGCCCGGGGCAGGCCGATGCGCCGGTAGAAGCAGAGGTTGCCGTCGGGCACGTTCTTCCAGTAGGATTCGCTGTCGCCGGCCACCTGGTTGCAGATCATGGGGATGTCCTGGGGGCCGATGCCGGCCTCCGCGGCCTGTTGCTCGAAGTTGTACGAGGTCTCGCCGGTGACCAGGACCAGGATCATGTCCGGCTCCTCGGCCTTGATCCGCTCGATGATGGCCGAGAAGTCCTGGGTGCCCAGATCCGCGCTGAAGGTGACGGCCTCGATGCCCAGCTCGGCCAGCCGCTCGGTGGTGGACTCCGCGGCCGGGATGCCGTAGCCGGTGTTCTCGGTCATGATGACCACCTTCTCGATGCCGCCCAAGGAGGCGATGAACTTCGCGTCCACCGCGGCCACCTCCGAGGAGAGGGGCGCGATGCGGAAGACCTCAGGGTACATGGACGCGGTGATGTCGTCGTTCCAGGTCTCCGCGAAGACCACAGGGATGTGGTACTGACGGGCCACCTCCTTCACCGCCAGGCCCACCGCGCTGTGGTACTCGCCCACCACGGCCACCACCTTGTCCTCGTTGATCAGCTTCTCCATGGCGGCCACCCCCTGTTCCGGCTGGCCGGCCGTGTCCACCAGGATCAGCTCCACGGGCTTGCCCAGGACACCGCCGGCCTCGTTGATCTCCTCCAGGGCGATCTCGAAGGCCGCCTTCATGGCCTCGCCCCCGGTGACCGATCCCGGCGCGGACAGGGGCGCCAGCGCACCGATCTTGATGGTCTCGGCCTCCTCCATGGCCGCCTCCTCGGCCGGTGCGGCCTCCTCCCCGGGGGCCTCTTCCTGGGCAGGCATGGCCTCCTCCCCGGGGGCCTCCTCCTCGGCCGCCGGCGGGCTCCCGACCTGCTGGACGTTGGCCGGAGCACAGGCCGCGAGGGCCAGCACCAACGCGGTCAAGGCGGCCAGAAGCCACCACACTCGTCGGGATCGCAGCATGCTTCACCTCCTTGTGAACGGTGAACGGGATCGAACGGTGAACTGGGTCGATCGGCGAGAACGACCGGGGGGTTCAAGGACGAACTCGTCGAGGACACAGGGCCGAGCCCTGTTGCACACGACGCCTCTCGACTCGGGGGCGGCTATTAACATAGCGGAAGGCGGTGGGAATGTCAAACGAGGTCTGGGGCCTTTCCCGGCGGAACCCGGGGCTGGCGGGGATGCCACACCTCGGGGGATTTGCCTCCCTCGGCGGACTGGGGATCCGGAGCCACTCCTCCATGCCCGAGGCGCTCCGGGATGGTCTCCAAGGGGCGGCGGGGCCTGGAGCCTACCTCGGGAGGGTTCGGGCGCAGCGGAAGCCCAGCCAGGGCTCCACGCTGTCCCGGGGAACCCGCCGGCGGGCGCCGACGGCCAATGCCTCGGGGCCGTCCAGGAAGGAGCCACCCTTGACCACGAAGGTCGTGGGCGGATCCCCGATGGGATCCGCTGCGGGGGCGGTCCACTCGGCCACGTTGCCGGCCATGTCCGCGGCGCCGGCCGGGCTGTCTCCGGCCGGGCTGAAGGAGGCCACGGGCAGGGTGTCGCCTGCGGGATATTCCCGGCTGTTGGCCCGGGAGGGATCCCAGCGATCTCCCCAGGGATAGCGGTAGCGCCTGTCCAGGGCCCACGCGGCCCCCCCGGCCACCTCCCACTCCTCCTCCAGGGGCAGGCGCTTGCCGGCCCAGGCACAGAAGAGCTCTGCCTGGTCCCAGGTGACGTTGACCATGGGGTGGCCGTCGAAGGCCGGGTTCAGAAAGTAGTCCGGGCGGGTGAGGCTGGTGGTGCGCCCGGGAAAGGGGCAGACGCCGGCCTGGACACAGCGCCGATAGGCCCCGACGGTGACCTCGGTCCGGTCGATCTCAAAGGCCTCCAGGCGGATCCGCCGTTCCCCGCCGGCCGGGTCTCCGACCCGGTAGATGCCCCGGGGAAGGGAGACCATGCCCAGGGGTGCCTCTGCCCAGGAACGGGCGGCCTGGACGAAGAGGAGGCCGGCCAGCAGGGCCAGGCCGATGGAGGCCAGGAAGAAGGCCGCGGCCAGCAGCCGTGGGCCATGGCCTGGGCGGGGGCGACGAGGACGCGGGGGGCTGCCCCGGGGCGGCCGTGTGCCGGTGGAGGATACCGGGTGTGTCTGGGCCAGGGGGACCCAGTGCAGGGGGAGGTCCCCGGTCCCCTCTCCTTCCAGGTAGAGCAGCGCGGCCTCGGCCAAGGTGCGGCGGGGTTCCAGGGGCTCCTGGGCCGCCTCTCGGAGCAGGCGCACCAGGGGGGCCTGCCAGCGCTCCGCGCGGGGATCCTGCTCCCGCAGCTCTCGGACCTGGGCCGGTGAGAGGGGGCGGTGGGCGTCCAACAGCATGTCCCGGAGGATCAGGGCGATCCGCTCGCCATCGGCCTGGTGGCCCAGCGCGGTGCGCATGCCTCGGCCATGGAAGAGCGCGGCCCGCAGCAGGAGACCCCGGGTCGCGTCGTCCAGGGGGTGGCCTGCCTCCAGCAGGAGCAGGCCGTCTCGGAGGAGGCCCAAGGAGGGGAGCTCTCCCCGTCGCCACCAGGCCTCCAGGGCCCGTTCCAGCCGGCGGCGGGTGGCCTCCACCCGGGCGGAGGCCCGGGGGCCCTGGAAGAGGCGGTGCAGGCTGTGGGGATCGGGGGATGGGGAGGGCATGGGCGCTCTCCTTCACTTGAGGCCCGACTTCACTTGAGGCCGGAGTAGAGAAAGCTCTGGATGAAGCGGCGCTGGAAGACCAGGAAGGCCACCAGCAGGGGCGCGGCCACCAGCAGGGTGGCCGCGGTGAGCAGGGACCAGCGGGCGCCGATCTCGCCCAGCTGGGTGAACCGGACCAGCCCCACGGTCAGGGGGCGGCTGCGGTCGCTCACCGTCACCACCAGGGGCCACAGGAACTCGTTCCAGTGGAAGGCCACGGACGAGAGGGCGAAGGCCACCAGAGTGGGGATGCTGGGCGGCAGGTAGACGTGGCGCAGGAGCTGCCACCAACTGCATCCGTCCACAATGCCTGCATCCACCAGGTCCTGGGGCACCTCCAGGAAGGCCTGGCGCATGAGAAAGGTGCCGAAGGCCGAGCCGTAGTAGGGGATGCCGATGGCCAGGATGGTGTCGAAGAGGCCCAGGCGACGGATGGTCGCGAAGTTCGGGGCCAACAGGGCCGTGGTGGGGATCATGAGCTGGAGGAGGACGAAGAAGAGGACGAGGCGCTGGCCGGGGAAGCGGGTGTGCGCGAAGGCGAACGCGGCCAGGGTGATGGTGATCACCTGGACCCCCAGGATGCTGAGGACCAGGAGCACGGTGTTGAGGTAGTAGCGGGCGAAGGGGGCCAGGGCCCAGGCCCGGCGGTAGTTCTCCAGGGTCAGGGTGCTGCCGAACCAGACATCGCCCCGGCCCAGGGGCTCCGCGGCGGGGCGCAGCGAGGCCACCAGGGCCCAGACAATGAAGGAGAGCCAGGCCAGGGCCAGCCCCCACGCCAGCGCGTCCAGCCCCAGGCGAAGGAGCCGTGGCCCAAGGGAACGGGAGCGGACCGGCTGTGTCAGCACCTCAGGCCTCCCTGCGTTCCGAGAGGACGAAGTTGGTCACGGTGAAGACCAGCAGGATGGCCACCAGGACCACGGTCAGGGCCGCGGCCAGGCCTACGTTCTGGTACTCGAAGCGGACCTGCCAGAGCCAGTAGAGGAGGACCGTGCTCGCGTTGCTGGGTCCCCCCGCGGTGAGGACGAAGATGTGGTCCACCGTCTGGAACGCGCCGATGACCGCGATGGTGGTGACGAACAGGGTGGTGCGCCGGAGCATGGGCAGGGTCAGGAGCCAGAGCTGGTGCCAGAACCCGGCACCGTCCAGGGCGGCGGCCTCGAACACGTCTGTGGGCAGGCTCTGCAGCCCGGCCAGGTAGAAGATCATGAAGAAGCCCGCGTTCTTCCAGATGGCCACCATCATCACCGCGAAGAGGGCCAGATCCGGGTTGGCCGTCCAGTTCTGGGGGCCCCGGTAGCCCAGGAAGGCCAGAGCCTGGTTGAACAGCCCGTAGTCCGGGGTGAGGAAGAACATCCAGATGGTGGCCGCGCTGACCATGGGCAGGATGGTGGGGTAGAAGAAGGCCAGGCGTTGGAAGCCGATGCCCAGGGCCCGACGGTTCACCAGCACGGCCAACAGGAAGGCCAGCACCACGCTGACGGGCACGGTCCCGGCCACGTAGACGGCCGTGTTGGCCAGGACCTGTTGGAAGTCCGGGCTGGTGAACAGCTCCTGGTAGTTTCCCCACCCGATGAAGGTGGGCTCGCGGAAGCGGGCGATGTTCAGGCGCTGGCGGAAGAAGCTCTGGTAGACCGCCAGCAGGGTGGGCCAGGCGGTGAACAGGGCCACGAACACCACCGTGGGCAGCACCAACAGGTAGGGCAACAGGGGCGGACGTCGGACCACGGCATCGCCTCGACCGGAGATGGCGGGGGTGGCGGCCCCGAACCCGGAGGCCACCACCCCCTGGAGGTGTGGAAGGTGCTCGGTCGGGAGCTTCCTGGAACCGTCTACTCCCGGAAGGGGGCCAGGGCCGCGTCCGCCTCCTCCTGGGCCTTGGCCATGGCTTCCTCCGGGCTCAGCTCGCCGTTGTACGCGGCCTGGAGGTACTTGTGGAAGATGTTGCGGACCTCGCCCAGGTTGTGGACCGAGAACTCCGCGTCCGCGTACTGGAGGGCCTCTCGGATGGCCTGGGCCTGGGGTGTCTGGGTGAAGTAGTCCCCCATCAACTCCGCGGCCTCATCCGTGGTGGCGATGTAGCCGGTGTTCATGCTGAAGTCGGCCACGTTCTCCGGCCGGGTGAGGAATTCGATGAACTGCCAGGCCGCGTCCCGTTCGGCCTGGGGGGCTCCCTTCAGGATGTACAGGTTGCCGCCCCCGGGCACGGTGGCGTAGGTGCCCGGCTCCTGGCCCGGCACGGCCATGGCGCCCACCTGGAAGTCGGCCTGTTCCAGGATGCCGGCCAGGCTGCCGCTGGAGTGGACGATCATGGCCGCGGCCCCGCTGGCAAAGTCCGACGGAGCCTGCCCCCACACGGCCTGGACCCCCGGCGGTGTGGCCCCATACACCCCGGAGAGGTCGATGTAGTACTGGACGGCCTCCACCACGTCCGGGTGGTCGAAGTAGACCGTCAGCGGGTCGCCGGGGTCCACGATGTTGCGGCCCGAGCCGATGGCCAGGGGCTGGAAGAGCCAGTAGGGCCAGCCCGACGGCCACTCGATGCCCCAGCGGACCACCTGGTCGCCCTCGCGGAGGGTCAGGGCCTGGGCGGTCTCTCCCAGGCTCTGCCAACTGTCAGGGGGCTCCAGACCGGCCTCGGCCAGCAGGTCCGCGTTGTAGTAGAGGGTCACCACGCTGCGCTGGAAAGGGATGCTCCAGACCTGGCCCTCGAAGGAGGAGTTGGCCATGAACGCGGGCACGAACCGATCCAGCCAGGCCCGGTCCTCGATGTAGTCGTCCAGGGGCACGATCAGGTCCCCGTTGATCAGGTCGTAGATGTCCACGGCCAGCATCACCGCCAGGGCCGGCGGCTCGCCCCCTCCCTCCACCGTGGTCTGGATGGTGGTCTTCACGTCGCCGTAGCCGCCGGAGAAGACCGGCTTCACCGTGATGTCCGGGTTCTCGGCCATGAAGGCCTCCGCGTAGCCCTGGAGGATCTGGGCGATGGGTGCGTCCACCGCGACCGGGTAGAAGACCTCGATCTCCACGGGCTCGGCCGCGGGGCCCGTTTCGCCCTCGGCAGGTGCGGCCTGGGGGGCCGGTGGGGGGGTGCAGGCGGCCACCGCCAGGCCGAGCAGGAGGAGGAGCACGGTCAGGCTGCTGAGGGTGCGTCGATGGGTCATCATGGCAGGACCTCCTGAAGATCCGTGTGGATGGAACGTGTCCGTTCGGCGAGATGAGAAGAGGACTGCCCGGCAGAGGGGATTGTAGCGCAGCCCCAGGGATTCGCCAAGTCCCTGTCCGAAAAACCCTCCTCGGCCCTCTGTCTGGGCAGAAAATAGACAAAACCGGGCTGAAACGGTACAATGGGCCAACCGACAGCGGGCCAACCGATGTAGGCCTTCACAGCCATGGAGTGGGAAGCGGTGGACACGGCGAGCCATGCCTCGGATCCGGTGGCAGCGGCCATGGAGGAGCTGGCCGCCCAGATCCGCGGCTGTGCCCGGTGCCCTCTGCACCGCACCCGGACCCACGCGGTGCCCGGCGAGGGCGATGTCCACGCGGCGGTCATGCTGGTGGGCGAGGCCCCGGGCTACGAGGAGGACCGCCAGGGCCGGCCCTTCGTGGGGGCCAGCGGCCGCTACCTGACCGAGGCCCTGGCCCGGGTGGGCATCCGCCGGGAGGAGCTCTACATCACCAACGTGGTCAAGTGCCGGCCGCCCCGGAACCGGGATCCCCGGCCCCCGGAGCTGGAGGCCTGCAGCGAGTACCTGGAGCGGCAGATCGAGCTGGTGAACCCGCGCATCATCGTGACGTTGGGCCGATACAGCATGCAGCGTTTCTTTCCCGGCCAGCGGATCACCCGGATCCACGGCCGGATCCGGAACATCGGCCGGGGCCGGGTGGCCATGGCCCTGTTCCACCCGGCCGCGGCCCTGCGCAACCCGGCGTGGAGGGAACAGTTCGAGGCGGATCTGCAGAAGCTGCCGCCCCTCATCGCCCGGGCCCGAGCCGCGGACGAGGCCGCGGCCCGGGGCGAGAGGCTCCCCGCGGGCGTCCCCCATCCCGGGGACCCGGACTATGTGGACGGGGCCGGGGAGCTGGGTGGCCCCTGAGACAGGCACAGACACCCGCGAAGGGTGTTCTCGCAGCACGTGTACCGTTGCCGAGATCCGCGACGTGGACCGTTCTGTCGAGGCGTGGCCGGCTGTAACGGTACAGCCCACCCTCGACACCCGAGCGAGCATTGCGACGAGAACTTCGAGGAGAGAACCAACAATGGACGAACGTACAGACGAGATGTGGGCCGAGCAACGGACGGCTCGGACCGTTCCACGCGCCGACCATTCGGACCGTCCCGCCGATCTCCGGGTCATCCCCCTGGGCGGCCTGGGCGAGATCGGCAAGAACATGACCCTGCTGGAGAGCGGCGAACACATCATCGTCATCGACGCAGGGCTCATGTTCCCCGAGAGCGACATGCACGGGGTGGATGTGGTCATCCCCGACGCGGAGTATCTCCTGGAACACCGGGAGTGGCTCCGGGCCATCTTCCTCACCCATGGCCACGAGGACCACATCGGCGCGCTCCCCTACATCATGGAGGAGGGGATCCGGGCCCCCATCTACGCCACCGGGCTGACCCGCGGGCTGTTGGAGGGCAAGCTGGCCGAGGTGGGCCTGCTCCACGAGGCCGAGCTCCACACGGTCACCGAGGACGACGTGGTGGAGGTGGGCCCTTTCCGGGTGGAGTTCTTCCACACCTGCCACAGCTTCCCCGACAGCGTGGGCGTGAGCGTGGTCACCCCGGTGGGCCGGGTGGTCTTCACCAGCGACTACAAGTTCGACCCCACCCCGGTGGACGGCAAGCCCACCGAGGAGGACAAGCTCCGTCGCTGGGGCGATGAAGGGGTCCTCCTCCTCATGGCCGACAGCACGAACATCGAACGGCCGGGCACCACCCCCAGCGAACGGACCGTGGAGGAGGGGCTGGACCGGGTCTTCCGGGAGGCTCCGGGCCGGGTGATCCTGGCCACCTTCGCCAGCAACATCGGCCGGGTCCAGCAGATCATCAACGTGGCCCGGCGCCACAACCGGCGGGTGGGCGTCATCGGCCGTTCCATGATCAACAACGTGAAGATCGCCATCAAGCTGGGCTACCTGGACATCCGCCAGGACGAGCTGCTCAGCGTGAAGGAGATGGAGACCCTGCCCGCCCGGAAGGTCACCATCATCGCCACGGGCAGCCAGGGCGAGCCCACCAGCGCCATGGTCCGCCTGAGCCTGGGCGAACACCGCCAGCTCACCCTCCGGGAGGGCGACACCGCGGTGCTCAGCGCGGTGCCCATCCCCGGCAACGAGGAGCTCTTCAACCGCACGGTGGACAACCTCTACCGCCAGGGGGTCCGGGTGGTCTACCACGAGATCGCGGACGCCATCCACGTCAGCGGCCACGGCGGTCGGGACGACTACCGGCGCATGTTGGAGCTGGTGCGCCCCACCTACTTCGTGCCCGTCCACGGCGAGTACCGCCATCTGGTCCTCCACGGGGAGCTGGCCCGGGAGGTGGGCATCCCCGAGGACCGGATCTTCGTCATCGAGGATGGCCAGATCCTGGAGTTCGGCCGCTTCTCCGACGGGACAGAGGCCATCCAGGCTCGCTTGGGGGAGACCGTGGAGGCGGGCCACGTGTTGGTGGACGGCCTGGGCGTGGGCGACGTGGGCAGCGTGGTCCTGCGGGATCGGCGCCATCTGAGCACCGACGGCTTCCTGGTGTGCATCGTGGCCCTGGACGAGATGGACGGCACCCTCCTCTACGGGCCGGACATCCTGACCCGGGGCTTCATCTACGTCCGGGACAACGAGGAGATGATCCAGCGGATGCAGGACGTGGTTCTCCGCCAGCTCAAGAAGCGCAGGCGGGCTCCGGCCCAGGCCCTGGAGCGGAAGATCCGGGCCGCGTTGACCTCCTTCTGTGCCCAGGAGCTGGGACGCCGTCCCATGATCCTGCCGGTGGTCATCGAGGTCTAGCGGCCGGGGCTGGGAACAGCCCGGGGGAGGTGGCATCCGGGTGCCACCTCCCCGATCCTCTCTCCACGCATCTGGAGGTCTGCCCATGCTGGATGTGCGTGCCATCCGCTCCCAGTTCCCCGCCCTGAACCAGGACTACAACGGCCGTCCTGGGATCTTCTTCGACAACCCCGGTGGCACCCAGGTGCCCCAACGGGTCATCGATGCCATGGTGGACTATCTGGTACGGTGCAACGCCAACCTCCACGGGGCCTTCGAGACCAGCCGCCGCACGGATCAGGTGGTGGCAGATGCCCACCAGGCCGCTGCAGACCTCCTGGGCTGTGAGGCCGACGAGGTGGTCTTCGGCCCCAACATGACCACCCTGACCTTCCAGATCAGCCGTTCCCTGGCCCAGGAGCTGCATCGAGGCAGCGAGGTGGTGGTGACCCGGTTGGACCACGACGCGAACATCATGCCCTGGGTGCTGGCCGCCAGAGAGCGGGGCGCCGCGGTCCGCTGGGTGGATGTGGACGTGGAGACCGGCACCCTGGACATGGCGGACTTCCAGGCCAAGATCACGCCCCGTACCAAGCTCGTGGCCGTGGGCTATGCCAGCAACGCCACCGGCACCATCAACGATGTGGCCACGGTGATCCGCTGGGCCAAGGCCGTGGGCGCGTACACCTTTGTGGACGCGGTCCAGTACGCGCCCCACCTGCCCGTCGACGTCCGGGCCCTGGACTGCGATTTCCTGGTCTGTTCGGCGTACAAGTTCTTCGGCCCCCATGTGGGGGTCCTCTACGGGAGGCGGGCGCTTCTGGAACGGCTCTCGGCCTACAAGGTCCGCCCGGCCGACGACCGCCCGCCGGGCAAGTGGGAGACCGGCACCCAGAACCACGAGGGGATGGCCGGCGTGCTGGCGGCCATCGACTACCTGGCCGATCTGGGGGCCACCTACGGCGCCGCCCGCCCCGAGGACGATCGGCGAACCCGGCTCCTCGCGGCCTGGCAGGTGATCCAGGACTACGAACAGCGTCTGCTCGGCCGTCTCCTCACCGGGCTCCAGGCCATCCCCGGCGTCCGGATCTACGGCCTGACCGATCCCAAGGACTGGCCCCGCCGGGTGGCCACCGTCTCCCTGCGCAAGAGCGGCACGGTGCCGGCCCAACTGGCCCAGGCCCTGGCCCAGGAGAACATCTTTGCCTGGCACGGCAACTTCTACGCGCTGGAGTTCAGCCAGCGGGTCGGGGCCGAGGACAGCGGGGGCTTTCTGCGTCTGGGGCTTGTCCACTACAACACCGCCGCGGAGATCGATCGCTGCCTGGAGGTATTGGAGGCTGTGTGAACGGGCCACTCCATGGAGATGCCATCCCCACCGCCCCCTTCCTCCACCCGCTCCCCCTCCATCCGCTACGATGAGCTGTGGCTCAGCTCGTGGCTGCGGCTGGCCCTGATCACCGGGCTGGTGGCCTGTCTGGAGCTGGCCTTCGTGGCCCTGTTGCGTCGGGGCCTGCCCATGTCCGCTGGCCTGGGAACCTTGCTGGTCCTGCTGCCGGTGGCGGGCGCCTTTGTGGGAGCCCTTTCCACCACGGTCCTGGCCCACCCCGGGCACCGCCTTCGACGTACCCTGGGCTACCGCCTGGCGGAACTCTCCCTCCTCCTGGTCCTGGCCCGGCTGGCCCTGTGGTGGGCGGAGGGCGGCCTGCCCCCCCTCCCATGGCTCCTCTATCGTCCACTGGACAGCGTCTTCGACGGCCTGTTCCTCCTGGTGGCCCTGATGCTCGGCATCGCCTGGATGATGGCCGGGGCCGTGGCCGGAGACTTCCTGGAGATGGCCCTGCAGCCGGACGAGCTGGTGGAGCGCCCGGGGCCCTTGGACCGGGGATGGCCCTCGGATGGACGCATGCCCAGCGATCGGGCGGCACTGCTCCGCCGTTTTGTGGGGCGCTGGATCCTGGGGGGGATCTTCCTCCTCCTGGTCACGGCCGGCAGCCGGGTGGGAGCCCGGCCCGGGGGGTTCGTCACCCTGGTGCACCAGCCCATCCCCGGTGCCGTCATGGGGGCTGTGCTGGGCTACTTCCTGTTCGGGCTGCTGTTGCTGGCCATCGGCCGCCTGGCCGTGCTGCGGGCTCGCTGGCAGCTCGGGGGCACCGTCCGCCGGGAGGAGGTGGTCCTCAGTTGGCCCCTCTACACCATGGGGGTGTTGGTCCTGGTGGCCCTGCTGGCCATGGCCCTCCCTCTGGGGGGGACCTTCTACCTGGCCCGGCTTCTGTTCACGGTGATCCAGGCCGTCTATCTGGCCTTCTCCGTCCTGTTCGGCCTGATCCTCTTCCTGTTTGCCCTGCTCCTCGGCGGTTCCCAGCCCCCGAACCCATCCCGGGACCTGCCACCTCCGGGGCGACCGGAACCCCTGGAACTGCCGCCCTTGTTGGCGCCTCCACCCTGGCTTGGCGGGGCGATCTTCTGGGTGCTGGCCCTGGGGTTGGTGGGCTATGCCGGGTACGTCTACCTGCAGGATCGAGGGTTCCACCTGGGGTGGTTGCGCTGGCTGTGGCACCAGTTGCGGAGGCGTTGGACAGGGGCCCAGGCCGTCTACCGGGGGTGGCGTGGGGGCCGGTGGAGGGTCCGGGAGGAGGTCGGGTCTCCAGGTCCGTCGGATCCCCGCGGCGGACGTCTACGTCTTCGCGGCCTCTCGCCTTCCGAGCAGATCCGCCGGCTCTACCTGGCCATGGTGGAGGAGGCTGGGGCCCAGGGTCTTCCCCGTCGAGAGAGCGAGACACCCTATCGATATGCCTCCCGGCTGGCCCCGCATGTGGGTCCAGCCGAGGAGGACCTCCGACAGCTCACCGAGGCCTTTGTGGCGGTCCGCTATGCACGACGCCCCGCGGACCGGACGGCCGCGGCCCGATTGCAGCGCCACTGGCGACGGTTCCGGGCCCAGGTGCGACGCCTGGGGCGGGGAAGGCCCTGAGGTCAGGGGATGACCAGCTCTTGGCCCACCTGGACCCGGTTCGGATCCTGGATGTCGTTGGCCGCGAGGAGCGCCTCCAGGGAGACCTCGTACTGCCGGGCGATGCTCAACAACGTTTCCCCGGGCTGCACCACGTGGACCCGGCGCTTCGGGGTGCTTTCGACGGTCGCCCCCGGGATGATCAGCTCCTGGCCGGCCCGGAGGTTGTTCGGGTCGGTCAGCCTGTTGGCCTCCACGATGGCCGCCATCTCCACCCTGTACCGCTGAGCGATGCTGAAGAGGGTCTCCCCGGGCTGCACCACGTGGATGACCTGGGCCGTGGGGCTCCCATCCGGCCGGTAGCCGGGGATGACCAGCTCCTGGCCCACCCGAATGGTGTCGGGATCGGTGATGTTGTTGGCCGCCATCAGCTCGTCCAGCTCCACGTCGAACTCCAGGGCGATGGAGAGCAGGGTGTCCCCGGGCTGTACCACGTAGCGGTAGAGCTCCCCGGAGGTGCCGTCTCCCGGGGTCTCCGCGGGCTCCTCCGCGGCCTGAAGTTCCTCGGGGATCTGGGCGTTGGGGATGATGAGCACGTGCCCGGGCACCAGTTGGTCCGGGTTGGGGATGGTGTTGACCTCCAGGATCGCCTGGGTGGACACGTTGAAACGTTGGGCGATCCCGCTCAGGGTATCTCCTTCCTGGACTGTGTACCGGAAGGGGGTGGGGGTGGGGGTGGGGAAGCCCTCCGGAGTCATGCCTTCCTGGTAGGGGATCCGCAACACCTGGCCCGGCACCAGGGTGTCCGTGGTCAGGAGATTGGCCTCCCGCAGGGTCTCCACATCGGTGTTGAACCTCTCCGCGATGTCCAGGAGGGTGTCGTTCTGCTTCACGGTGTAGAGGATGTACTCGGGCGTCGGCGTGACCGGGGGCGATGTGGGCTCGGGTGTGGCTGTGGCCTGGAGGGGCGTCACCAGGACAGCGGGCTCGTTCGCGCTCGCCGGGGGCGTGTCGGTGGGGATGACCGGGGTTGGGCGCTCTCGGGTGCAGGCCGCCAGCACGGAGAGGAACATCAGGGTACCCAGCACCCATCCTGCGGCGTACGCTCGTCTCATGAGGCCATCTCCATGAAGGAAGTATGCCTGGGAACGGGGGGCTGTCCGAGGCCCTGGGATGCACGCGTGGAGCGCTGCAGGTCGGCCCAGGGGTGTTCCCTGTTGGCCCAGGCCGTGCTCCGCTTCGGATCTGGCGTCAGGATAGCATAGGCCCGTCCGCAGTGCAAACCTCCCCGGGCAGCCGGGTGTGGTGTTCGATCGGGGGGAGCGATGCGGCCATATGCGGGCTCCTGGGGAGGGGCTGAAGCCTTGCCTCTGCGGGAGCCGCCACGGTGAAACGCCTTCCCGGGAAGCGGACCCGGGCGCTCTCCATCCCGGTGAGCTGCCGAGCTTCCTCGCCCTGCCTCCGTCCTCCTCCTCCTGTTGGTCCTCCCTTGGCCGTCGAATGGAACCGTTCTCTCTGTCTGGGGTGTCTCGGTTCACATCTCACTGTATAGGGGGACACAGCCCGGTGTCCGGAACGGAGGTATCCTGGAGTTCGAAGGGCACGAACGTCTCCCCCGGCGTTCGTGCCGACCTGGCTCGGCGAGGGACCGGCGGGCCCCTTTGGGGCCTGTCGGTCGCCTGGAGGCCTGGGGAGCCGCGGTCCCGTCCTGGAGGGCCGGGCTCGCCCACGCCCCTGCCAAAGGCCTGGACAACAGGACGTTGGAAAACGGTCCGAGAGCGATCCGACAGGAAGAAGGGGTTCTGGCTATCCTGGAGACAGCACGACAGGCATGTCCACATGCCCCCATCGGGGGCGAGGGAGGCTAGCAAGCATGTACCCCCGAACGGCCATCCGGTTCTTTCTCGCCTTCGCCCTGATCGCGGTCGTCTTCGTGGGCGGGATCCGGGCCCGGGATCTGGAGCCTGCTCCGACGGAGGCCCTGCCCGGGCTCGAGAACGTGCGGGCCTTCGCACCGGCGTGGACGCCGGGCGGGGTCCAGTATGCCGTGGACGGGGGCAGGCTCGTGGTGGATCGGGGGGAGGGATGGCGCCCGCTGGACCTTCCCGAGGGCGTCATCGCGAACGCGGTGCTCTCGGATCCCTGGGACCTGCAGACGGTCTACGTGGGGGCAGCCAACGAGTTGGCCGTCTATGTCTCCCGGGACGGAGGGCTGCGCTGGCTCCGGGTGCCCCTGGCCTCGGAGGAGGCCGGCATGGTCACCGATCTGGCGGTGGACCGGGCCAGCCGGCTGCTCTACGTGGCAACGGACACGGCCGGTCTCTTCCGCCTGCGGGATGTGGGCAGCAGCCTCATCGCCAGCGGCCACCTGATCCTGGACGAGCCGGTGCTCCAGGTGGTGGCCGATCCCCAGGGCAGTGGGGTGGCCTACATCCGCACCCCCTGGCGACTCTACCGGGCCGAGGCCTTCGGCCTGCGCTGGGTCCAGGTGGCCGGTATCCCCGGGCCGACCACCGCCCTGGCCCTGGCCCCGGGAGCGGAGTCGACCCTCTACGTGGGGACCGCCAACGACGGCGTGTGGGCCAGCTCCGACGGCCGCCGGTGGAGGCCGATCCACACAGGGCTGGTTCCGGGAGCCGGTGCCCGGGTCCGGGTGGATGCCCTGGCCGTGGACCCAGCCCAGCCCCAGGTGCTCTACGCCAGTACCAGCCTGCTCTTCGGCACCGCGCGGGTGCGTCCGGCGCACGTGGGCGTGGCCATGAGCACGGACGCGGGCCGCACCTGGCAGGAACTGGCCCCGGTGACCGACGCGGCGGTGGTGGAACTCTACCCGGTGGCTGGGCGGACCGGCGCGGTCTACGCGGTGACCGAATTCCGCCGGGAGCCCCTGGCCCTGGGCACCGCACCTCCGTTGCGGGCGGCCACGGCATCGGTGCCCCTGCCCGCGGGCAGGGGCCTGTCCTGGGACATGGGGTTGGCCTGGTTCCTGGGCGGATTGGCCGGGGCCACCCTGTTGGCCCTTCTGGGGCTGGACCTGTGGGAACGGCGTCATCGAGTGGGCCCTCAACGCACCCGTCGGCGGTCTACCTGAACTCTCTCAGGGGCGTCTGACCGAAGCATCCACCCAATCCCACAACGGAGCCCCGTTTCCATCGCCCCCACCGGAAGAGGTGGGGGCGTTTTCCGTTCCCGGATGGGGAGCGGTTCAGGTGGAGAGGGGCTCCACCAGGAGGGTGTAGCCCTCGTTCCCCACCACCCGGACCACGGCACCGGGTTCGAGGGCGGGCTTTTCCGGGGAGATCAGCCGGGCCCTCCACCGCTCGCCGGCCAGGAAGACGATGCCCTCGCCGCGCTCGTCGAAGGCCTCTCGGACCACGGCCTCCTGGCCCATGAGGGCCTCCATGCCCGTGTACGGCTGGCGGCGTTGGGCGGCCAGGGCCTTGCCGCCCGCGAAGAGGGTGAAGGCCAGGAGGAGGCCCGTCATGCCCAGGATGGTGGGCCAGGGCACTGCAAGGCCGGGCGCGTCGAAGAGGAGGGCGCTCCCGAAGAGGAAGGCCACGGCCCCGCCCAGGGCCAGGGCACCGAAGGTGGGGGTGAAGGCCTCGGCCACGAACAGCCCGATGGCCACCAGGATCAGGGCCACCCCCGCGAAGTTCGCGTCCAACTGTCCCAGGGCGTAGAGACCCAATAGCAGGCTGATGAGCCCCACGATGCCCGGCACGTAGCTCCCGGGGTTGTACAGCTCTGCGATGAGGCCGATGGAGCCCAGGGTGAGCAGGATGGTGGCCACGGTGGGGTTGCTGATGAAGTTGAGGAACTGCTGCAGCCCGTTCATCTCCAGGGGGCGGATCTCGGCCTCCCGGGTGTGGAGGGCCTGTTCCGAGCCCTGGACCACCACCGTGAAGCCGTCCATCTGCTCCAGCAGGTCCTCCAGGTCTGTGGCCACGAAGTCGATCACGCCCAGCTCCAGGGCCTCCTCCGCGGTGGCGGCCGCGGCCTCCTGCACCGCGGCCACTGCCCACTCCACCGCCTTCTCACCTCGCCGAGAGGCCAGGTTCCGGATGTCCGCGGCCAGGATGTTCTTCACCTTCTGTTCCAGGGTCTCCCCGATATCCTCTCCCCCGGAGCCCACAGGGCTGGCCGCGCCGATGCTGGTGCCCGGGGCCATGGCCGCCACATGGGCCGCCAGGGTGATGAAGGTGCCGGCGCTGCCGGCGTGGGCGCCGGGGGGCGAGACGTACACCACGATGGGCACCGCGGAGGCCAGCATCTCCTGGACAATCCGCTTGGTCACCTCCACGCTGCCCCCCGGGGTGTCCAGTTCCAAGATGAGGGCCTCGGCCCCTGTCTCCTGGGCTGCCTGGATGCCGTCGTTGATGTACTGGCCCAGCACCGGGGTCACCGCGCCGCTGAAGCGGAGCACGTAGACCACCCGCTCTTCCCGGGCCTGGCCTGCCACCTGGAGCGGGGACAGGGCCTGGGCTCCCGTGAGGAACAGGCCCAGGGCCCAGGAGGTGAGGTAGAACCAGCGCAGGAAGCGGATCATGGTCTTGTCCTTTGTCCTGTCCTTTCCGAGGGCGTCGGCCGGCTGTCATCGGTCCAGGTGTCTGGCGCCGCCGCGCGGAACGCCGCCACCTGGGCCAGGATCTCCTCCACAGAGCGGCGCCCCCCCTCGCCCTGGGTGCCCAGCATCTGCATCAGCTCCTGGATGCGCATGTCGCCCTCCAGGGCCACCACCTGGGTTCGGGTGCGGGGCCGGCCGTCTTCTCGGTAGGTCTGTTTCTCCACCCGGAGGTGGCGATCCGCGAAGGCGGCCAGTTGGGGCAGGTGGGTGATGCAGATCACCTGGTGGCGGATCGGGCCCTCTGGGGCCGGGGCCTGGGTGAGCCGCCACAGCTTGGCCCCCACCACAGCCCCGACCCGGCCGCCGATTCCCTGGTCGATCTCGTCGAAGATCAGGGTGGGGGTGGCATCGGCATGGACCAGCACGCTCTTCAGCGCCAACATGAGCCGGGCCGTCTCGCCGCCCGAGGCCACCCGAGCCAGGGGCCTGAGGGGTTCGCCCGGGTTCGCGCTCAGCAGGAAGGCCACCCGGTCGATGCCGGTGCGGTCGAAGGCCACCCGACGGCCGTCGGGCAGGTACGCGCCCTGGGGATCCTCCACCTGGGCCACCTGGACGTGGAAGCGGGCCTGGGCCATGCGGAGGTCGGCCAGCTCCTGCTCCACGGCCTGGGCCATGCGCTGGCCGGCCTCCTCCCGGGCTGCGCTGAGCTCTGCGGCCAGCCGGCCGATCTCCTGCAGCAGGGCGTCCTCCTGGGTCTCCAGCTCCTCGGTCCGGGCCTCCCGACGGTCCAACGTCTCCAGCTCGGCCCGGGCCTGGGCGCCATAGGCCAGAACCTCTGGGATGGAGCTGCCGTACTTGCGTTTCAGGTCCGCGATCAGGTGGAGCCGTTCCTCCACCTCCTCCAGCCGCTGGGGATCGAACTCCAGGCCCTCCGCGTAGTCCTGGAGGGCGCGGGCCAGCTCCCCGAGCTGCTCCAGCAGGCTCTGGCCCTGGAGGGCCAGGGATTCCAGCTCGGGGTCGATCCGGGCCAGCCGCTCCAGCCGCCCCACCGCCTCCCCCACCAGGTCCAGGGCCGAGGGGATCTCTCCCTCGCCCAGGGCCAGGATCGTCTCCGCCGCCTGGGCCCACTGGATCAGGCTCTCCGCGTTGGCCAGCCGTCGACGTTCGCTCTCCAGGGCCTCCTCCTCTCCGGGCTCCAGGCGGGCCTGCTCGATCTCCGCCACCTGAAAGCGCAGCAGGTCCAGCCGCTGGGCAACGGTCCGCTCGTCCTGGTGCAGGCGTGCCAGCTCGTCCCGCACGGCCTGGAGCCGGCCCACCGCGTCGGCCACGCGGCGGCGCAGGGGCAACAGCCCGGCGTACCGGTCCAGCAGATGCAGGTGGGTGCGCTCCCGGAGCAGGCCCAGGTGTTCTCCCTGGCCGTGGATATCCACCAGCCGGCCGGCTATCCGGGCCAGGAGGCCCAGGGGCACCGCCCGGCCGTTGACCCGGGCGATGTGGCGGCCGCTGCTCCGCACCTCTCGGCCCAGCACCACCTGGTCCGGCGCGTCCGGGTCGTCCAGCCCTTCCTCCTCCAGGAGGGCTCGGATCTCCTCCACCCGCTCTCGGGTGGGTGGGGGGAGGCCCCGGTCCGTCGGGGAGGGCAGGTGGAACGTGGCCTCGATCTCGGCCCGGCTCCGCCCGGCCCGGATCATCTCTCCGCTGGCTCGGTCACCCAGGAGCAGGCCCAGGGCATCCAGGATGATGGACTTGCCGGCGCCGGTCTCGCCGGTGAGGACGTTGAAGCCCGGGTGGAAGCGCAGGAGCAGCGCGTCGATGATGGCGAAATCGCGGATCCGGAGCTCCGCGAGCATGGGGCTCGGTCGATGGATCTGGACCTGGGTTGGAACCGGGGAGATGCCCATGGCGTTGATACGGTGCCGAACACACGCAGTCGCACACACGCAGTCGCACAGATGTTTGGCTCCATTGTAGCACAAGCTGGGGTTCCTATGGAATCCTCGGACAGCCCTTCGATGCGCGGCACCGCTCGCCGCGGGCCTGGCCCGGGTGTATTCAGATTTGGGGGCAGAGATCGAGCGAAGCTGTGATAGGATGGGG
>Ga0256839_1001498_pt1 | contig 28262 bp, 17 predicted proteins | sample 354166metaG_FD_185968 | JGI IMG/M metagenome (GOLD analysis project Ga0256839, IMG submission 185968) | Hydrothermal vent microbial communities from Mid Atlantic Ridge, Atlantic Ocean - 354-166 | ecosystem: Environmental > Aquatic > Marine > Hydrothermal vents | place: Atlantic Ocean: Mid... | reverse complement strand
GGCAGCTCGCGTTCGGTCGAGACCACCACCGTTCCCGCGACCGGATCGCCCAGGTAGAAGCGGTACGCATCCCCGAAGGGCCCCGGCTCGAGCTCGATGGACACCCTGGCCCTGTCGGGGTAGTGTACCCGCGGCGCCGGCTGAGCGGGCGCACTGTGCGTACTCGGAGCGGTTCGGCGTGGGGCCACCAGGTAGAGGAACTCGTGCTTTGGGTCCGGCCACCCCGGAACTTCAACGTGGAACGAGACGATCCACTCAATGCGGTTGTCCCGAGCGTGAAAACTGTGCATGGCGTCGGGGGGTAGAGTAAAGTCGGCAACAAGCTGGACATGTCGGTCTTGCCGGCAAGTCTCATCAAAGACGCGTGTGTCCTTGAATACGGTTCGGGTTTCGGTATACTCGTCGGTTCCACGTCGCCAACGGACCCACTCGTCGCAGCGCAGTTCGATGCTGGCGGCGGCGATCGGGGCGTCCGTTCGAACGAGCTGGGCTGCTGCGACGCGTATGGATTCGCCTGGGCAGGCGGGCATGTGGGAGACGATTGCACCCGCCTTGCGGAAGCGGAAGGAGAGCAGAGCGGCCCGCACGATCATGACCAATCCGGCGATCAGGAAGCCCGTGCCTACTAGGGGGAAGAGCACCAGGACTAACCAGCTCCACCACGGAGGCGCACCTGCCCGAAGCACGACGTAGGTGACGGTGAAAGCGATGGCGCACCAGACCACGGCGAACCCGAACAAGCAGGAGGCGTCGCGCCAGCGCGACGTACGTTCTTTCAGCGTCACGTCGCGACGCTGGGTACCAGGTGCTGGGTACGGGGGGTGCGGCATGCCTCCAACCTCTTGCACAGCGAACCGTCCTCGTGCCCAGGTCTTGCCCTCTGCGGCCGCGCAACAAATCGGGCCGGTTGGAGCCAGCCCGTGACACCGCGCGTTTGTCTTACTCCGACTTCTTTGCATCCACTTTGCGCACGGTCAAACGAGGCGAAAATCGGGCTCCACCCGAGGACGCCACGAGTGACGGATCGCAAGCAGGGATAGGGGGAATCCCGATGAAGCCAGAGCACCAGCTCCATGACCTAGACCGGACTGGGCATCGGCCGACGCTGTGGGAACGAGCGCTCCTCCAGCGTTGGTCTTGTTGCTCAAGGAATCGGGTCCGGTGGCCACGATCACGGATCATTTTAGTCCGTATGGAGGGGCTGATCCGGGGGCGTGTGCGGAGGGAACTCGGCTGCTCTGACAGGTACGGTGCTTGTCCCGAACACGGTTGACACACGATCTTGGATGGCCGTTGTCCGCCGCCAGAGAGTTTCGCTTCCCATTGAGGTACATCCCGTCTGATCCCTGTGATTGGCTCCGATGGGCTGGGGCGGTGCGATCTTCGGGCTGACCAGCGTCGGCCTAGCCAGCAGCCGCGTCGGGGGCCTCGGACCGTCACCGCGGCGGTGCACCCGCCGCGCCCGGCGTCCGCAACCACTCCGGAAAAGAAGCCCGGTCGCCCGCCGGGACGCAGGCGGCACCGGTTGTTCCGGAAGCCGGTGGCGGAGCGTGGTTTTCAGCGGCTGGCCCATCAGCGCCCAGGAGGGAAGACCTTCCGCACCACGCCCTCGCTGGATCCGTTAGCGGCGGGAGCTCAGGAGTGGTCTGCGGGGGGCATTTCTACCCAGATGATCCGTTCGCATCCGGGATCCCGTGCCCACGCCAGGTCAACCCATGCGCTGATGTACCAGTTCACCGAGAGGATCTCGCCATCGTAGCTAGCCGGTCCATCGGGCAGATTAAATCGGAAGGAAAATTTATTCTCCCCGGCAGGGAGAGGGCCCCGGTGCACGTATTCCTGCGAGACGGTTTTCTCATCGCAGTCACCTTTGCCCGACGTCCGCCAGTTCAGTTGCACGTAGACTCCCCGGCAGTTCAGCCCGTGGTCCGTCGACACGGTAACGGTTCCTGCGATCGGGTCGCCGAGATAGTAGCGGTAGCTGTCTCCGAAGCGGCCGGGTTCCAGCTCGATCGCCACCCTCGCCTTGTTCTGGTGGTGTAGCACGGGTTCCGGTTGTCTCGGCACCTGTCGCTCCACGCTACTGGCACGCCGCGGCGCGACGAGGTAGGCGAACTCCCGTTTCGGATCGGGCCAGCCCGGCACGTCGATGTGGAACATGATGATCCACTCCACATGGTTATCGCTGGCGTGGAAGCTGTGCATGGCATCGGGAGGGATCGTGAACTCGGCCACGAGTTGCACGTGGCCGTTGGTCACGCACGAGTCATCGAAGGTTCTCGTGTCCCGAAACACGGTACGGGTTTCGGTGTAGGTGTTGGTACCTCTTCGCCACCGAACCCATTCGTCGCAGCGTAGCTCCAATGTAGCCTGGCTGATCGGGGTATCGGTTTTGAGCAGTTGGGCCGCGGCGATCCGGATCGTTTCTCCCGGATAACCTGGCTGGACGGAAACGACCGCTGCGGCCTGGCCGAACCGCATGGAGAGCAGGATCGCGCGCACGAAGCTCCAACCTGCTACGCCAAGGAGCACGATCCCCGCCAGGGGGAACATGAGCATGGGGAGGTGGGGCAGATCAAACTGCAGCCCTTCGTCACGGATGGTGAAGTAGGCGATCGGAAATGCGATCGCGGACCAGAGGACGGCGAATACGGCCAGAAAAGCGGGCAAGATCCAGTGGGATCTGCGCCCTTTCAGCGTGACGTCCTGTTGGCGAGGACCTGCGCTTGGATAAAGTTCCTCCCCCATTCCATCAGCCTCTGTGCTAGCAAGGGTTCTGTTCCTGGGACCGTTTCCGTTCGCAGTCCGGCCATTCCGTTACCGTCCCAGCCGTTCTTTCGTCGAGTGCTGTTGTCTTCCGACAGCGCGGGGCGGCTCTCGATTCGCCAGACGGAGCGGCACTTCAGTACCCAATGTAACCATAGCGGAACAACAGCTCCTGGATCCACGGTCTCGACCACGGGTTCCGCATGCCATAGAAGACGGAGGCGGCAGAGACGGCGATCAGGACGAGCGCCACTGTGGTCGCCGCACGGGAGAGACCGGCACGCTGCAAGCCGTGGGGAAGGAAAAGAATCCAGAGGGGGATGAGCCAGAACGACCAGCGGAAGCCGTTGGTCATGCCCCCAAAGTTTCTCCTCACCGGGGCAATTTCGCCCAGGGGGCCGGGTGCGATGTAAACCGTGTAGACCGCCAGCGTAAGCAGGATGGTGAGCACGCTCAGGTTGCGCCACAAGCCGGGGCGACCGAGGGCGACGATCCAGCCGAGCACGGTGTAGAGGAAAACAGGTGTCAGGCTGAAGACCCCGTGGTGACCAAAGGTAAGGTGGAACAGGTAAACATAGGCAGGGGGGTGGATGTTGTCGATGCCGCGGGGGTTGTTCCAGTAGCTCCCCTCGTAGTCGTACCAGTCCTTGTGCAGGTAGGCGGGCTTGAAATCACCGGTGACGAGGTAGTTCGTGTAGAAGAAGGCGGCGGCAACGAGAGCCACCGCGGGCAGGTAGGCAAGCAGCAGGTGCTTGCGGTTGCAAAACAGCAGCCAGAACCCAAGGAGGACGACGAACCCGGTGGCGGGCAACTCGCACGCGGCCGAAAAGCCAGCGCACAGGCCGCCTGCAAATGCCCGCAACCATGGGATCGGGCGGCCCGTGAAAAGTGGCCAGAAGGCGTAGAGCGCGAAGAAAACGAAATAGGCGGCGACGGTGTGGTTGTTCAGCGTGATGTTGAAGCAGGTGAGCGGAGTTGCCAGAGCAGCCACCAGTAGCGTAACAAAGGTTATCCAGCCGTCGCCGAATTGGTCGCGAAGGAATCGGAGAAGGAGGACCAGAAAGATCGCATAGGGCAGCGCGTTCGCCGTGAGTACCAGCGTACGCACCACTGCAGCGGGCTGCTCGTCGAAACTCCAGGCATTTCCGGTCAGAAGTTTGATGAAGCGGTATTCGAAGGCAAGGAGAACGGGGAAAAGCGGGGGCTTGGATGAATAGTAGTGTTTCGTATCAGGCCGGTAGATCTTGTCGATAGTTTTCCAGCCCGGTCGTTCGGTGAGGTCGTCGATCCAGAAGCGACCATAGTCGCCGAAGGCCCAGATGGTCAGGAACCGGGACCGGTCGTTTGGACTCAGGGTGGGCCGCGGTTGGGTGCCCTGGAAGTAGTTCCCCGCCGCCCGGACGGTCAGGCCCACGGTGATTCCGATCGCAAGGGCGACGATCGTTCGGTACAGGAGTGGCCAGGGGCTGCTGTTGGGATGAACGGTCCCGTGTTGTTCGGAATGCATCGCTGCTGTCTCCGCGGTGCTATCTGTCCGCTCAGGCCGAGCGCCCCGTTTCGGCCTCAACGCTATAGACCGCCTCTGGGGCCAGGCTGAATGCAGCGAACAGCTCGGCGAGGAAGCCGATTCCCATCATCTGGAAGCCGAGCAGGAGGGCTGCTGCGGAATAGACCAATAGCGGGCGTTGGCCGATTGGTCCGTAACCTGGAACTCCAGCCTGGTGCATGATCCACACAAACGCCAGATAGATCAAGCCCAAACCGCCAGCAAGGCATGCGAGCACGCCGAGGGTGCCCAGGAAATGGAGCGGGCGGCTCGCGAAACCGGTAACGAAGCACACGGTGAGGAGATCGAGGATGCCTTTGAGAAAGCGGCTCGGGCCGTACTTGGAATGTCCGTACAGCCGTCTCCGATGGTGGACCGGGATTTCCGTGACCCGAAACCCGCGCGCGTAGGCGAGCACGGGAATGAACCGGTGCAGGTCGCCGTAGAGGCGAAGTTCTTCGGTAACAACCTTGCGCATGCACTTGTAGCCGCAGTTGTGGTCGTGCAGGCGCAGACCGGTGGCCAGACCGACCAGCCAGTTGAAGATCCGACTGGGGATCGTTTTGTGCCAGGGATCGCGGCGGGGGCGCTTCCAGCCGTTGACCAGGTCGAAGCCCGCCTCCAGCGTTTCCAGGAAACGGGGGATTTCTTTGGGGTCGTCCTGCAGATCGGCGTCCAACTGGAAGACAATTTCCCCCTGCGCGCGGCGGAAACCGGCATGCAGTGCAGCAGCCTTGCCGAAATTTCTGCGGAATTTGACGCCGCGGATACGGTCGTCTTCGCTGGCAAGCTCCTCGATGCGTTGCCACGATCCGTCCGTACTGCCGTCGTCCACGAAGATGATTTCGAATTCCCGTCCGGTGGCACCGGCGTGTTCGCAGATTTCCCGGGCGAGCTCGCGCAAGGACGGTTCTTCGTTGTAGACCGGCACCACGAAGCTGAGCTGGGGTCGGGGTTGGGTTGCCTCACTCATCGCTCGGGCACGGGAGTGTTCAGCGGCGGTGACGCTGTGTTGCGATCAGTTCCAGTAACGCACATCCTATCCAACAGGCCAGTTCGGCGGCCACCCAGATGGCACGCAGCATGGCGGCCAGTAGAGTGGCGTAGCGTAGCTGGTAGGATGCGAGCACCGCTGCAAGGGTCAGTTCTCGGCTCCCCAACCCCCCTGGCAGAAATGTAAGGAATCCCGCAGCCGTTGCCACGGCTACGGCGGCCAGCGAGGGCACAATGCCGGGATTGTCCAGATCCGGTAGGGCGGCGGTCGCAAACAGCAGACTCAACCCCAGAAGTCCCCAGCACAGGCTCATCAGCGCAAGCCCGCACAGATAGACTCTCCAACGAAGTCGTGGCGGGCTCTCAGGGGTAGACCGACCCAACCGGAGTGCCCAGCCTACGGCGATCGGCATGGCGGCTACGAGCAGGACCAACCCACCACCCCCCGTGAAAAGCAGGATCCCCCAGTCTACCGGAGAGCCGAAGGTGGGGGCGGTGAAATACCAGAGCACACAGCCCCCCACGCCGCCCACACCCATCATCAGGAGGGTTTCCTGAGTTGCCGTAGTAGCGAGGGCCAGGGGGGTCAGGTTCCGTCCTCTAGGCCAGCTCGTCCGCGCGACGACCACCCACACCTTTCCAGGCAGGTATTTGGCGAGATGTCCGGTAAAGTAAGCGGTGAGCAGGCTGAGCGGATGAGGCGTGCTGCCCAGGCTGCGGAGCGAGAGATACCAGAATGCAGCGCAGAAGAGCAGGCCGCTCACGTAGCAGGCTCCTGCCCCAAGAGCGGGCAGCCAGTCGATCTCGGCAAGCTCGAGCTTTCGCCCCTCTTGAAACGCTCGGTAGGCCGCGTAGGCGAGGGCTGTAGCAGTGAGCAGCACCTTCGCCGCACCGGCAAGCAGGGAACGCCAGCGTGCGCCGGCTTGGGATCGAAATGGGCCGAGTCGGCGGAGCAGATCAGGCCACATCGTCCTGGTGTCCCGCATTGGCCAGCAGCCGCGCCAACTCGTCCTCGCATGGCGTCAACTCCTCTACCCCCGTTGTCGTCTTCACCAACATGCCCGATTCCAGAAAGCGGCCAATGGGGGTAGATGTGCTCCCCACCTCCCGGATCGCGTTCTCTATTGCATGCACACGGTCCGGGGGACATGCGATAAGAAGGCAGCCGGAGCCGAGAAGTCGATAGGGGTCGGCGCGTAACGCACGGGCGATTTGTTCGGTTTCGGGAAGCACGGGGATCGCGTCCAAATCCACTTGCACACCGCACCGCGATGCCGTCGCCAGTTCCCATGCTGCAGTAAGGATGCCCCCTTCGGTCACGTCATGCAGAGCCGATGCTCCCGCCTCGGCGGCAGCTAAAGCCTCCTGCACGATGCTGATGCCGGGCTCCGTTGCCAGGGAACGGGCGCGTTGGAGGGTTTCCATGTCGATCTGTTGACGCAGATTGGGCGCGAATTCGACGGCGAGGATGGAGGTGCCCTCGATGGCGACCCCCTTTGTGCACAGCAGCACGTCGCCCGGCCGAGCCCCGTCGGCGGCAATCGGGTGCCGCGTCACCCCGGCCATAGTGCCGGCGATGGTGGGCTGACTCACCGCCGCGGTTACCTCCGTGTGCCCCCCGACAAGCGAGATCCCGAGCGCCTCACAGGTGGTGTGCAGTTCGCGAAAGATCTCCTCGACCATCGACACCTCCGTACCCTCCGGGAGCAGCAGCGTGCACAGGAACCATCGTGGCCGGGCGCCGCATACGGCCACATCGTTGGCGTTCACGTGTACGGCGTACCAACCGACACGGTGAGTGGTGAACGTGATCGGGTCGGCGGCCAGGACCAGGAACTGACTGCTATCGACCTGAATCACCGCCGCATCCGTGCCAAGCCGCGGACCCAACCGAAGGGCCGGATCGATTCTTCCCGTGTACTGGCCGAGCAGGGCGCCGAGCAGCTCTGGGGGGATCTTGCCCGAGCCTAGCTTTGTCATCGTCCATCGCACCCTTATTTGCCTAAGACCACCCACAACGTCTATTGTTGCGCGTGATTGCGGGAGCGAATGGGACGCTATGAGCCGGTGGGAAAGTATCCCGACGCCCGCCGGAGCGCGGTCGTGCATGGGAGCCCGAGTGGAAAGGGGAAGGGGGCTGCGGATGGCGACACGGGCCAGAGCGGCCCCAGCAGCAAGCCTTCGCCGGATCTTACTGCCCGAGCACGGCAGCACAGGCGGCCACGTTGGCCTACGGGCGTTGCCTGCGCCAACGGCCGGCGGTAGGAAGCTCCCGCACCCGTGCAAGGCCAGGGGCAGCTTATAGATGCCCCCAGGCAGCGCGCTGGTTGGTCAGCGGGCTCGGCGGCCTGTGGTGGGGCAGCGGTCGAACGCCCGTTTACCGGAAAACGGATGCATCCTGCCGCTCAGGACTTTTTCCGCCGGTTAGTGCGGGTCCGTTGGTTGGTGTTCTTCGCCTTGGCGGTCAGCCCCTGTTCCACTGCTGCCTGAGCCGCTGCGAGCCGTGCGATCGGAACCCGCAACGGGGAAGCACTCACGTAGTCCATACCGACCTGGACGCAGAACCGGACGCTGGCGGGGTCACCACCGTGCTCGCCACAGATGCCCACTTTCAAGTCGGGCCGGGTCTTGCGGCCTTCCTCGATCGCCATGCGGATGAGCTTGCCCACGCCGTTGACGTCCAGGCTCTGGAATGGATCGGCCTTGAACACGCCTGCTTTCTCCGGATCGACATAGTCCGGCAGGAATCGCCCTGCGTCGTCGCGCGACAGGCCCATCGTCATTTGGGTTAGGTCGTTCGTCCCGAAGCTGAAGAATTCGGCCACTTCCGCGATCTCGCCCGCCAGCAAAGCCGCTCGCGGCACCTCGATCATGGTTCCCACCAGGTACTTGATCCGCACCTTGGCTTCCTTCAGCACAGCGTCGGCCACCTGACGCGTCCGTGCCGCCAGGATCTCCAGCTCGCGGCGGTCCATGATGAGCGGATGCATGATTTCGGGCAGGACCTTGATCCCTTCCTTACGAACGGCGACCGCCGCTTCCATAATCGCGCGGACCTGCATGTCAAGGATTTCAGGGTACGTGATGCACAGTCGGCAGCCGCGATGGCCCAGCATGGGGTTTGCTTCCTTGAGCTGATGAACGCGGTGCTGGACTTTTTCCAGCGGAACACCTAACCGTTCGGCTAGCTCCTTTTGCCGCTCCTCATCGTGCGGCAGGAACTCGTGCAGCGGCGGATCGAGTAAGCGGATGGTTACCGGCAGGCCGTCCATCGCGCGGAAGATCCCCTCGAAGTCGCTCCGCTGGAACTCTCGCAAACGATCCAGCGCCTTTACCCGGTCCTCCGTCGTTTCGGCCAGGATCATTTCCTGCATGGCGAGCCGCCGTTCCTCGGTGTCGAAGAACATGTGCTCGGTCCGCGTCAGTCCGATCCCTTCGGCTCCATGCTCGCGTGCCCGCTGCGCGTCGTAGGGAGTGTCAGCATTGGTGCGGACTCGGATGGTGCGAAGCGAGTCGGCGTACTTCATTAGCGTAAAGTACGCTTCGGGCAACTGCGGCAGCACAAGGGGGAACTCACCCACGTAGACCGAACCGTCGCTTCCGTCTAGGGTGATGAAGTCCCCTTGCTTCACCACCTTTCCGTTCACCTGGAACTGCTTCCTGTCGTAGTCGATCTCGATCTCGCCCGCACCGACGATGCAGCATTTCCCCCAAGCTCTTGCGACCACAGCAGCATGGCTCGTAGGACCGCCGGTTGCGGTGAGGATTCCCTGAGCCGCGTGCATTCCCCCCACGTCTTCTGGGCTCGTTTCCTTGCGAACCAGGATCACCTTGTGACCCGCTTTGGCGAGCTCTTCCGCTTCGTCCGCGGTGAAAACCACCTCCCCCACCGCGGCGCCCGGCACGGCGTTGATTCCGCGCGTGAGCCGACGGCGCAGTTTTTCCTCGGCCGGCACGGATGGGTCCAGAACCGGATAGAACAGCCGCTCCAGATCGGACGGCTTGACCCGTAGAACCGCTTCCTCCTTAGTGATGAGACGCTCGCGGACCATATCGACCGCGATGCGGAATGCCGCCTGAGGGGAACGTTTGCCGGCACGCGTCTGCAGGATGTAGAGTTTGCCCTCTTCGATGGTGAATTCGATGTCCTGCATGTCGCGGTAATGGCGTTCCAGAATCGTCGCGCACCGCTCCAGCTCGCGATACAGCTTGGGCATCACCCGCTTCATCTCGTCCAGCTTCATCGGCGTGCGAATGCCGGCGACCACATCCTCTCCCTGCGCATTCTGGAGAAAGTCGCCGTACAGCCGCTTCTCGCCCGAATTCGGATCGCGAGTGAAGCAAACGCCGGTGCCCGAGTTGTCGCCCTTGTTGCCGAAGACCATCTGCACCACGTTCACGGCCGTGCCCTTTAGCCCGGTGATCTTTTCGACCTCCCGGTACTTGACCGCTTTCTCTGCCATCCATGAGTTGAACACAGCCGCAATGGCCCCCCAGAGTTGCTCCTTGGGATCTTGGGGAAATGCCTTGCCCGTCTTGGCACGGTAAAATTGCTTGAATCGCTGGCAGAGCTCTTTCCAGCCGTCCGCAGAAACCTCCACGTCGGTCTTTACACCAAGTTCCTGCTTGAGCTCCGTCAGCATCTGCTCCATTTCGTCCTTCGAGAGGCCGATCACGACCGTGGAATACATCTGGATGAACCGGCGGTACGAGTCATAGGCGAACCGTGGGTTCCCCGTGCGGCGTGCCAGGCCTTCGACGGAAACATCGTTCAACCCGAGGTTCAGGATCGTTTCCATCATGCCGGGCATCGAGATGGCCGCACCCGAGCGGACGGAGACCAGCAGCGGGTCGTCCTGGTCGCCGAACTTCTTGCCTGTCACCCGCTCCAGCTTGCGCACATGTTGCTCAACTTCGTCTTTCAACCCAGGGGGGAATTTGCGGCCAAGGCGATAGTACTCGGCGCACGCTTCGGTTGTGATCGTGAAACCGGCGGGAACCGGCAGGCCCAGGCTCGTCATTTCGGCAAGGCCAGCTCCCTTGCCTCCGAGCAGGTCCTTCATGTCGCCGCGCCCTTCGGCCTTTCCGCCCCCAAAGAAGTAGACGTACTTGATCTTCTTCGCCACCTTGCCAGCCTTGCGTGCCCGGGCAACCGTTCTCGCCATCGCCACCGTACTCCTGACTGAAAGAGGTCCGATCTCGCTGGGTCGGTCGCACGCTGCCAAATGCGAACACACACTTTAGCGCCGCCGCGGCGAAAAAGTCAATCAAGATTCTCGACCACCCGAACCCGACCTCGAGCTCCTCCCCCTACGCGGTGCCGCGTCCCGCAAGGTGCCCGTGCTTCCCAAGACGCCGCACCTGCTCCTACCCGGCAGAACACGAACAACCGTTACCCGCCAGCGGGTTCCCAGGTTAAGAGAGATGAGCAGGTGAGCGATCAGATGGGTGAAAGTAAGGAGACCCGCGGCAAACTCATGGAGGTACCATGCGCCGGTTCACGACAACAGTTCTCGCCTTTGCCGGTGCTGCTGTTTTGCTGTCCGGGCGGCCAACGAGCGGTAACGAGCCTCCGCTGCTGACCACGAAACCGCTGATCGTCCGTACTCCCGCGCGGACTGATCGAGCCCCCCGCGCAAAGGCCACGCCCACGCGGGAGGCCAGGACGGGGATCCTGCCCGCGGGGCTGAAGCTCAAAAGGGAACGGTGTGACGAGAGCAGTCCTCAGCTTCCCCACCTTGTGCCGCACGGGTGCGTTCGACTTCCGTCTGCCGACTGGTGTGATCCGCCGTCCGCGGTGGCTGGTCCTGGCTGGCAGGCCAGCGTAGACTGGCTCGTGCTTCAACCGCGAGGGAACGACTTTCCCTATGCGACGCCAGACTGTGACTGCGGGCCACCGGATGGGACTCCCGGTGTCCTGGATATGGACTACGAGCCTGGCCTGCGCTGGACGGTGTCACGGACTCTCGCCTCCGGATGGTTGGACGTTCGTGGCACACACTTGCTGTCCGAGACGTCCAACGCTGTAGCCGCTGACGCAGGACACGACCTGAAAGATCTCGTGCTGCTCCGGCCACCGGCGGGGACAATCGACGTGGCCGCCGCTCGGTCGGAGCTGAAGTTCTGGACCGCAGAGGCGGACTACCGCCACTCGTTGCTGGGCGGTGAATCTTGGACCCTCGACGGTTTGCTCGGCGTGCGGATCGCCGCACTCGATCAGAATGCCAAGGCTTACTTTGACTCAGGCGATAGCGTCCGAATCGGCACCGACATACGTGGCGCGGGTCCTCGAGCGGGACTTGACCTCCGCAAGGAATGGGGACGTTGCTACTCGTGGGCTCGGTGCGTGGGTACCCTACTTGCGGCTCAGGCTGACCTCGATTACATCCAGCACCGGCCCGGCGCGGGCTTTAGCGTCGCAGAGTACCACGGGGAAGACGATCGACTCGTGCCGATGCTTGATCTGGAACTTGGCGTGGGCTACCGGATCACCGAAAACTGGTCGATCGGGGCCGGCTACCTCTACTCCATCTGGTTCAACGCAGTGACACCCGTGGCCTACACGGAGGCCCTCCGGGGCGGCGATCTGTACAACGACGTCGATGACACCCTTTCGTTCGACGGTACGTTCCTGCGTGTCGAGTACGTGCGCTGAGGCCGCAGCGTGGGTTAGCACCAATCGGTTAGTCGGACCACCGCGAGCCGCATCCAGCTATGTGGCGAGCCCGGCCTCGGCGCTAAGGACAGAGCTCCTCGTCCAGACCCACGTACCACTGGATGACGTAGGGGATATCGGAGGTGGCTTTCCCCCAGAGATTCGTACCTGCCAGGTGAACCGACCAGATGGCTGTGGGATCCTTGCTAGGTTCTGTGGAACTAAAAGTCCCCGCGCCGGGGATGTCTCTGCGGCCCGTTCTCTTACTGGCGCTGAGCGTTACGGTTTTCGGAGTCGCGGCCGGCTGTCGCACGCCGGCCGACGAAGAAGAGGAGACTGTCCCCTTCGAAGGGGTCACCATAAGTCTTTCCTGCGCGGTACCGACTTTGAGGGGGTTCCTGGAAGAGGCAGCCAACGAATGGGCGTTGACAAGCGGGGCCAGCGTTGTCTTTACCGAGGGGGGCGAAGGGGATATCCTCGTTTTTCCTTTGTCGGACGCAGGTGAGGTAGCGGCGGAGCGGATGCTGTCGGCTGTTCCGGAAGGGGTGTATGAGCCCGACCCGAACGCCCCCCGCGATTGGCCGGAGCCGGTGCGCGAAAACCTCTGCCACTGGGGAACGGTAGAGTGTTTCGTGCCCCTATCAGTCACGACCTACGTGCTGCTGGTGCGAACCGACCTGATTCCTGGTGGTTCGGAACATTCTCTGTCCACGTGGAGGGCGCTAGATGAGTTGGTGGAATCGCGTGAAGAAAAACCCGCCATTGTGGTGCCCGATCTGACCATCGCTTGGCTGCTTCGAGCGGCCAGTTACGCGCGGGCACCCGGGAGCTTTGCCTTCTTCTTCGATCCCTGGAAAGGGACGCCTCTGGTTGGTAGCCCTGGTTTCGAACGGGCGCTCGCGGAGTGGCTGGCGATCCGAGACAAGACGGCGGTGGGGGATGCTCGGACGTTCGCTAGCGGCCAGGTTCCTGTCGCGATCGTGGCGTCCAATGATCTTTGGCCCGTGTTTTCGAGCGCTTCGACTGTCGCCGACAAGACGCTGGTCCTGCCTCTGCCCGGTTCCGAACAGTATTTCAATCGTTCGGCGGGTCGGTGGACTGCGGTTCAGGGGGCGCACCGCGTGTCCTGGTTTGATGCGATCATGGCGGCGGTTCCGGTCGATTGTCCGGTGCGTGATGCGGCTTTCGACTTCGTTAAGTTCTGTGCGTCTCCGGACATCTCCATACGGGGGGTCGTCGATCCTCTGGTGCGGATGTCCCCCTTCCGGCTCTCGCATTTCCGACGCACCGGCGCATGGGTGAGCGGCGGATGGAATGTGGAAGCGATGGCGTCGTATTTGCTCGCCGTGCAGGAAACGCTGGGCAATCGTGTGTGTGTGGAACCATTACAGGTGCGCAACCGAGCTCGTTTCATGGAGGTCCTGCGGGATGTTGTTGAGCAGCTATGGGATTCCGGTCAGGGCGATCCGCGGCAGGGGGTAGAGCGGATGGCGTCGCGATGGCGTGCGCTCTTGGACGAGCTCGGTAAGGAACAGATTCAGGAGGACTATCGGCGCAGTGTGGGCCTGGTGGGCCTGGAGTACATGCTTCCCCAGATGTAGGCCTCCTGGTGAAGGGCCGACCAGGGCCCGGGAGTTCCGCGGGAACTCCGCTCGTGATGTGGGGCACGAATACCCGAATATCGCAGTAACGCGGCGGTCGTTCGGAAGATAGGACTGCGCTCGCCAACGCCGGATTGCCCCGCCGGAAGGGGGAAGATCCAGCAGGTCTCCTGCTGCCCGCAAAGGGGCCGGTGGAATTGGGCCGGAAGGGGATGGCAGGACCGGGGAAGTTGTCGGTGCGACGAGTGTCCCGGGTAGGGAGGTTGTTCATTGGGATCAGCCGATCCGTGCGGTAGGGGGGTTACCGCGCCCGCGGCGCCGGGAGCCGTTACCCGGGACGGCTGCGGCGTACCGGTTGACCAAAGGGAGACGCGGGTTTAGTATTGCGTGACAGTGTACAGTTGCAAGATGGTGGGGCGGTAGCTCAGCTGGGAGAGCGCCAGAATCGCACTCTGGAGGTCGGGGGTTCGACTCCCCTCCGCTCCACTGGTCAGAATTCCGTAGGCCCTCCATCGGTGGGGGCCTTTCTGTTTTGCGCGACCGTGAGCTTGCGACGCTGGGGGCACGGTTGAGCGCGCCGTCGCTTACGGCGGTGAGTCAGCCGGTACACGGAGCTGTGCGCGCGAGACCGCGGCGCTGGGGGCGCTCCTGAGCGGCCCATAGCAGCCGGTCTATTGCGAGCGGGTTGTGCCAGTCGCCGCGGTTAGGCGGGGGCAGGCGTGTGGTGTGTTGGGCGCACCTATCGAGGCGCCGTGGTCGCGCACGCGAATGGCCGGCCGGTACCACCTGCTAGACGAGCTTCACGAGGTACTCGCGGAGCTTGCCAAGGGCGCGACGGCTCCGCTCGAGTGTGGGGAGCTCGGGCGAGGGGAAGAACGTTGCGCGCAGCCAGTACAGGTCGTCTCGAAGGAACAGGTGCAACCAAACGGGGGATGCGTGCCGCCTGGATTCCTTCACGTGCGGACCGGGGGTGAAGAGCGACTCACCGCGAGTTCGCACCCGGCGGGGGAGTCCGAACGCCATGCGATCTTCCTTCGTCACCTGACGCAAAAAGTCGCGCCAGATCTCGCCGACCCGGTTCAACGCCACCCACAGCTCTCGTTCGCCAAGGGGGATGTCCACCGGTTTCAGGCTGGGATCGCCCAGTAAGGCAGCGGCAAAAGAGGGGGACTGAACTTTTTTCTCGTGGTAGTCCCTGGCGGGTACCTGGCACCGCCTGCGGAACTCGGCCGCAGTGGAGTTGACCGTAGCAAGCGTGTACTCGCTCAGTTCGCCGGGCAAATCGAAGGAGCCGAAGCCCCGTCGTGCTTTCGATCCCACGCCTCCGAAATGGCACAGGCACCATAGGGCAGCCTTGAACTGCTCGAGCACCTCCTTGCCGCTTAACCGCACTTCTGGCTTGCCGGGCATAACGGAGATGCGCACCGGACGGGCGGTGACGGTGAGTTTCCATGTGGCCGGAGCGGGGATGAACCATCGTCGCCTCCGTTCGTCTCGGACGCGTTCGTCCATGCCGTAGGTGATGTAGTGCAGCCCGGTACCGGTGCGTGGATCGGAGGCGGTGATGTTGTACTGGGCGTGGATGGACTCCCGATCGAACAGCTCTGCGTCCGGCACTTCCACGGGGGTCAACTCGATAGCTATGGGGCTACCGGTCACGGTGCTGCCCCAAAGGACGCGCTCGACCATCTGCAGTTGCCGGACCGTGAGGTAGCCGGCGTGCAGGGTGCGCCACCACCAGCGGAGTAGACCGCGTAGGGTGGTGCCCCGCAGTTCGCAGGATTCCGGCGACTGCTGGTCCGCACCGGCAAGGAATGCCGGGGAGACGAGCCGCAGGGTATAGGTGGCCCGTTCGATCGATCCGCCGGTTGGAGGGGGTGCGGCGCTCTCGTGGCCAATCCTGAGGCGGCCGTAGCCTGCAGAGGTTTTTCCCCCCACCCCTTCGAGCTGCAAGGCGCCCTGAAGCCACTCGATCGCGAGGCGTAGGTCTTCGTCGGCTACGTCGTCTCGTCGTTTGGCAACGGCGAACAGGAACTCGGCCCCCGCGGCTACTACGGGGAAGAATACGGGCATCGGGTTCTCCCAATCTCCCGGGGCTGCTTTTCCGGTGGCCTCCCCCTGAGCGTCCTGGTAGTACTCGAAGTGGTGGTTGTTCAGGATATCGATGGTGATGGCGCCCGGACGGGTCGGCCAGGCTTCGAGAAAGATCACGGTACCGACCGCCGCGCTCTCGTCCTTACCGAGATCGACCCCCACAGCCTGAGCCCATTGCTTGCGCCAGGGGGAAGGAGCCTTGCCAAAGATGCGTTCGATCGTTCTTGCTGCCTCTGCGCGGTCCGGTTGGGAAGGAAGCCAGAGACGCGTTGCATACGCTCGAGCACTACCTTTCAGTCCGGTTCCCGGCAGATAGGGAACCCCCCAGATCGGGTGGAGGGCAAGACCGGCGTTTTCAAGGGGGCCGGGTCGGGCAGTGTGCAGACAAAGGGGGCTGGACAGCCTGGCGGCGAAAGTAGTAGCGCCAATGTCGCGCAGGAGCTGCCGATGCCGGTCCAGCACGCGATCCCAAAACAGCCCATTCCAGAACTGTTCGGCGTGCCGAATCGTGTGGTTCAGGATCGCCCTTTGGTCATCCTGGCGGAGGGAGCCGTTCATCGTCGCCGGGTACTTGTCGAACAGAAGGCCGGCATTTGCTTCGCGCCCCCAGCGAGCGATGAGGCTGGCCGTACTGGTGGGCAGCGGGATGAGCCGGCGGCGATGTCGGGATTGGGATTGCCGTCCGCGTCCCTGGCGGGGCCGGGCACCAGTGTTGCGATGTCGTCGTCTGGCCACGTCTGCGCTCCTGTCGCGCCTGGTGAGGTTGCTTCGCGACGTTCTTCTTCAGTCTGTAGACCCCTTCAGACCTTCCGCCTCGGCAAACCGCGACAGCCAGGTGGCGTACGCGAGAGCTTCGTCGGTTGCCAGCCGCAAAAACTCCGCGGTCCCGTTCACGATGGCGTTCAGGAGTGCGTCTGGATCTTCCGGCGCAGCACCGTCGGGATCGTAGCGCTTGACCAGAATCCAATCGGACAGGGCCATACGGAGTGGCTTGGCGTAGTCCTTTGCCTTCAGGAACACCAACGTTTGGCCCAATCCGGCCGTCATGATCCTGGCCGTAAGCCGCTTGACCTGGATGGCAAATTCTTTCTGTTCTTTCTCCGAGAGGGTTTGGATCTTCCGCACGGTCTCCCATGCGTGGACTGCTCGCCGTTGATCGAGGGTTTTTCTTGAGTCGGCGACCTGGTTAGCCATAGCTCATCCTCGCCTACTGGCTCGATTGCTTGCACCGCGTGTCGTGGCTGTCAGGACAGTAGTCGCACCGCACAGAAACCTTTCCCCACCGTTTCGTCGGCACCGATCTGGAGGACACGGGGGATCTGCTCTTTGAGGTAGCCCAGCACTTCGGTGGCCGACATCCGACGTGCCTTTGGGGCAGCAGATTCCCCCTCGTTTTCCTGAGTATTCGCCGTGGGCACCCGCGTTTCGTTCGCAATCACAACGGCGTAGAAGACGGTCTCTGCAGGCAGGTACTCCTGGTAGAAAAGTGCCTTGTCACTGACTGTCTTCGTATCGTAGTCCAGCGCGATCCGCGCCGTCACCTCCGTGGCGTAGCGGGCAAAGTGGGTGAAGTCGTCGTCGTGGAGGACGACGAGGTGGCTTCCCAGTCGTTGGCTCGTAAGGGGGTCAACTGCGATAGACTGGCTCATCCAGCGCGCCAGGGCATCACAGGTGCCCGCCACACGGAATTCGTACTCTTCGAGGACGACCGTGTCTTCCCGGTCGCTATGCACCACGACCTCTCCGCCGGCTACCAGGGCCTCGTTCCGACCGGGGCGATTGCTGATCGAGGGGGGCGCATCGAGTTGCATGCTTGACCACTGGATGTCCTGGATGAGCCGATCGACCACGGAAGGACAGGTTACCCAGGCGAATACGCCACGAAGAGACCGAACGGGGAAGGCAAGCAGGCGCGCGTCGGTAACGCTGAGTGCACCGGCGTGAGCCCGGCTCTCCGTCACCGCGCCGGGGCCGAAGACGGCGGTCAGTTCTGGATCTTGCTCGTTGGCGCGGCGACGGGGTGATTCTGAACCCGTCTGGGCAAGGTACTTCTCTTTGGCTCGTTCGCGACACGCATCCCGTAGCACACCTTTCAGAGCCGAGCCTGCAATTGTTGGCCAGCCGGTAAATCGCTCCCGCTGAACAGGTAGGTCCACCGCTCCCAGAGCGGTACCGGTGCCAGGATGCAGAGGGGTGCGCGCCTGCAAGACAAGTAGACCGCTTCGAACGTTAGACTCCAGCCCGATCGCCATCGTCTCGCTCCTCTCGCCTTTCTCGGTTCGCGTTCCTTTCCCAGGGCATTCTTTGTTGCGGCGGCCGCTTCCACCACCATCTCCACCGTCGCCACCTTCGCTTAGTGGCCGGTAGGTGCGCTTATTCTCACGTCCCGTATCTCTGTTGAGGCGGCGCGGAGCACAGAACCGAACTTGTCCTCCTCTCCAACAGGTTCGCCCGCCACCCAGCATCCCCAGCCGTATAGGGAATCGTCCGGAAAGCTCACCAGTGGGTTCGGCAGCAGCGGACGAAGTTGCGAAAGGAGGTACACCGTTCCTGCTCCTACCGCGGTACGACTGGGCCGCGGTGCCGCCAAGGCCATGTTCCAGCCAGAGACCACCTCATAGGACCGACAACTCATTGCTACTTCGAACTGTCGAAACGCAACGGGTAGTCCGTTTGGATAAATTCCGGGCGTAAGCATGAGCACTATGGCAGGGATCCCGAACGGAACAACGTCCCGCACAGCGCCGGGCCACGAAGCCAGCGGCCAGTTTTGGGCGAGCAACTCACAACGTACGTACCGGCGTTCTCCGCCAAGCGGGAACAAGCAGCCCTGCTCGAAAATCTCTTCAAGCTGCAAGCCCTCAGGCGCCTCCAGTGCAACGTACACAAACACATCCGGACTGAGCTTGAGGAAACGACGGCTGAAGATCATGCCGCGTTCGGACGTCAACGTGTCCGGGGACAGTGCGATCCCAACACGGTTATCCCAGTTGACGACTTCCTCAGGAGAGACGATTTGCGCTTGATCCGGCACATTCCCTTTTAGGTATTGCTCGAGGCCCGCTTCGGTGAGGAAGCCATCGACCGCTTTCAACTTTCCGGGCCGGAAAGTGGTGCGATCCAGCACGCGGTAGGCGAGATTGATTCCCTCACAAATGACTGGCTGTCGCGTTGGGGTAAGCGTAACCCGAATCAGTTCTCGCTTGTCGCCGGTTTGAAGCCAGTAGAGGTCGTGAGGGATCGGGGCGAGCACTTCGTACCCGCGCGGTGTGCCCGGCCTTTTCCGGGCAAACCACGGACCATGCACGACCAATAGGCTGAGCCGTTGCAAACGCTCGTCGGGAGCTGTTACTCGCAGGGCGTCTCGGATCGTGGCACCTCGGCGAAGCTCCCTGGCCAGCGCTTCAAAGTCCCAACCGACCGTCCGCAGAATGGTGGCGAGAATTGCCCCGCCGACCGTTTGGGGAACCGGCAACCGGGAAGCGAGTCGCGTGGCTGCCGCCGACGGCCGGGCATCCCCGAAGAAAAGGACGTCCATCGGATACAGCGCCAGGGACAAGAGGGTTGTGCCGGATCCGGTTTGAGGGCTCCTTGTCGCTGCCGTGCTCATTATGCTGCCTCGGTGCTCCTACGCGTCAGAAAAGAAGCCGCCAGGAGAAGCTGAAGGAAGCTGCGAGCCGCTTCCTCCGGTGAAACCTGCTTGTTGGCTAAATGCTTGCGGTAAGTTTCGAAGGTCTCGGCAATTCCCTCGCCGCCGAATGCGGCGATGGTGCGATCTTCACTCCGTTTCAATTCCCGCACCAGTGTCCGCGCCACGCAGTCTGGTCCTGCTGCGACGACGGCGTCCAAAACGCGTGCAACCCGGTGTACCCACCGGTCTGACACACCCGAGCTGAATGCGCTCACCCACCGCTGGAATTCCTGTGTAAACGGCCACGGACAGAGGGCGCGTGTGTGTTCTCCGGATCGCCGGAGCACAGCGATGGCGAGCAAGTCGCGCCCACAGTCTTTGGCCCATTTCTGTGCCCCCTTTGCTTCGCTCAGGCCATAGCGGAGGTCTTCCTTGTGGTGTACCAGAGCGATGCCACAGCTACACGTGGCGCGCGGGCCGGGGACGAAGTAAGTGCGGCCGTCCGCCGCGGATCGGACGAATCCCTCGGGCGAGCCGTCGTCGATTGTCCCCCGGAACGCCTCGTACGCCCGGGCTGCTATTGCGCTCGCTCTGGCTGCAGGGGCGAACGCGAGAATATCATCCCCGCCGGCATAGACCAGGTAACCGCCGGAGTCTTCCACAAGGTCTGGGATGACGCGGATCGAGTAATTCGACAGCGCCGTGCTGAAGAGCAGTTGCTGCAGGGGGCCAATCAGAGGGGCGTTCCCACTGGCTCCGCTTGCTTGGGCGTCCAGCCGCTCTCGGATCCTTTCCGTGGTCAGTTCCGCAACCGATGGCCAGGCCGCCCCATCGAGCCATAGGCCCATGTTGTCGCCGTCGCTGGCGATAATGGCCGCGTAGGTCGGGGGAGCCCCGTGCTCCTGACGGGCTCGCTCGATCCGATCGAAGACCTCCCTCGGGCAGGGCGGTTCGTCCGGATCGAAGTTCGGCTCCGGCCAGTGCAACCACTCTCCGCTCCAGTGGCCCGCTTCCCGTCGGATTTGCTCAGGGTCGAGTTCCCATGGGGTTCCTCGGGTTTGGGCCAACCAATCGGCTGCCGCGATCGTGGCAAGATCTGGGAACGTGTGGCGGCCAATCGTCCGGAACGGCTCCAATTCCTGAACGGCCGGCAACAGTCGCTTGACCAGGTCTTCGCCGCAGAGGCGATCACGTCTGCTGAAGCGGATGCCCCGGATCGATGGGGCCTGGGAAAGCTGCATCCAGAACTCGCGAGAGCGATCGAAGTCGACCGGCCCCACCTGTTCCCGCTCTCCGCAGAGCGTGCACTTCGGCGCCGCCATCCCGCTGATCGGCTGTCGAAGTGGACGCGTGGTTCGTTTCACGCCATGCAGCTTGCGGGTGATAACGTGCACCGCATCTTGCCAGTTTCGGACGTCGAAACCGTCTTCGCCCAACGCGGCAATGAGCCCATGAATGGCGGTTCGCAATTGCGGGGATGGGACAAACTCGCTTCCGCCCCAGCAGAGAGCAACTTCGTCCCCATCCTCGCCCTCCGGTGCGTCGGGTTCTGGCGATCGGTCGTCTCGTTCTTGCTCGGCTCCCCGGTTGTTCTTGGTTCCTATGTCTCGCGTCAGCACCAGAACCGGCAGACTGAGCGGGACTGCCGCGTCAAAGGATCGGTCCCATCCTTCGGCCAACTCCGTACCAAGATGTTGCTGCACATGGTCGCCAAAAAGCTCCCTTACGGCGCGACCGAGCTCTTCCAGCCGCCTGCTAAGTGCCCGAACAGCAGGGCAAAGCGGCTCACGCGGCATCTCACGGTCATCGGTCAGGCGCCAGTACGCCGGGTTGTTGCCCAGCAGCAAGGCGGCGTTCGGAAAGGAGGAGACCACAAGGCGCCGCCGGTCTGGTAAGGGAACCTTTTGTTCACCGAGCAGGCGATGGAGGGCAAGGTCTAAGAGCGGGGTGCCGCGGACCGCAGGGAAGACGATCGATTGAGGGCCGCGCTCAAGCAGGTGCGCTTCGATCAGCCAGGACATCAGCAACGAGCAGAGTAGGCTTGCGCTCCACAGATCGCGGGTTGTTCGCGAAGTGCTGACGAAGCGTTGCACGCCCCCGATGTCGGCAGCATGCAGAAGGCGGGCGTCGGTGCCGGCGAAGGCGGCAGCCGCATCGAGCACGACCCAGACCGGTGCCGACGGAAGGTCGGCGTGGGCCGGGAGGAGGTCGTAGGCCGGGTTATGAGCGGCGAGCCGATCGGGGAGGAGCCGCCACAGTGCAATCGCTCGCGTTCGGGGGTCGGGAAGGTCGCTGACAATGGAGCGGATCGTTTCAGCGACGAGATCCGGCGTGCATTCCGGCAGGCGAAGGCGGTGTTCGCGGCCGCTCAGCGGGTGACGCAGCGCGACCTCCTGCCCTGCCAGAGGGGGATGATTGTCGACTTCGATGCCGCACGCTGCTAGAACCGCCGCGACGGAACGGTCCGCGGCCTGAAACCACTCTTCGCTTGGGGTCAGACCGGCTGCTTCCATGTAGCGAGCGGCGCGGTCGCGTGCCGACGCCGGATCGAGGGCGCGATCGCAAGGAAAAGCTAGCCAAACGCCGAGCAACTTCTCCCAATCGATCATCGGTATGCTCTCCTGAGACGCCGCGCCAACCGTACGCGGTCTCGGCGTGGATCTCCCCCGTGGACACCTCGCCCGCGGCGTGCAGGAGCTCTGCTGGGAGCATTTCCAGCTCGTTAAATGCCCCCTTCGCAGCGCTCCACAGCGCCGTGTCCAACCAAACTGCGACGGGGCTATGGCAGCTCATCGGATGCCACTCACGCCGGAGCAAGGCCTGAACACTCACACGCGTTCATGCAGTCGGCTTACAGGGATTGCGATTATACCGCGAGCTACGGTCTTCGACCACGGCGCGACCAGCCATCTCGGCCAGTTCCTCCGTCAGACCAACTCAGCCCAGCGTGCCATCGGTGTCTCCGTCCGGTGCAGCTCCAACGAGAAGTCTCATGGGCGAGCGGAAAGGGAGCCGAAGTGTTGGGCGCTTGCCCGTCCACGGTCAAGGGGACGCGGAGGGCCGGTCTTGAGTGGTTTTGTGGGGGCAGCAGGACCGTTTGCCCAGGTGTTTGACACGAGCGTATGGTCGGGGCGGGAGGCCCCCTATGCTGTACCGGACCGCGGCTGCACTGTTTCTTTCCCTGCTGGCTATCGGCTTCTGCCTCTGGCGTGATAGATCGATTCCGGTAACCGCGACACGCTTGGCTGGCAGGATTTGCTAGACTGGCTGCTGGGGGTGTAGGTGTGTGGGCGGCGGTGGCGAACCGGCCCAGTTCCGCGGTTCTTACCACTAGTCTGGAGGTAGGGATGGGCGGAGTTACAAGACGACGGTTTCTGGGGGGGTTCCCCCTGGCAGCGGCTGCCGCTTCCTTGGTTCCTTACTTCCCGTGGTCGCGCCGGTCGTTGGCCGATTTGGCTGCTCGATCGGCGAACGAACGTCCCCGTTTCGGAGCGATCGGAGTAGGGGGGAGGGGACGGGCGATTGCCCGTCAGGCGCAGCGATTTGCGGACCTGGTGGCCATTGCGGACGTTGATCTGAGCCACGCCGAGCAGGCACGCGATCGGCTCACCGGCGGCAAGGCGGACATCTACCAGGACTACCGTAAGCTTTTGGATCGTAAAGACATTGATCTGGTCGTGATCGGCACTCCGGATCACTGGCACACGAAGATCTGCGTGGAAGCGTTGCTAAGCGGACGCGATGTCTACTGCGAGAAGCCGCTTACACTCACCGTCGAGGAAGGGCAGATCCTGTGTCGCGTGCTTCGGCAGACGGACCGGGTCTTTCAAGTGGGCACACAGCAGCGCAGCGAGTTTGCCAATCGCTTCCTAACTGCGGTCGCGATCTGCAGACTGGGGCGGCTTGGCCGGATCAAGCGGGTTACGTGCGCGATTGGCGGAGCCCCAAAAGGGGGGCCATTCCAGAAGAGTCAGCCGCCTGACTATCTGGACTGGGACATGTGGCTGGGCCAGGCTCCGTACGTCGATTACATCAAAGAGCGGTCTCATGGTACGTTTCGCTGGTGGTACGAGTATTCTGGCGGGAAAGTGACGGATTGGGGGGCGCACCATGTGGACATCGCCCACTGGGCCATCGGGATGGAGCACACCGGGCCGTTGATGCTGGAGGTGCTTGAGGTCGAACATCCGGTGCCGTTTAAGAACGGCTATCCGACTGTCGATGACTCGTTCAACACGGCGACCCGGTTCAACGTCCGGTGCGTGTTCTCGAACGGTGTAGAGCTGTTCATTCGGCACAGCGCCAAGGAGCTGGGCTTCGGCAACGGGATACAGATTGAGGGGGAGAATGGTTCCATCTTCGTGAACCGCGGTCAGCTTCGGGGTGAGCCAGTGGACGATCTGCAGAAGGATCCGATCCCTGAAGAGGTATACCGTCTTCTGCGGAAGGGCAAGCCACTTGGGCCGCACATGGAGAACTTCTTCCTGTGTCTCCATGATCGGAGCGAGCCGGTTTCGGATGTCTACACACACCATCGGGCGCTGACCACCTGTCACCTGGCCAATATCGCGCTCCGACTGGGACGCAATCTTCGCTGGGATCCGGAGACGGAGCAGATCATCGGGGATGAGGAAGCGGCGTCTTTCCTGGGGCGCAAGCAGCGCAAAGGTTACGAAATCGTTGCGTAGAGCCGAGCAGGTGCACGCCCGAACGCACCCCGGCTTCTCCAGGGGCCGGGGTGCCCCTTTGCGCAGTCCGACAGGGCAAGCTACGTGCTTGAGCACGCGCCGTCCCTGGCACGCGCGATGGTTCAGCACGTGCGGCGAGCGATCGGTTTGTGGGGGGCAGCGCGGTGGCCGGAGCGATTGGCAGCCAGGTTTCAGACCAACCGGGTCTGTCCCTGCCGGTCCTGGCGCCGTCGCTGTGCGAAAGAGGCCGGGCGGTTATCAATTTGGTTTGTAGCGGAGCACCAGGGCTGCCCCCACCGCCGCCAACACCATCCCAACGTAGAACCAGACCTTCGGTGGTGTCGCTGGTCTGTGCCAGGCCATGCTAACCAGAGCGTTTACAATCGGGGCTCCTGCGAAGACGAGTGGGGCCACGACAACGGGTTTTCCGCCCAGCTTGAGGGCGAAGATAACGCACAACGCTCCCGCCGCACCCAATACGCCGGCCACCGTGGCATAGAAGGCACCTTTCGAGGTGAAGCGCGTCTCTTCCGCGCCCAGAGCGAGCAGCAGGCCAGGAACAACAACGGCTGTCAGGAAGTAGGCGGCACCCACGCAGAGGAAGGCGCGAAGCGGGCCGCGTCCGAGATGGACCTGCCCCTCATGAATGAACGGCACATAGGCGCCCCAGGATAGGATCGCGCCGACGACAAAAGCAAGCCACAACGGTACCATAGCTGCAAGCTCCTCCTCTTCGGTTGCTGAAGCCAACGCCCGGCTGGCGCCCGAGGCGGGGAAGGCCACCCGCAGGCTCGGTTCCGGCTGCGGGGGGGAGGGGAAACTGAAACTCGCGTGAGAAATCATGGTATCATAAAAAATTGGTCGTGACTCGTTACGTTGTCCCAGGGGGTGAGTATGAGCCGACGATTTGCGGCAGTTGTTTGGGTTGGTTTCTGTCTCGCTTCGGTTTCGGCTGCAGTCTCGGGCGATGAGCTGCGGACCACGGTGTTGGACCGCTATGTTTCCAAGCCCGACCCGGCTTACCGGTGGTCGGTCGTCGAGCGACACGAGACGGCTAACGGCGTGGTCTACGACGTCGATCTCACTTCCCAGAAATGGAAAGGCATCACGTGGAAGCACCAGTTGCTCATTTGCGTCCCGTCGGGCGAGTTTTCCCAGGATACGGCGTTGCTCTTCATTGTGGGGGGCAGTAATGGGAGTCGAGTAGCGATTCAGGAGACTGCCGTTGGCCTGATCCTGGCCAGGCTTGCCAAGGTCCCCTGTGCGGTACTGCGCCAGGTTCCCAACCAACCCCTTTTGGGCGGCCACAAGGAGGATAGCCTAATTGCCGAGACGTTCGTCAAGTTCATGAACGGCGGCGATGAGGAGTGGCTGCTGCTTCTGCCTATGACCAAGGCTGCCGTTCGCGCCATGGATGCGACCCAGGAGATCCTGGAAAAGGAAGGCGTGGCTCAGATCCAGAAGTTCGTTGTGACCGGTGCAAGCAAGCGCGGTTGGACCACCTGGTTAACCGGAGCCGTAGATCCTCGGGTTCGCGCCATCGCGCCCCTGGTTATCGACACGCTGAACTTCCATCGCCAACTACCCAACCAATTGCGGATGTGGGGCAAGTACAGCGAGCAGATCCACGACTACACGCGTCGGGGGCTGACCGAACAGCTTGACACGCCGCGCGGGCGACGTCTGGTGAGCATCGTGGATCCCTACAGTTACCGCACGCGTTACACCATGCCCAAACTGATCGTGAACGGCACGAACGACCGGTATTGGGTTGTCGACGCGCTCAACAACTATTGGGAAGATCTGCCCGAACCGAAGTACGCGCTCTACGTGCCGAACGCGGGGCACGGTCTGGAGAGTCACCGGGATTATGCGGTGACCGCCGTAGCTGCTCTGGTGCGGCACGTGGCTACTCGGGCTGCTCTGCCGCGATTGAAGTGGAAGGCCGACTACAAGGGGGACGACGAGCTTGTCCTGACTGTGACCGCGGATCAGCCCATGGTGCGGGCACGCTTGTGGCGAGCCGACTCGGCTAACCTGGATTTCCGGGAGGTGCGGTGGGTGCCTGTGGAGATGGAGAATCGCAACGACGTCTGGACCGGTACGATTCGTCGTCGAGCCGGGTTTAACCGCGCGGTCTTCGGTGATCTTGAGTTCCAGATGGGGGATTTGAGGTATCATCTTTCCACGCTGGTGTACCGGCTTCCGCGGCTTACCGCGCCAAAGGCCTCGGAGGCCGCTGCCAGCGGCCAGTAGTGCGGGAGGACGGGTGCGGAGGATCATGAGGGCTGCGGGTCACCTGGAGCAGACAGCATGCGGAATCGCTCTTTTCTTTGCGTTCTTCCTATCGTCGCCGGGCTGATCTGCTTTGGGCTGGCGGCCACCGGGCAGCCAGGAGGCGGCGGGAAGATCCGGGTTCTCATCGTGGACGGCCAAAACAACCACGATTGGGCGCGGACCTCGCCGCTGCTTGCTAACCTGCTCGAGTCAACGGGCAAATTCTCCGTGGAGCGGGCCACCACGCCACCGAGGGGGGCCAAGGCTGACGCCTGGCGTACATTTCGGCCCTCGTTTGGGAACTATTCCGTGGTGGTCGTCAACTACAACGGGGAAACCTGGCCGGGTGACGTGCGGACTGCGTTCGAGCGGTATGTTGCCAGCGGGGGTGGGGTGGTTGTGGTGCACGCCGGGAACAACCCGTTCGCCGACTGGGAAGAGTACAACCGGATGATCGGCCTGGGCTGGCGGAACAATCGATTCGGCTGGCGGATTTATCTGGACGATGGGGGGCGAATCCATCGCGTGCCCCCTGGCGAGGGACCCGGAGCCGGCCATGGTCGGCAGCATGAGTATGTGGTGACGATCCGCGATCCCGAGCACCCCGTGACTCGCGGTATGCCGCGACAATGGCTTCACACACGCGACGAGCTGTACCACGGGCAACGTGGCCCGGCGGAGAAGATGCACATCCTTGCTACCGCGTACTCCGACCCAAGAACGGGCGGAACGGGTGTTCACGAGCCCGTGGTGTGGTACGTGCCCTACGGCGAGGGGAAGGTGTTCACCATTCTTCTGGGCCACGTGGGACGAAGCCAGGCGGACCCGGTCGCCATGCGCTGCGTTGGCTTCGTTACGCTCTTCCGTCGTGCTGCGGAATGGGTTGCGACCGGGAGGGTTACGTTGCCCGTGCCGAGGAATTTCCCGTCGGCCGATCGGACGTCTGTGATCGATCTGCCACGCTTCGGAGACTGATCCCCGGGCGGCATCGGACGAGCCTGCATGTCCTGGCCGTTGGTCTGGCTGCGGCGAAGCAACCGCCGTCGGTGGGCCGCGCCTTTCGACCGCCCCTCTTTTCCCCTGCCTTTTAACACCGAGCTCTGGCTCCAGACACTGCGGGAGGTTAACCGCAGATGGGGCGCGATGCCGGTCGGGAGAAGGCTTCGGTATCCGTACGCGACCGATTAGTCGGTGCGGGTCGTGCTAGGCGTGTGGGGTAGAATGGAAAGGAACGCATGAATCGGCTTTGATCTTACAGTACTGAGACTCCTCGCAGTACAAGGCCCTCCTGATTGATGCTAATCTCGACCGTGTTCGCAGTGTTTGGCAGGCCGGTGTCGGTTAAGCGAGCTTTTGGTGTGCTCCTGCTGATCGTGCTGGCCGGCGCGGCCGCGCTGCTGTCGCGGGATCTCAGGGGTCGTGGCACGGTACCGAAGGTAGAGTTGGTTCGCGTCCTACGGCAGGACATGGAGCTGTACGTCGTTGAGCGCGGCCGTGTGGAGTCGCAGCATGTGGTGGAGATCAAGTGTGAGGTTCCGCGTGGAGGGAGTCGTCGTGGCGTGCGAATTCTGTACCTCGTTCCCGAGGGAACTTATGTGAAGAAGGGGGATCTGCTCATCGAGTTCGATTCGTCGTGGGCCAGGGAAAGGTACGATCGCATCTACGCCTCGTACTACCGTTCTCAAGCGCACCATATCTGGCGGTCAAGTGCTTACGAGAAAGAAGAGATCCTGAGCCAGATCCGGCTAACCCAGGCGCAACTGGATCTGGAACGTGCCAAGTTGCGACTGCAGCAATTCGAGGATGAGGCGGGTGGGCGGTTCGCCATGGACCTGCAGGAGGCGATGATGGCCCTTGAGGAGGCGATGACGCTTGTGGCCGAAGGTCAAGCACGCCTGTTGCTCGAGCGGACCCGATTGGAAGGGGTGCGGATGTTGTTCGAGCGGGGTTACCGAGGTCGGGGTGATCTGGACCAGGCGACGTTTGCTTTCTTGCAGGCGCGGGACATGGT
>Ga0256839_1001497_pt1 | contig 28300 bp, 28 predicted proteins | sample 354166metaG_FD_185968 | JGI IMG/M metagenome (GOLD analysis project Ga0256839, IMG submission 185968) | Hydrothermal vent microbial communities from Mid Atlantic Ridge, Atlantic Ocean - 354-166 | ecosystem: Environmental > Aquatic > Marine > Hydrothermal vents | place: Atlantic Ocean: Mid... | reverse complement strand
GCTGCGCTGCGTTTACGAGATAGCAGAGGAGGTGCGCATACCCGTGATAGGCTGCGGAGGAATAAGCACAGGCAGGGATGCCGTGGAGTTCTTCCTGGCAGGGGCGAGGGCAGTGCAGATAGGCACGGCGGTGCTTTACCGGGGAATCACGGTCTTCAGGAAGGTTGCCCAGGAAATAGCCGAGTACTTGGAGGAGCAGGGGTACTCGCATGTTAGCGATATCGTTGGCGTTGCCCAGAGGTAGATAGAATGCACGAGATGCAGGTGGTTGAGGTAAAGAGAATAGTCAAGGAGACGAAGAGAATCAGAACCTTCATCCTGGACCTGGACGTCAACGCCATACCCGGGCAGTTTGTCATGGTGTGGCTGCCCGGGGTGAATGAGAAGCCGATGAGCGCCTCCTACACTAAGGGCGACCTGGGGATAACGGTGCTGCGTCTGGGGGACTTTACCAGAAGGCTGTTTGAGCTGAGCGAGGGCGACCTGCTCGGAATAAGGGGACCCATGGGCAGGGGCTTCAAGATTTACGGCGACCGGCTGCTGCTGGTGGGCGGAGGTGTGGGCGTTGCACCTCTCGCACCGCTCGCCGAGGAGGCGCTGCGGGACGGCAAGGAGGTCACGGCAATCGTGGGCGCGCTCACCGCCAGCGAGCTTCTCTTTGTTGACAGGCTGAAGAGGGCTGGAGCAAGGGTGCTCATTTCCACCGATGACGGCACCGCCGGCAGGAAGGGCTTCACCACAGACGTGCTTGCTGAGCTGCTGAAGGAGGAGAGCTTTGACCAGTGCTTCACCTGCGGTCCCGAGCTGATGATGGCGAAGGTGCTTGACATAACCAGAGAGCACAGGCTGCCCACCCAGGCGTCGCTGCACAGGTACTTCAAGTGCGGCATAGGAATATGCGGGCAGTGCGTGCTTGACGGAACAGGGCTGAGGGTGTGCAAGGAGGGTCCAACCTTCAGGGACAAGGAGCTCAGGAAGTCGCACGAGTTTGGAAGGTACTGGAGGAATGCTGCAGGACAGAAAATCTACTTTGGAAGGAGGTGAGCTGTATGAGTAAGGTTACCATAAGCCTGATAAAGGCGGATGTTGGAGGATACCCGGGGCACGTTGCCGTGCACCCGGAGCTGAAGAGTGCCGCTGAGCAGGTGCTCAGCGAGGGCAGGGAGACGGGAGTTATTGAGGACTTCCGGGTGCTTAGCGCAGGGGATGACTTGGAGCTGGTGATGAGCCACCGCAGGGGTGTGGACAGCCAGGATGTGCACGGCTTAGCCTGGAAGGCGTTTGAGAAAGCCACAGAGCGTGCCAAGGAGCTCAAGCTGTACGGCGCAGGACAGGACATGCTGAGCGATGCCTTCTCAGGCAATGTGAGGGGCATGGGTCCAGGTGTTGCGGAGATGGAGTTCAGGGAGAGGAAAGCTGAGCCGATTGTGGCGTTCATGATGGACAAGACCGAGCCGGGAGCCTTCAACCTGCCAATCTTCAGGATGTTTGCAGACCCCTTCAACACCGCAGGGCTGGTGATAGACCCGTCGCTGCACTCAGGCTTCAGGTTTGAGGTGTGGGACATAATGGAGCACCGCAGGGTGCTCATGGATACCCCCGAGGAGATGTACAGCCTGCTCGCCCTCATAGGCGCCAAGTCAAGGTATGTGATAAAGAGGGTTTACCCGAAGGAGGGGCATGCAATAGACAGCTCGGAGCCGGTGGCGGTGGTGAGCACCGAGAAGCTCTACCAGATCGCCGGGGAATACGTGGGCAAGGACGACCCCGTGGCTCTGGTGAGGGCGCAGTCGGGGCTGCCGGCGCTGGGCGAGGTGCTGGAGCCCTTTGCCTTCCCGCACTTGGTGAGCGGCTGGATGAGGGGCTCCCACAACGGTCCCATAATGCCCGTGAGCTTCTCCTCGGCGAGGTGCACGCGCTTTGATGGTCCCCCGAGGGTGGTGGCAGCTGGCTTCCAGGTGTGCAACGGCAGGCTCGTGGGTCCTGTGGACCTATTTGATGACCCGGGCTTTGACTACACGAGACAGAAAGCGCAGGAGATAGCCGAGTACATGCGCAGGCACGGCCCCTTTGAGCCGCACCGCCTGCCCTTAGAGGACATGGAGTACACCACGCTTCCGAAGATAATGGAGAAGCTGAAGCATCGCTTTGAGAAGGTGGAGTAGCAGCGCTTGGCAGGTGGATGGTGCGGGATATGATAGAGACCCCTGTGATAATGCTGAATGTGAAGGCGTACAGCGAGAGCATGGGCGCGAAGGGGCTGGAGCTTGCCAGAGCCTGCGAGCGGGTGGCTGAGAGCACTGGCGTGAGCATCGCCCTGTGCCCGCAGCAGACTGAGCTGGCGCTCGTAGCTAAGGAGGTGAGCATACCCGTGCTGGCGCAGCACGCTGAGGCTTTTGCCCCGGGTGCGCACACGGGCTACGTGGTGCTGGAGGCGGTTAAGGCGGCGGGTGCCACGGGCACGCTGGTGAACCACAGCGAGCACCGCATGAAGCTGGCTGACATTGAGGCGCTGGTTGCACGGGCGAAGGAGCTGGGGCTGTGCACCGTGGTGTGCACCAACAACATCACCACCAGCAGAGCCTGCGCGGTTTTTGAGCCAGACTTCATAGCGGTGGAGCCTCCAGAGCTCATAGGCACGGGGATTCCAGTCTCAAAGGCAGAGCCGGAGGTGGTGGAGAAGAGCGTGAAGGCGGTGAAGGAGCTCAGCCCCTCAACTAAGGTGCTGTGCGGAGCTGGAATAGGCACCGCCGAGGACGTGCGCGCGGCGCTGGAGCTGGGGGCGGATGGCGTGCTCTTAGCCAGCGGCGTGGTCAAGGCTGCCAACCAAGAGGAGGTGCTGCTTAGCCTGGCAAGAGGTGCGCTGTGAGTGCAGATGCACACCTGAGGCTGGCAAAGCGCTGCATGCGCTGCGGGTGATTTCAGCTGTCTCTCTCACAGTGCTACGTCAGCAACCCCCTCCATAACGGTGTAAACTTAATCCCGCCCCTCCTCCCAAACTTCGGTATATTTGTGCCAACCAAGTTTGAAGTACTCCTTCACAATCTTCAGAAACCTTTCGGCATCTCTTATTGCTTCTTCCGCATCACTCTTTGTGCATAAATCTCCCCTGTACTGAATGGAATGTCTCACAATTCTGTAAGAATCAAGTACTTCTAAAAACTCGCTAATCTCTGCATTTTTGGAGAACTTTTCTCTCAAATACATTATCATAGCTACATGACTTCTTTCTTTAACTCCCGTGGAAAACAGAAGAGCCCTTGCTGTGTGGAACATGCTTGTGTATGCAAGCAGGAAAGCAATTTCAAAGTACTGAATTTTTACATTCCCCTTCGCCCTGCTGAGGAATCTCTCAGCCAGCTTTAAGCTCCCAGTTATCTCATTCCTGTCTATTATTGCTCTTCTCAGTAGATTGTTCCTGAAAAGTTCATCAATGTTCATAAATCCGCACCGCACAAAACAACATGGCTTGATGTCACAGCCATTGCAAATTCATCCCTTTCTCTTTTCATCTTTCTCCATTCTCCGATAGATAAAACCATCACATTTACCTCCCTTTCCAGGACTGATTCAAGTTTTCTAATGTAATGATGTGGAATACGCTTTTTCTGTGAGATTATCAGAATGTCAGCATCGGATTTTGAGTCATAGGTTCCAGAAGCACAGCTACCGTAGATTGCTACTGTTGCTGCATCCATCTTTTCATGAATTTCTCTTGCAACAGGATAGATTGCTGATACCATGTAGAAGATTTTTAATTGCCTTACGAGGCGATTGTCCGCAAGAGAGTACAGGGAAAGATTGGCGGTGCGTTTTTCTTCAAGTATGCCTTCATCCCTGTAAAACCTCAAATAATAACTTGCGGTTTGCGGACTTATTTTAAGTTTCCTTGCAAGTTCCTTTAAATGAATTTCTCGGTTGTACTTGAGAAAATACTCAAGCACAACCCAGCCCCTGAATTTTTTCCACTCGTCAAAAATCATGATGTATCATACGATTGTTTGATTTATAAAACTTTCGTTTGATACATTGTTTCGTTCCACCATTCAGAAGGGCTGAAAATGTAGAACGACGGAGTTTAAAATTTTTGCTCCGGGCTGTTCTGCGTGCTCGCACCTGCAACGCAGCCGTAATCGTTAACCTCTCCCGGAGCAACTCCGTTTATGGCGCACTTCAGAGCAAGAATGGTGCCTTCGCCTGCAGCATGAATCAGCCAGAACGTTTCCGATGCCAAAAAGATAAGTGCCGTGAAAGAGCAAAAGCGCTTAAGTTTAATTTCCGACGGCTGCTTTTTCTCACCTGAAGATGAAGCTTAAAAGTGCCATAAGGCGCTGCATGCGCTGCGGGTTCTGCAGGGCGGGCTGCCCGCTGTTCCGCGAGACACTGAGCGATGGGAGCACAGCGAGGGGCAAGCTGCAGACGCTGCTTGCCCTGCTTGAGGGAGAAATTCCGGCGAGCAGGAGGGCGCTGCTGCGCTTATTTGAGTGCACCACCTGCGGTGCCTGCTCGGAGCTGTGCCCCGCGGGGGTGAGGTTTGAGGAGGTGCTGGAGGCTGCCAGAAGGAGCTTTCTGAGGGAGCTTGAGCTGCCGGTGCACGAATGGATGGTTGAGGCAACCCTCAGCACAGGCAACCCCTTTGCACGGGAGTTTGAGGCTTCTGTGAGAAGGGGCGGGACGGCGTTCTTCCCTGGCTGCACCTCACACTTCAGGGTGAGGGAGATTGAGAGCTCGTGCATAAGGCTGCTGGAGCGCTATGTGAAGGAGCTGAGCGTGCTGCGCATGTGCTGTGGTGCGCCGCTGCTCTACTTCGGAGGCGAGGCAGAAGAGTTCTTTGAGAGGAACATGCAGCTCCTGGAGGGTTTTGAGCTGATTGTGGCGCACTGCCCCACCTGCACAAAGGTGCTGAGGGAGCATTACCGGGTGCAGGTGCTGCACATCTCGCAGGCGCTGCTTGAGCTTGGGACTGAGCCCGTGGCTCCGGCACTGAGGGCAGCCTACCACGACCCCTGCCACCTCGCAAGGGGCTGCGGCGTGGTTGAGGAGCCGAGAGAGCTGCTGCTCAGAGCAGGTGTGGAGCTGGTGGAGCTGGAGCACTCCCGAAGAGCCACCGACTGCTGCGGCGCCGGCGGCGGCTTGCCCGTGAGCTTTCCGGAGCTCAGCGCAAGGCTTGCAGCGCGCAGGCAGGCTGAGGCTGTGAGCCTGGGCGCCGGGGCTCTGCTGACCTTCTGCCCCACCTGCTACCTGCACCTCAGCAGCACCGCGGGAGAAAGTTTAAGAGTGCTGGATGCAAGTGTTCTGCTGGCAGGTGGAGTGCATGAGGTTCGCCGAGAGTATTGATGAGGAGAGGTATGTTATTGCGACCTACTACTTGGAGACTAAAATGGAGCTTGAGCGTGCAGCCGAGGCTCTGGCAGCAGAGCAGAGCACGGGCACCTGGGTGAGGGTGGCTTTTGAGAGCGACGAGCTTATCTCAGAGTACAGCGCACGGGTGCTGGAGGTTGAGAAGCTGGGAGAGAGCAACGGCATTAACAGGGGGAGGCTGAGGCTTGCCTTTCCCCACAGAAACTTCGGCGCATGCCTGCCCATGCTGCTCACCACCACCGCCGGCAACCTGTTTGAGATGGGCGAGTTCAGAAACATCAAGCTCCTTGACCTGGAGTTTCCCGGGAGTTACCTGAAGAGCTTTAAGGGTCCGAAGTTCGGAATTGAGGGCTGCATGAAGCTTCTCGGGATAAGGGACAGACCCATGATAGGGACGATTATCAAACCCTGCGTCGGTCTGCCACCCAGGAAGTTCGCGGAGGCATGCTACCTCGCCGCCAGGGGGGGTGTGGACTTCATAAAGGATGACGAGCTCATCGCAAACCCCGAGTACTCGCCCTTAGAGGAGAGGGTCTCAGAGACCATGGAGATGCTGGACAGGGCGGATGAGGAGAAGGGCGAGAAGACCATGTATGCGGTGAACATCACAGACGAGGTTGACAGGATGATGGATAACGCGGACATCGCCTTGGAGAACGGCGCCAATTGCCTGATGGTGAACTTCATAACCGCGGGCTTCTCGGCTCTGAGAATGGTGTGCGAGGACCCGAGCGTGAATGTGCCGGTGCACTGCCACCGGGACATGTTTGCAGCCTTCACCAGAAGCGAGGTGCACGGCATAAGCACGGTGGTGGTGAGCAAGCTTGCACGCCTCGCGGGAGGCGACCAGGTGCACGTGGGCGCAATTCTCGGCAAGCTTTACGAGAGCATTGAGCAGGTGGTGGAGAATGCCGAGGTGCTGAAGGCTGAGATGGGCGGGCTGAGAAGGGCACTCCCGGTGTCCTCTGGTGGTCAGCACCCGGGGAAGGTGCCTGCCAACGTGAAGCACCTGGGCAGGGAGGTGCTCATCCTCGCTGGTGGCGGGATTCACGCACACCCCGCAGGTCCGGAGGCGGGAGCGAGGGCGATGCGCCAGGCGCTGGATGCGGTGCTCTCGGGTGTCAGCATAGAGGAGCACGCAAGAGAGCATGAGGAGCTGAGGCAGGCTATAGAGAAGTGGGGAGTTTATGAGCAGTGAGATAGGCGAGGTTCTGGCACAGGCGCTGCCCTACATCCAGAGGTTCCACGGCGAGTACGTGGTGATAAAGTACGGCGGGCATGCGATGCTGGACGAGGAGGCGAGGCTCTGGACGGTCAGGGATACGGTGCTGCTGCGCTACGTGGGCATGAAGCCCGTGGTGGTGCATGGAGGCGGTCCGGAGATTACCCGGGCGATGGAGAAGTTCGGAAAGGAGCCCAGGTTCGTGGCAGGACTGCGCTACACCGACGAGGAGACGCTGGACATAGCCAAGATGGTGCTGGTGGGCAAGATAAACACCGAGCTGGTCTCCCTCTTCAATGTCTCAGGCGCCAAGGCAGCGGGGCTGTCTGGCAAGGATGGCAGGCTTATAATGGCGAGGAGGAGGAAGGTGCGGGTGAGGGAGAAGGATGAGGAGCGGGAGGTTGACCTGGGGTATGTGGGGGAGATTGAGAGCATCAACCCCGAGCCCATAGAGATACTCTGCGAGCACGGCTACATACCCGTTATCTCGCCCATCGGGCTGGCTGAGGACGGGGCAAGCCTGAACATCAACGCCGACACCGTTGCGGGGGCGATTGCAGGAGTGCTCAGGGCAAAGAAGCTCGTCATCCTCACCGACGTGCCTGGGGTGCTGCGCAGGCTGGAGGATGAGAGCTCGCTCATCAGAGAGCTCAGGATTACCCAGATTAAAGACCTGGTGAGGAGAGGTATCGCAAAAGGCTCCATGCTGCCGAAGCTTGAAGCATGCAAACAGGCGCTGCTGGAGGGCACGGAAAGGGCGCACATCATAGATGGCAGGGTGAAGCATGCGCTGCTGGTGGAGCTCTTCACCGACTCTGGTATGGGAACGATGATTACCCGGTAATTTCAGCTGCCGAAAAACAAACTTTATGCCAGTCAGAGAGGGCATTACTTCTATAAGGTGGTCAGCATGGGGTTTGATGCCTTCGTGATTGAGGGGAACAGGGTGGTCTACTACAGCAGAACCGGGCAGCAGGTCTGCTATGAAATGAGGGAGAGAAAGAAGCGTTAGTCCAGCTCTGCAGGGTCGGTTATTCTCCCGGTAACCGCGCTCGCAGCAACCACGGCGGGATTTGCAAGGTAAACCTCGCTTTCCGCGTGCCCCATCCTCCCCACAAAGTTGCGGTTGGTGCTTGAGATTGCACGCTCACCTCTGCCCAGCACTCCCATGTACCCGCCGAGACAGGCACCGCAGGTGGGTCCGGAAACAAAGGCGCCCGCGTGCAGGAATACCTCAACCAAGCCCTCCTCAACCGCCTGCATGTACACCTTCCTGCTCGCGGGCACCACTATCATCCTGACGTCTGGATGAACCTTTCTGCCCATGAGAATCCGTGCCGCCACCCTGAGGTCCTCTATTCTGCCGTTGGTGCAGGAGCCCAAGTAAGCCTGGTCTATGGTGATGTGCCCGAGCTCGCTTGCAGGTGCGGTGTTGCTGGGCAGATAGGGCTTTGCAACTGTCGGAGGAATCTCTTCAGCGCTGTAGCTGAGCTCCTCAGCATAGACGGCATCAGGGTCAGGGTGAACCTCGGTGTAGCCTCCCCTGACCCTGCCCCGGAGGTGCTCCCTCACCCTGGCATCCGGGGGCATTATCCCCGTCTTTGCCCCCGCCTCCACCGCCATGTTGGTTATGCTCAGCCTGTCCGAGAGGGAGAGGTGCTTCAGGGTGCTGCCGTGGAACTCCAGGGCTCTGTAGAGGGCACCGTCCACACCTATGTCGCCTATTATGTGGAGAATCACGTCCTTGCCCATCACGTGCTCCCCGAGCCTGCCGTCCACCTCAACCTTTATGGTCTCAGGCACCCTGAACCACAGCCTGCCGAGCACCATGGCGCTTGCAGCCTCTGTGGAACCCACACCCACACAGAAGGCACCGAGGGCACCGCAGGTGCAGGTGTGGGAGTCTGCCCCCACCAGCAGCCTGCCGGGTGCAGCAAAGCCCTCCTCAAAGAGCACCTGATGGCAGATACCACCCCTGCCCACCTCGTAGTAGTGCTTTATCCCGTGCTTCCTGGCGAACTCACGCATCGCCTTTGCCTGCTCGGCGCTGGGAATGTCCTTGTTGGGAACGTAGTGGTCCTGGACAAGCACGGTTATCTCGGGTTTTGGCTTTGCCCGCTCCCCGAACCTCTCAAAGGCTTTTATCGCCGGCAGAGCTGTTACGTCGTTGAGCATGACGCAGTCAACTTCTGCCTCCACAATTTCCCCGGGTGAAACCTCACGCTTCCCCGCCTTCTCTGCCAGTATTTTCTCTGCCATTGTTGCGCCCATGCTCTGGCTGAAAAAGGTTAACAAAGGTAAAGGCTATCTCCTGCGCTTCTTCCTGTAGTAATAGTAGTCCGCCACCACCGCCAGCGCTGCGAGAATCACCACCAGAGCTATGAGCACAACCACCCACCTGACCACCGGCTTCGGAAGCTCAAATTCTGGTTTCTCCTCGGGCACCCCGGTGGCAGCCTCCTCGGGCGGTGCCTCCTCAGCAGGCGGCTTAACCTCCTCCTCAGGAGGCGGGGGCAGTATTATTTCCGGCTTCTCCTCTGTCACAGGCCTGGTGACCGCCTCTTCGGCTTTCTCAACCGCTGCTATGGCGAAGTAGCTGAAGCCGGGACTCTTGGCGGTGTAGTAAACATAAACCGCATCCTCCCCCGAAACCTCGGTGGGAAGCTCGTGCCATTCGCCACCCTCATACCTGTACAGGCGCACCTGCTCAACCCCTGCATCCCTCTCCCTGAGCCAGCGCTTGGGCACGCGGAAGTTTATCTCAACGCTGCTCACGCTTCCAGGGGTGATGGTGGCATCTATCCGGATGTATGCAAGAATGTGCTTCGCCGGTGCGGAGGGCAACTCCCCTGGCTTGGGGATGGTCTTCCCGGTTATCCTGCCTCCGGCAATCCAGTCTGAAGCCGCTATTTTTACAGTGTGGAAGTATATTGCACCGTCTGCGGAGATGTTGAAGATTTTAGTCTCTCCCGGCTTTATTATGCCAATGTAAATCTTGAAGGTGCCCGGGGGTATGGTTACAGCGCCCACACCGCCGCCTCCACCAGGCGGAGGTGGCGAGGTGACGGTGAAGCTGACCTTGGGAGAGGAGAAGTAGGGCTTTATGCTCTTGCCGGTGTAAACGTAGGCAGCGGCGGTATAGCTGCCGGTGGTGAGCTGGGAGGTGTCTATGGTTATGGTGTAGTTCATCACGTAGGTGCTGTTGTCTCCATAGCCATAGCCATAGCTGAAGTTGTAGTAGTTCCCGTCGTCGTAGGCGTAGCCGTAGCCATTGCCGTAACCGTAGGGTCCCAGGGTGCCTGCGGGAGTTATGCTGACCCCGCTGCCCGAAATAAGGGTGCCGTTGGGATAGAAGTACCAGGTGACGTTCTGCGCACCCGTGAGGTTGAGGGAGAGCATCTGGATGGGTATGTACTGGTCGGGAGAGGTGAGCTCAACACTCACGTTGAAGGTTATGGTGCCCCCCTTCTGCACCGTCTCCCTGTCTGCTTTTATTGAAACCTTAACAGCGCCAGCCGGCACGGAGAGGATTAAAATGGCAACAACCACCAGAGTTACCAGTATGCTGCCTGCCCGCCTCATTTCACAGCAACCCCTCGCACCTGAACAGAGATATTTGGGATAAAGTAGTATAAAAAGGTTTCGTCACGAAACTGTTGCAATTGCCGAAGAGAGGGTGTGCGTATTCTCGCAGCAGAGCCGGGGACTTCCGGCAGCCGGCACATGCGGTCTGCAAAACTAATTTAAACCACCTGGGAACAGGTTACCTGCATGAAGCTTCTGGTGAGCCCCAGGGGTGCAAAGGGTGCTCTGGAAGCTGTGAAGGGCGGCGCCGACATAGTTGACGTTAAAAATCCGCAGGAGGGCTCCCTCGGAGCATCCTTCCCCTGGAAGGTCAGGGAGGTGCTGGAGGCTGTCAGGGGAAGAGCCGAGGTGAGCGCCACCGCCGGAGACCTGGACTTCAAGCCCGGCAGCGCAAGCCTGGTGGCTCACGCCCTTGCATCGCTGGGAGTGGACTACGTCAAGGCTGGACTCTACGGGGTGCGCACACCTGAGCAGGGGGTTGAGCTTGGAAGAGCGCTGGTGAGAGCCGCCTCCGAGCACGGCAGCAGGGTTGTGCTCGCCTGCTACGCCGACTACCGTGAGATAGGCTCCCTGCCTCCGCACGAGCTGCCGGAGGTTGCACAGCGGTGCGGCGCTGACGGTGTGATGATAGACACCGCCAAGAAGAATGGTGTCAGCCTCTTCAGGTGCATGGACATGAGCTCGCTCAGAGCCTTTGTTGAGGATGCGCATGAGCACGGGCTTTTCTGCGCCCTTGCAGGCAGGCTCTCCCCGGAAGACCTGAGCAGGGTCAGAGCGCTGGGTGCAGACATCGCCGGTGTTAGAAGCGCCGCCTGTGAGGGCGGCAACAGAAGCGCCGGAATTTCGGCGGAGAGGGTCAGGATGCTGAAGAGGCTGGTGGAGTGATGCGAAGCCTTGAAGCGCTGGAGGAGCTGAGGAGGCTAACCCTGCTCATGGTCTCGGTTCACCTGCTCTTTCTGGTGGCTGGCTACCTCAGCGCCTGCTTCGGCTTTGACTGGGCGCTGAGCATGCGAGACGAGTTCGCAGCCTCCCTCGCCACCCACAGGCAGATTCAGAGCATACTGGGGATGGTAGAGCAGGGCAGAATAGCCCAGGCGATTGCTCTGACCTTCGGCTACAACCTCGCCAGTGGAGCGCTGCTCGCCACCGCTGCAGGCATGCTTCCGCCTGCCACCGTTATTCTTGCCGCCTGGCGAGCCTTCTACGTGGGGCTGATTTACTGCGACAACCTCGGCAGCTATGGCTATGTTCTGCTGGTGGCCGGGACGGTTGCCTTAGAGTTCACCGCCTACAGCATCGCCTCCGCCGCTGGAATAAGGCTCTTCTTAGATGCGCTTCGGGGTGAGCCGCGCAGGGGGCTGCGCGTGCTACTCTTCACCTACCCCTGGGTGGTTTTGCTGCTGCTGGCTGGAGCGGTGTGGGAGATAGGCGGGCTGCACTTGATGAGGTGAGGCTGTGAAGCTGCTCTGGATAGACCTAAGCAGCGGGGAAACCTGGGAGGAGGAGGCTGAGGCTGAGAGCATGGGCGGCAGGGGGCTTGGGGTTGAGCTGCTCATCAGGCACCTGCCCAGGGGTGCGGAGCCGCTGGGGGAGCGCAGCATAATAGCCTTCTGCGCCGGAGTGCTCACGGGCACGCCCGCGCCCGCCTCCGGCAGAGCCTGCGCGGTGGCAAAGTCCCCCCTCACGGGGACGGTGTTTGACTCCCACTGCGGCGGCAGCTTTGGCTATTATCTGCGCAGAACAGGCTACCTCGCCTTGGTGCTCACGGGTAGAGCAGAGACCTGGAGCTGGCTGCAGGTTAGCAGCGGGGGTGTGGAGCTGGTTGAGGAGCCGGAGCTTGCGGGAAAAAGCACCTCAGCCACGGAGGCGGTGCTGAAGCGCAGGCTGGGGAGGTGTGCCGTTGCCAGCATCGGCATAGCCGGCGAGAACCTGGTGAGATTCGCCTGCATCATGCACGGCTCCAGAGCCTTCGGCAGGGGCGGGCTGGGGGCTGTGCTGGGCAGCAAGAGAATCAAGGCTGTGGCTGTGCAGGGCAGCGCTGCGATACCGCTGGCAGAGGCTGAGAAGCTAAGGCAGAAGGCGCTGGAGTGCCACAGGAAGCTGCTCTCAAACCCCGCCTGCATGACGCTTAAGCGCTACGGTACACCCAACGTGCTGGAGAAGGTGAACTTGCTTGGAGTGCTGCCCACCCGCAACTTCAGCTCGGGCGTGTTTGAGCAGGCTTATGCCATAGATGCCTGGGAGGTTGCCAGGCATGTGTGCGCAGAGGAGGGCTGCTACGGCTGCCCGCTCAGGTGCGGAAAGAGGGTGAAAATCGGTGAAGCTGAGGCGGGCAGCTTGGAGTACGAGAGCCTCTTTGCCCTGGGGGCAAATCTGGGCATAGGCAGCCTGGAGCAGGTGGTCAGGCTGGCTCAAGCCTGCGATGAGCTCGGAATGGACACCATCTCAGCCGGGGGCACGATTGCAGCCTACTTTGAGCATCTGGAGGAGCATGGAAAAAGCTGCTGGGGAAATGCAGAGCTTGCGGCAGAGCTTCTCGCAAAGATTGCCAGAAGGCAGGAGGAGGGGGCAGCACTGGCAGAGGGAAGCGCAAGAGCTCTTCCAGAGCACAGCATGAGCGTTAAGAGGCTTGAGCTCCCCGGCTATGACCCCAGGGGCGGCGTGGGAGTTGCCTTAGCCTACGCCACCTCGCCCAGGGGTGGCTGCCACCTTCGTGCCCCGGTTTACGTGGACGAGTACCTGAGCCAGAGGGTGGACAGGTCTGCGAAGGAGGGCAAGGCAGAGCTGGTGAAGCTCAGGCAGGACCTGCATGCAGCTATAGACTCGCTGGTGCTGTGCAGGTTCACGGCGAGGGCGCTTGATGCTGGGGACTACGCTGAGCTGCTGGCTCATGCCTCCGGAGAGGAGCTCAGCGCTGAGGAGCTGCTCCGGCGGGGTGAGAGAATCTTCTGCACCGAGCTGAAGTTCAACCGCAGGGAGGGAGTGGGGGAGCAGGAGGACAGCCTGCCGGCAAGGCTGCTTGAGCGGGCGCTGCAGGAGGGCGCCTCCGCGGGCATGCGCGCCACTCTTGAGCCTCTCCGCGAGTACCGCAGGCTCAGGCGGTGCTGACTCAGCTCACACCCAGGTCTGAGGCGGTGAGCAGGCGGATGCTGGCTGGTTTCTTCACGATGTTGCCCACCTTTGCACCCACTAAGCACTCCACCTCCTTCTCTGCCGCAATCTCAACCAGGCGCTGGGTTATGACGCCGTCAAATATCACCACCGACACCACCTCCTTGGAGTTCTTGAGAGCCATTGCCAGGTCTCTGACAGCCACCTCTTTTATTATGTTGGCATCCTTGTCCAAGAGAAAGGCTTTGAGCGTGCCCGAGAGGTCTGTGAAGAACTTCCTGAAGGTCTCAAGTTTGCCGTTGTCCGGCGCCGCGGCAGCCTGCTTCTTCTGCTGGCGGGATTTCCTGGAGGCGAAGGGCTTGGGCTCCTCCTTCTTCTTAATTGAGAGGTAGTCCATCACCTGCTCCGCGGGCACCTTGTTGCGCAGCGCCTTGAATATCTCCTTCTTGGTGAGGTCCTCCACCTCCTTGCCATCAGGCGCTCTGGCAACAAAGTCAACCTCAGCCACCTGAAGAAGCTCCCTGAGAATCAGCTCGCCGCCCCTGTCTCCGTCAACGAAGGCTGTAACCGTCTTCTTCTTGCTCAGCGAGACTATGGTCTTGGGGATGCTGGTGCCCTCCACCGCTATCGCATTCTTTATGCCGTACTTGAGCAGCAGCAGCACATCCGCCCTGCCCTCCACCACGATTATGGCGTCGCTCTCGTCTATGTTGGGACCTGCCGGAAGCTTCTCCGGACCGTACTCCTGAATCTCCCTGAGGCGGATGCTCTCCTTGACCTCCTCGGTTATCTCTATGCTGTCGGGGGTGATGTCCTCAACCATGGTGGTGAGAATCTCCTTGGCTCTCTCAACCACACGCCTGCGCTTGCTGACCCTCACGTCCTCTATGCGCTCAACCACCAGCTTAGCCTCGCAGGGTCCGACCCTGTCAATGGTCTCAAGGGCAGCCGCGAGGATGGCTGTCTCTATCTTGTCCAGGCTTGATGGCACCTTCACCGTACCCCTTGACCTGCCGCCAACTGACTCAACCTCCACTTCTATCCTGCCTATCCTGCCGGTCTTCTGGAGCTCCCTCAGATCAAGGTCGTTGCCCAGCAGCCCTTCCGTCTGACCAAAAATTGCACCAACAACATCAGGCTTCTCAACCACGCCGTTGGTCTCAATCTTTGCGTGAATGACGTACTTAGTTGTACCCAGGTCAATTTTACCCATCCTGTCATCCTCCTTTCAGCCCCAGAAAAGCAACTGCTCGGCTGTAACTGCTCACTCTCCCGCTCCTCTACTGCGCTCTTCCGCTCCTCTACCAGAACCTCTGTGAGCATGGTCAGTGCATGAGCCGTGAGCCTGTGAGCAATTACTTTCCTGGGTTGTTAGATTCACTTCTAAGTAACGTGGCAAAGTTTTTTAGCACAGCCTGCAAGCTGTGTGCATGCGGCGGGCTGCTCTGGTGGTGCTCCTCCTCACCCTCACCACCGTGCATGCGGCACCCTTCCTGGGTATTGAAGGAGCACCCGAGGTTGACCTGGGGGTTGCGCTGCTCTGGGGTGTGGTGGTGGGCTGGACCTTCGCCACCGTGGGCGCCTTCGGGGGCATACTTGCCGCAGTCGGGCATCTCAGCATCCTGGGGCTGGGAGGCTTTGCATCCTCTGTGGCAGAGACGCAGCCAGAGCTCAGCAGGCAGATTACAGACAGCATCAGGGTCTCAAACCAGTGGCTGGTGGGCTTCTCTGCTATCGTGGCATGCCTGAGCTACCTGCGCCAGGGCAGGCTGGTGGCTCCCCTCAGCATCTCCCTCGGAGGCGGCGCCGTTCTCGGAAGCTTCCTGACGCCCCTGCTCACCGCCGGCAGGCTCAGCCTCAGCAGCTATCTTGGCTTTTTCGGAGCCTTCACGCTGCTCGTTGGCGCCTACCTGCTGTGGGAGAGCAGGCAGAGAAGACGGGATGAGCGGGGTAGGGTTGAACTCCTGCAGCTCGGCATGCGCAGGGTGTGCTTCAGCTTCGCCGGCAGAAGCTACAGCTTTCAGCCCGTGCTACCCTTCACGGCAGGCTTCTGCGTGGGCTCCTTAGCCTCGCTGCTCGGCGTTGGCGGCGGCTTCCTGTACGTGCCCTTCCTCACTTCAGTGCTGCGCCTCCCCTACTTCATAGTCGCCGGCACCTCTGCCTTAGCCGTGCTGGTGGGCATGGCGGTGAGCATCTCCACCTACATGCTGGTGAAGAAGGTCACGGTGGACTTCACGCTGCTCGCTGCAGAGCTTGCAGGTGTGGCGCTGGGCTCGGTGATAGGCGCAAGAACCTCGGCAAGGCTCGGCGAGACGCACCTGAGGCTGCTCTTCGCCCTGCTCGCCTTCTACGTGGGGCTGCGCTACCTCACCATGGGTTTTCTGGGTGAGAGCCTGCTGCCCCCATGACTCAGCTCCTGCCCTCCTTCTGCTCCTCCTCCTCTTCAAGCCCCTTCTTGAACTCCTTCCTGGCTTTTCCGAGGGAGCGTGCGAGTTCAGGAAGCTTGCTGCTGCCGAAGAGCAGCAGCACTATCAGGAGAATAACCAGAAGCTCCTGTCCGCCAAGCCACGGCATGCCATCACCTCAGAAGCTGCCCATGAGTTTGGGGATCATGCTCTTCACCGCAACGAACACCAAGTAGGCGAAGAAGCCCATGGGTATTGCGTACTTGAACCCCTTCTTGAAGTCTCCGTACATCACCACACCCATCATCACCGCACCGCTCACCGCCTGCGCAACCACGTACATTGAGAGCGCGGTCATCACCTTGCTTATCTCCTCCAGAGGTATCTCTCCCGCACCGGCACCGGAGACGCCCGCCATAGCCTGGGACATTATCTCTGGCAGAGCCGCCACAACGCCCATGACAAAGGGTCCGGCAAACAGGCTTGCCATGGCTAAGAAGGACACCTGCTGAGAGGTCAGGGACTTCCTCTCCCTCTGAATCATCCTCACAGCCCTTATGTCCTCGCTCACCTCCTCCAGCACGTCGCTTATGGGACCGCCACTCTCTATGCCCTCCAGCAGCAGCTGCATGGCACGCTGTATCTGCACCGAGCCGCTGCGCCTTGCAAAGCTGAGCAGGGCATCCTTCAGGCTCCTGCCCCTGCGCATCTCCAAGGTAATCTGGGCAAACTCATCGCTCAGGGCGCCGTAGTCGGCTTCGGCAATCTCCTGAATCACCGCCTCCAGCACCATGCCCGTGCGTATGCTCACAGCCATGTGGTGCAGCGCATCCGGCAGCGCCTCCTCCATCTGCGCCCTGCGCTTCTCAGCCTGCATTCTGGGTATGGCAACCATGAGCGCTATGACCGTGAGCGCCACGATTCCGCCTGCGAGGGGACTGAACACCAGGGTGAGCAGGATGAACAGAAAGACAGCGAGGAAGAGGAATATTCCCACCCATTCGGAGGCTGAGAGCATTATGTTGGCATTAGCCAGCATCAGCTCCATTGAGCTCAGAAACCGCCTGGGTATCAGGAAGGACGGCACCCTGAAGCGGCTTATTATCCTCCTGAGTCTGCTCTCCTCAGCCATCTCCTACACCTTCGGCTCAAACCTCTTTATCATGAAGCTCATGTACAGCCCCACACCGAAGAACGCCAGATAAAGCACCCACATCAGCTCTGGGGGCATGGGCAGGGAGCGCATGGCTATGCCCATGGCTATGACTAAGGTGGTTATGAGCACCGGCGCCACCACTATGGCGAACATGTACATGAGGGAGAAGGTGTTGAGCACCTGAATGTAGTCCTTGAGCTTCATCCTCATCTCTGTTGAAACCTCCTCGGCTATGATTTTGAGGGTGTTCGCCAGGTTGCCACCGGTGCGCAGCGTTGAAATTATCTGCCTGGAGGCTTTCTTCAGCCCCGGCGAGTCTATGCGCAGGTTCATCCTGTCGTAGGCTTCCTCCACCGTGGCGCCGCGCTCAATCTCAAGCAGGGAGCGCCTGAACTCCTCGCTCACAACGCCGTAGTTGCTCTGGGACACGCTCCTCATGGTCTCAAGCAGTCCCACACCCGAGCTGAGCTGCGTTGCCATGTGCCGCAGCACGAAGGGCAGCTCTCTGGAAAAGGCATCGGAGCGTGCCTTCACCTTGGACTTAGGGTAGATTCTGGCGTAGAGGAACACGCCCATGCCCAGCAGCAGCCCCAGCACCACGCCCATTAGCGAGCTCACCGCTCCGAACATGGTGGCGAAAAGGATGCTGAGAACAAAGGCTGAGACTCCAGCAACAATCACGCTCGCCCCCACGGCAAAGGCAACGTACTTTGAGGCTGGCATGAGGATGTGCGCCTTGTAGAGGTCCTCCTGAATGTTCGCAAAGAAGGACGAGGGTGTGGTGGTGTAGGCTGAGAAAAGGTCAGAGATTATGTTGACCAAGCGGGAGGTGAAGGGCTCCCTCAGCACCTCGCGCTCAACCACCAGCTCCTCCTCTTTCTCCTCCTCTTCCTCAAGCATGGCAGCCTCTCTCAGCTTCTCCAGCCTCTCCTCAATGGCACGCTTTCGCTCCTCCCTCTCCCTCTCCAGCCTCTCCTGCATCCGCTCAACCGCTTCCTCCTGCTCCCTCTGCACCAGCGCAAGCTCCTGGGCACGTCTGGCAACGCTCTCGGCGCTGGTAACGGTGAGCTCTCCCAGCCTCTCCACCAGCCTCACAAGTATGTTGGTCATCTCACCTACCTGCTCTAACCTCTACCTCAATCCCCTCAAGGAATCCCTGGGGGTCAGAGTAGTACCGGTTGAACACCTCGGAGACCTCCTTGATGTCGGTTATGTTATTCTTCACCATCCATGATAAAACTTTCTCTCTCCTGCGCAGCTCCTCCTCAAGCTCGGCTATGCTTATGCCCTTGAGGCGTGCAAGCTTCTGCTTGACCACGCTGGGCTGCCCCGTTGAGACCAGCTTGTCCGGCTTGGGGCGCCACTCGTACAGGTTGTTCAGCCTCACACCCCCCTGCTCGTTGCTCACCACCTCGGCTATCTCGGTTATGCGCCTCAGGGTCCTGCCGCGGTGGTAGATTTTGTTCTGCATCAGTATTATATCCAGGGCTGGCAGCATTATCTCCGGCACCTCCATGGGCGGATTCGTGAGCCTCACCAGCGTCTCCCTGGCGGAGTTGGCGTGCACCGTGCCCATGCAGCCGTCATGACCTGTGTTCATGGCTGTGAAGAGCGTCCTCGCCTCCTTTCCGCGCACCTCGCCCACGATTATCCTGTCGGGACGCATTCGCAGGCAGTTCTTCACCAGGTCATCCATGGTAACCTCGCCCTCCCCCTCCACGTTGGGCGGTCTGGTTTCAAGCCTGACAACATGCTCTAAGGGCAGGGTGAGCTCTGCGGTGTCCTCAATGGTTATCACCCTCTCGGTCTCGGGTATGAAGGAGCAGAGCACGTTCAGGGTTGTGGTTTTACCCGAGCCAGCGCCGCCCGCGGCGAGGATGTTGCCCGGCTTTATGCCCAGCCCCTCCACCGCCAGCCACAGGTAGGCAGCCACCTCCACCGTGAGGGTGCGCAGCTTTATCAGGTTCACCACAGTGAGCGGGTCTGCCCGGAACTTTCTTATGGTCAGGGATGGACCATCCAAGGAGATCGGCGGTATTGTGGCGTTGACCCTGGAGCCGTCGCTGAGGCGTGCATCCAGCAAAGGCGAGGACTTGTCTATTCTCCTCCCCACCGACACCGCAATCTTCTCTATGATTCTCACAATGGACTCATCGCTCTCAAACACCAGGTTGGTTCTGCACATCCCGTACTCCCTGTGGTTCACGTAAACTGGCTTGCCCGTGCCTATCACCATTATGTCCTCAAGCTGGTCATCGTTGAGCAGGAACTCTAAGTGGCTGTAGCCCACCATGTTGTTCACAACTATCTTGGCTATGTCCTTGCGTCTGGATAGCTTCACCTGCGGGAAGTGGCGCTCTATAACCTCAAGCACCTTCTTCATGAACACCCGCTTCCGCTCCTCCCTGTCGGGTATGCTCTCGGGGTCAATGTCAATCTCGCTCACCGCCTTGTTCTCAATCTCCTCCACCAGCTTCATCTCTTCCGGCGTGAGGTCCGGTATGGGCACCACGTACAGCGGGTTCTTCTCATCCCTCTGGAGCAGTATGGTGCGCTGGGAGTTCTGGTCAAGCACACGCTCCTCAGCCACCACCTCGCCCGTGGTGCCCTTCCTCTTCTTTGGCGCAATCCTGCTCAGCAGCCGCTCGGGGTCTATGTAGTACTCCCTGATGTACCTGCCCACCTCCTCAATGCTGCGTATTTTGTTTTTCACCAAGTATTCCAGCACCCGCCTGCGCCTGGCAATCTCCTCGTCCACCTTCCTCACGGGCACGCCCCTGAGCTCCGCTATCCTGTTCTTCAGCATGCAGGGCACGCCCGTCTGCTTGATGGTGTCGTCCTTCGGGTCCCACTCGTAGATTATGTTCAGCTTCACCTCCCCATCCTCTATGCCCACCACCTCGGCAATCTCGGTTATGCGCCTTATCACCCTGCCCTTGTAGGAGAAGCGGTTCTGCATGAATATGAAGTCCAAGGACGGAATCATTATCTGGGGCACGTTCATGGGTGCTGAGGTGAGCCTGGTAACCGTCTCCCTGGCGGTGTTGGCATGCACCGTACCCAAGCAGCCGTTCTGACCCGTGTTCATCGCCGCCAGCAGGGTTCTCGCCTCCTTTCCGCGCACCTCGCCCACGATTATCCTGTCGGGACGCATTCTCAGGCAGTTCTTCAGCAGCATCTCCATGTTTATCTCGCCCTTGCCCTCCACGTTCGGCGGTCTGGTTTCAAGGCGTATCCAGTGGCTTATGGGAAGCTGGAGCTCTGCGGTGTCCTCAATGCTTATCACCCTGTCGCTCGGCGGAATGAAGCTCCCCAAGCAGTTCAGCGTCGTGGTCTTGCCGCTGCTCGTGCCGCCGCTCACCAAGAAGTTCGCCGGCTTTACCCCGTACCCCTCCACCATCAGCCAGAGGAAGGCGGCAAGCTCGGTGTTCATGGTGCCGAAGTTTATTATGTCCACAACGGTGTAGGGGTCCTTTCTGAACTTTCTTATTGTCAGGGAGGGACCGTCAAGGGAGACGGGCGGGATGGTGGCGTTGACCCTTGAGCCGTCTGGCAGCCTGGCGTCAAGCAGCGGCGAAGTGAGGTCAACCCTCCTGCCAATGGTTCTGGCAATGCGGTTGATTATCCTCTCAATCTCCGCATCACTCTCAAAGATTATGTTGGTCTTGCACATCCCGTGCCTGCGGTGGTACACGTAAACGTGCTTCCCTGTGCCTATCACCATTACCTCCTCAAGCTGATCGTCATTGAGCAGCGGCTCCAGCAGCCCGTAGCCCACCATGTTCTGCACGATAAGCTCCGCAAAGTCATGTCGTCTCTCACGCGGAATCTGCGGGTACTTCAGGTCTATAAGCGCCTCCACCTCCCTGAGGAAGGTGGTGCGCCTCTTCTCACGGTCAAGAATCATGTCCGGGTCTATGTTTATCTCAATTACCGCCCTCCTCTCCAGGTCACGCAGAACCTGCTTGTCCTCTGCCGTGAGCTCCGGCAGGCGCACGATGTACACGGGGAGCTTCTCGCCCTCACGGCGCAGAATCCTGTACTTCTCTCCCTCCTCAACCACCGTGCCCTCAAACTCCTCCTCACTCTGCCTTATCCTGTCAAAGCTGTCAATGTAGCTGCCCGCCTGCGACAGAAGCTCTCCCAGTATGCCGCCCATGACGGGCTGACTGCCATTCTTCATTCTTGCAGCGGCAAGCTGGTTCCTCCTCTTCTTCCTCCTTTTCTCAAAGTCAAAGAAGTTGTACGCCAACCTCACCAGCCTCTCTGAACGTTAACATTCTTGTAGCACCACTTATTTATAGCTTACTGCCCCGTACCTGAGAAGTCTGCTGAAGAACCCGGCATGCCACGCCACAGCCGCCACCACCACAAGCAGCAGCAGGTGTGCCGCCTCCGTGAGGCTTCTGGTTATTGAGAACAGCCTGAGATAGCCCAGGAGGAGCAGCACCACCGGCAGCAGCAGAAGCCGTGGCTGCAGATAGAGCGCTCCAGCCCAGAGCAGCGTGCCTGCGAGCAGCGCAAAGGGCAGGTAGTGGAGCTTCCTGAAGAACCCGTGCTTTCTCAGCAGGTATGCCTGCACCCCGCCGTAGGCGAGCATCATCCTGGCGAAGGCTCTCAGGCTCTGCGGGCGGTAGTGACGCACCACCGCTGAAGGGGAGTACATCAGCCTGTAGCCAGCCTTCCTGAGGCGGTGGTCAAGCTCCACGTCCTCCCCCGGCCAGAGGTCCTCCTGGAAACCCCCCAGCTCCAGCAACACCTGCCTGCGGTAAATGACGTTGCAGGAGGGGTTGTGCTCCACCTCCGTGAGCTCGCGCGAGCTCTTGGTGTACTCGCCGAGTATGCCGCTCAGCTCTAAGAAGCGCTGCACCCTTCTTCCGAAGGGGTGCTCATCAGCGGGGCTCTTCTGGGAGCCGCCAACCCCCGCAACATCCTCAGCCACGAACCCCCTGAGCAGCTCCCTCAGCCATCCCCGCTCAACCACGCAGTCGGCATCCGTGAAGGCAACGAACTCGGCATCGCAGGCGAGCATCCCCAGGTTCCTCGCCCTTGACGGTCCGGAGCCGCAGGTCTTCATGTAGTGCACATTCTCATGCCTGGCGGCGTACCTCTTTATTATATCGGGAGTTGAGTCGGTGGAGCAGTCGTCCACAAATATCAGCCTGAGCTTCTCGGCGGGATACTCAAGCTCCAGCAGCGAGCGTATGCACTTCTCTATGTGGTGCTCCTCGTTGTAGGCGGGAACCACAACACACACCGCGGGCTCCGAGCTCATCTTCCCACTTTCTGCGCTATCAGATAGGAGAAGAAGTTTCTCGCGCCCCTGAGCTTCCTGTAGAGGTCCGAGAGGGAGCGGGTGTCCAGCAGAAACTTCACCATGTAGCCGGGACGCAGGTAAAAGCTCTTCAGCCCCTTATCAACATAGTACTCTATCTCCTCCCTGCTCAGATTCGGATACCTCACCACCGTCGCCTGCTCGCCGTCGTCCAGCCAGTCTGACCAGGACTTCGCCTCTATGAGCCCCTGCTCCTCGCATATCCTGTAGTACTCTGTGCCCGGGAAGGGCATCGCCGCGGAGAACTGCACGGTGTCTAAGTTGAGCTCCAGGGCGAACTTTACGGTTTTCTCCAGCGTCTCCTTAGTTTCTCCCGGCAGCCCGAGCACAAAGCAGCCGTGCACCACCAGCCCCGCCTTGTGGGCGAGCTTGACGAAGTCCCTGGACTGCTCCAGTGTCAGCCCCTTGCGCATGTTGTCCAGTATCCGCTGGTCCCCCGACTCAAACCCAACAAGAAGCTCTCTGGCGCCCGCCTTCTTCATCTTCCTGAAAAGCTCCAGGTCTCCGGTATCTGCTCTCGCATTTACTGACCAGGTTACGTCCAGCCCCCGCTCCAGAATCTCGTCGCACACCTGCATCGCACGCTTCTTGTTCACGGTGAAGGTGTCATCCTCAAAGAATATCTCCCCCTTCTTTATCTGGGGCCAGTTCTCCACATCATACTCCATCTCATCCACCACATTCTCAGGCGAGCGGAAGCGATAGCGTCTGCCGTGCATCACCTGGGGCCAGAGGCAGAAGATGCACCTGAAGGGGCATCCCCTTCCCGAGATCATGTCCATGTAGGGGTAGAGTTTGCCCCCGTCAAAGTACTTCATTATGTCCAAGTGGTGCCAGGCAGGGAAGGGCAGCTCGTCTAAGTTCTCAATGAAGCCCCGCTGCGCCGTGTGCACCACCCTGTCGCCCTCCATGTAAGCTATGCCCGGCACGCTCCCCAGCTCCTTCCCCTCATCCAGTGCCCTGACTATGTCGCGTACTGTGTAGTCGTACTCGCCCTTGGCTATGACGTCAACGCTCCCTCCGGCGTCCCTCAGCGTCTCCTCAGGCAGGGCGGTGACGTGGGGTCCCACCATTATCACAAAGCTGTCAGCCTCCTCCTTGCAGATTCTTGCACACTCTATGTCTGAGTAGATGGAGGGTGTGGTGGAGTCCAGCACAACAACGTCCGGCTTGCCCCTCCTTATCAGCTCCCTCAGCTTCTTCTTCCCCCAGCCCTCGGCAGGGAAGTCGTAGAGCTTCACGTCGTAACCATCCCTCTCAAGCACGGCGGTGGCGTAGGCTAACCAGTCAGGCGCCCTGAGCACCCTCCCTCTGGTTCTTGCCGCCCACCGCTGCGTCCTGCAGAAGTCCTTAACGAACGGCTCGTTTATCACAAACACCCGCATACCTTCACCTTCCTCGGCGGCTCACCTGACAGAGCCTCCATCTTTCGCCTCTCTCTATACCAATAATACTCATTAACCACGCCGAAAATATTATCTGTACTCCTGCTATGAAGACGGTCGCCGCGAATATCGCCGTCCTCAGGGTGGGCAGCTCGCCGAAGCCGCTGGCGTACCAGCGCACCAGTATCTGGAGGTTCATGAGAAAGCCCGCAAGCGCCACGGCGAGCCCGAGAATTATCCCCCTCTCAAGCCTGAAGTGTCTCTGGATGAAGCTGATAAGGCGGTCCTCCTCTATGAAGCCCTCCACCATGGCGAAGTTCTTGGCGGTTATGCCAGCAAGCAGGAGGTTTAAGCCGAGAAGTGTGAGCAGGCTGCCAAGAATCATGGGGTGGATGTCTAAGGTTATCTCGCCCACACTCACCGGTCCCCGCAGGAAGACAAGCATGAGCAGCATGCCCAGCGTGAAGGCTGCACTGCCCGGGAAGATGAAGAGGTGGTTGGGGCTGTACATCAGCATGAAGCGCAGATGGCGCCAGCCGTCCCTGAAGGAGCTCAGCTTGGGCTTGCTGCCACCTCGCCGCCTGTACTCTATGGGCACCTCCACTATGCGGAGACCCTTCCTCCCAGCCTCCACCAGCATCTCGGTGGCGAACTCCATGCCGGTGGTGCAGAGGGTGAGCCGGTTCAGGGCATCCCTGGTTATGGCGCGCATGCCGCAGTGGAAGTCGCTTATTCCTGTGCCGAAAAGCAGGTTGCCTATGAAGGTTAGCAGCGGATTGCCTATGTAGCGGTGCAGAGCTGGCATTGCACCCTTCTCCATCCTGCCCCTGAATCTGGAGCCTATGACCATGTCTGCCCTGCCGGAGAGAATGGGCTCTATGAACTCAACCACCCGGTCAAAGGGATACGTGCCGTCGGCGTCGCCCATCACTATTATGTCTCCCTCTGCCTCTCTGAGACCACGCAGATAGGCGCTGCCGTAGCCGCGCCTGGGCTCGTAAACCACCCTCGCCCCTGCACGCTCAGCCTCCTCCGCGGTGGCGTCTGTGCTGGCATTGTCCACAACTATTACCTCAACCTCCAGCCCCCGCCTCCTCAGCCCCTCGGTGTCTATCTGGGAGATGGTCCTCCCGACAACCCCCTCCTCGTTCAGGGCGGGTATCACGATGCTGACCTTCCTGAACCTGCGCTCGCCCCCACCCCCGCCGCTCTCCTTTTCCCGCCCTTGCTCCATTACTTAGCCCATTGCAGCATCACCTTGTAAAATATTACTGCTCCGGCGGGGCAATGGCGAGAGATGCTATCGCTTTATAACGTTAGCTTTCAGCATCTTTACATGCTCAAGAAGGATTTTCTGAAGCTTCTTAAGGAGGATGAGGAGTTTCGTCACGCAGTCGCCGGGCTTATAGGCTATGAAGAGCTGCTGGAAGGTCAGAGAGAAATCAGGGAGGAGATAAAAAAGCTGTGGGAAGAGGTGAAAAGCCTCCGGGAAGGTCAGGAAAAGCTCTGGGAGGAAGTCAAGAGCCTCCGGGAAGGTCAGAAGAAACTGTGGGAAGAGGTGAAGAGCCTAAGAGAGGAAACAATAGAGCTGAGAAAAGGTCAGGAAAAGCTCTGGGAAGAAGTCAAGAGCCTCCGGGAAGGCCAGAAGAAACTGTGGGAAGAGGTCAGGGGTATAAAGACCACCCTCGGAGCAATAGGAGCGAGGTGGGGTATGATGAGCGAGAGCGCCTTCAGAGAGACGCTGCGTGGTCTGCTTGAAAAGGACTTCATGGCAAAGGTGGAGAAGTGGGTCCACAGCGACACTCAGGGCTACGTGTTCGGCTACTCTGCGGTGGTGGACATTGACATCCTGATAAAGAACGGCAAGCGAATAGCGCTTGAGGTTACCTCCCATGCAAGAGCCAGCGACGTGGCGGCGCTGAAGAAGAAGGCGGAGCTGTACGAAAGGGTGACCGGGAATAAGGTGGATGAGGTGATTATCTCCTCCCCCTTCATTGACGCCTCGGCACGTGAAGCAGCGGAAAAGCTGGGGGTGAGGGTGTACACCGCCGCTTAATCATGCGCCCGCTGGGTGTAGAAAATCGTCGCAGCTACTGTTACGTAAGCTGAGGCGATGCCGTCCACAACCGGGGAGAGCAGCGCCCCGAAGAGGTAGCCCATCGGGGGAATCGCCAGCAGCAGCTGCGCAACTCCGCCAGCGAGCAGGAGTATAACAAGAGCGATGAGCACAAAGATGAGGGAAGCCAGGGGATGCCTTTTAACCACAGCCATGCTGCTGCGCATCGCCGCTACTGCGCCCTTCTGCTCCACCACCAGCGCAACCACGCTGAACCAGAGCATGAGCCAGAGGAGGATACCGGGAAGTACAAGCAGCACAAGCCCGAGAGCTACGGCGAGGGGCTGGAGCAGGGCTAAGGCGAGCAGGCTCTTAAGGTTATTCCTGACCACGGCGATGCCCTCGTCCACGCTTCCCGCAGTTCCCTCTCCGCCTTTCAGCGTGCTCAGGGTCATCGCCACAGCCACCGCCTGAGCGCAGAACTTTATGAAAACCACGACGAAGAGCAGGAGGAGCAGGAAGAGCGCCACCGGGAGGAGCAGCGCAACGCTGAGCTCGGGAAGAGCGCCGCGCTCGCGCAGCACCGCCACGCCTATTCCCGAGACCAGCAGCAGCACTATCAGAAACGCCGCCGCAAAGCCTGCAGCGAGGTCTGCCAGTATCAGGGGCACAGGGATGAAGATGTTGCTCCTGAGGACATCAAGAGCTTCGCGGTACGTTAGCAAGCCATATACCCTCCTGTTAAGCAATCACGATAGGTGCAATATACAGCAGAGTGCTTACCGTCTCTGTATCTTTATCATTTTAACTCACCAGATTTTAGTATATTTTCCACTTTTTCCTTTAATTCTGGAATCTTATTTTTAACAACATCCCACACAACATCCAAATCTATACCGAAATATGCATGAATAAGAATATCCCTCAGACCCGCTATTTTTCTCCACTCTATGTCTGGATAATTTTTCTTAACATCTTCCGGTATGTGCTTTACAGCCTCACCTATTATTTCAAGATTTCTTACTACTCCATCCTGTATTAATTCATCTTCCATGAATTCATCAAAAGTCAAGTTTTCAGTGTATTTTTCAATTTTACGTATTGCTTCAAGGATATCTTGAAAATATACTTTATATTTCCGTGGCATATTTCACGCTCCTTAGTATGTATGGTTTTAAATCGGGTTTTATTGCACCAGCAATTACTATATCAACTTTACAATTAAATAAATCCTCTAAAAAGAATTTCAAATCCATATAATTATCAAATGTCTTCTTACCTTCTTCAAATTCCACTAATACATCTATATCACTTCCTGCTTTTTGCTCGTTTCTTACATACGAGCCAAATATGCCGATCTTCTTAACTCCAAATTTTTCAATTACATCTTTGTTTTCTTCAATCTTTTTTAATATTTTATCTGAAGTCAACATCTTTCTTCACCCTTACTTCTTTCTTCAACCTTTCCAGGGCGACGATGTGCATTTAACTTAATCATATCCCCAGCCTCAGCCCGCCGTGGGTGCGCTCGCCCCTGGGCAGGAAGGGTAGCAGCCAGTTGATGAAGGCGCTCGGATTCCGGGTCTGAAGCACCACCTTGCCCGGACCCTCAATGTCCACCACCAGACCCTCGCCGCTCGCCACGAGGCTCTTGAGTCCGCCAACCTTGCGGACGTCGTAGCGCATCCCCTCACCCCACGCCACTAAGTGACCGTTGTCCACGGTGAGGCGCTCACCCGGAGCAAGCTCCCTCTCCTCTAAGGCGCCGAGGGCTGCGACGAAGAGCTTCCCCGAGCCGGAGATGTGCAGCATGAACAGGTCGCCCTCCGCGAGGAGCCCGCGGAAGCCCTGCCACTTAGTGTCCACCTCTATGCCCGGGGTGCTGGCTAAGTAGGCGCCGCTCTGCACTATGTAGCCCTCATCGCTGAGCTCAAGCACGTGCACATCTCCAGGTATCGCGGGGGCAAGGGCAACCTCTCCCTCGCCTCCCCTGGCTGTGAAGGTGTTTATCCAGAAGCTCTCCGCCCCCAGGGCGGCGACCTTTATGGTCTTGAGCAGTCCGCTCAGACCGCCTCCTCCCCTCCTCCTGGTCTCAAGCTCTATGTTCGGGCTCATGTAAACCATCGCACCGCTCTCGGCGGTGATGCTCTCTCCCTCGCCCAGCCTGACCCTGAGCAGGGAGTAGCTGGGTCTGTGGTCTATCTCATACTTCATGCCACCACCTCCTTAAGAATGGGATTAAGGCGAGAAGCAGCACCAGTGTGGGACCGCATATCCCCTTCTTTTCAGAGGGTGCAGGCTTTCCGGCGGGCGTTTCTGCAGCCGGTGCAGGCTTGACCTCGTACCTCCTCACCTCTGAGAAGGCGTAGTTGCCCACGCTGTCCACAGCGGCGACGAGGTAGCTCACCACGCTTCCTGCCTCCTGCGCTGGAATGCTTGCTGCAAAGGGCTCAGCTTCAAAGCCGTAGCCGCCAATGGGCTCCATAACATACCTCCTCTCGGGAAGCATCTCCACGCTCTGCCATGCGGAGCCGTTCACGCGGTAGAAGAGCACGGCTCTGTAAATTGCGCTCCGCCCGTCGCCGAGGGTTGCGCTTATCTTCACGCTCTCACTTGCTCTGGCTGAGCGAACGTAGGTAACATCGCTTATTTCAGGCGCTTCCTCGTCGCCGAAGACGGTGAGC
>Ga0256839_1001496_pt1 | contig 28301 bp, 27 predicted proteins | sample 354166metaG_FD_185968 | JGI IMG/M metagenome (GOLD analysis project Ga0256839, IMG submission 185968) | Hydrothermal vent microbial communities from Mid Atlantic Ridge, Atlantic Ocean - 354-166 | ecosystem: Environmental > Aquatic > Marine > Hydrothermal vents | place: Atlantic Ocean: Mid... | reverse complement strand
CCGATGGCCGGGAAGAGCAGCAGGCACAGGACGAACAGGGTGGCCTGCGCGGCGAGCTGCGCAGGCGGCTGCGTCAGCAGGTCCGGGCGCGCCGCGAGCAGCACCGCCGAGGCCGTCACGGCCACCACGGCCACCAGCGCGATGGCGAAGTGTCGGCGCCGAATGCGCTGCACTCTTCGGAGGTCCTGCTCGATGAGCTCACGAGCGTCCATCGTCAATCTTCCTCCACCCCCAGGGCCCGGGCGAGGGCGCGGTATGCGCGGTGGGCGCGGACACGGACCGCGCCCTCGCGGATCCCGAGGCGCCGGGCGATCTCCTTCATCGGGAGCCCCTCGATCTTGTGCAGGGTGAGCACCTCGCGCTGTCCGGCCGGGAGCGCCTCGATGGCCGCCCGGACGCTGGCGATGTCCTGCTCGGCCTGCTCGCGCTCGAGGTGGGCGCGCTCGGGGTCGGCGGGGGCGTCGCCGGCCGCTTGGGCCGGCAGGTCGGCGGCCTCCGCGCGTGCCGCGCGTCGGCTCGAGCGCTGCCGGCTGCGCAGGTGGTCGAGGGCGGCATGGCGTGCAATCGTGAAGTACCAGGCCTGGACGGAGGCGTCCGGATGGTCGGAGCGAGTGCGAAACTTGTCACGGGCCGCGTGCCCCTTGAGGAAGGTGACCTGGACCAAGTCGTCCACGGCCGTACGGTCGCGCACCATGTTCGTCAAGAAGGCGGTCAGGCGCGGTGCCAGCGCGTCGTAGATCCGGCGAAACGAGGCCGGGTCTCCGTCGATGTAGGCCTCCATCCACCGGGCGAGCCCGCGAGGGGGCTCGCTGGGCGCCTTGCGTGCGTCCGTCACGTGGGCTCCGTGGCGGGCGGGCGGAGGGGGACACGAACCTTGAACGAAGGTGCCGGCCGGGAGGTTTCCCGGCGCCCGGCCGGCCCGCCGAGATGGCGGGGCCGGTGCCGAGCGCTCGTTACGCTGGGCGTCATGGCCGCCGAAACGATAACCGGTTTTCGCGGCGATTGCGCTCCCCTTCGGGACCCCGGGCCGGGCCGCGGTTGAACCTCCCGCGCGGCTGTGCTATCTGCGGAGCAACACTTTTTCGGCCGGACCGAAAAGTGGGCGCCCCTGGGCACCCGCTTTTTTTTTGAGCCGGTCGTCGTTTGCACCCCCATGACCACCGCGACTCCAACCGGTACCGCACGCCGCGCCCGCACCGCCGAGGCGCTGCGCGCCATCGAAGACCGGCTCGCGCCCATCGCACGGGCGCTGGGCTTCGAGGTGCTGACCGTCGAGTGGCAGGGGGCGCGCCGGGGCACGTTGCGCGTGTACACGGACCACCCGGATGGGGTGCGCATCTCGGACTGCGCGCGTCTGAGTCGCGTGTTCGGGCAGGAACTGGAGGCGGCCGAGCTCGAAGACCCGGCCATCGGGGCCCTGCTGCGCGCCGGCTACGACCTCGAGGTCTCGTCGCCGGGCCTCGAACGCCCCCTGGCCAAGCGGGTCCACTTCGAGCGGTTCGCCGGGCGCCGCGCCCGGGTGCGCCTGTTCGAGCCGCTGCCGTCCGCACCGGGCCGCCGCAACTTCACCGGGCGCATCGCCGGCGTCGAAGGCGGTCGAACGGGCGCGATCGTTCGCCTCGCCCTCGACGAGCCGGCGGACACCACCATCGAGATCCCCCTTGCGGCCGTCCGCAAGGCCCATCTTCTGTACGAGGAATGAACCATGGATGAACCAGCAAACCTCAGCGCGGTGATCGACCAGATCTGCCGGGAGAAGAACATCTCCCGCGAGGTCCTCATCGAGACCGTCGAGCAGGCCGTGTTGGCGGCGGCCCGCCGCATGTTCGAAGATCGAGAGCTCGAGGCCCAGTTCGACCCGGAGACGGGCAACGTCAACCTGTTCCAGGTGCTGTACGTGGTGGACGAGGTGGAGCACCCGATGCGCGAGATCAGCAAGGAGCAGGCCGAGCGCTCGGGGCTGGAGGCCGAGGTGGGCGACGAACTGCTGTTTCAGCTCTTTTATCTGGAATCGGACCGGCAGGCGGCCGAGCAGCAGGCCAAGGAGTACCCGGAGATCCCCGCGCTGCAGGTGCCCGCGGCGGGGTTTGGGCGGATCGCGGCGCAGGCGGCCAAGCAGGTCATCATCCAGCGCGTGCGCGAGGCGGAGCGCGGCAACCTGTACGAGCGCTACAAGGACAAGAAGGGCGAGTTGATGACGGGCGTGGTCCGCCGGTTCGAGCGGGGGTCCATCATCGTGGAGGTGGACAACGGCCGCGCCGAGGCGATCTTGCCCAGCCGCGAACAGGTCCCCCGCGAGCCGCTGCGGCCGGGCGACCGTATCGTCGCCTACGTCAAGGACGTGGACCGCTCGGCCCGGGGCCCGCAGATCATCTTGTCGCGCACGCACAAGGGCCTGGTGGAGAAGCTCTTCGAGCACGAGGTGCCGGAGATCTACGAGGGCAACGTCCGCATCGAGGCCTGCGCACGCGAACCCGGGGCCCGCACCAAGATCGCCGTTTCGAGCACCCAGCGCGACGTGGATCCCGTCGGCGCGTGCGTGGGGATGCGCGGCAGCCGGGTGCAGGCGGTGGTGCAGGAGCTTCGCGGCGAGAAGATCGACATCGTCCCCTACGACGAGGATCCGGCGCGGTTCGTGTGCAACGCGATCCAGCCGGCGGTGGTCTCGCGCGTGCTCATCGACGCCGAGCGCCACACCATGGAGCTGGTGGTTCCCGACGACAAGCTCAGCCTCGCCATCGGCAAGAAGGGGCAGAACGTGCGGCTGGCCTCGCGGCTTACGGGCTGGCGTATCGACATCCACTCCGAGAGCAAGATCCGCGAGCTCGAACAGCGCAGCCTGGCGGAGATGGCAGCGATCCCCGGTGTGGGGGAAGAACTCGCACACACGCTGTTTCGCATGGGATGGCGCGGGCTGCGGGATCTCGCGGTGGCGGACGCCGAGGAGCTGGCCCAGGTTCCGGAGATCGGGACCATCGAGCGCGCCGACGAGATCATCGACGTGGCCAACGAGGCCGCCAGCGGCCGCCTGCAGCTCGACGTCAAGATGCCCGAGCCCGAAGCCGAGGCCGCCGGGCCGGAACCGGCCGATCGGGCCGCCGCCGAGGGAGGCACGCCTTCGTGACCGAACCCGTTCGCATGTGTGTCGGGTGCCGGACCCGCGCCCCCAAGCGCCGGCTGCTGCAGGTGATCCGGCGGCCGGACGGCGTGGTGGTGCCGGTCGCCGGCCCGCGGCGCCGTGCGAGCGGGCGCGGTGCCTACGTGTGTCCGCGGCGGGCCTGCTTCGATCGGGCCGTCCGCAAAGGAGCGCTCGCGCGGGCCGTCGGCCGCGGACGAGCGGTGCGATTCCAACCCGACGACCTGTGGAATGCGCTCGTGGTCGCGGCCCGGCACGAATGCCGGGTGCTGCGTCGAACCGGGGCGAGTCGGGCGCGGCTGGCCGCGTCCTCGGAGCTTGCCCGCGCCATCGACCGCGAGGAAGGAGATGTCTAGACCATGGCCAAGGTGCGTGTCTATGAGCTAGCCCGCGAACTGGGCAAGGACACGAAGGCCCTCGAAGCGGTCATTCGTGAGATGGGGATCCCCATCAAGAACTACATGTCCACGCTCACGGTGGAGAACGCCGACCGTGTCCGGGCCCATCTTTCGGGCAAGACGCCCGGCGGCGAGGACAAGCCCGTGGAGAAGCGCATCGCCAAGACGGTGATCCGCCGTCGTTCCCGGCGCCGTCCCGAGGCATCGACCGAGGCCGCGCCGTCGGGGGCGGTCGGCTCGACCGGGACCAGGTCGCAGGCCGCGGCGCCGGCTGCCCCTTCGGCCGCTTCGGTTCCGTCGACGGCATCGACGGCATCGACGCCTTCCACGCCGGCACCACGGGTGCGGCGCCGGCCCGCCCCACCGGCGGCCGCGGCGCCCGCGGCACCCGCATCGGCCCCGGCGCCCGCCGCGCCGCCCCCATCCGCGCCGCCCCCGAAGGCGCCGTCCGCCGATCGTCCCGCGGCGGCGGCCGAGGTGCGTCCGGCGCCCGCGGCCCCACCTGCGAAGGCGCCGGCGGATGTCCCCGTGGGCGCGCGCATCGAGCTGCCGAGAGGGACGCGACGGATCCCGGGTGGCCTGGCCGAGCGCCTGGCGTCGGCCCCGCCGCCGCAGCCCGCCCCGTCGCCGCCCAAGACGCAGGCGCCGCCGGCCGAGCCCCCGAAGGAGGCCGCGGCGCCCGAGGCGAGCGAGGCGAAGCCGGCCGAGGCCGAGGAGCCGCCGCGGCGCCGGGCGTTGCGCAACGAGGCCGGCGTCATCGTCGGGGCCGCGAAGACGCGGTCGGAGCCGAAGATCCTGGGCTTCATCCCCCTGGAGACGCGCCGCAAACCGAAACAGGTCATCATCACCGAGGCCGAGGAGCGGCAGGTCCGCGGCCGGGCGAGCCAGCGCAAGCAGCGGGAGGAGCGGGTGCAGTCCCAGGGACGGCGGCGCAAGAACGTGCGCCCGCGCCGCGGGGCCGCCCAGGGGCCGAGCCGGCCGAGCACGGTGGAAATGAAGGAGGAGAAGAAGCGGATCCGGATGGAGGAGGCGATCCGCGTGGCCGACCTGGCCCACCAGATGGGGCAGAAGGCGTCGAAGCTCCTCAAGGTGCTGTGGGGCATGGGGATGCGTGGCATCACGATCAACGGTTCCATCGACTTCCCCACGGCGGAACTGGTGGCCGCGGAGTTCGGGTACGCGGTCGAGAACGTGGCCTTCGACGAGTCCGAGATCATCGGCGCTCCGCAGGCGGACGACGGCGGCGAACCCCGGGCGCCGGTCGTCACGATCATGGGACACGTGGACCACGGCAAGACCACCTTGATGGACACGATCCGGCGCTCGCGCGTGGCCGAGGGCGAGGCCGGCGGCATCACGCAGCACATCGGGGCCTATCGCGTCGAGACCGACAAGGGGCCGGTGGTGTTTCTCGACACGCCGGGCCACGAGGCGTTCTCCGCCATGCGCGCGCGGGGGGCGACGATGACCGACATCGTCGTGCTGGTCGTGGCCGCGGACGACGGGGTGATGCCGACGACGGTCGAGGCCATCCGTCACGCCCGCGAGGCGAAGGTGCCGATCATCGTGGCGGTGAACAAGATCGACAAGCCGGAGGCGAACGTCGGGCGCGTCAAGCAGGGCCTGATGGAGCACGGCCTCGTGGGCGAGGAGTTCGGCGGGGACACGCTCATCTGCGAGGTGTCCGCCAAGACGGGGCAGGGGGTCGAGGCGTTGCTCGAGACCCTGGCGCTGCAAAGCGAACTGCTGGATCTTCGCGCTTCGGCCGAGGGGCGGGCCCAGGGGGTGGTCGTCGAGGCGCGCGTGGACAAGGGGCGGGGGCCGGTCGCCACGGTGCTGGTGCAGCAGGGCACCCTGCACAAGGGCGACATCGTCGTGGCCGGTGAGTGCAGCGGGAAGGTGCGGCGGATGTTCGACGACCACGGCAAGCCGATCCCGGAGGCCGGGCCGTCGATGCCGGTGGAGATCGTCGGGCTCGACGGCGTGCCGAAGGCCGGTGACCCGGTGCACGCGGTCGCCTCGGACCGCGATGCGCGCCAACTCGTGCAGCACCGCCGGGAGCAGCGCAAGCGCAAGGAGAGCGTGCGAAGTGGCCCTTCGATCCACGAACTGCTGCAACGCAAACGCACGCCGGTGCTCAAGGTGGTGCTCAAGGCCGACGTCTTCGGCTCCGCCGAGGCCCTGCGCCACGCCCTCGAGACCCTGTCCACCGAGCGCGTGAAGGTGGAGGTGCTCAAGGCCGACGTGGGCGCGATCAACGAGACCGACGTCAAGTTCGCGAAGGCGGGCGACGCCGTGGTGTTCGGTTTCAATGTCAAGACGGCCGGCAAGGCCGCGACCGTCGCCGAGCAGGAGCGCGTGGACATCCATACGTTCCAGGTCATCTACGACGCGCTCGACGAGGCCAAGCGGCTCATGATCGGGATGCTCGAACCGGAGTACCGCGAGGTGGATCTCGGAGAGGCCGAGGTGCGCGCGTTGTTCCCGATCCCGCGGCTCGGCACCGTAGCCGGATGCCGTGTCACGAAGGGGCTCATCCGCCGGTCGAGCAAGATCCGCGTGGTCCGCGACGGAAAGGTGCTGCACACGGGCCAGGTGGCCTCCCTCAAGCACTTCAAGGAGGACGTGCGCGAGGTCAAGGAGGGCTTCGAGTGCGGCATCGTCGTCGAGGGCTTCGACGGCGTGCAGGTGGGGGACGTGCTGCAGGCCTTCGAACTCGAGGAGATCCCGCCGGAGCTTTGACGGCCCCGGGGAAGGCGGCGCCATGGTCCACGATCGACTCGAACGGGTCGGGGAGCTGGTTCGCCGGGAGCTTTCGGCGCTGCTGCTCGAAGGAAGTCTGCGCGATCCTCGGCTGGCGGACGTCAGCGGCGTCGCGATCACCGCGGCCGAGGTCAGCGCCGATCTGTCGTCGGCCCGGGTGTTCGTGGACGTGCTCGACCCGAGCCGACGCGACGCGGTCCTGGCGGCCCTGGGTGCCGCATCCGGGCGTCTGCAGCGGGCCCTCGGCCGGCGCGTTCGGCTCAAACGGACGCCGCGCCTTACGTTCCACTACGACGTCTCCATCGAGCGGGGCCGGCGCATCGAAGCGCTCTTGCGGGAGGTGCGAGCGGGCGCGGACGAGGCTCCCTCGGACGAGCCGTGACCGTGCACGTCGATCCGGAGGCCGGGTTCGGGCTGCTGGTGGACAAGCCGGCCGGCGCCTCGAGCCACGACGTGGTGGACTTCGTGCGCTACGCGCTGGGGGCGCGCAAGGTCGGGCACGCGGGCACGCTCGACCCGTTCGCCACGGGGCTGCTGGTCGTCCTCGTGCAGGGGGCGACGAAGGCGGCGCCGTTCCTGTCGGGGCACGACAAGGTCTATGAGACGACGATCGTCCTGGGGGCCGCGACCGACACGGCCGACGCCACGGGACGGGAGGTCGCGCGCGCGCCCGTGTCCGCAGCGGTTCTGGAGGAGGCCCCGCAGGCCGCTGGGGCGCTGGTGGGGACGCACGCCTGGCCCCCGCCGGCCTTTGCCGCGGTCAAGGTCGAGGGGCGCCGCGCGCACGAACTGGCCCGTGCGGGGCGGGCGCCGGACCTTCCGCCGCGCCCGATGACGGTGCATCGGCTGGAGGTCCTGCGCGTCGTCCCGTCGCCGCCGCGGATCCAGATCTCGGTGGCGGTCTCGGCCGGGACGTACGTACGCAGCCTTGCCGTCGCCCTCGGCGAAGCGCTGGGCGTGCCGGCGCACGTGGCGGCGCTTCGGCGCACGGCCGCCGGGCACCTCGGGCTGGACGACGCGCGGGTCCTCGGGGACCTGCGGGTCGAGCCCCGCGGGCGGGATCGCCGCGGCAAGCCGCGCGTCCGGGTGCGCCCGGCGGGCTACGAGGCGGCCGACCGCGCCACCGTCGGCGCCTTCGTGGCACGCCACGCCGTGCCCCTCGACGCGCTGCTCGGGTTCCCCGTCGCGCTGCTCGACGGGGTGCGATTTCGCCGACTGCGCGAGGGGCAGGTGGTTCGCGCGATCCTTCGGGGGACGTTCAAAGCAGGGCAGCGAGTACTGGCTCGGCTGGGGGCGGACCCGGCTCCGCGGGGCGCGATCGTGGCCGCCGTCGAACCACCGCTTGCGCCGGCCGCGCAGGAACCGACGCAGGTCTCGCTGCGCCCGGTCCGGGTGCTCGATCCGGGCGCTTGACAGGATGGGGGCGTCTGTCCATCCTCCCGGCGAAAAGCAGAGGAATTCACGCACGACGGCGGCCCTTCGCGGGCCGCGAAAGACGACGAGACGATGCCACTTTCCACCGATCGCAAGGCCGAGATCATCGGTCGGTTCAAGCGGGGCGACCAGGACACGGGATCCCCGGAGGTTCAGATCGCGCTTTTGACCGAGCGGATCAACCACCTGACGGAGCACTTTCGGACCCACAAGCACGACCACCACTCCCGCCGCGGGCTGCTCAAGATGGTGGGCCGTCGCCGTCGCCTGCTCGACTACCTGCGATCGCGCGACGTGGACCGTTACCGCTCCGTCCTCGCAGCGCTGAACCTTCGAAAATAACCCCACGCAGGCGTCCGCATCGGGCGCCTTTTTCACGTCGAAAGCCCGCGTTCGCACCCGCCGCCCGGCGCCGGCGTGGCCGTGTGTGTGGGGCTCGCGGCGGACGTACAGGAGAGATTTCCGTGATGAACATCGTGACCGAGACCTGCAAGATCGGCCAGACCGAGATCACCATCGAGACCGGCCGTCTCGCCAAACAGGCAAACTCCGTGCTCGTTCGTTGCGGCGACACCGCCGTCCTCGTGACGGCCGTCTCCGCGCGCGAGCCCAAGGACCTGCCGTTTTTGCCGCTGACGGTGGAGTATCGCGAGCCAAACGCCGCGGGCGGCAAGATTCCGGGCGGCTACTTCAAGCGCGAGGGGCGGCCCCAGGAGGCCGAGATCCTGACCTGCCGGGTGATCGACCGCCCGATCCGCCCGCTATTCCCCAAGGGCTACCGCTGCGAGACGCAGGTCATCGCGAACGTCCACAGCTACGACAAGCACTACGAGCCGGACGTCCTTGCCATGACGGGCGCCTCGGCGGCACTTTCGATCTCCGACATCCCCTGGGCGGGGCCCATCGCGGGCATCCGCGTCGGTCGCATCGACGGCGAGTTCGTGGCTTTCCCTCGCTGGGAGGATTTCGACCGCTGCGACATCCTGCTGCTGGTGGCCGTCAGCAAGGACGCCGTCGTGATGGTCGAAGGCGGCGCCAAGCAGGTCGCCGAAGGCGACATGATCGACGCGCTGATGTTCGCCCAGGAGGCCGCGCAGCCCCTGCTGGCCATGCAGGATCGCCTGCGGGAGAAGGCCGGCCTGACGAAGCGCCCCTTCGAACCGCCGAAGGTGGATGAAGCTCTCGTGGAGGCCGTCAAGAAAGCCGCCCGTTCGTCCCTGGAGGACGCCCTTTCGATCCCGGGCAAGCACGAGCGCCACGATGCGATCTCGGCGGCCAAAAAGGCCGTCGTGGCCCAGTTCCTGGAGAAGCACCCGGACCAGGAGGCCACGATCAAGGAGGCCTTCTCCGCCGCCGAAAAGGCGGCCGTCCGTCACATGGTCATCGAACAGGGCCGCCGGCTCGACGGGCGCAAGCACGACGAGGTGCGCCCCCTGCACATCGAGGTGCACCCCTACGAGCGCCCGCACGGCTCGGCGATCTTCCAGCGGGGGGAGACGCAGGTCTACGCAAGCTGCACCCTCGGCACCGAGTACGAGGCGCAGCGACTCGACACCCTGCGCGGCGACATCCACCGCCGCTTCATGCTGCACTACAACTTCCCGCCGTTTTGCACGGGGGAGGCGCGGCCGATCCGCGGCACGAGCCGGCGCGAGATCGGGCACGGCGCCCTGGCCGAGCGCGCCCTGTCGGCCGTGATCCCGTCCAAGGACGACTTCCCCTACACGATCCGGGTGGTGTCGGACACGCTCGAGTCCAACGGATCGTCGTCCATGGCGAGCGTGTGCGGCGGCAGCCTGGCGCTGATGGACGCGGGCGTCCCCATCGAGGCGCCCGTCGGGGGCATCGCCATGGGGCTGATGCAGGAGGGGGACAAGGTGGCGATCTTGACCGACATCCTCGGCGACGAGGATCACCTCGGCGACATGGACTTCAAGGTGACGGGGACCCGCAAGGGGATCACCGCCTTGCAGATGGACATCAAGATCGAGGGCCTTTCGCGCGCGATCCTGGAAAAGGCCCTGGAGCAGGCGCGGCGAGCCCGCCTGCACATCCTCGACGCCATGGACGCGGTGCTGCCGGCCCCGCGCCCGGAGATCTCCCGCTACGCGCCTCGGATCGAGACGATCTACGTCAAGCCCGACCGCATCCGCGACATCATCGGCCCGGGCGGCAAGATGATCCGGGCCATCATCGAGCAGACGGGGGTGCAGATCAACGTCGAGGACGACGGCCGGGTGGCGCTCGCCTCCGACGATCCGGCGGGCATCGAGAAGGCCAAGCGCATCATCGAGGGCCTGACCATGGAGCCGGAGGTGGGCGCGTACTACCAGGGGGTCGTCACGAAGGTGGCCGACTTCGGCGCCTTCATCGAGATCCTCCCGGGCACGGACGGTCTTTGCCACATCTCGGAGCTCGACGAGCGCCGCGTGGGGAAGGTCGAGGACGTGCTGCGGGAGGGGGACGAGGTGGTCGTCAAGGTCCTGAGCGTGGACGAGTCCACCGGCAAGATCCGCCTCAGCCGCAAGGCCGCGTTCGGGGCCGACCCGGACGAGGTCCTGAACATGCGCGGATAGCCCATGGCCGCCCCTCCGACGCTCGCGGTCCGGCGGCTCTCGGATCGGGCCTTTTTACCCGAGCGCATGACGGCGGGGGCCGCGGGCTACGACCTGCGTGCCTGCCTGCCCGAGGGCGAGCGGATCGTCCTCGCCCCAGGGGCGCGGGCGGCGGTGCCGACGGGGCTGTGCCTGGCGATCCCGCCGGGTTACGAGGGGCAGGTCCGGCCACGATCCGGGGCCGCCTTGCGTGAGGGGCTGTCGATCCCGAACGCGCCGGGTACAATCGACAGCGACTATCGTGGTGAGTTGCGCGTCCTGCTCGTCAACCTCGGCGACGCCCCCGTGTGCATCGAGCACGGCCGGCGGATCGCCCAGCTCGTCATCGCGCCGGTCGTCCACCCGACCCTGGTCGAGGTGGACACCCTGGACGAGACGGCGCGGGGGGCGGGCGGCTTCGGCAGCACGGGCGCCACGTAAGGCCGGCCTCGAAGGGGGTGGGGTCTCGCCGTGCACCCGAGGGGTGGGGCGCGCCCGGCCTCGGCACCCCGGTGCGGGTGCGCCGGGACGACGGCACTCGCTTCTTCGTCACGGTGCTGGACGAGGGCCTCCTGCCCGATGGCGTGGCCGTGTCGAGGTTCCTCGTGGCCGTCCACGGCCTGCGAACCATCGCCCATCCCAACCTCGTGCGGGTGGAGGTGGTGGACCGCGAGGCCGCGTGGGTCCTGGTGGGCGGGCCGGTGGGCGACGGGGTGCCGCTGTCACAGGCGGCATCCGTGGCGCCCGGACGCCTGGCGCTGGATCTCGCCCGGGGCCTGGCCGTCCTCCACCACCATCGCGCCGCCCACGGGGTGCTGCATCCGGGCGCGGTCTTCGTCGGCGGCGGGGGCAGCGCCCGCATCGCCCAGTTCGGGATCTGCGCCCAGGTGGACCGCGCGCGCCTGGTCGAACGCGCGGTCGCCGACCCGAGCCTCGCCGTGGCGCCGGAACTGCTCGACGTCTCGGAACCCATCTCGCCGAGGATGGACGTCTTCGGCTTCGGCGTGGTGGTGGCCGCTGCGGCCATGCCGGGCCGGTCGCTCACGACGGTGGTGGCCCGCGCGCGGGACGGCGCGATCGAGACCCTCGGACCGGCCCTTTCCGAGTTGGTTGCGCGATGCCTGTCGGTGGACCCGGCGGCCCGCCCGGACGGCGGCGACGAGCTGCTGGCTCGGGTCGAGCGGGCCCTGGCGGCGGCGGACGCCTCGACGGCGACCGGGCGAGTCTCGACGAGCGCACCGTCGCTTTCGCTGACGGACGTGGACCTCGTGCCGGTCGGCGACCTCGACGAGGCGGCGGCCTCCTCCGAGGCCATGGAACTCGACACGGCCGACCTGTCGTTCGACGTCGAGGGCGAATCACCGGCAGCCCCGCCCGGTGGCGCGCCGCAGGAGCCGCCCCTGCTCGAACTGGCTCGATCGAGCGCCCGCGAAGCACCCCGGCGGGCGGAACCGGCCGGGGACGAAGTCGCTCGTGGCACGCTCGGTCCAGTCGCCGCCGGGCCGGGGGACCTCCCCCTGAGTCTCGCGCCGCCCGAACCGAAGGATCGGCCCGCGGCGCCCCGTGCCGTGCTCGCCCCCCGGACCACCCCTGCCGGCCCCCCGGGCGCACTCGGGATCGCCGCGCTGACCCTGGTCACGCTCGGTCCGGTCGCCGTCGCGTTCGCAGCCGCCCGGTCGTCCGGGGGCCTTGCGCGTCTGGCCGCCGCGGTGGGCCCCGCGCGGGCCGGGACCGCGCCGTCGTCCGCGGACGCGAAGGCGGGTACGACCGGCGCCGTCTCCCCACGGCCCGGGGGCGAGGGGACGGAGGGGCCCCCCGCCGCCGACGGGTCCGCCGGCCGCGAGGCCGAGGCTCCTGTGCCGCCGGATCGACCACCGCCGAAGCCCGCCCGGTGCCCGCCCGGGGCCGTCCGGGTCGGGCCGAAGGTCTGCATGGACCGGGCCGAGCACCCGGGCCTGGGCCGGATCCCGACCGTGGGGATCACCCACCGCGCCGCCGCCGGGCTGTGCGAGGCCCGCGGCGGGCGCCTTTGCACCCGGGCCGAGTGGCAGGCGGCCTGCGCGGGGCCCGGCGGGTGGGCGTACCCCTACGGTCCCACCTTCGCCCTCGACCGGTGCAACACCGCCTCGCCGGCCGGCTACCCCCAGGAGGTGGGGATCGCGGGGAGCTGGTCCGCCTGCCGCACCCCCACCGGGATCTACGACCTGGCCGGGAACGTGGGGGAGTGGGTGGCCGAGGGGCTCGCCCTTGGCGGCGACAGCACGACGCCGGCGGAGGTGGCCGGCTGCACGGCGCAAGGGCGCCCACCGCCGGGCTACGCGGGGCCGGAGCTCGGCACCCGCTGTTGTTACGATCTCGGCGCGGATCCTCCGTGACCCTGCGTTTTCGGGGCCGGCCCGTGGTATGGTGCGCGCCCCATGCCCGTGCGAGACGAAGACCTGCGCCGCGCCTGTGGGCCCGGCGGTACCCTCGTGGAACTGGACGATCGCTTCGAACGGATCGGGGCGCGCTACAGCGGCAAGGTCCGCGAGAACTTCACCCGCGGCGACGAACGCATCATCGTCGTGACCGATCGCGTATCCGCCTTCGACGTGGTGCTCGGGACGATCCCGTTCAAGGGGCAGCTCCTCAACGCGATGGCGGCCTACTGGTTCGACCAGACGTCCCACATCTTCCCCAACCACGTAAAGGACGTGCCCGATCCGCAGGTGATGCGCGCGGTCGAGTGTACGCCGATCCCGGTCGAGATGGTGGTGCGCGGCTACCTCACCGGCGTGTCCGAGACCAGCATCTGGCGCGCGTACGAGCGGGGGGAACGGACCTTTTGCGGCCACCGGTTGCCCGAGGGGCTCGCCAAGCACGAAAAGCTCCCCGAGAACATCGTCACGCCCTCGACGAAGGCGCCCAAGGGCGAGCACGACGAGAGCGTGTCGAAGGACGTGTTGTTCGAGCGCGGCCTCATCGATCCCGAGACGTTCGAGGTGCTCGAGGCGAAGGTGCTGGAGTTGTTCGCCTTCGGTCAGGCCAAGGCCGCCGAGCGCGGTTTCATCCTGGTCGATACGAAGTACGAGATTGGGCGGACACCGTCCGGAGAAATCGTCCTCATCGACGAGATCCACACTCCCGACAGCTCGCGCTACTGGTACGCGGACTCCTACGAGACCGCCATGCGGAAGGGGGAGGACCCTCGGGCGCTCGACAAGGAGTTCGTGCGGCGTCACCTGGTGGCGCAGGGCTACCGCGGCAACGGCCCGCCCCCGCCCCTGTCCGACGAGGTGCGCTGCGAGGCCGCCCGCCGCTACGTGGAGATCTACGAGGGCCTGACCGGCGAGACCTTCCAGCCGAACCTCGAGCCGCCCGCCGAGCGGATCGCCCGCGCCCTCGGGATCGCGTAAGCCCCGCACGGGCCGTGTGGCGTCGCCGCCCCGGCCCCGCGGAGACGCTCGAAGCCCTTGCGCCCCCTGCGCGGCCGTCGTGTGGACCGGGCGTGCGCCCGCCCCCCGAAGGCCGGTGCACAGGCATCTGCGCAAGGCACGCAAGAGACCGGGAATCGTGCGCCCGCGGCGGCGGTTGCTATCTTCGCCCGTGCGTGCCCCCTCGGGCCGGAAAGGACCGTGACCGCCATGTTCTCGCTGCTGGCTTCCGCCTTCGTCTTCGCCATCGGCCTGCTGTTCCTCGCCGGGATGCTGCCGGGGATGCGCGTCGATGGGCTGTGGGGGGCGCTCAAGGCCTCGATCGTCTGTGGGATCTTGAGCGCGGTCCTCGGCAAGCTCCTGTTCGTGCTCCTGACCCTCGTGCTGATCCTGCCGGTGGTCCTGCTCGGGCCGCTGGGGTTGTTCGGCGTGCAGATGCTCGTCAACGCCGCGCTGCTCGCCCTGACGGCGCGCATCGTGCACGCGATCCGGTTCGACGGGCGCAAGTCCCTGTTGCTCGCCGCGCTGCTGCTGACCGCGGGGCAGAGTCTCCTGGCCCTGTTCTCGTAGCGGCGGCGCCGACGGCGGTGGCCCCGACGGCGGGCGAAACGTGCTAGGACCGGGGCGCGCATGTGCGGGGTCTTCGCCATCTACGACCATCCCGAGGCGGCGAACCTGGCCTACCTGGGGCTGCACGCGCTCCAGCACCGGGGCCAGGAATCCGCCGGCATCGTCTCCAACGACGACGGCATGCTCCACGCGCGCGTGGGCATGGGGCGCGTCGCCGAGATCTTCGGGCGTGACACGTTGCGTCAGCTTCCGGGCCGGATCGCCATCGGGCACGTGCGATACACGACGGCCGGTGGTTCGCTGCCCCGCAACGTCCAGCCCCTGACCGCACAGAACCGCACGGGCTCGGTGGCCGTGGCGCACAACGGCAACCTCGTCAACGCCGACGAGATCCGCGAACGCCTCGAGGCGGAGGGGGCGATCTTCTCGACGATGTCCGACACCGAGGTGCTCTTGCACCTGATGGCGCGCAGCGGTGCGCGGGGCCTGCTCGACCAGCTCGTGGCGGCCCTGCGGGCGGTCCGTGGCGCGTACAGCCTCGTGATCACGGCCGCCGACAAGCTCGTGGCCGTCCGGGACCCGAACGGCTTTCGGCCCCTGGTGCTGGGCCGGATGCGGGGCACCGGGGCCTATGTCGTGGCCTCGGAGACCTGCGCCTTCGACCTCATCGACGCCGAGCGCGTGCGGGATATCGCCCCGGGCGAGATCTGGGTGCGTGACGGGAAGGGGGAGCGCAGCCTGTCCTTTGCCCCGCCGCGGCGCACGACCTGCGTGTTCGAGCACGTCTACTTCGCGCGGCCCGACAGCCAGATCGACGGCGTGTCGGTGTACGAAAGCCGCATCGAGATGGGCCGTACCCTCGCGCGGGAGGCTCCGGCCGACGCCGACCTCGTCCTGCCCGTGCCGGACTCGGGGGTCGTGGCCGCGCTCGGGTACGCGCGGGAGGCCGGTCTGCCCTTCGAGATGGGCCTCATCCGCAACCACTACGTGGGGCGCACGTTCATCGAGCCGGAGGATTCGATCCGCCACTTCGGCGTCAAGCTCAAGCTCAACCCGGTGCCGAAGATCCTGGAGGGCAAGCGGGTCGTCGTGGTGGACGACTCCATCGTGCGCGGCACCACGTCGCGCAAGATCGTGCGGCTGTTGCGCCAGGCGGGTGCGCGCGAGGTGCACGTTCGGATCTCGTCGCCGCCGGTGCACGGCCCGTGCTACTACGGGATCGACACGCCCACGCGCGCGGAACTGGTGGCATCGAGCCAGAGCGTGGACGAGATCCGCGCCACCATCGAGGCCGACTCGCTCGGGTACCTCAGCCCGGAGGGGCTCCGTCGAAGCGTCGGCTGCCAGACCCGGCGCGGGTTCTGCGACGCCTGCTTCACGGGCGACTACCCCGTGCCCGTGCCGCGAACCGCCCACAAGCGCCAGCTTCGTCTCATCGAGGTGTGACCATGACGACGACCACGGAACCGAAGAACGACCAGCTTCCCGAGCCCGGCCAGGTGGCCGAGCGCTTCGACCGGCTGCAAGAGCGCATCGGTGAGCTTCGGAGGTATCTTTGACTACGACGGCAAGAAAGAACGCCTGATCGAGCTGTCCGCCCAGGCCTCCGAGGCGGACTTCTGGAACGATGCCGACAAGGCGCGGGGGGTGCTGCAAGAGCGCGCGACGCTCGAACGCACCGTCGAGGACCTCGACCGCGCGGCCGCCATGGCCGACGACGCGCGCACCCTCTACGAGCTGGCGCGCGAGGTGGAGGACGAGGCGGAACTGCGCGAGGCCCTGGGCCAGCTCGCGGCCGCCGAGGGCTTCGTGGACAAGCTCGAGTTTCGGCGCATGTTGTCCGGTCCCTACGACGACCGCGGCGCCGTGCTGTCGGTCAACGCCGGGGCCGGGGGCGTGGACAGCCAGGACTGGGCCGAGATGCTCCTGCGCATGTACCTGCGCTGGGGCGAGCGCCAGGGCTTTGCGGTCAAGATCCTGGACGTGCAAGAGGGCGAGCAGGCCGGCATCCGTTCGGCCGAGGTCGCCATCGACGGCCCCTACGCCTACGGGCACCTCAAGGCCGAGATCGGGGTCCACCGGCTCGTGCGGATCTCGCCGTTCGATGCCCAGGCCCGGCGCCAGACGAGCTTTGCGTCCGTGATGGTCCTGCCGGACCTGCCCGAGGAGGATCTCGACGTGGAGGTGCGCGACGCGGACCTTCGCGTGGACACGTACCGCGCGTCGGGCAAGGGCGGCCAGCACGTCAACAAGACGGACTCGGCCGTGCGGCTGACCCACCTGCCCACGGGCATCGTGGTGGCCTGCCAGGCCGAGCGATCCCAGCACAAGAACTACGCCACGGCCATGCGCATGCTCAAGGCGCGGCTTTGGGAACTCGAGCGGCAAAAGCGGGAGGAGGCGATGGAGGCCCTCAAGGGCGAGCGCAAGAGCATCGAGTGGGGCAGCCAGATCCGAAGCTACGTGCTGCACCCGTACCGCCAGGTCACGGATCACCGGACCGGCCGCAAGCTCGCGGCCGTGGACGACGTGCTCGACGGGGCGATCGACCCGTTCATCGAGGCCTACCTGTTGCAGGAGAGCGACCGTGGCGAGGGATAGCGCCCTGCGGTTTCGGCGCCTCGACTGGCAACTGGCCTGGCGCCACCTGCGGGTGGGGGACGACCGGCCGGCCTGGGTGCGGCCGGCCCTGTGGGTCGCCGTCTACCTGCTGCTCGTGGGCGCGGGGTTCGCCTTCTACGCGGCGCACATCGAGCCCGTGGGCGGGGAGGGGATCGTGCCCGGGTTCGATCCCGGCGATCACGGCATGACGGCGCAGCGTGCCTACGGCTTCCTCGCGGCCGGCACGCTCGCGGTCGGGGCGATGTTGTTGCTTTTTGCCGGGCTGTCCTACGTCTTCAACCTCCTGGCCTCGGTGATCACGCTGTCGGTGCTGCTCGGGTGCATGGCCCTGGTGGTCGTGCTGGCCCTGATGACCGGGCTGGAGGAGGACCTGCGCCACAAGATCCTCGATCAGCGCGGGCACGTGCGGATCACCCGCAAGGACGGGCGGCCCTTCGGCGACTATGCGCCGCTGGTGCAGGCGGTGGCTGCGCGGGCGCCCGTTGCCGGTGCAAGCGCCTACCTCGAAGGGGAGATCATGCTGCGCAGCGGCCTGCAGCGGCAGGCCGGGATCCTGCTGGGGATCGACCCGCGCGGACACGCCACGATCTCCAACCTGCCCGAGATCGTGGTGGCTGGCCGCTACGACTACCTGGAGGATCCGGCTGCGGTCCCCGAACCGGATCCCTTCGCGCGGCCGGACGAGGCCCCGTTTCGGCTGCGGCACCTTTCCAAGAAGAAGCGCGGGCGCGCCGACGTGGCCGCGTCGTCACGCGAGGAACGGGACGGGGGCCGGGTGGGGGCCGAACCCGACGAGTCGGAGGCTTCGGGGTCGGGGCCCGTCGCGGGGACGGTCGGGGCGGCCGATGCCTCGGACGGTGGCGGGCCGGCGCCCGGGGGCACGACGGGGGCTTCGGAGTCGGGGCCCGTCGCGGGGCCGGCGGGGCAGGGGGACGCCCCGGCGCCGGACCCACCGGGGCCGGCGGCGGTGGGGGACACCGGCGGCCCGGCGAGCGCGCGCACCGGCGGGGCGGGTGCGCCGGCGACGCCGCTGGGGCTGCTCGGCCGCCTGCCGCCGCCGCCCGCCGCGGTGTCCGAGGAGGACGGGGACGGCGGCTGGGAGGATCCGGCCGCCATCCGACCGGAGGCCGTTCGTGCGGCGCGTGCGGCGGCCCACGCCGGCGGCGGGGCCGGGACGCCCGTCGGCGAGGCACCGGTGCCGACTGAACGCAAGGTGCTGCCGGCCCTCGTGATCGGGCGCGAGATGGAGATGGAACTGGGCGTGGCGGTGGGGGACCGGGTACAACTCATCACCCCGGTGGGGCGCCTTACGCCCGCGGGGCGGATCCCGGGCGTGTTGTCGGCGCGCGTGGGGGCGATCTTCTACTCCGGGATGTACGAGTTCGACCGCAAGAACGTCTACGCCAGGCTCGACGTGGTGCAGGCGTTCTTGCGCACGGGGGACCGGGTCAGCGGGATCGAGGTCCGCCTGCACGATCCGGAGGCCATCGACGCGGGCAAGGCCGCCGTCGAGGCGGTCGTGGCGCAACTTGGCCGCCAAGACGAACTGCTGGTGCAGGACTGGCGCGACCTCAACCGCAACCTCTTCTCGGCCATGTTCCTCGAAAAGGTCGCCATGTTCGTGGCGCTGTTGTTCGTGGTGCTCGTGGCCTCCTTCGGGATCCTCGCCTCGAACCTCATGAGCGTGATCGAAAAGGCCAAGGACATCGCGATCCTCAAGGCCATGGGGGCCACCGACGAACAGGTCCTGCGGGTGTTCACGGCCGAGGGGCTGGCGGTGGGACTGCTCGGCAGCCTGGCGGGGATCAGCGCCGGCCTGCTGCTGGCCTGGGCGCTCGGCCGCTTCGGGCTTCCGATCTCCGAGGCCATGCTGTACTCGGAGGAACTGCCGGTGGTCGTCGAGCCGCTGGAGGTAGCGCTCGTGGGGGTGGCGGCGCTGGCCATCGTGTGGCTTTCGAGCCTCTACCCCGCCTTCGTCGCCTCGCGGATGCCCCCCGTGGAGGGGCTTCGCAAGGCCGACCGCTAGAGGCCCCGGCCTCGGCCCCGTACGGTTCGCCGCCGCTTGCTGCGCGTCGCACGGTGACGGAGGGCGCCGAACGCCCATGCGCCGGTTTTTGTCGCGTTGACACCCGCTGGGGCCCGTCCTAGCCTGCGTCGGCCTCGGAGCCGATGAGCCGCCCAACGTCCGTCGACGGGCCTCGAACACTCGTCGAGGTCGTCCACATCCACAAGTCCTTTCCCCACGCCGGCGGTGAACTGCCGGTGCTCAAGGACGTCAATCTCGTGCTTCGGCCCGGGGAGGTGTGCGCGGTCGTGGGGGCGTCGGGGGCGGGCAAGTCCACCCTGTTGCACTGCCTGGGGACCCTCGACCTGCCCACGCGCGGCGAGATCCGCTTCGAGGGCCGCAACGTGGTGGACCTGCCACCGGCCGAGCTGGCCGAGTTTCGTAATCGAACGATCGGCTTCGTTTTCCAGTTCCACCATCTGCTGCCGGAGTTCGACGCCCTCGAGAACGTCATGATGCCGGCGCTCATTGCGCGGCTGCCCGTGCGACAGGCCCGCGAGCGCGCGGCCCGGATGCTCGATCGGGTGGGCCTGTCTCATCGGCTCACCCACCGCCCGGGGGAGCTTTCGGGCGGAGAGCAGCAGCGCGTGGCGATCGCCCGCGCCCTGGTCATGGCGCCCAAGCTCCTGTTGGCGGACGAGCCGACGGGCAACCTCGACACGAAGACCAGCCGCGAGGTCCACGATCTGTTGTTCGAGCTCAACGCGGAGACCGGTATGGCGATGCTGCTCGTGACGCACAACATGGAGCTTGCGCGCCTTTCGCCGCGGCGGATCCGCATGGCGGACGGGCGCCTGGTCGAGGACGAGGGCCCGGACGGCGGGGAGGGTCGGCCGTAAGGTGCGCCGCCGTGCCCGCAGCGCCACACCGGACGCCCGGCGCTGGCGCCGCATCCTCGCCGCCGTGCTGCTGCTGGTCGCCACGTGGGTCGGTGGCGGGGGCCGGGCACGTGCGGCCGACCCGGCCGGGCTGTTCGCCGCGCGCTTTCTGGTGGCGGCCGACGTGCCCGAGGACCTGTGGGGCCAGCCCATCGCCGAGATCCGCTTCGAGGGCAACCGCCGCGTCGAGTCCGAGGCGATGATGCTCGAGATCGACAGCGCCGTCGGTGAGTTGCTGACGCGCAAGAAGCTGGCCGCCGACCTGCGCCGGTTGTGGAGCCTGGGGTACTTCGACGACGTGCGGGCCGAGGGCGAGCTGGGCCCGGACGGGGTCATCGTGACGTTCGTCGTCAAGGAACGTCCGACGGTGCGCAAGATCATCGTCGAGGGCAACACGAAGGTCAAGCTCGACGACATCAACGAGGTGCTCGACCTCGAAAAGAACCAGGTCTTGGACCTCGGGAAGGTCAAGGCGAACGTCGAGAAGATCCGCGACCTCTACACGGAGGAGGGGTTCTTTCTCGCGAAGGTGGACTATGCCCTGCGTCCGGTGCCGGACAACCCGGGTCAGGTGGACGTGGTGATCGTGATCGAGGAGGCCAAGCCGGTCGTCGTCCGCAGCATCACGTTCGTGGGCAACAAGGCCTTTACCGATCGCGAACTACAGCGCACGATCCAGACACGGGTGGGCGGGTACCTGAGCATCCTCACCAAGAAGGCCGGGGGGGTCTTCAACCGCGACGCCTTCAGCCAGGACTTTCAGTTCCTCAAGTCCTGGTACTTCGATCACGGCTACCTGGACGTCCGGATCAAAGATCCCCAGATCAGCCTCAGCGCCGACCGTCGCTTCGTGCACATCACGATCCCCGTCGAGGAGGGGCCGCAGTACCACATCGGCAGCATCCGCGCCAAGGAGGTGGTCCCCAAGGGTGAAAAGCCCCTGTACACGGAACAGACGCTGGCCGAGTCGATCCGGCCCCTGCTGCGCCCGGGGGACGTGGCGGCCATGGGGAAGGTCGAGCGCATCCGCGCCGACATCGAACGCCGCTACAAGGACGCCGGCTACGCCTACGTCAACGTCATTCCCAACGCGCGCCCCGACAAGGAGAAGCTGGAACTCTACCTCACCCTCGAAGTGGACAAGGGGCCGCTCGTCTACATCGAGCGCATCGACATCTTCGGCAACGAGAAGACGGCCGACAAGGTGATCCGCCGGGAACTGTTGGTCTCGGAGGGGGACCTCTACTCGGAGACGGGCAAGGAGCGCTCCGAGTTTGCCGTGCTTCGTCTGGGGTACTTCTCCGAGGCCACGGTGTCCACCTCCAAGGGCTCCGCACCGGACAAGATCGTCCTCAACGTGGAGGTCACCGAGCGCCTGACCGGCACGTTTCAGGTGGGCGCGGGGTTTTCCACCATCGAAAACTTCGTCTTGCAGGCCCAGATCGCCTACGACAACTTTCTCGGACGCGGCGCCACCGTCCAGCTCGTGGCCCAGCTTTCGAGCCTGCGGCGCAACTTCAACCTGTCGTTCTTTACGCGCTACTTCCTCGACTCACGCTGGAACTTCATCTTTTCGGTCTTCAACACGCGAACGATCAACCCCGGCTTTACCCGCGACAGCACCGGCTTTCGTGTAAGCTGGGGGTATCCGCTGCCGTTTTTACGCAACCTGACGGCGTTTTTGGGCTACAACTTGGAGTACGTCAAGACGGGGGTGGGCAACTTCGGGACCATCGGGGGCATCTTCTCACCGGGGTCGCTCGTGTCGATCTCGACGAACCGCCTGGTCTCGAACCTCCTGACCCGGGGCCTGACCTCCGCGGTGGAGGCCCGCATCGCCTATGACACGCGGGACAACTTCCTGTTCCCGACCCGAGGGCAGTTCCACCAGATCCGGGCTTCGTTCGCCAGCCGTTACTTCGGATCGCAAAACGAGTTCAACAAGTACATGCTCGACAGTCGGCTGTACTTCCCGGTGATCCGCAGCCAGCAGGCGTTTCGGGCCTGGCTGGTGTTCAAGACGCGGCTGCAGGTCGGGTACGTGCACAGCCCCAGGGCCGAGGGGGTTCCGATCTTCGAGCGCTTCTTCCCGGGCGGAATCTTCGGAGCCGGTGGGATCCGGGGGTACCGGCTCTACAGCCTGGGTCCGATGATCAAGGTTCAGGCGGGCCCCGACCCCACGTCACCCGCCCAGGGGTTTCGGGTGGGCGGCAACCTGCTGACCGCCTTCAACGCCGAGTTCGAGTTCATGATCGTCCCACCCGCGAACATCAAGGGCGTTGTCTTCTACGACATGGGCAACGCCTTCAACACCGAGCCGCAATACTGCTTCGAACCGGAACCCGACCTGCCCAAGTCCGACCCCTGCGACAAGTTCCGCCTGAGGAATTTGCGCTATGCGGTGGGGTTTGGGGTGCGTTGGCAATCGCCCATCGGGCCGCTTCGCTTCGAGTGGGGCTTTCCCCTCGACCGGCAGCGCCCCAACGCGCTCAACCCGCGCGGGGAGGACCCGGTCGTGTTCGAGTTCAACATCGGCAACTCTTTTTAGGAGCCCCTGGACAGGCCCCGCGTGTTATGCGCAGGTGTGTGGGGATGAATGCCTGGGGGGCGGGCGCGGTCCAAGGGCCGGTTGCCGCCCCAAGGTGGCCCGGATAAGGTGCGAGCCCATGCCGAAACTCCCACAGATCGCCCTCGTGGCGGCTCTTGCAGCCCCGAGCACGTTGTCGGCGCCCGTCCGGGCGGCCGTGGCGCCTGCCCGACTCGAGCGGGTCGCCGTCGTGCAACTGCAGCGGGTCCTGCTCGAGACGAAGGAGGGCAAGAAGGCCCGCAAGGACCTGGAAAAGACCTTTGCGCGCAGCAAGGCCCGTCTGGACAAGAAGCGCGGCGAACTTGAAAAGAAGCTCAAGGACCTGCAACGCAAGGCGCCGATGTTGTCGGAGCAAAAGCTCGCCGAGCGCCAGCAGGTCCTGATGCGGGAGCAGGCCGAACTGGAGCAACTCGCCATGTCCTTGCAGCAGGAGGTGGCTGACAAGGAGGCCACGCTCACCGAGAAGATCTACCGCAAGGCGGCGAAGATCGTGGCGCAAATCGCCCTCGAGGAGAAACTGCAGGTGGTCTTCGTGCGGGGCGAAATGACGGTCCTGTATGCCGATCCACGGCTCGACATCACGAATCGAGTCATCTTGGCCTATGACAAGAAGTACCGCTGAAAAGGACGGCGAACCCATGCGACCGCGCATTGCTCCCATCGCCTTCGTGGCGTTCGTTTCGCTGGCGGCCGGTCTTTCGGTCCCAAGGCCCGCCTTCGCGGCCTCCGTGCCGAAGGTCGGCCGCGTCGCCGTCGTGGATCTTCAAAGCGTGCTCGAGAAGACCAAGCACGGCAAACGTTCGCGCAAGAAGCTCGAAAAGGCGGTCGCCGACAAGCAGCGGGCGCTCGACAAGGAGCGGGCCCGCCTGGAGGCAGAGATCGCCCGTCTGTCCAATCTGCCCCCCAAGGAGCGCGCCCAGGCCCAGGCGAGCCTTCAGCAGGCCACCGCCCAGTGGCAGCAGGACGCCATGAACTTCGAGGCGGAGATGGCCAAGATGGAAAGCGACATGCTCGAGGCCATCTACGACAACGTGGCGACCATCGTAAAGAAGCTCAGCAAGGAGCAGGGGCTCGACATCGTCTTCGTCAAGGACCAGATGACGATCGTGTACGTGGCACCGTCGCTCGACCTGACCGACGAGGTGATTCGTCGCTACGACAAGGCCCACAAATGAACCGGCACGCCTGCTTCCCCACCCATCGTGTCTTCCGTCGTGCCGTGCAGGCGGCCGTCTGCGGCCTTTCGCTTGCGGTCTGCACCGGCGTCGCGGTCCCCCCTGTCGCGCGGGCAAAGATCCCCTCCGTCGAGAAGATTGCCATCGTGGACCTGCAGAAGGTCCTGCAGGGTACGCGCCAGGGCAAGGCCGCGCGTCGCAAGATGGAGCGCAGCGCCGCCGCCAAGCAAAAGAAACTCGACAAGATGCAAAAGGACTTGGAGGGGAAGGTGAAGGCTGCCGCCAAGCTCTCCGGCCCGGAGCGCGCCAAGGCGGAACAGCGCCTCCAGCAGTCCTACGTCGAGATGCAGCAGATGGCATTTTCGCTGCAACAGGATCTCTCCGCCCAGGAGAGCAAACTACTGTCGGAGATGTACCGCAAGATCCAGGCAATCGTGGCGAAGATCGCCCGCAAGCGCGGAATCGACCTGGTGCTGGTGCGTGATCCGGGGACGGTCGTGTTCGCCAAGGACGCCTACGACATCACCCGTGACATCATCGAGGCCTACGACGCGGCCCATCCCAAGTAGGGGGCGTGGCGTCCGGACGCGGCCTTCGCTATCGTGCGGCCGAGATGAGCACGGACCAGCCCATCGACATCCAGGGCGTGCTGGGGATGTTGCCCCACCGCTTCCCCTTCCTGTTCATCGACGGCGTCGAGCGGGTCGTACCGAACGAATCCATCGTGGCGTTCCACATGGTCTCCATGGCGAACCCGATCCTTCAGGGGCATTTCCCGGGCCGCCCGATCCTCCCCGGCGTCATCCAGGTGGAGGCGCTCGCGCAGGCCGCCGTGATCCTGGCACACGTCTCCGGGAAGTTCGATCCAAACTTGCACGACTGCCTGTTCATCGGCATCCAGGAGGCAAAGTTTCGCGCCCCAGCGCTCCCGGGCGAACGTCTCGCGCTGGCCGTCGAGGCGCGACGCCTGGGTCGGGTGGGCAAGTTTGAAGGTGTCGTGCGTTGCGGGGACGAGGTCAAGACCACGGCCGCCTTCACGGCGATCATCCAACCGAAGGCATCGTCCTGATCCGTCCGAGGAAGCCGTGACCGTGGGGCGGAAAGGGCGTGGATCCGGGCGAGGCGGCTGGGTCGTGTGCTTCGCCGGTGCGCTTTCGGCCTGTGCCACGGCGCGGCCGTTGCGAGCCGTGCACCGTGCACGAAGCGGGCTCGGGGCCGCCGTTGCGCGGGGCGACCGGGCGGGCGCCGCTGAAATCGTACTTCCCGCGCAGCGGCCGTGGGTCGCGTGGGACGAACTTCTGGGCGACCCCAAACGTCGTGCGCGACTTGGGCAGTCGATCCGGCGGGGACGGACGGTGGAGGTAACGGCCGTCGTGGCGCTCGCCGAGGCGCTGCCCGTGCGCGTGCGCCGGACCGACGAAGGATGGCGCTTCGACGAGGATCCCACCGCCTTGTTCGACAACACGACGCCGCGCGGGGCCTTGCGGGCGTTCGTGTGGGCCACGCGGACGGGGCGCTGGGACGTGGTCGTATCGCTCGCGCCGCGGCGTTACCGCATTGGCCTGTCGGAGGATCGCGTGGCGGCGGCCTGGACGAAGGGGCCGCTGGCCGAGGACTTTGCCCGGCGTCGCGACCGGCTCTCCCGTCATCTCACCGACCCGATCGTCCACGATGACCACGAGGCCCTGCTCGACATGGGAGAGGAAGGCGCGGTGCACCTCGAACGCGAGGGGGTGGGTTGGGTGATCGTGGACTTTTGACCCCCTCGGCGCCGTTTGCGGTCCGCCGCCCCCGGGGGTCTACGCGGCGATGCGAGCAAAGAGGGGCTCGCGGCTGCCGTAGCCGGTGTCGGGTAGGAGGATCTGGGCGCCGCGCAGGCAGTGCGGGCATACCACCAGAGGGGCGAGGAGATTGGCCGTGGGCTCGGCAGGCGGCGGGCGGATCGTGCAGATGACGAGGACCACCGGCGCTTCGTCGCAGTCGATCCCCGCCTCCCGGAGACTGCGGTGTAGCCGCTTCGGGGTGTACGTGACGTCGAGGCGCGCCGCGTCCACGACGACGAAGGCCAGCGCTGGGTCGTCCGCGCACTGTAACCAGTGGAAGAAGTCCGAGCTTGCGTTGTGCAGAAGGACGAAGCGGCGGGCGGTGGGGAAGCCCGGGATCTTGCTCGGAAATTCCAGGATTCGGTTGGCGGGGACCGTCAGGGTTCCGAAACGGGTGCCTTCGAGGACGACGGCGGCTTCGGGATCTCCACAGTGGGTGGGGCCGCCGCCGCCGTGTTCGCGGCCACGATCTGCTGGTACAGTTCCTCCCGATAGATCGGAAGCCCCGGCGGGGCCACGATCCCGAGGCGAACGTGTCGGCCCCGGACCTCGCGCACCACGATCTCGATGGCGTCGCCGATTCGTATCCGTTGCCCCGTCTTCCGGGTAAGCGTCAGCATCCTGGCCTCCTTGGCGGTTTCTGCGGGGCGTCGTGCGCCGGTTTCGCGTGGTCGTCACGGGCTCTCGAACCTCCTATGGACGTGTTGGGCCGCGCTTGGCGGGTCCGAATCGGGCCGGACGGGAATCAGCGCAAGACGTCCACGAGGCTCGGTCCCAGGATCCGACCGGCCACGGCCACGGCGGCCTGCAACGTCGTCTCGGCCAACTGCAGGCGGGAGAACGTTTCGATGGCGTCGGCGTCCACCAGATCGCTTCGCAGCTCGCGGTACAGGGCCTTTTGGGTCGTGGCCGCCTCCCTGGCCTCCTGTACCCGCTGGATCCGCGTACCGATGCGCGCCCGCTCGGCCGTGACCTGCCGGTGGGCCAGGTCGATCTGGTCGATCTGGGCACGTACGGCGTCCGGATCGTTCGCCTCGAGAGCCTGGGCCAACAGGTCCACCTCGTCGATGACCTCCACGCTGGTCGGGGCCGCGGCGCGACGCGCAAAGGCGTGGGCCCCCGAGGCGCCGATCTCCGTGCGGTTCGAAGGGCCCAGCTCCGCCTCCAAGACACCGTCGTAGGTATCGACGTCGTAGGTGAAATTGCCGTTCGCGTCGAGCACCGGGGTGTCCGTGGCGATGTTCGCGAACACATAGGCGTCATCGTATTTCGTGTTTGCCACGTCGATGAGAGCGGCACGGAGCTGTCGCACTTCGAGGGCCGCCGCCGCGCGCTGATCGGCGGACACGGTTTCATTCGCCATGGCGGTGGCAAGCTCCCGTGCCCGCACGAGGAGGTTGGCCGCCTGGGCCAGCCCCGCGTCGGCCGTCTGAAGTCGCGCGAGCCCGTAGGAGGCCGCCGTCTCGTAGGTGGACTGCTCGGCCACGAGGGAGGCGAGCACGCGGGCGCGCCCGGCGGCCGCCGGGTCGTCTGACGGGCGGGCTACCCGCAGGCCCGAGGACGACTGGCGCTGGAGATCGAACAAACGCCCCCGTGCTCCTTGCAAGGATCCGAGGGAGACTCGATGAAGTTGCTGCTGGGTGATACGCATCACATGCTCAAGATCGTCTGGTACATCTCGTCGGCGGTGGTCACGATGCGTGCGCCGGCCTGGTAGGCCCGCTGGTAACGCGTAAGATCGATCATCTCCTCGTCGAGGGACACACCGATTTGCGAGGCCCGCATCTGTTCGAGCTGCCCGAGCTGGAGTGTCGCGCGCTGCTCGTCGTCGATGGCCGTGCGGCTGGCGCGGCCGACGTTGGCCGTGATGTTGGCCACCTCCTCGGCGTAGGTCCGTTGGCCCCCGCCGGCCACCTTCTGCGATTCGAGATCGACGAGGGCGAGCAGATTGTCGTTGCCGCCGACGGCATCCGCGGCGCTGCCTGCGGCGGCGATCCAGGCCGGGTTGTCGGCCAGGCCGGTCGAAAGGCGCAGCGCCTGAGCCGCCCCCGCCAGCGTCGTCGGCTGGAAGAAGTCGCGGCCGGTGCCGCCGTCCGTGCCGTAGCCGGCCTGATGGACGAGGTTGACCTGCTCCACCAGGTCGAACGCGAGTTGGTCGAGCTGGCCGAGGATACCGGGCAGGGTATCGTCCCGCGCTTCGAGCAGCCCACCGATCTCTCCGGAGCGCAGCACGCCCGTCACGTCCGTGCGGGATCCGTCGGCGGAGACGAGGTCCACGCGTCGCATGCCGCCGAGGTTCGGGTCGGGCTCGGTCTCCAGGTGTGCGGCCTGGTCGAGCTGAACGAGCGTGAACTGGTCGCCCAGCAACACCGTAAGCTGCCCCGTCTCGTCGTAGAAGGTCCGGATCGGAACGAGGGCCGCCAGTTCGTCCACCAGCACGTCCCGGCGGTCACGAAGATCGGACGCCTCCTGGCCCGAGGCTTCGAGCTGGGTGATCCGGCGGTTGAGCTCAGCGATCTCGCTCGTACGGGTGCCCACCGCCTTGGCCTTGTCGGCGAGGATTCGGTCGATCTCCCCCCGTTCGTTCTCGATCTGCGCAGCGTGGGCACGGAACGTGTCGGTCATGGCCTCCGCCTTGGCGAGCACGTCCTCGCGCAGTTGGGTGTCGGCCGGGTCCGTCGCGAGCACGCGCAGGCTGTTGAAGAAGGCGTCGATTCGGGGGCCGAGCCCGCCGCCGTCCGTGGCGAACTGTGCCTCCACCAGTTCGAGGGCAGGGCGCCGGGCCCCGGCGGCGCCGGCCTCGGCACGTTGCGCAAGCATCCGGGTGCCCAGGAACAGCGCGG
>Ga0256839_1001495_pt1 | contig 28302 bp, 27 predicted proteins | sample 354166metaG_FD_185968 | JGI IMG/M metagenome (GOLD analysis project Ga0256839, IMG submission 185968) | Hydrothermal vent microbial communities from Mid Atlantic Ridge, Atlantic Ocean - 354-166 | ecosystem: Environmental > Aquatic > Marine > Hydrothermal vents | place: Atlantic Ocean: Mid... | reverse complement strand
TAATCGCCGCTTAAAAATAACGTTGCTGGCACACCAATTTGGTAACATTCGCGAATCATTGCCGTGAGTAAATCTTCTAAGGTCGCCCTGTCTTCTTTATAACAGGCAATAACAAAATAAATGTGTGGTGGCTTCCAGCCGCTTGCGCTTAACTGATTAGCCTTTTTACGGAGTTTAGGAAATGCAGCAAATTCAAAAATAAGCGCACGAAAAAAGTTAATAAACCACCAGCTATAACGCCAGACACCAATTGCTGCGAACAATACGACCATGCGATGTTCAAACAGGTCAAGTGACTTAGCCGACATGAAAAAGATCAGTAACCATAAGCAATTGATATAAATAAAGAGGTTAAATACATCAGTAAAACGCCACTTGAAAACTCGCTGGGTTGGGAGTTCCGAAAGTTTTATTGTTCTCATATACAGTTAATTATTTGTATTAGTGGTTCCACAATGCATCTCGTGCGACAAAAAATAAATTCTTCTTTATTTGTTTTTTTGTCAGGTATTTCTTTTCAAATTTGTCATCCTCTGCAAGCTGGTTAAGCGTGCCATGCACAATCACACTGCGGGCAATTCTTTCAGGGTCAAAACTGCCACCCTGTTTAGCATATTTAAAACCACCTGCGGCACGTTTTTTGTCTATTTTTTGTTGAGAATTCACAAACTGATTATGAATATTATCGTTTTTAATTTGCTTGATTAAGAAGTCATACGATTTATTAACGACATCTTTATATTCAGGCTCTAATAACGCTATTTCTAGCCAGGGCTCTAAATTATACAGATGATAATGTAAGGCATCCCTTTCTTTATAATCAAAACTAGAACCATCATCATGCATATTATTCAACACGTGTACTTGTAACGTTTCGCGATCAGAACGTAACGCTGCTTTATCATCTAACAATCGATCTAGCATCAACAGCATCTTAAGTTGATGGGTTTGTAAATTATTTTGGAAGCTACTCGGACCAAACTTCCACTGATGCTTAGCGGTTTGTATTTCTTTTAACCATGAAGTAATGGTTTTTTGCTCATCAAAAGTATAGTAACAACGCAGTAAGTCATAAGACCATAAAAAACCTTCCAACCGCGTTTCATTAATCGGGTGACCGTTGCTTTTGTAGGTTTTTGCCCAATCAAGTAATAGCTCTTTTGCCTTATCTAAATAGCTTGTGTTATTCGTCAAAACAAAAGCAAGACTTAATAGTGATGTAATTTCAGCGTCCCTTAAAGATTTTCTAGTCTTTTTAAGAGCTTTATCATTAACATTCGTAATCCCAGAACTTGTAAGTGTGTTAAGGGCACTAGGTTTTACATTCATATTCTTATCAGACTTTTCTAATAAGACCTTCTTCCATTCTATATCTAAAAATAAGTTTACTAATTTATCAGCTTTTTTAACATATCGAAGTGTATTTTTAGGATACAAACGAAGCTTAGACTTGCAATACGTAGGTACTGCTATTGAGTTACTCACATTATCCGCATATGCAGCACCAAAAATATTACTAGCCTCTGACTCTGTCTCTACGGCTGATAAGGTTTGTTTATCTATATTCGCAAAGAAACTTGTGATTTTTCCCCACCAAAGATTTTTATTTTGAGTATTTTTTTTAATAATTAAAGTAACCGGTAGTCCCAACGGAACATTAACACGATGGTTTTTGACAAACGCTAACGTCACTTTTACTGTATTTTCTTTAGGGACGACCCAATTAAGAAGGTCTTTATTTGAAGGGTTAAAACTATTTAATGTGTACTCAATTTTATCAATAGTGGCTGATATTTTTTGCTCGAAGGTCGCTGAAGTTACCCATGCTTTATCACCTACTTTTAATTCTAGTGCTTGTTGCTGAGTAACATATGCCTCGATAAGTTCTTGGCTATTTTCGGGCTGAATAAGTGCAATTGATTGTCCACGAGTTATATATTGATGGTGTTCATCAAGTACACTGATTACATTACCAGCTACTAGACTTTTCAGTATTTTTTTATTCTGCTCAACACTAAGTTCTTGTTTACTTGTTTCAATATCTGACTGTAACTTTTTTAATTTATTGCTTAAAGCAAGAACGGTGCTTTTGTTGCGCGAACGTTTTTGGTGGGCATTTTGTAATTGTTGCTTTTCTAGTGATAATCTAATTTTTGCAGAAGTTACTTTGTCATTTGTGGCGTTACACTCGGCATTACGCTTTAAGGGTGTACGTCTGTCAATTTCACTTTCATAACGAACATTGCACTTAATTTGTTGTGTACTTAAAGCTGCCGACAAGGCTGCTTGTGCTGCCTCTACTTTTCGCTGGTAAATTCCCAATGACACTACATCATTTTTCTTTTTACTTAGCTCTGCCTTGATTAAAAGTTGCTGACTTTCATGGTCTTGAAATACCATATTATTACTATCTTCTTGTGCTGTTAAGCTGACTAATGATTGACCAACGACTATCGTATTACCTTCACTAACAAATACTTCTTCGATACTACCTTGATAAAGTGATTGAACAGAAACAAGTGGTTTAGAAAAAAAAGCATAGTTAACTTCAACTTCCGACAATTTTCGTTGTAAACTGGATAAACTAAAAGCGATTAAGCTAGCCCCAAGAAGAATATAAACCGTACTAAATAAAAAACGTTTAAAGAAAAAAGATTTTTTATTCTCCACCTCAGCAAGTTGGGTACTTGGGGGGGTAACAGGCATATCAACACGACGCAACACATTATCAATATTAACCATATCGCCTGTTTCTAAAGCTTCAGAGAAGTAGCCAAGCAACTCACGATGCTCTTCTGGAATACTTTCAAAGTGTGCAATCAGCTCTTTTTTAGCCGGATTGTAATTTATCTGGCTTGCTGCTGTTTCAAATTGAATATTAAAACTTTTAAACCGAATAATTAATTTAGCTTTAAAAGGATTTTTTATATTGATTTGATGAGGAAATTCAACCGCTTTAAAATAATCCATATTCCACTTAGGAACATCATAGATCCGACCTTCAATTTCTACTTGAAGAGGAAACAAATCACGCTTGTGTAGCGATCGACTCGGCGCATCCCAGTAAAAAACTTCACTACTTATGTTTTTTTTAGACATTTTAATCTTTCTTTAAATTTAAGATGAAGTAACAGTTAATTCGCGTGATTACCCAATCATATAATACTTGTAATAAAATCAGTTGAAAGTGACTAAAAAACAAACAATATTTACAAATAAAGTTGTCTTGTGTACAAAGCATCATAAACTAATTTGAATACTTCCTTAATATCATAATTAGCGTAGAATACCGCCCTATGAGTAAATACAACGACCCACATAAAGAACGTGAAGCAAAAAAATATGGCCGCCCTATTCCTAGCCGTGAATTAATGCTTGAAGTCATGGAAAAAAACGATGGCCCTATTGGCTTTCGTGAGTTAGCTGACAAGCTTAACATCGATGACCCGCAAGACTTAGATCCTATGAAGTATAGACTACGCGCGATGGAACGTGATGGTCAGGTGTTATTTAATCGCAGCAAGAAATATGTACCTGTAACAAAAGCCGATTTAGTTAAAGGTCGTGTAACAGGGCACCCCGATGGGTTTGGCTTTTTATTACCCGAAGATGGTAGTGCTGATTTGTATTTGCACGGCAAACAAATGCGCAAGGTAATGCATGGTGATGTGGTACTCGCAAGTATCACGGGCATTGACCGAAAGGGCCGCCGTGAAGGCGCAATAGTTGAAATACTTGAGCACAATACTGAATCTGTCGTTGGGCGATACTTTTATGAAGGTGGCATCGGTTTTGTAACACCAGACAACTCTCGAATTACACAAGATATTTTAATCCCAGCAGAAAATGCGGGTGATGCTAAAGATGGACAAATTGTTGTTGCTGGTATTGTTGAGCACCCTACGTCAAGACATCAACCGATTGGTAAAATATTAGAAACCTTAGGCGACCATATGGCGCCAGGTATGGAAATCGATATTGCCTTGCGCTCACATGATTTACCACATGTTTGGCCAGCAGACACCCTCGCTGAAAGTGAAAAACTAAGCGATGAGGTATTAGAGGCAGATAAAAAAGACCGTGTCGATCTTCGTAAAATGCCTTTAGTTACCATTGATGGTGAAGATTCACGCGACTTTGACGATGCGGTTTATTGTGAAAAGGATAGTGATGGTAACTGGAAGCTCACGGTAGCAATTGCCGATGTCTCACATTATGTGCCAGCCGGTAGCGCGCTGGATCAAGAAGCTTGGAATCGAGCAACATCAGTTTACTTCCCAGCAGAAGTTATCCCAATGCTTCCTGAAAAAATCTCTAACGGGCTCTGTTCATTAAATCCTGCTGTTGATCGCCTCTGTATGGTTTGTGAAGCGACCATCAACCCCGAAGGACATATGATTAGCTACCAGTTTATGAGTGCTGTAATGCACTCTGCTGCGCGCCTTACTTATACCAAAATGGCTGCAATCGTGGTTGATAAGGATAAAGCCTTACGCAAAGAACATGCAAATATTGTCAATCACTTAGATGATCTTTACTCCTTATATAAAGTCCTTCGCAAAGCCCGCGATGAGCGTGGCTCAATCGACTTTGAAACCACCGAGACACAAATCATCTTTGGTGAAGACCGTAAAATTGAAAGCATCAAACCCACTGAGCGTAACGATGCCCACAAGCTAATTGAAGAGTGCATGGTCACCGCCAATATGTGTGCCGCTCACTTTTTAAAGCGACACAAAATACCTGCACTACACCGTGTACATAATGGGCCGACCCCAGAAAAGTTAGCCAAAGTACACGAGTTTTTAAATGGTTTAGGGTTAAAGTTGGCTGGCGGTGATGATCCGCAACCTAAGGACTATGCGGATTTACTCGCCAGCGTCAAGGATCGCCCTGATGCACACCTGATTCAAACGATCATGTTACGCTCAATGAGCCGCGCACAATACGAGCCAGTTGATAAAGAAAATCCACAAAGTACCCGTCACTTCGGACTTTCACGCGAGCATTACGCACACTTTACCTCACCCATACGACGATATCCTGATTTACTGGTGCATCGCGCCATTATGTTTATCATTGAATATGGCAGTGCCGAGGGTTATTACTACGATTACCCACAAATGAAAGGCTTTGGCGCACACTGTTCGCTTTGTGAGAAACGCGCAGATGATGCCAGCCGAGATGTCATGGCATGGCTAAAAGCAGAATATATGCTGGATAAGGTTGGCGAGACTTTTACGGGTGTAATTTCAACGGTTACCGGTTTTGGCTTATTTGTTGAACTGAATGATATTTACGTAGAAGGCTTGGTACATATTTCTGCACTAAAAAGCGACTATTATCATTTTGATGCAGGCAAGCATGAAATGAAAGGTGAGAACTCAGGTAACAGCTATCGACTCGGTGACACGATTGAAATTATTGTTGCTCGCGTAGATTTGGATGATCGAAAAATAGATTTTACCTTGCCAGAAAGTGATGCAGACATTGCGTTTGAAAAAGCCAAGAAAAAGAAAAAGCAAGATAAGAGAAAAGCACGTAATAAAAAAGCAAAAAGCAGCGAGGACTAATTATGTATAAAGATGTCATTCGTTATCAACTTGCCGATGGCACCAGCCAAGCGCAGCTATTAAAAGTAGCGGGTGACATTATAGAAAGTTGGATGAATAAACAGCCTGGTTTTATTCGTTGGGAGATTCATAAAGATACTAACGACAAAGAAACTTATACTGATATTGTTTATTGGCAAAGTGAACAAGATGCGAAAAACTCAGAAAAAGAAATGGCTAATATTCCCAATGCAGACGCATGGTTTAGTTGTTATAAAGAAGGCTCAATCAATAGTCAAAACCTTCAGCAAGTGGGCTCTTTCGAATAACCATGAAAACCTTAATTACCGGTATTCATGCAGTTGAATCCGCCTTAAAAAACGACCCCGATAATATCGTGCAGGTCTGGTTTGCTGAAAACAAAAAGAATCAACGCATAAAAGAGCTTATCCACCACGCTCAAAAACGCGGCTTAATTTCACACACAGCTGATTTTAAAATGCTCGACAAACTGGCAAAAACACACCAACACCAAGGTGTCGTCGCAGAATATAATGCTCCCGCCAGTTATACCGAAGATGATCTATTAGCCTTATTAGATGAAAATCAAAACACTCCCCTATTGCTTGTGCTTGATGGCATCACCGATCCACACAACTTAGGGGCATGTTTGCGCACCGCTGAAGGTGCTGGCGTTATTGCAGTCATTGCACCAAAAGATAACGCTGTTGGCTTAACCCCAGCCGTACGCAAAGTTGCCTCAGGCGCAGCAGAAACCGTACCCTTCGTGCCAGTAACAAACCTTGTACGAACCATAGAAAAGCTCAAAAAGCTCGGCATCTGGTTTATCGGCACCAGTGATAAAGCGACCGGTGACTTATACACTCAAAATTTTAAAGCTCCTACAGCCATTGTAATGGGCGCTGAAGGTAAAGGCTTGAGAAGGTTGACTAAAGAGCATTGCGATGAGTTAATCTCAATTCCAATGGCAGGGCAAGTTTCTAGTTTGAATGTTTCGGTCGCTACCGGTGTTTGTTTATATGAAGTGGTAAGACAGCGCCAGTCTTAAATATTTTCCGATAATGATGTCTCAATTAACAATAAACGCATGTTTAACCGTTTGGTATTTGGGGTTTTTAATTAATGTGCTTAAGTTCTTCAAAGTATTAAATGGCATATCCGTTGACATCGTATTGACCAACCATTTTGGCAAGCTGCCAGCAGGGTCAACCGTCATTTCATAAACTACTTTTGTCATGCCGTTTTTTTCGGGTATTAACAACCAACGCCCTGCCATCTTCTTAATTCTAACCCTGCCCTTTTTCAACGGCATCAATGTGGGCGCGGCCTTCATCTTAATTTCAACCTGCTTGGTTTGTTTATTCTGTGAAATAACCGAATGAACAATTGTGTCTCGATCTTTAACCGGCCAAGGCATCCCAGTCACAATATATTTATACGACTGATTATTGCCGACTTCCTTAATATTTTTTGCGCTTTTACATTGATAAAAAAACCGCGGATAAACTTTTGTATCATCAATTAAAGCGACTAATGCAGTTAGTTTTGCATTGACTATTAGCTCACCCTTAAACGATTTAATCGCTGAACCAGGGGTATCACGCACAAAGACTTTAATCGCTCCGGCTTGTTTGCTTAATGTCCAAGGGTTTTCTGCAAACGTTAAACTACTCAGTTGTAAAACCAAAAATAATAACGTCATTTTAGCAATTAGATTGTTCATAATTATACCCTATCCTTCTATACCAGTTAAACTATAGCCATCGTCCTAATGAAAAAGCATTATGCACCATATCGTCACACAAACCATAAAAACACCCCTTGGTGAAATGCTTGCTGGAGCAACAAGCCAAGGGATTTGCATGCTTGAATTTACTGATACGGGACGACTTGATATGCAGTATGCTTCCCTAGAAAAATCCTTCTCAGCAAAAATCATCGAAGCTGAAAGTAAATATTTTGAGCCATTACGTCTCGAGTTAAATGCTTACTTTAATGGAAGCCTTCAAAACTTTAAAACACCTTTAGACATTAAAGGAAGCCCTTTTCAAATACAAGCTTGGGATGCTTTATTAAAAATACCTTATGGTGAAACGCACTCATACCAACAGCAAGCTCATGCGATTAACAAACCCAAAGGGTTCCGCGCCGTGGCTAGTGCAAATCGAAAAAACCGGATCAGTATTCTTATTCCTTGTCATCGCGTAATTGCTAAAAATGGTAACCTTGCAGGGTATGGCGGTGGATTGGATAGAAAACAGTTTTTATTAAACCTTGAAAATAAATCAGAATGAAGCCCCTTGATACACTGCTCTTAATTATCCTAGCTGCTATCTGGGGTAGCTCTTTTATGTTTATGCGCGCGACAGCTGAGTCATTCGGGCCAATTGCACTCATCACGGTTCGAGTCGGGGTGGCAGCATTATTTCTAAGCGTATTTTTACTCACACAATCACGGCGTAAGGAGTTTATTGACAACTGGTTCAACTTGGCTTGGATTGGAGTCATAAACTCAGCATTACCGTTTGTGCTTTTTGCTTACGCAAGTTTATCGTTAAGCGGTGGAAATGTCTCGCTACTTAATGCGATTACTCCAGTATTAACCACACTCATTGCGCATATTTGGTTAAAAGATAGAATGACCCCTTGGCAGTTTCTAGGCTTAGGAATCAGTATATTAGGTTTATTATTGTTAGTCTGGGATAAACTTGAAATTGGCTCCCCATCTTTACTTCCTGTTTTAGCGGGGATAACAGCGCCATTGTTTTATGGTTTTGCTTCAAACGGCACCAAAAAATATTTATCAGGAGTTACACCGCTTACGGCAACAGCTGGCAGTCTCTTTTTTGCTACCTTGTTTATGCTTCTTCTGTTGCCTTTTTTCATGCCAGATTTTTCAAAAATATCGAATACTGATTGGCTTTATGCGCTTATTTTAGGGCTAGTGTGTACTGCACTTGCCTATTTAATATTTTTTAGATTAATTTTAAATATCGGCCCTTCACGTGCGGTAAGTGTTACTTTTTTAATTCCTATCTTTGCATTCTTATGGGGATATTTAATTCTCGATGAAGTCGTTACCACAAAAATGTGGTTTGCTACTGCAGTAATATTAGTGGGTATGAGTTTAGTGCTACGCCTTGTCTGCACTAAACAGCATAAAAAATAGCTACTAGTTCTTCGCGACCAACCAAACCCCACAAATAATAGCGATAAAACCAACAAGCCGCGAGAGGCTCATTGCTGCGCCTTGTGCACCAAACCAGCCGAATTGTTCAATTAAGGCAGTAATAATAAATTGGGCGGCAATCACAATAGTAAAAGCTGTTGCTAACCCTAATCGTGGAATCGAATATGAAATTGAGGCAACAATCACTAACCCGAGTAAACCAGAGGTAAAGGCATACCAAGGAATCGTTGTGCCAGAAAGCCTAAAATCAAAGCTGGATGGCACAAACAAAAAGTATGCAAACATCACCACAGCGCCAAGACCATAAGTTAATAAAACACTTTCTTTTGTGCCTAAACCTTTATCAAGTAGGCCCATAAACTGACCTTGAACTGCAACAGCAATACCACCTAAAGCAGCAATTAAAATTATGATGAATGTTTGATTCATTAAATGTCCTAGTTTATGACGTCGTAAATTTTCCTAGCTCAGCCAAGACACTAGTTGCAAAAGCACCCGCTGGCAACGAGAAAGATAAATGGACAGTTTCCTGCTCACCTTGCCACGTATAACATAAATCTTTAACTATTAGACGTAATGCCTTTCGTTCTTGTTTCAAACCTTTGTTTTGTAAGCCCTGAGATAACACTGCAAAACGTTCAGCGTATTTTTTCTCATTCTCATTTATCTTATCTCTACTTCGTAAGTCACCTTTACCCCAAAGTGCTCCCGTAGGGTGTAGTTCACATTGCCGAATACGCTCGAGGATAGAATCATCAATCTTTTCAAAGAAACATGACTTACTGCCATCCAACATATAGACATCACCTTCAATCGCCTGATTCCATGTGCCTGCTGCAACCCGATCAGATAGAATATGGTTAAAAATCCAAGAACGTGCAGCCGATAGATAAATACTACGCTGCTGTTTAGATTTTACTTTAATTTCACCATTAAACCATTGTTCTGCTTTCAAAATATTATTGTATGTATTTTGATCAGTTTGATAGAACCCAAAGCGCTGTCCGCCAAAATAGTTAGGGATGCCTTGCTCTGAAATTTGTTTAACAGTTGATTTTAGTTCATCCTCACTTCCCTTAAAATCTCGAATCACTAACTTAAATTGATTCCCCTCTAACGTTCCTCGTTTAAGCTTTCTATCATGTCTTTTTTCATTTAAAATTACTATTCCATCAGGAAGTTGAGCCTGCCAATCAGGTGCTTCACGCCCTGGCATTTGCACACTAAACCATTGCGTAGTGACTGCATGGCGATCCTTCATACCCGCAAAACTTACATCGCGACGAGGAACTTCTGCTATTTTAGCCAGTTGCCCTGCTACCCAATCAGTATTTTGAGATATTTTCTTAATCTGTAACCAAACATGCTCACCCTGCCCTGATGGTGTAAATGCTTGAATTTCATCAACTTGAAAATCACTCGGCTGACTGCGAATAATCCCAGATAGGTGGCTATTGAGGTTAACACTTTCAAATAGATTCATTGTTAAAGCTGTTTCTTTAAAAGGTAACGTAACTTCTCATAAAGTGCTACAACCCGTGGTTTAAATGTACCCTTACTAAGGTTCATTTTATACTTTATATACTGTTTAATGGGCGCTGTTTTGTTTTTCATTTCGATATAAGTTTGCGAATGCGTAATCTTATCAATCAACATCATCAAGTATAAATAAGCGCGTTCAAACCAAATAAACTCCATGAGCTTCGGTTTAACATTTCGAAACAACCAAAAGGTAAATGCAGATATAGGGACCTTACCTGCATAAACTAAAACACCATGAATTACATTTCCCTGTAAAAATAATGATCCTGCATATAGCCCTTGAAACTCAACAACCAAAAATAAAGCCACAAAGAGGAGTAAAATTAATTTACTATCAACTGTTTGCAGGTAGGTACTGAGCTTTTGTAATAACTTTAATCGACTAAAAAATCGAATAATAGGTTGGGCAAATCGCTCCCATACCAACTCTTCAAAAACAATATAGCCAACGATTAATACCGCCAATAAATAATGAAGTAGTTTGTTGAATATTTTTAATAACATCGGGAGATTATAAAGAAGGCGTTAAGCAATATCACGACAAAGATATGACTGTATTGTATTCCAGCTTTTGGGTCCTGCTAAACGGATGACACGTTGCTGCATACCACGCCAACCTTGCAGCCCTCCACTGTGCAACATTGCTATCGTTGTTCCTTGCTTAAACATTCCAGCATCTATCTGCTGCATTAAGCGCATGCACATTTTGCCCGTATATATAGGGTCTAATAAAATGCCAGTCTTATCTAACCATTCCAAAATAAATGATAAAACTTGCTCATCTAGCTTCGCATAGCCACCAAAATCAGCCGGTTCAACGTTTACTTTTACAGACTTATTTTCAATATCAATGAATTTTTTTATGCGTTTATTGAGTGTTTCATCTTTTAAAACAGCATAAGCAATAACAGACTGGTTCTTTGTTGTTCCGCAGGCTAGTCCTGCTGCTGTGGCTCCTGTTCCTGCGGCTACTGTAACGATATTAGCATCCACAAGCTCATTAACTTCAGCCATAAGTTTCATACAGCCTTTGACAGCATTTTGATTACTTCCTCCTTCTGGAATTATCAAGGCAGCAGGATAACGTTGCTGTAATTGTTTTAAGTAAGGAGTATCAGTACGTCGTTTGTAAGTAAGTCTATCAACAAATTGTAACTGCATTCCAGCTTCGCGGGCATCCGTTAATGTTGGGTTTTTAGCATAACTCGCTTCACCACGAATAATACCAATACTAGCCATGCCTTGCGCCTTAGCACTTAAAGCCAGTGCATGAATATGATTAGAATATGCACCCCCAAAACTTAGCAAGGTATTTATTTTATGGTGTTTTGCCTGTTCTATCGCAGGCTTAAGTTTGTAGAATTTATTTCCGCTCGCCAGCGGATGTATCAAATCAGCACGAACCATAAAGAATCTTACTTTTGCTTTACTGATATTCGGCAAGTGTATATTTTCTATGCATAAACTCATCATTCAAGGCAATCCAACCAAGTAATTTACCGACTAGAAGCGTTATAACACGAAAGGTCAGATAATAGCCTTATAATAACAATTATTACTGAATCTCTCGCCCTTTTAAGGTAAAGTCTAGGTTAATTATTTGATTAAAAAAAGGATATCCTTATGGCTCGTCTCCCCGACTTTATCTCTCCCTCTATTTTATCAGCTGATTTTGCCAGCCTTGGCCAAGAAGTTGACAATGTTATTAAATCTGGTGCTGATGTTGTACATTTTGATGTAATGGATAACCACTACGTCCCTAACCTTACTATTGGTCCCTTAGTTTGTGATGCGCTTCGTAAACACGGCGTTACCGCTGAAATTGATGTACACCTTATGTGTACGCCAGTTGACCAATTGATTAATGATTTCGCTAAAGCGGGTGCGAGCTATATTACCTTTCACCCTGATGCCTCTACCCATGTTGACCGTTCTTTACAATTAACGCGTGATCTTGGTTGTAAGTCTGGTTTGGTGTTTAATCCTGCAGCACCACTTGATGTACTTGAATACGTGATGGATAAGGTTGATCTGATTATGTTGATGTCAGTTAACCCAGGTTTTGGTGGTCAAAGTTTTATCCCATCTACACTCACTAAGCTGAAACAAGTGCGTAAAATGATTGATGATTCTGGTTTTGATATACGCCTTGAAGTAGATGGTGGTGTTAAAGCTAACAACATTAAAGAAATTAAGGAAGCAGGTGCCGATATGTTTGTCGCAGGTTCTGCAATCTTTGGTGCGCATAATGCTGACGACCCTAATCATTATGATTCAATTATCACTGAATTTCGTTCTGAGTTGGCAAAAGCTAACGTATAAACCGTCAAAGTAAAGCTTTAACACAAAGGACACAGTAACTCTGTGTCCTTTGTTGTTTATAAGTGAATCACTTTACAATCTAAAATAATTAAATCTTGAGAAAACGTTATGTCTAAAATATTCACACCTGAACTCATTATGATTGATGTTGATGGTACGCTAGTCGATTCTGTGCCTGACTTAGCATATTGTGTTGACGAAACAATGAAACAAATTGGCTTACCCGTTCGCGGTGAAACTGCGGTACGCGACTGGGTAGGCAATGGAGTTATACGTTTAACAGAGCGTGCCGTAGCCAATGACCTTGACGCCCCTCATGATGAGGCCTTATTTGAAAAGGCAATGCCTATCTTTAATGCACTTTATGCAGAAAACACCTCAAAGCGTAGTGTTTTATATCCTGGCGTGCGTGAAGGTCTTGATTACTTACTCAGTACAGGTATTAAAATTGGCTGTATCACAAATAAAGCAGAGCAATTTACGCATCCCTTATTAAAAGATATGGGGCTTTGGGACGATTTTGAAATTGTCATCAGTGGAGACACTTTAGAAAAGAAAAAACCCGATCCACTCCCACTATTACACGGCGCTAAAGAGTTAGGTGCAGATCCTAAAAACTCCTTAATGTTGGGTGACTCAACCTCCGATGTTAAAGCTGCGCGTGCTGCAGGCTTCGCCATTATTTGTATGTCGTATGGTTATAATCATGGTGTAGATATTCGAGATTCAAAACCCGATGTTGTGATTGATTCAATGCTTGAGCTTAAAGATTTAATAATAAAATCTTGATATCAATGAATACCTTACCCTAGTGAGAAACCAAATACTTGCATTCTTATTGCGCTTACTAGGTGTGGGTTTGGACTAAAACACTTATTGCTTTATTAGTTTCAAACACTATTATACTAAGCATAACTCAACGGAGTGCTTGATTAGCTTACTAATCGAGCTGAGAGACTGTAGCCAATCCGATGAACCTGATCCAGTTAATATTGGCGGAGGGATGTGAGTGCTTTTCACTGCAAACACCTCTGGCGCCTATCATTTATAGAGGTTTTTTATGCGATATACCCCATTTATTCTTCCTGTTTTATTTTCTCTGTTTTTTCAAACTGCTAGTGCTGTAGACCCCAATCAGTCCAAGCCTATATTAACGGTCTACACATACAATTCATTTACCAGTGACTGGGGCCCAGGCCCAAAAATAAAAGAGGCTTTTGAAAAGAACTGTGGTTGTACATTAAAATATGTATCGCTCGAAGATGGTGTTTCTCTGTTAAGCCGTCTAAAGCTAGAAGGCAAAAATACTAAAGCCGACATTGTTTTAGGCCTTGATACCAACCTTACGGCAGAAGCCGAAGCCACCGGCTTATTTGCACCCCATGAGATGACAATCAAAAAGTCCTCATTACCCAATGAATGGAAAAATCCTAGCTTTTTACCTTATGACTTTGGCTACTTTGCCTTTGTTTACGATAAAACCAAACTAAAAAAACCACCCACTAGCCTAAAAGAATTAGTTGAAGATAAAGATGCACCTAAAATATTAATACAAGATCCACGCACCAGCACACCGGGTTTAGGTTTATTGCTGTGGGTCAAAAAAGTCTATGGGGATAAAGCCAACGAAGCATGGGCAAAGCTAGCGCCACGCATCGTCACAGTAAGTAAAGGTTGGAGTGAAGCCTATGGTTTATTTCTTAAGGGTGAAGCACCAATGGTACTAAGCTATACCACCTCCCCTGCTTATCACATCATATCGGAGAAAAAAGACAACTACGCAGCTGCTAAATTCTCAGAAGGACATTACCAACAGATTGAAGTTGCTGGTTTAATTAAATCGAGCAAGCAAGCAGAATTAGGCAAGGAATTTCTTACCTTTATGCTAAGCGAGGATTTCCAAAGCCTAATTCCAACCACCAATTGGATGTATCCAGCCTCTTTATCAAAAGATAAATTACCAGATGCCTATAAGTCGTTGGTTGATCCTAGCCCTGCTTTATTATTTGATGAAACCGAAGTGGCTAAAAACCGTAAAGCTTGGGTTAAAGAATGGTTAAACACACTCGCTAAGTAACTCAAACAAACTTTAAATGCTTAACCTAGCCAATAGAAAAACAGCAACAGGACTTTTCGTTGTGGTTCTATTGGCTTTTTTCATTAGTGCACCTTTACTCAGTTTATTTTTTGCTAGTAACCTTTTGGGCCGTCAGTTCACGCAAGCGCAAGCAGTTACATTATCATTTTGGAATAACCCATATTTACAAAGAGTCATAGTCTTCAGTTTGTTACAAGCGGGACTTTCCACTTTGCTAAGTGTAAGTTTAGGTCTTATTGTGGCACGCGCTTTTGCTCGATTTGGCAAATTCCCTTTGCGTCATATAATCCTCAGTTTATTTGGATTACCCTTGGTAGTTCCTGCTATCGTTGCTGTATTAGGGATTATTTCTGTTTACGGCTCACATGGCTGGCTGCCATTAGGAAGCAAACTGTATGGCTTAACAGGCATTCTACTGGCACATTTATTTTTTAATTTACCCTTAGCTATCCGCTTGTTGTTACCTGTCTGGCAAAGCATACCGCAACAACACTGGCGGATCAGCTCACAGCTCAGTATGACTACTCGACAACAGTGGAAACACCTAGAATGGCCAGCATTACGTGAAGCACTGCCCGGTGTTGTGCTCTTGATCTTTATGCTGTGCTTAACCAGCTTTGCGGTTGTATTAAGTCTAGGTGGCGGACCTAAAAGTACCACCTTGGAAGTGGCAATTTATCAATCATTACGCTTTGATTTTGACCCTTCGTTAGCCGTTGTTTTATCCCTTTTACAACTCGGAATTTCGTTACTTTTGGCACTTCTTGCAACGAAGCTCACTTATAAACCTGATGTCGAAGCAACATTAAATACATTCAATACGCAGATTCCTCATTCATCGAGTAAGCTCTTTCTCGGATTATTAATAGCCGTAGCAAGTGTATTTGTACTTTCGCCATTGCTTGCGATGATTATTGAAGCCTTTCAAGGGCCAATAAATGAAGTTTTAACAGACTCTAAACTTTGGCAGGCAGCAGCATTTAGCCTGATGATAGGACTGTGTGCGGGGCTTATTTCAGTTAGTCTAGCTTGGAGCTTACTCTCAGCCAGCACTCAGCACGCCTATTGGGGCAATAAAAAACTGGCATCATTATTTGAGCTTTCTGGTTCGATTATTTATGTCGTCCCCCCTTTGGTAATTGGCACAGGTTTATTTATTTTATTATCGCAAACTATTAATGTTTTTGAGTGGGCAATTCCTTTAGTGATTATCATTAACGGTTTAATGGGCTTGCCCTTTGTCATCCGCACCTTAGGCCCTGCTATTCGTCAACACACAATGCGCTACCAACGGCTTTGTGCCGGTTTAGATTTACACGGCTGGCAACGATTTAAACAGATTGATTTTCCGCTTTTACGGAAGCCGATTGGGCTCTCTATGGCATTAGTGACGTCAATGGCAATGGGGGATTTAGGGGTAATTGCGCTATTTGGGACGCCAGAAACAGCTACTTTACCGCTTTTGTTGTATCAGCGTTTATCGGCCTATCAAATACCACAAGCAACCATTACTGCAGTGTTTTTACTAATGAGTTGTTTAGTGACCTTTTGGTTATTAGAACATTTCATTGGTAAGCAACAAAAGGCTCAATATGCTTAAAATCGAACAATTAAAATTCAGCTACCCTGTTACCACCTCTAAGGCTAAAAAAAACACATCAAATACACACCCAATGTGCTTTGACTTAACAGTAAATGCTGGTGAAATTCTGAGTATTGTTGGCCCAAGTGGGTCTGGAAAGTCAACATTACTTAACCTCATTGCGGGATTCGATAAGGCAAAGTCAGGGGAAATTCTGCTCCATGGTCAAGATATAAACCATTATGATATTTCAAAACGCCCTGTTACAACCGTTTTTCAAGAACACAATCTATTTCCACATTTAGATGTTTTCACCAATATAGCGATTGGCATACAGCCTTCCCTAAAACTTAGTTACGATGAAAAGCTTGAAATTAATCTAGCATTAGAGCAAGTCGGTTTATTTGAATACTCTTCACGTAAACCTGCAGAATTATCAGGTGGGCAACGTCAACGAGTAGCCATTGCACGTGCCTTGGTTCGTAAACATGAGGTCTTATTATTGGATGAACCTCTAGCAGCACTTGGGCCTGCGATGCGAGAAGAAATTATTGAGTTACTCAAACAGATTGTTATTAATGAGAATATTATGGCGTTATTGGTTAGTCATCAACCCAGTGATGCAATTCTTGCCTCTGAACGTTGCGCCTTTATTAATGAAGGAAAAGTCTTAATCATTGATGAAACCAAGCAACTCCTACAACATCCTCAGCAAGCTGAAATAAAAGCTTATTTGGGACTATCATGACCAAACAAGCGTTACTCGATATTATCCAAAGCATCCCTCATTTTTCACAAGACAACGAAGCATTTTTGGCAAGTTTAGAATTTGTGTTGTTACCGAGCAATACTAATAAGACCTATAAAATACAATTCAAACAAGGCATGCATGAATGTTATATTTTAAAGACACCAAAAATAGATACTAATCAATGGGTTAATAGAGATAATGAAAGGCTTAATACAACTTTGGCTTTTAATCTAGAATTAACCGCAGAACCCTTATGGTTTGGAAGTTCACCGCAACACCAAGGAATGAGTTTAAGTCGGTATATTACAAAGAGTCGCACATTGACACCTTTAGGTATAAAGCAGCCAGAAATACTAAAAAAACTCGCCAAATCACTTAAAATTTTACAAAACAGCCAATATGATTTCATCGGTAACTTCAGTGATGCGTCTGTCATACATAGCTATCTTGACCAATATTTCGAGCAATGCACTAACAGCATACAAAATAAACTTGTTATAAATTACAGAAAAGCGCAACAGGCGCTTGATCAAATCGAGTTATCAGCACTCCCAATCAATATCCCCGTACCTGCCCATATCGATTTAATGGCAGATAATTTATTAATTCAAGGTTCAAACGACGCTGACGCTAAAGTATGGCTAATAGATTGGGAATATTCCGCCATGGCATCACCTTACTGGGATATAGCTACGCTGTGTAACGTCGCTAGCTTAAATCCGCATGATGCTAAAGTATTTCTACAGTTAATCTTAGATGACTGTAACTCTTATGGAGAGGTAATAGTGATAAACAACCTAACTCACTATCGGCAAATAGTACGCAGTTTTGTTGAATGCTGGCGTGGAGCATTTGTGAACAAGCAATAAAAAGCCCTGAACGTTCAGGGCTTTTTATTAAACAAAATCATAAAAAAGACAAACAAGCCTATTTACACATAGTCGTATCATCAATATTGTCTAAGTCATTACAGTTATCATAATGTTGCGATGTTCCGTTACCGCTAATATCAATACTTTGATCGTTATTGTAGGTAATAGATGACTGACTACCACCCGTAGAAACAGTCATTTTACCTGCAGTGGGGCAAGTATTAGTCGTTAATATCACAATTGGCTCAAGCGTCTTAAATGTTATCCACTGATCAAGACAGCTTGTTGTTTTAAACATGCCATTCGCTTGCATCTTGAGTTTGTTATCATTTGCCGTTGTTATAACTTGGTAATTTTTAATATCAATCCTTTCTTTATTTTCAATAAAATAGCCATCACTTATCACAAAAGTATAAGAAAAAGAGTTGAGATTATTAATGCCCAGCTTCATTGTAAGCTTGCCATTAATATAGCTCTCTAAGCCATCTTGGATTGTTTTACATTGATTATATGTAGCTGTGATGTTGCTTGGCACCTCTCCAGAGTTTGGATCATAATTACCAAAGTCCATTTTTATGTCACCGCCATTAGGGCATTCTGTTGTCATGGTTTTATATTTCACACCTGACAGAAACTTCTTTTTGGTCATTAATTTAGATGCATTACTAGCGAAAGATAGTGATGAGAGAGCAGTTTTTGCCAGTGCATCACTTTTTATTTGCCCTGATGAGGTACTGCCATTATTAGGCTGAGTCGAACTACCTGTACTTTTAGAGGAATCATTGCTTCCCCCACATGAAATTAGAAGTAGACTAATAGCGGTTACTAGCGAAGTTGATTTAAGCGTTTTTATCATGACAATACCTTCAATAATAAATAAAGTGAATAAGAAATAATTATCAGTATAGACCCATTTTCTTTTATCGTGAAGTACGATTTTTAGCCGCTTTTGATCGTGTACGATGTTTAGGTTTATTTCTACTTTTAGGTTTAACTTTAGCGTGTGGTTTTATTTTTATTCGATGATGAAAGTCGTTCCCTTTGCCCTGACCTTGGCCAATGCCTTTTTCAAGACGTGCATTAAACTCTGGTACCAAATGTTCTTTTGCATTACCAATTAAATCTTCCCGTCCCATTCGCTTGAGTGCTGTACGTATCATTTGCCAGTTTTCAGGGTCGTGGTAGCGCAAAAAGGCTTTGTGTAGTTTTCTAGTTTTAGCTGTTTTTGCGGTGTCGATATGCTCAGTATCCGAACCCACCGTTTTAAGCGGATTAACGCCTGTGTGATACATGGCAGATGCCAGTGCCATGGGTGTCGGTATAAACTGTTGAACTTGGTCAGGTTTGAACTTATTCTCTTTTAACCATATGGCTAAGCTCAACATATCCTCATCGGTGGTGCCTGGATGCGATGAAATAAAGTATGGTATTAAATATTGTTCTTTGCAGGCTTCTTTTGAGTACTTTTCAAATAGTTCTTTAAAACGAAAGTAACTACCGATCGGTGGCTTCATCATTCTAGATAAAGTACTTTTTTCGGTATGCTCTGGGGCGATTTTTAAACGCCCACCGACATGGTGAGTGACTAGTTCCTTGACATATTCAGGGTCACGAATGGCAAGATCATAACGCAAGCCTGAAGCGATGAATACGCGTTTAACCCCATCGACATTGCGTGCGCGTTTATACAATTTAGTCAGTGGCTTGTGATTAGTGTTTAAATTTTCACAGACTCCTGGGTAGACACAGGATAAACGACGGCAAGACTCTTCAATTTTATGGCTTTTGCACGAAAGCCGATACATATTAGCAGTAGGCCCACCAAGGTCGGAGATTATCCCTGTAAACTCAGGAATATTATCGCGAATAGATTCGATCTCTCGAATCACTGAATCTTCTGAACGGCTTTGTATAATTCGGCCTTCGTGCTCGGTAATCGAACAAAAGGTACATCCACCAAAACAGCCGCGCATGATGTTAATTGAAAACCGAATCATATCGTAAGCTGGTATTTTTAAATCGCCATAACTAGGATGAGGCTTACGGGTATAAGGAAATTCAAAAAGCTGATCAAATTCATTCGCACTTAAAGGTTGTGGTGGCGGGTTCAACCAAACATCACGTTTGCCGTGCATTTGTACCAAGGCGCGGGCGTTACCGGGGTTAGTTTCAAGGTGAAAAACACGCGATGCATGTGCATATAAGACTTTACTTTCAACAACTTGGTTGTATGAAGGTAGACGAATCACAGTGGTGGTGCGATCAAGCTTTTTAGGGCGCTCATGAAAGTGAATAATCTGCGCTGCGCCACTGTTTAGTTTATCTTCAGTTTTCTTATCTTCAGCTTGTGAACCCTTCTTGTTTTTTTCACAATCTGTGCTTTGTGTGGTATCTAAGTAAGGGTTTGTGTCAGGGTGCTCAATAGAACCTACTGCATCAATATCAGTCGAATCGATTAAAGTCCAACCTTCGGGTACACCTTGACGCATGAAGCCCGTGCCACGAATATCAGTAATTTCTGCAATTTTTTCGCCATTCGCGAGCCGATGGGCAACCTCGACAATAGCGCGTTCTGCATTGCCAAATAACAATATATCCGCTTTTGAATCTGGCAAGATTGAACGCCTTACTTTTTCAGTCCAATAATCATATTGCGCGATACGGCGTAAGCTGGCTTCAATACCACCAATAACAACTGGTATACCTTTATAAGCTTCCTTTGCACGTTGGGCATAAACCACTGTGGCACGATTGGGGCGTTTGCCAGCCTGAGCACCTGCTGTGTAGGCATCATCTGAACGCGGCTTACGGTCTGCAGTATAATGATTCACCATTGAATCCATATTGCCAGCTGCAATACCAAAAAATAAATTTGGTTTACCGAGTTTTTGAAAGTCATCCGCAGAGCGCCAATCAGGCTGTGAAATTATCCCGACACGAAAGCCTTGAGATTCTAACAAGCGCCCAATTATCGCCATACCAAAGCTTGGGTGATCCACATAGGCATCACCTGTAACAATAATTATATCGCAAGAGTCCCAGCCTAAATCATCCATCTCATCACGTGACATAGGCAACACCGTAGCCGTACCAAACTTATGTGGCCAAAACTTACGGTATGAGAAGAGATTAGGAGCGGTGATTTGCATGGTGCTATTGTACCTAGATTTATTGTTAAAAACTGTATCTAACAATTTTTAACAGGGATATTACAATGACGTCATGACACGCTATATTCCTTTTATTTTTGTTTTACTCTGGTCGACAGGATTTGTGGGAGCAAAATTTGGTCTTCCTTACGCTGAACCCTTTACTTTACTTATGTGGCGCATGGCCTTTGTTGTTCCGTTATTTGTTTTATTAATCATAGTTTTTAAACACCCTAAAATAAATTTCTTCGACGCACTGATTCAAGGCTTAGTCGGTTTATTGATTCATGGTTTTTATTTAGGTGGTGTATTTGCAGCGATTGATCGCAATTTCCCATCAGGGCTTGCAGCGTTAATCGTGAGCTTAAACCCTTTATTTATTGCCGTTTTTTCAGGTTTAATACTCAGCAATGCCATCACTAAACGCGAATGGCTAGGCTTAAGTCTCGGTTTTTTAGGTGTTGCAATTGTTCTCTATGGAGCATCAAATTGGGGAGGCGTAATTACAATAGATGGGTTTATATGGCTTGTTTTTTCTTTGTTGGGCTTAGTTACAGGAACCTTACTGCAAAAGCGCTATGCGCAGCATGTTGACCTCTTAACAGGTTCTAGCTATCAGTATTTAGCCGCTTTTATATTCTTCTTTCTCATGTCATTTTTTCTTGAAACACAAGAAATAGAGTGGACCATTAATTTAGCATTGACACTTGCATGGCTAATTTTTGCTTTATCACTTTCTGCGATATTGCTGTTACTTTATATGATTCGACAAGGTGAGGCAGCGCGTGTCGCTAGTTATTTTTATCTTGTGCCACCGTTAGCTGTATTTTGGGGTTGGTTATTTTTTGATGAGAAATGGAGCTGGCTGACGCTTATTGGTTCGCTTTTAGTCGTTTTTTCTCTAATACTTAGCAAACCATCTTCTAAAGTTACTAAAATCTAGGATGTATTCTCACGAATAAACTCAATACGCCTACCTTGCGTACCTGTTCGTATTTGATTGTTGATATAGACTAAATCACCATTAACAATCGTCGCATATACGCTGGAACGAAATTCATAGCCGTCAAAGGGTGTCCAAGCGGCTTTTGATAATATAGTTTCATTGCTTGCTAACACGCCTTCTTCGGTGTCTACCACGACTAAGTCAGCCCAATAGCCTTCCCGAATATAGCCCCGATCTTTCACTTGAAAAATATCAGCAACAGCATGACTGGTTTTTTGCACGATTGATTCTAAGCTAAATATTCCATCTTGATAGTGTTCTAACAATGAAGGCATGGAAAATTCAATTAATGGATCTCCAGACAATACCTCAAAATAATTTCCTTGTTTTTCAGAAATTTTAACGGGTTTGTGCACGCTAGCAATGGTGTCTAAACAACCGTCCATTAACCCCTGAAATAAGCTCGCTCTATCAATATCAGATTTAATAGCAGGGTTTATTTTAATCAGCGCGCCATTGCTTAACGTGTTAAATTCATCAACATCATTCTCAATTTTATCATTCAAACTATCATCTGTGCTGGATTGTGCACCACTTACTAAACCATCATCCAAGGTATCTTCATCCGTAAAGACAAGATACTCATAACCGACTTCAGCTGTAATTTGTTTATCTACAAGCGTTATGTCATTAAATAGCTCTACTTCTTTAGTGCTTGAGATATGGGAAATATTAAGTGTAGAATTATTCGCAGTAGCAAGTTCAATCGCTAACTTTGTAGATTTATAGCAGGATTCTGCGGTTCTAATTTTAGAATGGAACTGAAAAGGGATATCATCACCATATACTTGACGATAGCTTTCTTCATTTTCTACAATGGTTGGAGTATCTTCGCAATGAGTTTTCAATATAATGGGGGCGTGTTTAAATATTTCATTGAGTTGCTCAGTTTTATCTATTAAACGACTATCCCTAGCCCCGCCCATAAAAACATGAATACCACAGCTAGAACTAGGATTCAAAGCTTTAATAGCTTCTAGGTTGCTATTTGATGCGCCTAAATAGTAAGAGTAGTTCGCTAACGAATGCTTTGCGGCAAACAGCATTTTCTCTTCTAATCTATCAGCATTATCTACAAGATCGACAAGTGGTTTTTTAGAAGGAATATCAAAATAAGTCGTAACACCGCCAACTACTGCAGCATGTGATTCGTTACAGCAACTATTTATATTTGTAATATCTTGCTGAAAATGAACATTAGCATCAATCATACCAGGTAGAACAAACTTACCTTTTACATCTAAAACTTGCTGTACTTTCATGGCTGATAAATCTTTGGCGATTTTTTCAATCCGACCACTTCTGATATAAATATCAGATTCAGTGATGCTATTTTCATTCACTATTTTTGCATTGAGTATTAAGAGAGCACCCATAACAATATTCAGTTAACGCTCACGATCTAAGGTTATAAAAGTATAAGAGTATGGGTTTTTATCATCCGCTGGATGCGTGATTTTATCAACCTCATGCCAGTTGAGTTGTGTGTAATCAGGAAAAAAAGTATCACCCTCAAAATCTTCTTCAATTAAAGTTAGGTAAAGCCTATCAGCATCATTTAAAAACTTATTATATAAATGCGCACCACCAGTAATGAAGATTTCTTGAGAGGGATTATCTTCTTGCTTAGCCAACTGCAAAGCTTCTTCCAGTGAATTTACAACATTACAACCTTTGATTTTAAGTTCTTTATTGCGGCTAAGAATAATATTTAATCGACCAGGTAGAGGAAGGCCTATGGAGTCATAGGTTTTTCGACCCATGATAATCGGACACCCAAAAGTTGTATTTTTAAACCATTTTAAGTCTGCAGGTAAATGCCAAGGCATTGTATTGTTTAGCCCTATGACCCTATTATTACCCATAGCAGCAATCATGGAAATTTTCATAAGACGAAAAAACTATTTAACAATTTTCAAAGCAGGACGCTTTGATTTACTAGATTTTATCGCTGGTTTTTTGGTAGATGTAGACTTATCCAAAGACTTAGGGCCCGTAGGTTTTGGAGGCATATCATCAGGTGGTATTTCATTCTCGATATCAAACGACATACCCTCCCCTGTTTCACTGGCATACAAAGACATAATCGCGTTCATGGGTGAAAAAATTTCGTAAGGGCTACCACCAAAACGTGCTTTAAAGCTTAGTCCATCATCATCAATAAGTAATTCTTCTGCCGCAGTAGGACTAATATTTAAAATGATTTTACCATTATCAATATATTGCTGTGGCACCATTACTTGAGGGTTATCGGCAAACAGCACGACATGGGGCGTGCCTTCATTATCCACAACCCATTCATAGATTGCGCGTAGTAAGTAAGGCTTGTTAGAACTAAATTGCATATTAATTAAACCTCGCCATTGTATAGTTAAGATATACTATAGACTGCTATTTAAGGACGAATTGCCTGCTCAGCCATCGTTAGCGATATTTGAAACAGCTCACGCGAGAAAACACGATCCATATAATCACGAATAGGTTTAGCCTCATCCGTATTAGGCAGGTCAATACCATATTTAGGCAATCGCCATAAAATGGGGGCAATAGTACAATCTATCAATGAAAAGTCATTACTTAAAAAGTAAGGTTTAATGGCGAAAACTTCACCCGCCGCTAAAATGCTCTCCCTCAAAATTATACGTGCCGTATCTTGACGTTCCGCCTCATCACTTTCTAAATCACTCACCAGTGATAACCAATCTTTTTTAATACGAAAAAGAGTCAAACGTGTATGTGCACGAGACACGGGATCAACAGGCATTAATGGAGGATGCGGAAAACGCTCATCCAAATACTCCATAATGACATGCGAATCATATAATACTAAGTCACGATCAACCAAGGTAGGTGCAGAGTTGTAGGGGTTTAAATCAGCCAAATCTTCAGGCTTATTGTTTGGATCCATTTCCAAAATATCGGCCTGAATATCTTTTTCACCCAACACAATACGAACGCTGTGGCAAAGTGGGCAATCAGGTAAAGTAAACAGCGTCATAACCGAACGGCGGTTGGCAACAGATGTCATTAAACACTCCTAAAAAGTTGGTTTACAACTATATCTAAACAAAAAGGGCTACCATGAGGTAGCCCGAGGATTCTATACTAAAAAGGAGTATTTGGGTATTGCTATTAACACCCAATATAGCAACTTTAGTGAATATCCTTCCAGTATTCTTTTGATAAAGCATAGGCAAAACCAAATAATACGAATAGGAACAATAAGGTGAAAATGCCATACATTTTACGCGATAACTGAGCAGGTTCGCTAACGTAAGCTAAAAAGTTAGTGATATCACGGGTTAACTTATCGTACTCAGCACCCGTCATTGAGCCAGGTTTTGATAGAGTCAACTTTGGCACCCCATGCTCCCCACCTTCGCTATGCTCAAGCGTTTGCCAGCCTTGCAAATTACCCAGTACGTGTGGCATACCCACATCTTTAAAGACCGTATTATTCATACCTGTAGGGCGTGATGGATCAAGGTAAAAACCATTAAGGTAAGAGTAAATCCAATCAGCACCACGTGAACGACCTACTAGCGAAAGATCAGGCACACTAGCGCCAAACGCTTGTGCAGCAGCTTTTGAGTTGTATGCAGTCTTCATTAAAGAGCCTGTTTTAACTTTTTTACCTTCTGCATCACGAATAAAGATCAAATTTTCATTAATTAACGTCTTCACATCATCTTCGCTAAAGCCATTTTCCGCATTTAAGCCAATGTCTTTAGCAACACGGTTGAAGCGGCTAAAACGCAATGAGTGACAACCAGAACAATAGTTTTGAAAGTATTTAGCACCACGTTGCATACTAGCTTTATCATCAAAGTTAACATTGGCACTTTGAAGAGCAACACCGTGCCCTGCACCGCCACCAACACTACCAAGAATTCCAAAAACTAGCAGTGGAACAATTAATACGAATATCCATTTACGTATACTATTACTCATGATGTAACCCTCTCTGGAACAGCTTTTTCTGCATTACAACCGCGCATTAAAAATGGCAGTAATAAGGTCATTGCCAAGTAAGCAATTGGCCAAATCATTTGCCACCAAATCTGCCCATAACTTTCAGCATCTTCAGGATTTGCACGATAAAAATCGATAGCTACAATCGCCGCTGCTAGGACTAAAAACCACACAAGATAACGACCCACTTTCTCAGAGTTACTGTGTGCGAAAATAACAATAAAAAACAAGAAGTAAATCTCCGTCATCCTTACACCTAGCTCTTTTAACTCAGGTGTAACTGGCTTAACACCAAGATATCCTAAAATCATAAAGACAGCTGCAAATATAGCAAGATTTAACATGTGTGCAGTATTACGATAACGCCAAGATTTAATCGGGTTACGATCAAGCCATGGTAATAAGAACAACATAATTATTGCACCAAACATTGCTAAGGTACCCATGAATGGAGATAACGTTACAGCACGTAAAATTGTGTAGAACGGTGTAAAGTACCATACTGGAGCAATATGCACTGGTGTTTTCAACGGATTAGCAGGCTCAAAGTTTGCGTGCTCTAAGAAGTAGCCTCCCATTTCTGGCATAAAAAAGATTATTGCAAAGAAAGCCATTAAAAAGACCACAATTGCCGGGATATCATGCACCGTGTAGTAAGGGTGAAATGGAATTCCGTCTAAAGGGACACCTTTATCATCTTTAAGAGCTTTAATTTCAATGCCATCTGGGTTATTTGACCCCACTGTATGCAAAGCCACAATATGAACAAAGACCAATGCAACAAGAATCAAAGGAACTGCAGCCACATGAAAGGCAAACAAGCGATTCAAGGTAGGATCAGAGATTACAAAGTCACCACGAATCCAAACTGACAAACTATCACCAACTACCGGAATTGTTTGAAATAGGTTGATAATAACCTGAGCACCCCAGAACGACATTTGACCCCAAGGTAGCATATATCCCATAAAGGCTTCAGCCATTAAGGCAAGATACAAAGCCATGCCAATCAACCAAACTAACTCACGTTTACCTTTGTAGGAACCGTACATAAGACCACGGAACATATGGAAGTAGACCACTATGAAGAAGGCAGATGCCCCCGTTGAGTGCATATAGCGGATAAACCAGCCACCTGGCACATCACGCATGATGTATTCAACCGAAGCAAAGGCGAGCTCTGAGTCAGGCTTATAATGCATGGTTAAAAAGATACCCGATACAATCTGGATAACTAAAACCAGCATCGCTAAAACGCCAAAATAATACCAAACATTGAAATTTTTAGGCGCATAGTACTCAGACATATGTGCTTTCCAAGTTTCAAGAATTGGAAAACGTTCATCAATCCAGCCTAAAACACCCGTTGCTTCAGTGGTTCGAGGATAAGCAGCCATTATGCAGCACCTCCGTCTTCACCAATTAGTAACAAATCATCCGTTTTATAGTAATGCGGCGGAATCACCAAATTGGTCGGAGCTGGAACATTTTTAAATACGCGACCAGCTAAGTCAAAACGAGAGCCATGACAAGGACAATACCAACCACCTTTCCAAGCCGCACCTAAATCAGCAGGGGCAAGTTCTGGGCGATAGGTTGGAGAACAACCCAAATGTGTACAAATACCAATCAATACGAGCATTTCTGGTTTACGTGAACGAATCGCATTTTTTGTATAAGCAGGTTGCTGTGTCTCAACAGACGATGTTGGATCTTTCAACATTGCATCATTACTCGGAAGATCTTTTATCATTTGATCCGTTCTTCTCACTAACCAAATGGGCTTCCCTCGCCAGATTACACGAACTAACTGACCTGGCTCTATTTTGCTAATATTTGCTTCAACTGGTGCGCCGGCAGCTTTGGCACGTTCACTTGGCATCCATGAGATGAGCAACGGGGTTGCAAAAGCTGCTGTACCTGCTGCACCAACTACTGAAGTTGCTGCAATGAGCATGCGTCTACGCCCTTTGTTAACCGTATTTGAATCAGAATCTGACATGATTCATGTTCTCCACATAAGTTATAAAAATCTGTAAAACATAAATTAGAAGCTTCTAATATATGTGATAAAAAACCGCAACATCTTCCTTCAACTCGGTAAAAAGGTCAAGTCAATTTGAGACCTTTGCACGAGAGTGCAAAAATCCCACAAAAATGGGATAATAGCATTTTACCCAACAGGTTCACAAAATGGCTTGGAAAAATATCAAACAGCAAAGTTTTGCCGATGATCTTGTTGTGA
>Ga0256839_1001494_pt1 | contig 28305 bp, 27 predicted proteins | sample 354166metaG_FD_185968 | JGI IMG/M metagenome (GOLD analysis project Ga0256839, IMG submission 185968) | Hydrothermal vent microbial communities from Mid Atlantic Ridge, Atlantic Ocean - 354-166 | ecosystem: Environmental > Aquatic > Marine > Hydrothermal vents | place: Atlantic Ocean: Mid... | reverse complement strand
CCGGCGGAAGGTCCGCTCCCCGCGGAAGGTCCGCCCCCGACGAAAGGTTCGCCCCCGGCACAAGCGCAGCGCGGCGGGCCCTGGCGGCACGCTCGGCACGGCGGGTGCCGGCTCCACCCTTGCGTCTGCGGCGTCGCTCCATGCCTGCCTCCTTTCATGCAGTGGTGCTCACGCTGGCGCTGATCGTCAGACCCGGTTCACCAGCACGTGCACCACGGGCTTCTTTCCCCATTCCGCCTTTGCTGCCCGGCGCACCGCAAGGCGCAGGGTGTCGATGACCTTCTCGTCGTTGCGACGCCGTGCCCGCCCCATATCCTCCAGCGCGTTGTCGGCAGCATCCAGCAGAATGTCTTCCAGCAGCGCACCATCGGCAGTGAACTCGGGCAACCCTTCCGTTACCATCTGCGCCGCACCGCGAATGTTGCCCTTTGCATCCAGCGCAACGGAAAGCGCCACCATGCCGACATAGGAGAGCTTGCGGCGCTCTTTCACCGGCCCGTTGCGCCCCGGCACCAGCAGCTTGCCGTCCACGTGCCAGCAGCCCGATTCCACCTCGGCGATGACCTCCAGCGGCCCCGGCGCGAGGCGCAGCAGCTGGCCATCGGCCATCAGTGCCGTCTCGCCGATGCCATGCGCCTGCGCCAGCTTCTGCTGCGCCCGCATGTGCAGGAACTCGCCGTGCATGGGCACCAGCTTCCGTGGGCGCAGAAGGTCGTAAAGCTCCTTCAGCTCGTCCTGCCGCGGGTGTCCGGAGGTGTGCACAAGCTGCTGCGGGGTGTTGAGGATCACGTCCACGCCCAGCATGGCCAGCCGGTTGATGATGCCGAACACCGCCTTCTCGTTGCCGGGAATGGTGAAAGAGGAGAAGATGACCTGATCCCCCGGCTCCAGCGCAATGCGCGGGTGGGCATCATCGGCAATGCGCGAAAGCGCCGCGTTCGGCTCGCCCTGCGAGCCGGTGCACAGCAGCACCACCTTGTCGCGCTCCAGGTAGCCGAAGGCATCCTCGTCAAGAAAGCGGTGATGGGGTTCAAGCAACCCCACCTCGCGCGCCGCCTCGATGACGCGACGCATGGCATAACCGGCAACCACCACCTCGCGCCCGGCTTGCGCCGCTGCCTCCGCCACCGTGCGGATGCGCGCCACGTGGGAGGAGAAGGTGGTTACGGCCACGCGATGGGGCGCAGCGGCGATGAGCTTCTTCAGCGATTGTGCCACCTCGGCCTCGGACGGCGAACGCCCCGGTTTCAGGGCATTGGTGGAATCGCACACCAGTGCCTCGATGCCGGCATCGCCCAGCGCGCGGAAGCGATCGTAACTGAAGGCGGGGGGGATGGTGGGGGTGGGGTCTATCTTGAAATCACCGGTGTGGATGATGGTGCCAGCGGGAGTGAACAGGGCCAGTGCATTGGGCTCGGGCAGCGAATGGGTAACGGGGATGTATTCGATGCCTATCTCGCCCAGCTGCAGGCGCTCGCCGGGCTTCACCTCCACCAGCTTCACCTCCTCGGAAATGCCGAACTCCTCCAGTTTGGCGGAAATCAGCAGCAGCGCGAACTTCGTGCCATATACCGGCACGCCAAGGCGCTGCGCCAGCCACGGAACGGCACCGATATGATCCTCGTGGGCATGGGTGATGACGATGCCCAGCAGGTCCTCGCGCCGCTCCTCGATGAAGGTGATGTCCGGCACGATGACATCGACGCCTGGCGTGGCGGCATCGCCGAACATGACGCCGCAATCGACCATGATCCACTGCCGGTTCAGCCCCCTGCCCCAACCGTAGAGATAGAGGTTCATGCCGATCTCGCCAACGCCGCCCAGTGGCAGCAGCGCGAAGTCCTTGCGCGGATCGCTCGGCTCACTCATGTGTTCACTCTCCTTCGGGCATCACCTTGCTCACTTCTCCGGCCATGAGGGCGTGCAGCGTTCCATCATCAGTGCGCAACAGCAGTGCACCGTCCTCGCGGATGTCCTCGAATGTCCCCGCCAATGTTCCCTGCCCCGTGTGCAGGCTCATGCGCCGCCCCAGGCCATATGCCCGCCTGCGCCAGGCCTGATGCACGTTGCGCCCCCCGTGCGACTGCCACACCTGATACCAGCGCCAGAAGGTATCCCGCAATGTCTCGAACAGCAGGAGGGGGTGCAACTGCATGCCCGTTTCGGCCAGCGAGATGGCAGGCCAGCGCACTTCTTCCGGTGGTGGAGCATGGGTGATGTTGATACCCCAGCCGATGATCAGCGCGCGACGCATGGCAACTGGCCGTTCGGCTCCGGCATCCGGTGGTGGCGCGTCCGCTGCCGGTGCAGCAGGCACATGCGGCGCTTCCACCGTCTCCAGCAGGATGCCGCCGAGCTTTCGTCCGTTCAGCAGCAGGTCGTTGGGCCACTTCAGCGCCAGGGCCTCGCGCAATCCGGGCAGCCCCGCCTGCACCATCAGCCGCGCGATGGCCTTGCACACCACCAGCGAGGCCAGCATGGAAAGCTGTGGCCAGTGCTTCAGCGGCGCTTGCGGCGCAAACAGCAGGGAGAGATGCAGGTTGCCGGGGGGAGATGCCCAGGTGCGCCCCGCGCGGCCCACTCCGGCGCTCTGCTGCCGCGCCAGGATCCATAGCGGCCCGTTGCCGCCGGCGAGAAACTGGCGGCGTGCCTCGGCCTGCGTGGAATCCACGTCCTCCAGCAGCAGCAATCGGCCACTCACAACCGCCTACCTCCATGCAATGGAAAAAGTTATGAAAAACCGCGCCATGAGAACATGGCGCGGCATCCAGTTTCATCCCTTGCGGATGCGCGTCAGTTGACGGCTTCCTTCAGGCCCTTGCCGGGCTTGAACTTGGGCACGCGCTGGGCCGGCAGCGTCTTGGTCTCGCCGGTGCCGGGAATGCGCACCTGGCGCTCGGCCCGCATGGGTGCGGAGAAGGTGCCGAAGCCGATGAGGCGCACCTCATCACCATTCTTCAGCGCCTCGATAACGGTTTCGATGGCGGCATCCAGCGCCGCGGTGGCCTGTGCCTTGCTCAGGCCGGCCTTCTCCGCCACCTGGGCAATCAGTTCCTGCTTGTTCATTCGTCGTGTCCCTTTCTCTTCCGGTTGACCATGAGGAGGGCTCGCCCCCGGTCCATGAAACAAGGTCCGGCCTCGCCCGGAAACACGAGACTGGAACTGCCATGCCACAGAATCTGCCCCGGCCATCAGATGCGAGGCAGGCATCCTGTCATGCATGGTGCCTGAGCCACTCCTCGACCAAGAAACGTCCTGCCCTTTGTCCGTGAGGGGCTGCCGTGTCGAACAGGGAGGCAGGTTACATTGGCTACCCGCTTACTGACGCCAATCGCACGCATGCTTGCCAACATGCTCCCCGAGAGTCAAGCCTGCGCAATGCTTGTGAATGCCGATATCCGCAGTCAAGTGCGGGCCTGTGATCCATGGCATTTCAAGAGCGCTTCGTGCGCCATTCGATGATGGCCTTGCGGCGCAGGCCCTTCATGAACTGCTCCACCTGCTGGCCGATCTTTTCCTGCTGCAGGGCAGCGCGCAACTGCTGACGCAGCTTGGCCTTGTCCGGGATCTTCGGCCTTATGGTTCGGGTACCGCAGAAGGCCAGCAGCTGGATGCCGTTGGGCGCACGGATGGGGCCGACGATCTTCTTCGTGCCGGCCTTGCGCAGCGCCTTCTTCAGCTGTGGCGGCAGCTTGCGCGGATCGGCCTCGATGGTGCGCGACACCTTGACGTTGAAGATGCCATCAGCCGCCTTGCGCAGGCTGCCGCAGCCGCGATAGCGCTGCATGATCTGCTGCGCCTCGGCAGCGCGGGCGATGAGCAGCTGCTGGCGCATCACCGGGGCCACGTCATCCACCGGCAGGGTTACCTGCCGCAGCCGCCAGATGGTGATAGGCTTCAGCCGCGGGTCGGAGAGGATCTTGCGCAGGCGGCGCTCCACCTCCGCATCGCTCACCCTGGCCTCTATCTTGCGCCCCGAACGCGCGGCCAGCGCACGGAAGATCATCTGCCCGCGCACGTAGCGGCGCAGAAAGTCCATGCTCAGGCCCTTCTTGCGCAGGGCTGCCTGCAGCCTGTCCCTGCCGCCCATGTTGCGCGCCATGCCGGCAATGGCGTTTTCCACCGCCAGGTCATCGGGGTAGATGCCACGGCGTTTGCCCTCCGCCTCCAGCACGGCTTCGTCCACCAGTGCCTGCAGGGCACGCTTGCGGGCCTGTGCCCGACTGCGAAAGCGCATGCCCAGCACCTCGTTGAGCTTCATGCGCTGGCGCACGTCGAAGTCGGTGATCGGCACGTCATTGACCACCACCAGCACCTTCACCGCCCATGCCGTGCGGGGCAGCGCCACCACGGCCAGCAGCAACGCCAGCAGCGCCAGCAGTGCCAGTGGCGCTGGCAGCGGCGTGATGAATCCCCCAGGACGCAAGCCTCCGGTCGTGGCTGGTGTCATCGCCTGTTCTCTCCCGTTGCCGTGCAGCAGGGCTGTCCTGTCAGTCCCGCGCAATTGCGTGCGGCATCACTTGCCTGCATGCGGTATGCTTGCCCACATGGCAGTGGCATGCAACCGTGGCGAAAACAGGGAATGCCAGCACTGCCCCTGCAGCCCGGATCCACCCCGGCTGTCCCTGGCCAGCCATGCGATTGTGCCACGGCTCATGTGCGCCGCCATCCTCATCACTGCCCGATGGTGCTGACACCGCTGGAGCCCAGCGTCTTGAAGTTTATGCTGAAGTTGATGCTGCGGTCGAAGGTGGCATCGGTGCCGCTGGAAACACCCTCGGAATAGGTGATGCTGGCGCTGAAGCAGTCGCAATCGAAACCGATGCCGATGTAGCGCCTGGCGCGCCATTCCTCCTGCTCGGTATCCTGCAGGCTGAAGTTGGTGCCGCCGAAGATGCGCCAGTTGTCCATGAAGCGCCATTCGGCAGAGCCGGAAAACTGCCTGTCTGCAGAGAACTGCCCATACTCCGGAATGGCGGTGAGGTAGGCGTATTTCAGGTTCAGCGTCAGCCTGTTCCAGACGAGATCAAGCTCCGCCTCCTGATCCCGCGGCCGCAACGTCTTGGGGTCGAAGCGGCCGCGCCAGTTGATCATCAGGTTTTCGTGCGGTGTGAAGGCAAGGCCGGCCACGATATCCGAACGCTTGCCGCCAAGGCCGATGCTGGTGCCGTCAAAGCTGTTGCGTCCCAGCAGATGATGCGACTGCCCCAGGGTAAAGCGCCAGGCGCTGCCGGAATCGGTGTGGATGCTCCAGGTGAGGCCGGCATTGAGACGCACCCCACCCTCGAAGCGGTCCATGCCGGCGAAGCGGTCGTGCAGGAACAGCGAGGCGGCCGTGTAGCGGGCAGTGATGGAATCCTCGTTGCCGGCATTGCGCCGGCCATGCTCATCGGTGGCAAAGATGAGCTGCGCCACCGGCGTGAGCACCTGATAGCCGCCGTCGAACTGCGCCATCAGCGGCCAGCGCACGTCCACCCCGGCGCGGGGAAAGGCGCGCAGGCTCACCTCTTCCGATATGGTGCCGGCGGGGTTGGCGATATCCGGCAGGTTGCGCACGGCGCGCATTTCCGCCCGCAGCTCGGCAAAGGGCTGCACCTGCAGCCCGGCGGCGGAAATCCATTCCCGCTGCCAGTTCAGGCTGCTGACGAGACGGGTGTTGCGCTCGGCCAGCGGCGCGGCGGCAAACGGCAGGCCCGCCTGCCTGCGCCAGACGGAATAGAGCGATGAGGAGAGGCTGAGCACGCCACCCAGCACCGCTGGCTCGAAGGTGTATTCCTGCCAGATCCACGGCAGCGTGGCAGGGTCGAGGGAAGTGTTGTCGCTGTCGTTCAGGCCCTGGTAGCGCCCCAGTTCCGCCTGAAAGTAGTTGCTGCCCTCAAGCCCCCGCAGCCAGACATGCGAATGGGCCGCGCTAGCCGAATCCACACCATAGCGGCGCATCATGCCGCGATCGCTCTGCACCGCTCCGGCAAAGCCCCAGCTCCAGGCGCGGTTGATGGCAAATTTGCCCCTGCCCTTCGCAAACCAGCGCAGGCGCTGCTGCTCGCCCAGCGGCATGGCGCGGCGGTCAAGCTGGCGGATGGCACCGGCCTGCAGCGTATAGGTGCCGGAGCCGACATTGTGCCGCCAGCGGGCGCGGGCCAGCAGCCCCTGGCGGCTGTTGATCTGCGGCAGCAGGGTGATGTCGTAATTGGGTGCCAGGTTGATGAAGTAGGGAATGTTGATGCTGACCCCGCGCGAGCGCGTGTATGTGCCCGACGGAATGAGGAAGCCGGTGGAGCGCGGATGGTCGGGATCCGGGTGGCTGAGCCACGGCAGCCACAGCACCGGCGTGCCGGCGAAGTTGAGCTTCATGTTGCGGTGGTAGATGCGGCCCTTGCGCTGGTCATGCGTGGCCTGCTCGGAGGTGATCTCCCACAACGGCGTGCCGTCGGCCAGGCGGCAGGTCTGGCAGGCGGTATAGGCAACGTCGGTGTAAACGGTGATGTTGCCCTCGCGGCGCACGGCATAACGCGCCTTCAGCGTCGCGCCATTGGTCATCAGCAGGCGCAGGTGGCGGGCAAAACCGTCTCGGAACCTGTCATCGATGTTGATCAGCTCGGCCAGCAGCACATTGCCACCCGGCTCGCGCAGATACACCTCGCCCTCGGCCTGGAAGCGATCCTTGCGGCGGTCATACACCACCTTGCGGGCAATGAGCAGATATGGCCCCCAGGTGATCTCCACCCGGCCCACGGCCGTGGCGATGTCGCGCTCATGGTCATAGATGATGGTTTCGGCCAGCACGTCCACCGGCGTGCCCTTCGGCGGGCGCTGCAGATCGAACTTCGGGGCGTTGGCGGGGGCAGCGTGTGCACCGCCAATGGCTGACACGGGCAAGGCAGGATGCGCCAGCATCAAGGTGGCTGCCAGCACCATGCCGCTCAACGTCAGCGTTCTGCGAAAGCCCCTCTGCAGCCAGGCAGCAGGCCATGCAGATGGCATGGTGCAGCACGGGCGCATCATGCGCGCGCTTTTGCGAGGGCGACCCGCCCCGCATGCCTTCTGTCCGATCCGCTGCATGCAGTCTTCCCTGCCTGCCCCTCTGCAACGCCTTGCCTTTGCGGCAATTCCCATGCCACGCACAGCCAGTGCGAATCATCCGGTTGGCCCGGACCTGTTCGTTGTGGACCCTGTTGTAACCCGAAACGCGGCAGGAATTAAGCCCCCGCTTGCTTTTTCAGGGGTTGCACAATAGGTCTGAATCCGAAAAGGTCTGGCAGGAGGAGGCAGGCATGCGCGGCTTGCACCTGCCTGCCGCGTGGCGGTGCCAGGCCGCACTTCCAGGGGTTTCGGGCGTGCTTGCCCCATGCAAGGAGAGAGAACATGCAGGTTTCCTTCGTTGGCAGTCTGCCGGAAAAGGCCGATGCGCTGGTGCTGCCCGTGGCGGCGGGAGCTGACGTGAAGGCACATGCGCATTTCCTCCCTCCCGCATTGGCAGCACAGCTTGAAAGGGCGGCGGAGATTGCCTCCTTCGAAGGCAGGAAAGGGCAGAAGCTGGAGCTGACGGCACCGGTGGAATCGGCATTCGGGCGCATCCTGCTGCTGGGGCTGGGCGAGGCCGGAAAGCTGGATGCCCATGCCGTGGAGTGCGCCGGCGGGCGCATGGCGGCGGCGCTGATGGCGGGCAAGGTGAAGGAAGCGGTGGTGATGGCCGATGTGCCGGAAGGCTGCACGCTTGCGAAAGCCGATTTCGCCGCGCGGCTGGCCAGCGGGGCCTGCCTGCGCAACTATGCCTTCGATCGCTACCAGACGAAAAAGGATGAAAATGGCGATGGCCGCGAGCCGAAGATCAGGCCCCGCATCGAATCGCTGCAGGTGGTGGCCGGGGATGACGCTGCGGCGGCGGAAGAAGCCTTCTCCCCCCTCTCGGCGCTGGCCGATTCGGTGCATTTCGCCCGCGACCTGGTGAACGAGCCGGCCAACGTGCTGACGCCGAAGGAATTTGCCCGCCGCGTGGTTGAAATGGCCGGCGAGGTGGGGCTGGAAGTGGAAGTGCTGAAGCCGAAACTCTTGCGCGAGGAGCGTTTCAACGCGCTGCTGGCGGTGGGACAGGGGTCGAAGAACAAGCCGCGCGTGGTGGTGCTGCGCTACCGGGGGGCTGGCGATGATTCCGCGCCCATTGCCTTTGTCGGCAAGGGCGTGTGCTTCGATACCGGCGGCATCTCCATCAAGCCCTCTGCCGGCATGGAGGACATGAAAGGCGACATGGGTGGCGCGGCCGCCGTGGTAGGGGCCATGCGCGGGCTGGCGGCACGCAAGGCGAAGGTGAATGCCGTGGGCATCATCGGGCTGGTGGAGAACATGCCGGACGGCAAGGCCCAGCGCCCCGGCGACATCGTCATCTCGCGCTCCGGCCAGAGCATCGCGGTGCTCAATACCGATGCCGAGGGGCGGCTGGTGCTGGCCGACCTGCTGGACTACGTGAAGGAAAAATACACCCCTGCCCGCATCATCGACCTGGCGACGCTGACCGGGGCGATCATCATCTCGCTGGGCAAGGAATATGCCGGGCTGTTCAGCAATGACGACGAGCTGGCGGCCGAGCTGGTGGCGGCGGGCGAGGCAACGGGCGAGAAGGTGTGGCGCATGCCGCTGCACGAGAACTACGACAAGCTCATCGACTACGACATCGCCGACATGAAGAACATCGGCGGGCGCGAGGCCGGTTCGATTACCGCGGCGCAGTTCCTGAAGCGCTTCGTCGGCGATACGCCGTGGGCACACATCGACGTCGCGGGCACGGCCATGGCATCACCCAAGACCGACATCAACGACAGCTGGGGCTCCGGCTTTGGCGTGCGGCTGCTCAATGCGCTGGCGGACAGCCTGAACAAATAAGTGAGGGACGGGAGGCAATCTCCCTGCCCTCCCGGCAGCTCTCCTTTCAGCCGACGCACATGGCGAGTTGAACATGAAGAAAAGTTTTCCAGCTTGCCTTGCAGGCTGGAAATACCTTTCTTCAGGAAAAACAATAGCGTCCTGCTGGCTCAGGGCGCGGCCCGGTGCCAGCAGGACATCATCGGACTACAAGAAAGCCCTCACAGCCAGACCTTGCGAACGTGTATTCAGGACTGGCCTTGGGGAACATCCCATCACTTGCAGTGCCTGGGGGCATCAGGCAAAGCCCAGCTTCTTCAGCATCTTCGTCAGCGGGCAGAAGCCGGTCAGCCCTGACTGGAACAGGTTGGCCCCCACGAACAGGGTGAACCACAGCCAGCTCGGCCGTGTCAGGTCCACCTGCCCGAAGGCATGGGCCAGCAGCAGGCTCAGCAGCACGAAGGCTCCGGCAATCGTCATGGTCAGGCTCTGCGCAGTCATGCCGCCATCTCCTCCTTGGTGGAATTGACACCTGGCGCGCACGGATGGTTGCGCTCGCGCATCAGGCGATGCACCTCCGCCAGCCGCGCCTGGTCTTCCTGGTAACGAGGCGAATCAGACAGGCTTTCACGCACCGCGTGCACCACCTGCCGCTGCCACGGCTCCAGGGTCTCCCCCAGCCGGTAGCAGATCCACTGCGCGCGGCGGTCCACCGACACCAGCCCGGCCTCGCGCAGCACCGCAAGATGGCGGGAAACCTTCGGCTGCGGCAGTTGCAGGATGCGCACCAGCTGACACACCGAAAGCTGCGGCTCGGCCTCGAGCAGCAGCACGATGCGCAGCCGGATGTCATTGGACAGCGCGTGAAAGAAGTGAGTCTGATGTTCCATGCCCGTATCCATGCCTCCTATATGAAGATTCTCTTATATTTGGTCAAGGCGATGCGGCGGAGAGATAGGAGGAATTGTGGTAAAAATTGGTCATTTCCCGGAGACATTTCACATATTTCATCCTGCCCACAGTCGTGGCGGCAGCAGGTGCAGGGCGCATCAACCTTCCGTCTTTCCGAGCAGCATCTGCGGCAATCGTTGCCGCAACACGGGCAATGCCCCCTCTGGCGAGGTGAACAGCCGCTTTTCGAGAAAATGCGCCGTCAGCCGCAGCGCTTCGGCCACTTCCCGCGCGCTCGGCTGCCGGTTTGCATCCAGCAGGAAGGCGGGCAACGGCAGCAGCCTGTCCGCCCAGGCCGCCCCGGCTTCCCGGCTGGCGGCGCGCCCGCTCTTCGGTGATACCCAGGCCAGGTCTTCCCGCCTGCCGGTAAGGGCGCAGCGGTCAAGATCCAGCCCGTAGCCAAGCTGCTCCAGCAACGCCAGCTCGAAGCGTGCCAGCAACGCCGCTGCCGTCAGCGAATCGCCCAGGTGCTCCAGCACCAGCTTTGCACCATCGAACAGCGGCGGATGAGGCGCGCGCTCCGGGCACAGCGCCAGCTCCGCCTGCAGCGCCTGCACCACCGCCAGCGCCACCCGCCCGCCAAGCGCCACGGCAGCATGCTGGGCCAGCGGCTCCAGTGCCCACGTGCCCAGCTGCTCCGCCGTGCGCGCACGCCACGCGGCATGCACGATGTTGCCCGGTTGCAACCACGCCCGCCTTGCCCGGCTCGCCGCACCATGCAGCATGCCGGGCCAGCGCCCGTACCGATGAGTGAACAGCTCGACGATGGCATGGTTTTCCCCATGCTGCCGGATGTTCACGATGATGCCCTCATCACGCCACTGCATGTTTTTCGGCTTTTTCACTTGCATTGTGCGCGGCAATGCGCTCATCCTTGCCGCGTTGAATGGCAACTATCACGGTTGATGCATGCACAGACAGGCCAAATTCAGCATCGGCGATGTGGTGAAGCACAAGCTGTTTCCCTTCCGCGGCGTCATCTTCGATGTCGATGCCACCTTTTCCGACACCGAGGAATGGTGGGAATCCATCCCCGAGGAAGTGCGCCCGGCGAAGGATCAGCCCTTCTACCACCTGCTGGCGGAAAACGAGGATGGCGAGGAATACGTCGCCTACGTCTCCGAGCAGCACCTGGAGCATGACACCTCCGGCGTGCCCATCCGCCACTCGGCGGTGGAGGAATTCTTCGTGCTGTACGACGCCGAGCATCACTCCTACGAGATGCCCTCGGAAGTGCTGAACTGACATTTCGCCTTCCACCAGCCTGCCCTGCCCTGCCCACCTGCTTTATAATGCGCCGCATGAGCGATTCGCGCACATGGGGGCAAGGCACTGCCGGCGCGCTGAGGCCAAGGGCGCTGGCATCATGGATGCTGGTGTCATGGACGCTGGCATTGCTGACACTGCTGGCTGCAGTGGCAGGTGGTGGTGCGCGCGCCGTGGCGGAGCCGGTGCATGGCATCGCCATGCATGGCAGCCCTGCCCTGCCGGCGGATTTCACCCATTTTCCCCATGTCAACCCCGACGCACCCAAGGGTGGCACGCTGAGGCTGGCCATCACCGGCAGTTTCGATTCGCTCAATCCCTTCATCATCAAGGGCAGCCCGGCATGGCACGTGCGCCTGCTCACCTTCGAGCCACTGATGGCGCGCAACCACTCCGAGCCGTTTTCCCTCTATGGCCTCATCGCGGAGAAGGTGGAAATGGCTCCGGACCGCACCTTCATCATCTTTCACCTGAACCCGAAGGCGCGCTTTGCCGATGGCCGTTCCATCACCGCCGAAGACGTGCTGTTTTCCTGGCGCACGCTGCGTGATCATGGCCGGCTGAACCACCGCACCTACTACAGGAAAGTCCTGAAGGCCGAGGCGCTGGATGAGCACACGGTGAAATTCACACTGGATGGCAAGGATCGCGAGCTGCCGCTGATCCTTGGCCTGATGCCGGTGCTGCCGGCGCATCATTTCGCTGACAGGCCGTTCGAGAAGACGACGCTGAAACCCATCCCCGGCTCCGGCCCCTATCGCATCACCGAGGTGAAGCCGGGCCAGAGGCTGGTGTTCGAACGCCGCAAGGACTACTGGGGCAAGGACCTGCCCACCCGCCGCGGCATGTTCAATCATGACCGCATCATCATCGACTACTATCGCGATACCCAGGCTGCCTTCGAGGCGCTGAAGAAAGGCCTGGTGGACATCCGCTTCGAGGCCGATGCCACCCGCTGGGCCACGGCCTACGACTTTCCGGCCGCACGTGATGGCCGGCTGAAGCGCGAGGTGATCCCCACCCGCCTGCCGAAACCGCTGGCAGCCTTCGTCTTCAACACCCGCCGCGCGCTGTTCGCCGACAGGCGCGTGCGCGAGGCACTGCTGTTCACCTTCGACTTCGAGTGGGCCAACAGCAACCTTTTCCACAATCTCTACAGGCGCACCCACGGATATTTCGACGGCTCGGAACTGTCTTCCATCGGCCGCCCCGCGGATGTCATGGAACGCCAGCTCATGCAGCGGGTGGGGGCAAGGCTGCAACCGCGCTTCGTGGAAGGCACATGGCGCGCTCCCGCTTCCGATGGTTCCGGGCGCGACCGCAGGAATCTGCGCCGCGCCGTGCAACTGCTGGCGCAGGCCGGCTGGCGCATCTCCGGCGGCCGCATGGTGCACGAGAAGACGGGCAGACCCTTCGACTTCGAGCTGCTGGTGCAATCCTCCGAGCAGGAAAAGCTGGCGCTGCACTGGCAGAAGTCCCTGCGCGCCATTGGCATAAGCCTTCGGGTGCGCCGGGTGGATTCGGCGCAATTCACCCGCCGCCTGCTCAACTACGATTACGACATGGCCCCCTACACCTGGTTCAACTCGCTCTCCCCCGGCAACGAGCAGAAGTTCTACTGGGGCAGCGCGGGCCGCAAGCAGCCCGGCACCCGCAATTATCCCGGCATTGCAGACCCGGCTGTGGATGCCACCATAGAGGCACTCACAGCCGCGCGCACGCGCCCGGAGCTGACAGCCGCCGCCCGCCTGCTTGACCGGCTGCTCGTCAGCGGCTTCTACGTGTTGCCGCTGTATCACGCGCCGGGGCAGTGGGTGGCGCGCTGGCAACACGTGAAGCATCCGCAGACGCTGTCGCTGTATGGCTACCAGACAACCACCACGTGGGATGCCCGGGCAGGAAGGTAGTCCTTGCGCAATGCCGGCAAGCTGTGCCTTGCGCATGCCTGCGCATGAATGCATCCGTGGCGGACAGAAAAGCTCATCCGGCAGTCATGCCGTGCCCCGCCACGCCAGCCTGCGCCACATCAACCCGCGCCACACCATGCCCTGCCACGCAGTGGAAAGCCTGTTCCCGCACACCTTTGCATCCAGCCGGCAAAGCGCCTATACAAGGTGCATTCACGAACATGAATGTGTTCAATCCCCCAGCCTGAACACGGGAGCCACACCGGCATGAGCGATACCCCCGCCAACAATGACGCAGCCACCGACGAGGCCACCGGCGATGAACACAAGCCGCTGGTGGAAATCGACCTCATCATCGACTTCATCTGTCCCTGGAGCTACATCGGCAAGCGCCGCCTGGAAGCGACGCTGGACATGCTCGGCGAGGGCTTCAGGGTGAATTACTACCCCTTCCTGATGGCTGCCGACATTCCCGCCGGCGGCATTCCCCGCAAGGAATGGCTGGCAAAGACCTACGGCACACCGCAGCAGATCGAGAAGGCGCTGGAGCCCATCAAGGTGGCCGGGCTGCAGGACGGCATCGAGTTCAACTTCGATGCCATCGAGGTGATGCCCAATACGCTGAACGCGCACCGCGCCATGTACTGGGCGCGCGAGGCCGGCAAGGCTGCGGAAATGGCCGAGCGCCTGTTCCAGCTGTTCTTCATCGAGGGCGAGGACATCGGCGACGAGGACGTGCTGGCGCAGGCTCTGGCGCAGGTGGGCGTCATGGATGCCTTCCGCGCGCAGAAGATGCTGGAATCCGACCTCGATACCGAAGAGGTGTGGAACGAGATCATGGAAGTGCGCCAGCTTGGCGTGAAGAAGCTGCCGGCCATCATCATCGCCCGCAAATACGCCATCCTGGGCGCGGAAGACCCGGTAACCATCGCCAAGACCCTGCAGGCGGTGCAGGCGGAACTGGCGCTGGAAGCCGAGGAGGCCGAGAAGAAGGCGGCAGAAGAGCGCGAGAAGAACACCAACTGACCTTTTCTCTCGCCTTTCCCGTGCCTTGCCCCCTCATGCCCCGTGTCTCATGCCTGTGAGGCTTTTCGCCCTGGAAAGGCCGCCTGTTCCTGTGGACAGGCGGCGCATTCGTTTTGCCCGCACACGGCCATGCGTGGCATGCTGCCCGCAACAATGGGGAGCAGGATCATGGTGCAGAAGGTGCAGGCGGACTTCACCCGTGAAGAAACCCTGATGGCACAGGGCCTGGCACCCGTATGCGGCATTGACGAAGCCGGGCGCGGGCCGCTGGCGGGGCCGGTGGTGGCCGCCGCGGTGGTGCTGGATGTGCGGTGCATTCCCGACGGGCTGGCCGATTCCAAGAAGCTGGGCACGGCAGCGCGGGCGCGGCTGGCGCAGGAATTGCGGGAAGTGGCGCGCGTGGGCATCGGGCTGGCCAGCGCCCGGGAGATCGATGCGCTCAACATCCACCATGCCACCCTGCTGGCCATGCGCCGCGCCTTCGAGGCCCTGCCCGGCACAGCACCCGCCGCCGCCCTCGTCGATGGACGCTTCTGCCCCACCCTGCCCTGCAAGGCGCAAGCAGTGGTGAAGGGCGATGCCACGGTGCTGTCCATTGCCGCGGCCTCCATCATCGCCAAGGTGGAGCGCGACAACCTGCTGCTGGCGCTGCACGAGCGCTTCCCCCAATACGGCTTTGCCCAACACAAGGGCTATCCGACGAAGGCACATCTTGAAGCCCTGCGCCAGCACGGCCCCTGCCCGGAACACCGCCGCAGCTACCGCCCCGTCGCCGAATGCCTGCAGGCGACTGAATCCCTTGCTGTCCGCTCAAGCACTTCGCGGATGTAACGCTGGCAGGACATGCCGCGGTGTCCCGACCACTTCTGAATGCCCTGTTCAATCACCGACTTGCCAATACCAACATGCATCCATTCATGCATCCATTTGCTCAACGCAACCGCTCGAAGCGTTGCAGGAAGGCGGTGCGGGCGGCTTCCGGCGGCAGCGGTTCAAGTGCCAGCAGTGCATCCACGCCCGCTCCCTTCAATCCGCGTGGGCGGCCAAAGAATCGCGCCGCTTCCGCATCGCTGAACCCGGCCAGCCGCGTGGCCTCGATGAAGGCCGATGCCCTGTCCGCCCGCTTGATGAGCTTCTCCACCCACTGCGGCGGCTCCGGTGGCAGGCCGAAGCGAATGTGAATGGCGCGCATCAGGCGCTGTTCGAAGTCCTTGTAATCCAGCCCCAACGCCGCCTTGAACGGGCTGATCATGTCACCGATGACATATTCCGGCGCATCGTGCAGCAGCGCCGCCAGCCGCCAGCGCCGATCAAGCTGCGGCCTGAAGATGGTCGCCAGCCGCTCCACCAGCACGCAATGCTGGGCAACGGAAAACGGCCATTCGCCGGTGGTCTGGCCATTCCAGCGGGCAACGCGGGAAAGCCCCAGCGCAATGTCCTCTATCTCGATGTCCACCGGGGCGGGGTCGAGCAGGTCCAGCCTGCGGCCGGACAGCATGCGCTGCCATGCGCGCGGCGGCTTCCTGCCGGTCTTTCGCGAAGAAGTGCTCATGGAGCCATTTGCGCCACAGCATCATGCCGATGGCAAGAGAGGAGATGATCGTTGCTCATCCCCACCGCCTGCATGAAGGCATAAACAATCACCGGACCGCAGAAGCGAAAGCCCCGCCGCTTCATCTCGCGCGCGATGCGTTCCGACAACGGCGTGCTGTCCGGCACCTGCGCGCGGCTGCCGAAGCGCGGGTTCAGGGGCTGCCCGTCCACGAAGTTCCACAGCCAGCGGCTGAACCATTCAGGTCCGCCATGCTCCAGGATGACGCGCGCATTGACAATCGCCGCCTCGATCTTGGCGCGGTTGCGTACAATGCCGGCATCCTGCATCAGCCTGTGCACATCCGCTTCGTCGAACCGCGCCACCTTTTCAAGGTCGAATCCGGCAAAGGCGCGGCGGAAATGTGCGCGCTTCTTCAGGATGACGAGCCATGAAAGCCCGGCCTGGAACGTGTCCAGCGTCAGCTTTTCATACAGTTTCCGCCCGTCGAACTCCGGCACGCCCCACTCCTCGTCATGATAGCGCACATAGTCCGCATCATGCCCGCACCAGCCGCAGCGGCAGCGGCCGTCGGCATGGCAGATGACATCCTGCTCCCAGTTGATGCCCATGCACTCCGTTGCACCACATTCCGCCATGCAGTCAAGCAGCAAGGCTTCCAGATGCAGCCCCCGCCCTTCCCGTGCTCCACTGCCGGGGTATTGACAAGCAAAAGCCAACGCTTGAGATGAAACGCACAATTGCGCCATGTGCCCGAACACTGGCGAGGACGTCAGCACGGCGCTGCCGCAACCATGCATGAAAGGAAAACCGCGATCCGATGCCCCGCACCCTGAACATCCTGCTGCACCAGGCCGATCCGCTGGTCGGCGACATCGACGGCAACGCCGAAAAAGCGCGCCACACCCTGCGCCTGGCAGCCGATGCGGGGGCCGAGATCGCCGTGCTGCCGGAGCTGTTCATTGCCGGCTACCCGCCGGAAGACCTGGTGCTGCGTTCATCCTTCGTCGAGCGCTGCATGCAGGCGGTGCACACCCTGGCCGCCCACACCGATGACACCGGCCCTGCCCTGCTCATCGGCACGCCCTGGCGGGAGGGCGAGCAGACCTTCAACAGCATCGCCCTGCTGCATGAGGGCCGCGTCATGGCCGTGCGCCACAAGCACATGCTGCCCAATTACGGCGTGTTCGACGAAAAGCGCATCTTCGCTGCCGGGCCATTGCCGGAGCCTGTAACATTCCGCGGATTTCGCCTCGGGCTGCCGGTATGCGAGGACATCTGGACGCCAGACGTTGCAGCGCACCTGAAGCAGCGCGGTGCGGAAGTGCTCATCGTCATCAACGGCTCGCCCTTCGAGGTGAACAAGCACGGCGTGCGCAAGCAGCAGGTGCGCCAGCGCGTGGCCGAAACCGGCCTGCCTGTTGTCTATCTCAACATGGTGGGCGGGCAGGACGAGCTGGTGTTCGACGGCGGCTCCTTCGCCCTCAATCCCGCGCCCGGCGCAACCACGGTGCGCACGCAAGAACAGCAGGAGGACGAGCGCACAGCTGCCGACATTGCCCTGCGCCTGCCCCGCTTTGCCACCGCCCACGCCACCCTGAAAATCGAAGAAACGGCGCAAGGCCTGCGCTTTGTCCGTGGCCTCGTGGCCGAACGCCCGGACGAGCTGCAGGCCATCTGGCAGGCCTGCGTGCTGGGCCTGCGCGACTACGTGCTGAAGAACCGCTTTCCCGGCGTCGTGCTGGGGCTGTCGGGGGGGATCGATTCGGCCGTGGTCGCCACCATGGCGGTGGATGCGCTGGGGGCAGAGAAGGTGCATTGCGTCATGCTGCCCTATCGCCATACCTCTTCGGAGAGCCTGCAGGATGCCGAACAGGTGGCACACCTGCTGGGCGTGCGATACGATGTCATTTCCATAGAGCAGCCGGTGCAGGCATTTCTCTCCACGCTGTCAGAGCAGTTTGCCGGCCTGCCCGCCGACACCACCGAGGAGAACCTGCAATCCCGCACCCGCGGCGTCATCCTCATGGCGCTGTCGAACAAGCACGGGCACATGCTGCTTTCCACCGGCAACAAGTCGGAGATGGCGGTGGGCTACGCCACGCTTTATGGCGACATGAACGGCGGCTACAACCCGCTGAAGGACATCTACAAGACCACCGTCTATCGCCTTGCCCGCCTGCGCAACGAAAAGCGCCCGGCTGGCTGCCTCGGCCCCGAAGGCCCGGTGATTCCGCAGCGCATCATCGACAAGCCACCGTCTGCCGAGCTGAAGCCGGACCAGACCGACCAGGACACCCTGCCGCCCTACGAGGTGCTGGATGCCGTGCTGCATGCCCTCATCGAGGAGCGCCTTTCGGTGCCGGAAGCGGCACGGCGGCTGAACGTGGAACAGGCGCTGGTGGCACGCATCCAGAACATGCTGTTCATGGCCGAATACAAGCGCCGGCAGGCACCGCCGGGGGTGAAGATCACCTCCACCAGCTTCGGGCGCGACTGGCGCTACCCCCTCACCCACGCCTTTCGCGAGCAATGAAAAGCCGGCGCCTGATCAACATGACGAAGCGCCTCCCGCAAGGATGAAGCCAATACAACCAGCGCGTTGGAAACGGGTTCGCACTTCAGGCCCGAATGCGCTCCGTGATCTTCTCGGCCTGATAGACCTCGATGTCGGGGTGCAGGCGCAGGCAATCGTCGGGCAGGCCGGCCTTTCTGCACAGGTGCCGGAAGAATGTGTCGAAGTCCGGCAGCTGCTCCCAGACGGAAGGCAGGAAAGTGGCGCGGCGGCCATCAAGATGCAGCACCACGCCATCAACGCCGGGGCGGATCTTCCGTTGCAGGTCGGCCACGTCCTCCCACGGCAATGGCCGCGGAATGGTAAGCAGCGAAATCTCAATGTCCACCTGCGGCAATTCCTCGGCTGAAAGAGGCTGGAAGCGTGGATCGCCGAAGGCGGCGGCGCGGGCGTTGTCGATGACATCATCGATGAGAGCCCGGCGCGGCAATATGGAGCCGATGCAGCCGCGCAGACGCCCCTGCATGGTGAGGGTTACAAAGGTGGCGCGCTGCTCTGCCAGCTCGGGATAACGGGACAGCAGCGCCGCACGTTCATCTGCCGGGAACGGTTGCCCCGCCAGCGCCAGCTCGATGGAGCGCCGGGCAATGTGCGGCAGCATCGCCTTCCATTCCTGCATGGGCCTTTTCCTTTCGCCTGCAACTGTTGCGAAACCGATTCCGATGGCTGCCGCAACGAATTGAATGTTCCCCCTTTTCATCTGGACATTGCAGAAATCGATTCAAGTATGGCCGAACATGGCGTGCGGGGCTATCCTCAGGCTCATGGATGATGCCGGGAACAAGCAGACGCTGTCTCAGCAGCCGGCCCCGGGGGGCTGCGAGGTGATGTTCTATCACCTGCTGCGGCAACCGCTGGAGCAGGTGCTGCCCGTATTGCTGCACAAGACCCTGGAGCGCAAATTGCGGGCGCTGGTGCGCTGCGGCAACCCCTTGCGCATCAGGCCGCTGTCCGATGCCATCTGGACATGGCGGGACGAGGCCTTCATTGCCCACGGCACGCCGGAGGACGGCCACATGCAACGCCAGCCCGTGCTGCTGATGCCCGATTCCCACGAGACGGCCGAAGACGAAACCGATGCGGACACGGCCTTCGACGAGTCATGTGCGAACAGCCACTCCGCGCCCTGCCCTGCCCCCAATGGCGCGGACATCCTGTTCTGCGTGGAGGGGGCGCAGCCGCGGGACGAGGACCTTGCGCACTTCAGCCGCATCTGCGTGCTGTTCACCGATGCCGATGCCGCTGCCAAGGAGCAGGCACGGGCATTGTGGCGGCGGCTGAAGGAACGTGATGACCTGCGCCTCACCTACTGGCAGCAGGATGCCCATGGCCGCTGGGAACGCAAGGCGTGAAAGCCGAACGTGAAACCGGGCATCCGTGCCGGACGCTCAGTTTCCGCGTTGCATGGCCATTTCCAGCACGACTTGCGGATTGTCATCAGCGCTGAAGCGGTGAAAATCGGCACGCCGCCTCAAGGCGGCATCCAGCATCAGGTGATATTCATGACGTGGCACTTCCACTGCGCCGAAGCGTTGCAGGTGCGCGGTTACGAATTGCGTGTCCAGCAGGCTGTAGCCCCCGCTTCTGAGCCGCGCCACCAGGTGCACCAGCGCCACCTTGGAGGCATCACGCCGGCGCGAGAACATGCTCTCGCCAAAGAACGCGCCGCCCAATGACACGCCATACAGCCCGCCCACCAGCTCGCCATCCTGCCAGCATTCCACCGAATGGGCGAAACCACGCTCATGCAGGCGGATGTAGGCTTCGCGGATGATGCCGCTGATCCACGTGCTGCGGCGCCCCGGTGCCGGTTCCGCGCAGGCGGCGATGACCTCGGCAAAGCTGCTGTCGATGCGCACCTCGAAGGGGCGGCTGCGCATGAAGCGGCGCAGCCGCCGCGGCACGTGAAAGCCATCCAGCGGGATGATGCCGCGATGATTGGGATCAACCCAGAAGATGTCGTCGTCATCCGCTCCGTCAGCCATGGGAAAGATGCCGGCGGCATAGGCCCGCAACAGCACCTCCGGCGACAGATACATTTCATGATTGCCAGCCTTCATGCCGCAACAATACACCAGCCATGCCGTTGCCGGAACACGAAAAGCAGACCCCGAAGCCTGCGCCCTGCTTGACGCCTGGCAGCATCGGCGCCTAGCTCTTCTGCACCGGTTGCATCTTTCAACATTTTCAGGGCTGACGAGATGAGCAGTTCCCCTCCTTCCAATGACAACCACGCCATATCCAACCCGCAGCAGCTTGCCCGCGTGGTGGGTGAACACACACCAGCCACGGCGCTGGTGCTGGCGGTGCGTCAGGCCCTGCGCACCGTGCCGCTGCTGAGCCTGTGGCTGGACTGGGACGAGGAAGAGGCCTTGCCTGCAGTGCTGCCAACCCTGCGCCCGCTGGCCGCCAGCCACGCCATGGCGCTGGCGCAGGCCATGCACGAGGCCGATGACGAAAAGGGCGCCTCCCGGCTGCTGCCCGGAGCGGAAGAGGCGGGGCTGCTGGCCGCTGACGTGCAGGCGGCCATTCAGCACGCCACCGGTGCCATCTCGCGCGCCACATCCGTGGTGGCCAGGCGACGCACGCAGCAGGCCTTCATGCACACGCGCAATGCCTGCGCGGCGGCGGTGCGTGCCGCCTATGCCGCGTCTGCCGGGTCCGATCCGCAGGCGGCGGCACGGGCACTGGCGCACATGGCCGGCATGTTCGATGGCTGGGGTGTCATCAGTGCCGAGCTGGCGCTGCTGGACAGCCTTGGCGAGCCACCACACCAGCAGGCGCGCGCCCTGCTGGGCCAGCCACTGTGGCCGGATGGCGTCGATGTGCCGGGCTGGGCCCGGGAAGGCTGGCAGGCCATGCGCGAGATCCTGCTGGGGCGGGAAGCGGAACACTGGCAGGTGTGGACAGACTGGTATGACGCACTGCTGGACCCCGGCCCGCTTGCCGCGCAACTGCTCGATGCAGGACGTGCCCGCGCCCGGCTGCAATTGCCGGAAGCCTTCTGGGAACAGGGGCCGCAGATGGCCAATGCCGCCATTGCGCAACTGCTGAAGGCATATGACGATCAGCAGGCGCAGGCCGCGCACAGTGGCAGGGCGCAATCGCCGGCAAGGCAACCGGGAAAGGAAGACGGCCAATGAGTCGTCGAGCAAAGTGCCACCGCATATGCAGAACCATCCAGGCAGGCCTGCGCAGGCAGGAGTGGACAAACCGGCCCTGAGCATCCCCTTGCCCATTGCGGCAATGGCGCTGGCATATTACCTGTGCAATCGGCGGCAATGAATGCCAGGCCGGAACCGCAACGGGAGCATGCGCCCATGACCTCCCCACGACCAACTACATGGCCACTGCTGGTGAAGCTGGATGCCCCGGCCCCGCAACAGGCGCGCGGCGGCATCTATGCCATTGGCAATTTCGACGGGCTGCACCGCGGGCACCAGGCGCTGCTTGAACGCGCCCGCAAGCTGGCCCGGCAGCATGGGCTGCCGTGGGGCATGCTGACGCTGGAGCCGCATCCGCGCGATGTCTTCCGCCCGGACGAACCGGTCTTCCGCCTCTCGCCCCTGCCCATGAAGCGGCGGCTGCTGCGTGGGCTGGGGGCTGACGTGCTGGCGGTGCTGCCGTTCTCTCGCGAAATGGCGATGCTGGAGGCAGAGGACTTCGTGCGCCGTTTCCTGGTGGAAGGGCTGGCGGCGAAACACGTCATTACCGGCTATGATTTCCATTTCGGCCGCGGCCGCAAGGGCGACCCGCGGCTGATGCGCACGCTGGGCGAGAAATACGGCTTCGAGGTGAGCATCGTCGAGCAGGTTACCAACGAGAACGGCATTGCCCCGTTTGCCTCCTCGGCCATTCGCACGCACCTGCGGCGCGGCCACGTGGAGGCAGCCATGCAGGAGCTGGGCTACTGGTGGATGGTGGAGGGCGAGGTTGTCGCGGGCGAGGCGCGCGGGCGGCAGATGGGCTTTCCCACCGTCAACATTGCCCTGCCTCCGGGCGCGGAGCCGATGGAGGGCATCTATGCCATGCGCGTGCGCCCGGCTGATGCACCGCCTGCGAAAAGACCACCTGCGGAGGTGCCGTCCGTGGATACGCCGCCGGAAAATGGCGCTCCGCATTCATGCTCATCGGATGCCGGGGCGGCACAACGTGCCGATGCGCTGCCGCCAATGCCGCACCCTTCCGGCTGGTTCGGTGCCGGTTACGTGGGCCGCCGCCCCACCTTCGAGACCGATGGGCAGCGGGTGCTGGAGGTGCATCTGCTGGATTTCGATGCCGACCTGTATGGCCGCCACCTGTGCGTGGATTTCGTCGGCTTCATCCGCGAGGATCGCAAGTTCGATTCCATGCAGGCACTGCAGGAGCAGATGCAGGCGGATATCGCCACCATCCGCGCCTATCTCTCCTCGCTGCAGGAAAACGACCCGGCCACGCGCTGGCCGCTGGGCCGCCTGCAGCATGATGGGCTGCTGTAACAGGCACCTTTCCCGGCCTGGAACAGCAGGCGCATCTTTTGCCAGGGGCAGTTCAGTTCTGCGTTTTCCCGTTTCCGGTGGGGGCACCATACAGCACCACCTGCAGGCGGCCGGGCTTCAGCAGGCGACGGGCGGCGCGCCTGGCATCTTCCACGGTTACCGCGCGCATCAGGTCATTGCGCTTGCGGATATAGTCGATGCCAAGGCCCTGCTGGCGGAAGGCCATGAGCACCGATGCGATCCTGGTGGTGGAATCAAAGCGCAATGGCCATGAGCCGATGAGATATTTCTTCGCTTCTTCCAGCTCCTGTTCGCTCACGCCGTTTTCCGCCACATCCCTGATCTGCCGCTTCATCAGCTCCAGCGCACGGCGGGCCTGGTCGTTGCGGGTGCTGGCCTGGGCGAAGAACACCCCGGCCTTCTCGTAGGCGAACATGGCGGAATAGACGGAATAGGCCAGCCCGTTCTTCTCCCGCACCTCTTCCATCAACCGCGAGCCGAAGCCGCCACCGCCAAGAATGTGATTGACAACAAATGCCGGGATGAAGTCCGGGTCATTGCGCAGCAGGCCCTCGTGCCCCATGATGATGATGGTTTGCGGGATGGAGCGCCTGATGACGATCTCCCGTGCCTGTTGCGGCATCGCTGGCACCTTTGTCGGCGGCATGGCGGACTTCTCCGGCAACGCGCCGAAGGTGGCGTCCACCAGCTGCGCCAGCTCCTGCTCCGAGATGGCTCCGGCCGCGGTGATGATGAGGTTGTCTTGCGCAAACAGGCGCTTGTGCAGGGAACGCAGGTCTTCCGCGGTGATGGCGGCAATGCCCTGCTCCGTGCCTTCCGCCTCCAGCGCATACGGATGCTTGCCGAACAGCGCCTGCCTGAACGCCTTCCATGCCTGCCGATCCGGATCTTCCTCGCGGCTTTTCAGGCTCACCAGCAGCTGGCGGCGCACGCGCTCCAGCGGCTGTGCGTCAAAACGGGGTTTCTGCAACGCCAGCGCCAGCAGGCGGAAGCTCTCCACCCGGTTTTTCGCCAGCGTGCGGAAGCTGCCCGAAAACCAGTCCTGCCCGGCAGAATGAGACATGGAGAAGGCAAGCTCCTCCATGCGCTCCTGGAAGGCCGCCGAATCAAGCTCGCCTGCGCCTTCATCCAGCATGGCGGAGAGAAAATGCGCCAGTCCGCGCTTGTCTGCCGGGTCCTGCGCCGCGCCGCCTCTGAACGCGTAGTTCATGGCAATGATGGGCACGGTGTGATCTTCCACGAACCACACCTTGAAGCCCTTCGGCGTGGTGATGACCCTTGCCTGTGCCGCGTGTGCCGCCTGCGGCAGGGCCATGACCAGCCACAGCAGCAGTGCTGCCAGCACCCGTGTTGTTGTCCACCTTGTCATGGCGCGACCTTCTCCTGCTTCTGCCTGCCTTGTGCAGCGGCGTCTGCGCGCGCCAGCGCAGGCGGAGCAGGCAGCAGCCAGCCGCTAACGCTGCCTGCGGGTTTCAGCACCTTGCGTGCCGCCGCGATGATGTCGGCATTGGACACCTCGGCAATGCGCTCATCCCATTGCAGCACGCCTTCGATGGTGGAATCGGAGGCCAGCGCCGCGCCGAAGATGCGCGCCAGGGCGAATTGCGAATCCAGCGCATAGATGGCCGAGGCCGTAAGCGCTTCCTTCGTGCGCTTCAGGCGCTTCGCATCGATGCCGTTGGCCATGACCTCGCGCAACACGGCGTCGATGCGCTGCTCCAGCTTCTCCCGCTTCACGCCCGGTGCCGGCACGGCATAGATGCCGAAGGTGCCGTAATCACGGTCATTGCCGGAATAGTAGGCGCCGGCGAAGGCTGCCACCTTCTCTTCCACCACCAGCCGGCGATACAGCACCGAGGTGGCACCGCCGCCCAGCGCCTCGGCCAGCACCTCCAGGGCATGCGCCTGCAAGCCCTTGGCCGTGCGATAGGAGGGTGCCACATACAGCCGCTGGAACATCGGCTGACGGGCGCGGGCATCGCGCATCTCGATGCGGCGTGCGGCCAGCGCGGGCGGCTCCGGCGTGCGCCAGCGCAGCGGCCTTTGCGCCGTGTTGGGCAGCGGCGCGTAATATCTTTCCGCCAGCTTTCTCACCTCTTCCGGCGTTACGTCGCCCGCGACCACGACAATGGCATTGGCCGGCGTGTAGTAGCGGCGGTAGAAGCGCATCACGTCATCGAGCGTGAGGTTCTCGACATCGGCCATCCACCCCACCACCGGCCGGCGATAGGGGTGGGCCACGAACAGGGCCGCGTTCAGGCGCTCGGCAAACAGTGCACGCGGGTCGTTCTCGGTGCGCTGGCGGCGCTCTTCCTTGATCACCTCCAGCTCGGTCTTCACGTCCTTATCGGAAAGCTGCAGGTTGGCGATGCGGTCAGCCTCCAGCTCCATCACCAGCGGCAGGTGCTGCTTCGCGATGCGCTGGAAATAAGCGGTGTAATCGCGGCTGGTGAAGGCATTGTCGTTGCCACCGTGGCGCTTGACGATCTTCGAGAACTCGCCGGGCCGGATCTTCTTCGTGCCCTTGAACAGCAGATGCTCCAGGAAGTGCACCGCGCCGGTCTTGCCCATCGGCTCATCCGCCGCGCCCACGCGATACCACACCATGTGCGTAACCACCGGCGCACGATGATCGGGGATCACCACCACCTGCATGCCGTTCTTCAGCGTGAAGGTGGTGAGCTTCACGTCCAGCGCCCGTGCCGGCAGCAGCAGCACCGGCAACAGCAGCAGGGCGGCAAACAGCGAACGCATCAATGTGAGCATCAGTCCTTCCACAGGCTGTCGATGTTGAAAATGGAGCCATAGCGCGGGTTTTTCCTGCGCTTCTCCTCCTTGATCTTCTCCGCCAGCTCGCGGTTCAGCTCGCTGATCTTCTTGCGGGTGCCATCCGGGTGCTGGAGCGAGATGCCATATTTCCTGTAGACATCGTAGAAACTGCTCTCGGTGGATGCCGGGGCCTGCGGCGTGAGGGAAGGCTGCTGGCGCGCCGCGGTGCGCTGTGCGCCAGCATCGGCAGGCGCGCCATCCGCTGGCGGGGCGGAAAGCGCGGAGGAAGCCGGTGCCCCCGTTGCCGCTGTTGCGTCTGCATCCCCTGCCCTGCCAGCCACCGGTGGGCGAAGGTCGAGATCGGGCGGCACGGACAATGGCTGCACGGTGCGCACCTTCGTTTCGTCCGGCGCGCTCTTGCCCAGCCCCAGCGTGTCCTGGAACGCGGTTTCCGCACAGCCTGCCAGCAGGGGCAGCAGTGGTGCGGCCAGCAACATCTTTCTCAGCATGGTGGTCATGGCCCGTGTGTCAGGGGTGATGATGGCAGCCTCATGGCAAGCAAGGCATCTTCACGTTGACGTGTTGCCTTCCCTGCCCTGCGCGGTTTCGGATTCGTCATCGTCGGCCACGAGGGAATCATACAGCAGCAGCACCGCGCCGAAGACGATGGCAACATCGGCCAGGTTGAATACATACCACGAAAAGCGCCCGACGTGAAACCAGAAGAAATCCGCCACCGCGCCATGCACGATGCGGTCGAAAATGTTGGCCAGCGCGCCGCCGATGATGAGCCCCAGGGCTGCCGCCGGCAGCGGCCTGCGCTGGCGTGCCAGCCACAGCCACAGGCCGATGGTGATGAGGGAGGTAACACCGATGAGCAGCCAGCGCCCGGCTTCCGTGTGCTGGGCGAACCAGCCGTAGGAAATGCCCCGGTTCCATGCCATGACGATATCGAAGAACGGTGCGATCTCGACCCGTGGATAGAGCCACGAATCGATGTCGAAGATCACCAGCATCATGAACTTGAAGCCCTGATCGCCAAGAAAGGCGAGCACGGCAAAGACGAGGCCGACGGCGGAAAGCGGCCCCCACATGCGCCATCTGGCCTGTCGAACCTGGTTCATGATGCCTGTCTGTTTTTCCCTGTCCTTGCCCGTTGCGCGCATGCAGCGCGCAATTGCATCCCCGCTTGTATTGGAGGCGAAGCAGGCTGTCGATACAAAAAACGGTAACGGGCCGCCCCTTGAAGGAGCGGCCCGCCGGATGTTCGGCGCATCCTGCCGCGGCTGCCTGCCGGGCAATCAGCGGCAGAAGCGGTAACGGCCGGAATAGGTGCGATAATAGCCGGTTTCCGGGTTGAAGCTGCGATACTTGCTCATGCAGTAGTCATACCACTCCGGCGTCCACGGGCGCGGACGATAGCGGTAATACACGCGCTGCTGGCGATAACGGCGCTTCCACTTGCGCTTCTTCTCCTTGTGGATGGCCGAGGCGATGATGGCCGTGGTGGCCACGCCAGCAGCCAGGCCGAGGATGAAATTCTCCGTCTTCGAGGCGGCCTGCGCCTGCTGCGGAGCAGCGCCAATGGCGGCCAGGGCGAACACGCCGGCGAACAGGGTGGGCAGTGCGAACTTCTTCAGCATCATCCGTCCTCCTTGGCTGTGGGCCTGCACCTGCAGTGCATGTGCGGCCCTAACTGCATGTCCCCGCCCCTTGACAAGAAGGTAGGCTCCACAAGAGGCGAAAACAAGGAACCGTTTCATCGCTGCCGAAGCTACGACACCGCACCTGAACGCTGCCTGAACGCACCTGTCAGGATATCGCCAAGAACAACCTTGAGCAAAAAGGCAGCGGACGGCTCCGCGAGGGGGCCGCCCGCCACATGTTTGCCAGTGATGCAGGGTCGGTGATGCGATAACGGCAGGCCCGCGAGGGCAGCCGGGCGTCAGTAGCCGCCCTTGCGCTTGCTCTCCGGCAACCCGGCGATGCGCCCGGCCTGCTTGGACGGATCGAGCGGAAAGAGCTCATACACGTCCTTCTGCTTCACCTTCTCCCCCCATTTCTCGCTCATCGCCTTGATGATGGTGCGGGTGTTGGGCTGGTTGCCGTTGTTGTTGAAATACTCGTCGCGCAGGTAGTTGATGATGTCCCAGTGCTTCTCGGTGAGCGTGATGCCCTCGGCCTCGGCCATGGCCACGGCCAGCTCCTCGCTCCAGTCGGCGGTGTTCACCAGGTAGCCACGCTCATCGGTTTCGATTTCCTTGCCATTGAAGCTGAAACCCATGACCTCTTCTCCCTCTTCTTGCCTGATTGCATTGATGCTCGCCGGTTGGATGGCACGGTTTTATCGCTCCGCCAGCCATGACGCAATGCGGGCAACAGCTTCTTCCAGTGCCGTTTCCCGCAAGCCGGAAGCTGTTGCCGTGCAAGGGGCGGTGGCGGCTTTGTCAACGTCATCATCCTCCTGCGGCTTGAGCCAGCGTGCGCGGCCGGCGCGCACCAGCCTGCGGGCGAAGTGCTGCATGTCGCGCGGTGGCGACAGCAGGCCGCTGGCGGCCAGCTGCCGCATGATCCCGGCATCGGCCCGCCAGCGTGGAACCAGGGGGCTGCGGCGCATGGGCCAGATGTGCACCGGCTTGCCGCTGCGCACGGCCTCGGCCAGCAGCGAGGCGGAATCCGCCGTAACCACGAAGCAGTCGGCCAGCGCCAGCAGCGCCTGGTGGGGATTGCGCAACGGATCGTGCGCGCTTGCGCCATTTCGCCAGTAATGAAACCAGCCGGGCTGGCGCAGGGCCTCGTGCAGGGCGCGCGCCTGCCGCACGCCGGTGCGTGGCGAGGTGGAGATGATCCAGCTTCCGCCTGCCTGCGCGCGCAATTGCTCCACGGCCTGCCCCAGCCGCG
>Ga0256839_1001493_pt1 | contig 28320 bp, 24 predicted proteins | sample 354166metaG_FD_185968 | JGI IMG/M metagenome (GOLD analysis project Ga0256839, IMG submission 185968) | Hydrothermal vent microbial communities from Mid Atlantic Ridge, Atlantic Ocean - 354-166 | ecosystem: Environmental > Aquatic > Marine > Hydrothermal vents | place: Atlantic Ocean: Mid... | reverse complement strand
GGGGGGGATGCAAGCATATTTCAACTATTTTGCGAACTAATTTTCTGTTCTCACAAATCGACCCCCAAATCAAGGGGTTAGTCATCGAGCGAGATGGTCTTTGGGCCTTCTTTGCCCGCGACCCGTTCCATATACCCATCGCCTCGCTTCTCGTACTTGGTGAACCCAAGCCGATCGAGGTTCTTGTTCGAGAGCTGGCTCTTCCCTTTGATATCCGACCACTTGCCCGCGATATTGGGCAAGGTCGGCACGCGGTGCACCTTGCGCCCCTCGTGCTCAGTCAGCGCATCGTCGGCCATCTTCTGGACGAGCTCGAAATGCTCGCCAGTACCTTGGCCTTGGTCGTCAAGATATTCGTAGACATAGACAGGCATTTGAGTCTCCACTGCGGGCACACCGCCCTCTATCCTATACGGCGTATTGGCCCAAAATGATCGCCGAATCACCCAAAGATCTGCCCAGATTCCGTGTCCTGCATCTTCCAGCCGTTGACTTTGCAGATCTTCGAGAGCACCGGCCAAGCGAAATCCATGTTGTTGACCACCACCATCGCCTGCATCAGTTCATCATGTCCCGAAGCGTATTCGATGGTGTATCCAGGCCCATGAAGCACCATTGTGCCCAATCGTGTTACCTTGGCCCCGTCGGGAGCCGTATTGAACTTGGCCAATGTATCGCAGAGTTCTTTGGGCGTGCCCAAGGGGATATTGCCTGCGAGCATATCCTCAGGATCGCGTGGATGAATCATTACCAGGATGCGTTTTTTACCCTTGGCCATAGATGCTCGTTAAGGATAGCACAGAATCAATCGCTTAGGACTTTCGCGGCCAATGACTTTGGGCAGGGTTGTGTGAAAAATGCAATTGCTCCACAATTCGGGAGGCGCTGCTCGAGTCGCCGAGATGTTTCCTGCGGCGGCTGGCGTAACGAAAGGTGTGGTGAATCTTTGGGGATTCTGATCAAAAAACCAAGGCGACAGGGTGCTGCGGAGCTCTTGGAAGGTGGTATGGGAGGAAGGCATATAATATCGGCTGTCCAGCCATTTGATTCTCAAGAGCAGTCTGAGACCAGCGTCTCCAATTTGCCTCTTGCCTTCCTACACTTTGCCTCACCCAGCAAAGGACTTTCCCAATGACCGATTCAGCAACCGATACTGCCCCAACCATCAAATCCATGGACGACATCATGGCCCTCTGCAAACGCCGAGGATTCATCTACCAGGCCTCCGAAATCTACGGCGGAATCAACGGCTTCTGGGACTACGGCCCACTCGGTGCCCAACTCAAAAAAAACCTCCGCGACGCCTGGTGGACCGATGTCGTCATGAAGGGCTGCAACGGCCAACTCGGCCCCAACGGCAAACCTATCGAGATCGTGCCGGTGGATACGAGCATTATCCAGAATCCGAAGGTCTGGGAAGCGTCCGGGCATGTGGGCGGATTCAACGACCCGATGGTTCAATGCAATGCTGAGGGTTGTAAAAAAAGATTCCGAGCAGATCACCTATGGCGCATTGTTTTGGTTCGAGAGAAGGATATTCCAGCGTGGATTGCTCACAAGGAGCCAATGGAAAACTCACCTGAGTCCTATCAAGCTCTTTGCAAGAAAATACTTGGAAAAACATTCGGATCATGGACTGCCAAAACGCCCGAAGAAATTGGCACACTGAATGAGTTAATTGACGAACATGATCTCGATAGCCCGCCACCACAATCAATCGTTAAAACCGTTGTTGCGGGTAGTCCAGAAGAAGCTTTGGAATGCCTAGAACTCACTTCTAAAGAACGAAAACAAGGATTTCGTCCGGTTATTGATGAAGTTCATTTTGCAGAACCGTATGTTGATCCACATTCAGGCGAATCACAGTTCGATGGGCCTTGCCCAGTCTGTAAAGAAGAAGATACACTTGGCGAGCCCCGCGCCTTCAACCTCATGTTCAAAACTGCCCTCGGTGCCACAGGAAACATGGAAGACAACGCCGCCTACCTCCGCCCAGAAACCGCCCAAGGCATCTTCATCAACTTCAAAAATGTCGTCGACACCACCCGCGTCTCCCTCCCCTTCGGCATCGCCCAAACAGGCAAAGCATTCCGCAACGAAGTGACCCCAAGAAACTTCACCTTCCGATCACGCGAGTTCGAGCAAATGGAAATCGAGTTCTTCTGCCATCCCGACGACAGCAAAGATTGGTACACCTTCTGGCGCGACTGGCGCATGGCCTGGTGGCAAGACCTCGGCCTCAACAGCGACAACCTCATCCTCCGCGAGCACGACCAAGACGAACTGGCCCACTACGCCAAAGAAGGCGCCGGCACCGCCGACATCGAATACAAGTTCCCCTTCACCGCTCCGGGTTATGGCGAACTCGAAGGCATCGCCGACCGCACCAACTTTGACCTCAAACAACACGCCGAACATTCCAAAACCAAACTCGACTACTTCGACAACACCCGAGGCGAACTGGCCAAAAACGGCCAACCCAAAGGCGAGCGATACCTCCCCCATGTCATCGAACCCAGTGCAGGCCTCGACCGAGGCGTACTGGCTTTGCTCTGCGAGGCCTACACCCCAGACGAAAACCGCCCCTCAGGCGTCTACATGAAGTTCCACCCACGCATCGCACCGATCAAGGCCGCCGTCTTCCCACTGGTCAAAAAAGACGGCATGCCCGACATCGCCGCACCATTGGCCGCGACGCTCCGCCAACGCTTTGGGCATCTGGGCACCATCGACTATGATGAAAAACAATCCATCGGCAAGCGATACGCCCGCATGGACGAAGCCGGCTGCCCCTTCTGCTTCACCATTGACAGCCAAACTCTTGAAGACCAAACCGTCACCGTTCGCCACCGCGACACCCTCGATCAAGAGCGAGTCGCTTTGGATCAAGTCGGCGATTACTTGGCCAAGAAACTGGGGTTGTGATGAATTGGCTCGCTGTTTCCTGGAAATCATCCAGATTCTGAAACCCTCAGCACGGTTTCCCATAAACCGTACGGTGCAGCCGGCCCGAGACAATCAGTGACCTCGCAGGGGGACAACACATGGGTGTGATCAAATTCATGACGATTGGCGTGATTGGTGTCGGCGTGTTCGCTGGCATTGGTCTGATGATCTACAAATCACCCGTTGGACAAAAACTCATCAATGCACGCCAACAAACCGACACCGCGATTTTCGTTCTGATGGAACCCGTCACCTTCGGTGATCTCGAGCGCACGGTCTCGGCACCAGGGTCCATCGAGCCCAAACGGCTCATCAAAATTTCTTCACAAGTCTCCGCCAAAGTCCTTGCTCTTCCATTTGAAGAAGGGCAAAAGGTCAAAGCCGGCGATGTTGTGATTCGGCTCGATCCCCAGAATCTTGTTGCCGTCTTGGATAGTGCCAAGGCAGGGCTTGACGGACAAGAAGCATCGCTCGGCGGAGCCGAAGCGTCATTAATCAATGCAAGACTCAACTACGAGCGATTCCAACAACTTGTGGAGACCGGCGATGCGACCAAAGCCGAACTCGACGCAGCCCAGGCATCATACCTCCAAGCCAAATCTTCGCGCGAAGTCCTCACCCATCAGATCGAGCAAGCCAAGGCGCAAATCGAACGCGCTCAAAAAGATCTTGACAACACCATCATCACCTCTCCAATTGATGGTGTCATCACCTCGCTCAACACCGAAGTTGGCGAAACTGTTATTGTTGGTACCATCAATAATCCGGGGTCAGTCATCATGGAGATCGCCGATCTCTCTGAGATGCTTCTCAAAGCATCGGTCGATGAAGCCAACATCGCACCGGTTCAAATTGGGCAGGATGCCCGAATCTTTGTCAATGCCTACGCCGACCGAAAATACAAAGGCACCATCCAGCGCATCGGGCTCAAACGCCAAGTTGCAGCCGATGGTACAGGAACCTTTGAGGTCGAGATTCTTATGGACCTGCCTGAAGGCGAAACGCTTTACTCCGGATTGTCAGCATCGACCGATATCATCGTCGAACATTTTTATGACGCCATGATCGTCCCCTCGCAGGCCGTCGTCGATCGACGCATCGAAGACCTCCCGAAAGATGTTCGTGAGGGATCCGAGATCATCGATCTCAACAAAACATTCACCCGTATCGTTTACCGTGTCGTCGATGGCAAAACCGTTGCCACTCCCGTCAAGGTCGGCCCATCGGATCTCACGCAAACCGTCATCACCCAAGGACTCTCCAAAGACGACATTGTCGTCGCCGGACCGTTTCGACTACTTGTCGACCTCAAACACGACACCGCGGTCAAGGACCAGAACGCTGAGGATTCAGACGGTCAAGATGCGGACGATGAAAGAACGGACAACCAATCCTCATCCAAGGAGTCGCCCTGAGTATGGCTGAGGATTTTTCATCACACCCCACGATCCAGATCAAGGCCCTCAAAAAAGTCTTCCGGGTCGGCGATGAACGCGTCCGTGCACTCGATGGCGTGGATATCAATATCTATCCCAATGAGTTCGTTGCCATCATGGGGGCTTCAGGATCAGGCAAATCAACCCTCATGAACATCCTCGGGTGCCTCGACAAACCGACCGTAGGCCAATACATCCTCAACGGGCACCCCACCCACAAAATGGGCATGGGCCAACTCGCCCAAATCCGCAACAGTGAAATCGGATTCATTTTCCAAAGTTACGAACTCCTCGCCCGCGCAACAGCACTCAAAAATGTCATGCTCCCGATGCTCTACTCGAAGAAATACCTCTTCAGTGCCAAACGACGAGCCAAAGATCAACTCAAACTCGTCGGACTCTCCGACCGCATGAATCATCGCCCTAACCAACTCTCCGGCGGACAACGCCAACGCGTCGCCATCGCCCGCGCCTTGGTCAATGAACCGAGCATCCTCCTTGCCGACGAACCAACAGGCAATCTCGATTCCAAAACCACCGTCGAGATCATCGACCTCTTCCAACAACTTCACGAATCCGGGCAAACCATCGTCATTGTCACCCACGAAGAAGATGTCGCCGGGCATGCTCAGCGGATTATTCGCCTGCGCGATGGTCGAGTCATCTCGGATTACCCGTCCGACCAGGACCCGATCCATCTCGATTGGGTCGAACGAATGGCATCAGGGCGAGCAAGCATCACCGAAGCCGAACTACGCATCAACGCCACCGCCGATGCCGAGCTCGAAGCCAAGCGAGCGGCTGAGCGCAACCGCTCGCGCTCGATCTTTTCACGACGAAAAAGCAAACCGACCCAGAGCGAGGCCCGCTGATGCTCAAACTCATCTTCTCCCCAATCGTCATGCTTATCCGTTTGCTCTGGCAAACGGTCTTTCTTGCCGTCGGCCAAGTCTGGGCCAACAAAATTCGCGCCACGCTCACGGCCTTGGGTATCATCATTGGTGTCATGGGCGTTACCGTTGTCGCTGCGGGACTCGATGGGATGCAGGGCTATGTCCTCACCCAGTTTGAAGGCATCGGCGCGAAAAAAATGTGGGTCTGGGGCGATGTACCTGAAAATAAACGATCGGTCATGAACTGGACTGATGTCAAAATCACCACCGACGAAGCCAACCTCATCCTCGAACACGCTGAAACCGTCGAAACACTTACCCCGGGCTGCCGGACAAGCTGGAATGTCGCCAACGGCAAAGAGGTCGCCCAGAGCGTCCGCGTGACCGGGATCTGGCCGAGCTGGCATGAAATCGAAAACCGCCAAGTCCTCCTCGGGCGACCGTTTAGCCGAATTGACGATGATGAAAATCGTCAGGTTTGCCTCATCAATGAGCAAGGTATCGAAGAACTCAACCTCGACATCGACCCCGTCGGCGACTACATCCTCGTCAATGGCCGACGGTTCCTTATTGTCGGCGTCGTCGAAACCAAAGAACTCAGCCCCATGATGGGTGGCGGGCAGGCACGCACCGAACTCTACATCCCCTTCTCTACCCACAAAATGATGAACCCTTACACATGGACCGACCTGACACTCCAGCTCTACGACCCAGACAAAGCCGATGAAGCCAAAGGTGAAATCCGATTCATCCTCCGAAACCATCGTAACTTGAGCCCAGAAGACGAAGACACCTTTGACATGTTCGTTATCCAAAGTGCCATCGAATCATTCAACGGCGTCGCCTTCGTCATCAGCATCATCATGGGAAGTGTCATCGGAATCTCCCTGATCGTCGGTGGTATCGGCATCATGAATATCATGCTCGTTTCCGTCTCGGAACGCACCCGCGAAATCGGGCTCCGCAAAGCCATGGGTGCTCAGCCCCCAGTTGTGTTGCTCCAATTTCTCGTTGAAGCCATTGTTCTCTGTGTCATCGGCGGGTTTATTGGGTTGCTTGCGGGTAATCTCCTCGTCATGGCGGTCGAGTTCATTCCAGATTTCCCACTCGAGTCCATCTCCATTCCACGATGGGCGATTTTCCTCTCGCTGGGATTTTCCGCAGCTGTCGGCATGATCTTTGGCATGGGGCCGGCCATCAAAGCATCCATGCTCAATCCCATTGACGCACTTCGGCACGAGTAAATATTACAGAGCATCACACGAGATCACGCACATGCGCATCACACCTTTGACTCCTTGTCTTCTCGCCTTTACCTTCCTCGCCGGCGGGTGCATGTCCAATCCATTCGGGTCTGATCCACTCGACAAGCACACCCTCGCTTCGCCAGAGCGCTTGCGTTCGATCAACACCCTGATTCTTGAGCAATCTCCCGAACGCACAACACCTCCGTCGGCCGCACAAACCCTCGACAATGCCCGCGACCGATTCAAAAACATTGAGCGGGTCGATCTCACCATCGACCATGCCCGGATCGCTGCACTTACCAATAATCTTGGGCTCAGCGCCACGCTCATTGCCCCGACCATCGCTGCCGAGCGACTTTCGGAAGAAGAAGCCCGGTTCGAAGCGGTCTTCACACTCAATGCTTCGATCAACAACAACGACAACGCCACCGCCTCGGCCCTGGCCAGCGGCGAGTCCACCACCCGATCCATCACCCCGGGGATTACCATCCCCTTGCGCACTGGCGGATCACTGAGTATCACCCTCCCCATCTCCCGGTTTGAATCCGACAATGCTTTCTCCTTCTTGAACCCTTCGTACACCTCAGATCTCAACTTCTCACTGAGCCATAATCTCTTGCGTGGAGCAGGACGCCGGACCGCGATCCATTCGATCCGCCTGGCGGACTACGATCGTCAGATTTCTGAGTCCCAGACCAAGCTCGAAGTCATCCGCACACTCGCCGAGGTCGATCGCGCCTACTGGCGTCTCTACGCCTCGATTCGCGCGCTCGAAGTGGTCGAACAACAACACAGCGTCGCCCTTGCTCAGCTCGAACGAGCCCAGCGCAAAGAACGCGTAGGCACCGGCACCCAAGTCGATGTCATTCGTGCCCAGTCCGGCGTCGCCGATCGCGTCGAGCAGATTATCCGTGCTCAGAATGATGTCCAACTCGGCGAACGGGCCCTCAAGGTCCTCCTCAACCTCCCCGGACTCGATGCCAACTCGCCGACCCATTTCGAGCTCATCTCCCCCCCCGATCCGGTGGAATACCGCTTTGATCCTGACCAACTCAGTGCCACCGCCATCGAAAACCGGATGGAACTGCTTGAGCTTGAGCTCCAGCTTGCCCGCGACGCAGCCAATATTGCCTTCGCTGAGAATGAAAAACTCCCCCTGGTTGCCCTTCAATACACCTACCGCGTCAATGGTTTGGGCAACACCATGGATAATTCGGTCGATGTCCTGACCCGCAACAACTTCGAAACTTGGACCGTTGGGCTCAATGCCGAGATTCCTCTGGGCAACGAACAGCGCCAAGCCGCCCTGGGCCAATCCATCCTCGCCAGACTTCAACGCCTGGCGACGCGCGATGCCCGAGAACAAGCCATCACCCGTGAGGTCTACGACGCGATCGACCAGCTCAGCAGCACCTGGAACCGCATCCTCGCTGCCCGAGAAGCTGTCCTGCTCAGCGCCCGCGTGCTCGAAGCCGAGCAACGCCAGTTCGATGCTGGACGATCGACCACCACCGATGTGCTCATTGCCGATGCAAATCTTGCCGATGCCCGCCTGACCGAGATTCGGGCGATTGTCGACTACCAAATCGCCCAGATCGACCTCGCCTTTGCCACGGGCACGCTTCTCGGACAGTCCAAAATCGATTGGGCACCCTCCGACCCGCGCGTTGATGATCAGGCCGACGGTGAGGTCCGTGCACGCCAAGGCATCACCCCATATCATCCCGGCTCAGGTATTTTCACCAACCCATAACCGGCCATCCGGGTGATCGACCAGAGAAATCTCAACGATTTGATCTGATCAAATCCTCCGCTCTGAAGTACGCACGCCCATGCGCCGATGACACCTTGGTCATGGACACCAACACCACCAACTCACCCGCCGATCGGCGTTCCACCGATCGACAAGCATCACACCCCGCCGATGAAATCGCCATCAGCGCCATCGACTTGATCAAAATGATCGAGTCTGGCCAAGGGACCGATGTCAACGAGTTGGTTAACCAGGTGCTCCAAGATCGTCAGGTTGCCTGATCGTCAATCTCTATGAGAAAAAAGCTGTCCGCGGTGTATTCGCGTCGCAGCTTTTTTCTCAAACAGGTGTTTTCGAACCCCTTCCTGTTCCCGTCATGGAGACTCATTATGGGCAGCCATCAGCGTAGGCCTGCAAGAACCCCGAGATATCGAAGAAGTTGTATGTCCCATCACCCGTGACATCCCCTTGAGGGTGCGCGTCGGCAAAGAGCGTCAAAAACTCTGAGATATCGAAGAAATTCAGCGTTCCATCGAGTGTCAGATCCGCCGGGCACGCCAATGCACGGATGGTATAGCGCCCAGGCAAAACCGCTGGAAATACATCGACATCACCATTGGCCCATTGGATCGTGATCTGTGCTTGTGGATCACTGCCGATTCCGACATGGATCGAAAGTTCGGATTGGGTCAGGTAGCTCGAGCCGCCATCGAGGTACCGAAGCTGATGGTGCGAATCCGAATCAATCCAGACCCGTGTGCCAAACCCGTTGGGTGCCAGGTCGTCCACCGCTGAGGTATCAAAGTGTAGGGTGATGGCGTTGATATCTGATCCTGAGAGCTCATTGCGGTAATAGTCGTGCTGTTCACGGTTGTTAATCAGCAGGATATCTCGATCGCCGTCGTTGTCATAGTCGCCGCTGATGACGCCTCGTCCTTGTCCCGCATCATCCATGCCACAGATCGCAGCGACATCGGTGAAGCTTGCGCCAGTGCCGTCGTTGAGGAACATCTGCGAAGGGATGAACTGATATCCCTTGTTGGCAAACCCGTTGGTGGCGAAGATATCGAGCGCCCCATCATGATTCATATCCAACGACACCGCCCCCCAGCCCCAGTATCCATAGTTGGTGCCCGTTGCGATCGATACCTCGTCATACACATGACCGGTTGCGGTCGCCAAGTAGAGCATATTGCCCGATCCACCGGGTCCGGGTCCATCAAGAGCAACTCGGCTGGTGACATACCAATCGAGTCTGCCGTCGTTGTTGTAATCGCCAAAGGTGTTGCCCATGCCATTGGAATCGAGCCCGGTACCCGAACTGATGGTCTGGTCCGTGAAAGTGCCATCGCTGTTGTTGACAAAGTATTTGGAGGTTCCAAAGTCGGCAACCCAGAGGATTTCGGGATACCGATCGCCATCCATGTCAACAAATCGCGGCGCAAAGGCCCGGACAACGGTCATATCCGCCCCCAGCGCGGTGCTGGTGACATCGGTGAAGGTCCCGTCGCCATTGTTTTGATAGAGCGAGCTTCCGCCATACCATCCAGCGATCGCCAGATCCAGATCGCCATCGAGGTCATAATCTCCGAACGCCGGGCTAAAGGCATCGAAAGTGGTCGAGTTCTCCAAGGTGATTCCTGCTGCTGCGGTAACATCGGTGAAGGTATTGTCGCCGTTGTTTCGATAGAGCACACTCCATCCGTTGGCCAACTCATGGGCCGGGCCCATCGAGGTGACCATGATGTCGAGGTATCCGTCGTTGTTGTAATCCCCGACTGCTGCTCCTGAACCTTTGTGTATCTTGGCCACGCCCCACGAGGCTCCTTCATCGGTAAACACCCCGGTTCCATCATTGATGTAGAGGTGATCAAAGGTGCCCGAGCCGCCGATGACGAAGAGGTCGAGATCACCATCGTTATCGAAGTCCCCACAGGCTCCGCCCGCGGTCATGAACTCGAGCCCCATCCCGTTATCGAAGCCCATATGCGGGGCACCGAGTCCTGAAGCGACGGTTTGGTTCGACACTTGAGGATCGGCTCCATTGGCTCCACCAACCGCCAGCCCAACCGCCAGCCCGACCGCCAGTCTGGTTGTCAGTCTGGTTGTCAGTCTGGTGGCCCAAAATACCTCCGGCACTCTGTATGAAATACCCCGTCCCGCTGATATCAACATCTTTGTCATCCCAAATACCTCATCGATCTCTTATGTGCATCGGCGCATACTCAGGTTGTACAACCAAAACCGGGTCTTTGAGCCCGAGTTTGACCGTTATGGGCACCCACTGGCATAGGCCTGGAGGAATGCCGAGATATCGAAGAAGTTGTACAACCCCTCGCCAGTGATATCTCCCTGAGGATGACCGTCAGCAAACAGGGTCAGGAACGCGGAGATATCAAAGAGGTTCAATGCTCCATCGAGCGTCAGATCTGCCGGACATGCCAACGCGCTGATGGTGTAGTTTCCGGGGAGGACTGCGGGGAATACATCGACATCGCCGTTGGCCCACTGGATCGCGACTTGTGCCTGTGGATCATTCCCGATTCCGACATGCACCGAGAGTTCAGACTGAGCCAGATAGCTTGTTCCGCCATCGAGGTACCGAATCTGGGTGTGTGATGCCGAATCAATGAGCACGCGCGTACCAAACCCATTGGGCGCCAGATCATCCATCGCTGAGGTATCGAACACCAGTGTGATCGAGTTTGTATCAGATCCGAGAAGATCATTGCGGTAGTAGACCATCGGCTGGCGGTTGTTGAGCACGATGATGTCCTGATCGCCATCGCGGTCAAAGTCCGCATTGATCAGTCCGCGTCCCTGCCCATTGTCCACCATCCCGCACTCGGCTGCAACATCGGTGAAGTTTCCCGTTCCATCATTGAGAAACAGCATCGAGGGATCATTCGAAAATGCACCATTAAACCCGTTGGTCTCGAGGATATCGAGGGCTCCGTCATGGTTCATATCAACCGATACCACACCCCATCCCCAATACCCGGCATTGGTTCCCGTCGCCACCGAAGATTCGACAAAGACATGGTCGACCCCGGTGCCCATGTAAAGCATGTTCCCCGAGCCGTTGGTTCCGTCGTGGGTGATTCGGCTCGAGACATACCAATCAAAGACCCCATCGTTGTTATAGTCACCGAAGGTGTTGCCCATGCCGTTGGAATCAAGCCCAGTTCCTGAACTGAGCGTCTGGTCAGTGAATGTCCCGTCAGCGTTATTGACAAAGTATCGCGAGGTATAGAAGTCGGCCACCCAAAGCAACTCGGGGTACCGGTCTCCATTCATATCCACAAAGCGCGGTGCAAACGATCGAATTTTGGTCATGTCCGCATCAATCGCGGTGAGGGTGACATCGGTGAATGTGCCATCGTTGTTGTTCTGGAAAATTTTTCCGCCTCCGAACCACCCGGCAACTGCCAGGTCAAGATCGCCGTCGAGATCGTAATCCCCGAACGCGGCGCCATACGCATCAGCAGTTTTGGGATTGGTGGTTGAAACTCCTGCCTGTGCGGTCACATCGATAAAGGTCCCGTTTCCGGTATTTGACCAGAGGATATTGGCACCCGGCTGCCGGTTGTCCGGCGGGCCCAGCGAAGTGACAAAGACATCGAGATCACCGTCGTTGTCATAATCCCCCACCGCGACACCCGTACCTTGATGTGTGCGATCTATCCCCCAGGCGGCCCCCATATCAACAAAGTTACCAGCCCCATCGTTAATATAAAGTCGATCAACGGATGCCGATCCACCTAAGAAGAAAAAGTCTTGGTCTCCATCGTTGTCGAAGTCACCCACCGCTCCGCCGCCAGCCATGAACTCCATGTCGGGCCCGATGGATACGGTTGCATGGGAGGCGCCAAGTCCAGCAGCAAGGGTTTGGTCAGAAACCGCAGGTGGAGCAGAACGAACCTGAAAACTAAAAATTCCCAGAATTGTTGCTGAAACAAACACAACAAACCGGGATTCAAATACATCGTGCATCGAATCCTCACTTTGCTTGTTGGCCGAGTGTTCCTCCACGATCGACCCTCCGATGAACACCACCGGTTCCGTGTCAACCTAGCATATTCTGCTGTAAAACCCAAGAGAATTTTTCAGAAAACCGCCCAAAGATCAACTCGGCAAAGTCTAAGACGCCGGCTCGCATACTCATTGTTTTTTATTTTGTTTCACACTCTAAGTATGGATGATTCGTTTCAAGACGGCAAAAGCGGCGGTGTCGAGTTGGACACCATCGAGCTTGCCCATGGCTTCAAGAGCCTCCTGACTTGTCATCGCACCGTGATATACTCGATCTTCAGTCAAAGCGGCATACACATCGGCCACGCGTAACACCGCAGCTGCGGGATCGATCTGATCGGCCTTGAGCCCGTGAGGATACCCACTCCCATCGGGGCTCTCATGATGCTGGGCGACAAGCCGAGCGATGTCCTCGGTTTGTGGGATTTCCAAAAGCATTGTGACCGCCAGTTCGACATGTTCGCGCATCGCTGACATCTGCTTGTCATCAAGGCGTCCGTGATGAAATAGAATTGCATCGGGAATTCCCATTTTTCCAATATCATGAACCAGCGATGCAAGAAACAAATTCGATATCGTCTGCTCATCAAATCCAAGCTCTTTTCCGATTTTCTTGGCCAGTTCGGCAACACGGTGAGAATGCGCAACCGTTTCAGTGTCACGGACTTCAACAGCGGTGAGCAACCCGGTGATTCCATTGATGAGCTCAGTGTGCCGTGATTGCTCGACGAAAGCTTCATGCTCACGGTGGCGTGCACGCGATTCTTGTACAAGAGACCCCGTGACCAGGCCAACGATCGGATATATAGCGAGCCACGCGAACTGGTCTGGATTCGCCATTGGCGAGTTTCGCCAAGACCAAAGCAGGTGTGCCAAATACAACCCACCGACGATCAATGCCGCGAGCAATCCACCTGCTCGACCATAAGCAACTGCCCCAACCAGCACAGGAATGAGGTACGCACCCGCAAGAAGAATGTGAATCCAGTGTACTCCATGGAATTGAGCGGTGACTAAAAAATGGAAAACAGTAATCACTACAATCAGAAAGGCTGCGTATCGAATATGAGTATATGGTTTGAGAGTGTTATGTATCACAGGGTATAGTATACAGCACTTTGTACAACCTGTGCAATTGAACGGCCCTATTCCCTATCTAAGTGAGGCTTGCAAACACTGCTAGTCTTTGGTGTTCGCTTGTGTTCACTGAGTACACCATCTTCGAGATAGAGCGTTCGGTCAAATACATCAAGGGCCCGTTGATCATGGGTGACAACCAAGACGCCGGCTTGGTTGTCATGCCCGATTCTTTGAAAAAGCTCCATTACTTGTCTGCCGAGCTTACTATCAAGGGCAGCCGTTGGTTCGTCGGCTAAGAGTAAACTTGGGTTGTTGGCCAATGCCCTGGCAACAGCAACGCGCTGCTGTTGCCCACCTGAAAGGGCCGAGGGCAGGTTTTTAGCACGATCGCCTACCCCTAACGAATCAAGGAGCTCCATTGCCCGTCGCTTGGCAGGCCGCCCTTCTATTCCAGAAATTGAGAGTGAAATCAACACATTTTCCAACGCGGAGAGAAACGGGATAAGATTTGATTTTTGAAAAACAAAACCGAGTCGCTCTCTACGATAGCGTCGGAGATCAACAAGGGCCTTGGGGCCATCCATGACGACTTTTCCATCAATTTTGATCAGCCCACTTGTTGGCGGATTGATTAATCCGATTGCTGAAAGGAGGGTTGACTTGCCCGACCCACTTGGTCCGAGTAAAGCAACAACCTCGCCGCGTTCAATGGTCATGGACGCCTTTCGCAAGGCGATGACCTCGGTGTTGCCGCTGCCATAGGTCTTCGAGAGTTCAATGGTTTCGATGGCGGGTGGGCGAGGCGAAGAACTCATGAAAGCACCTCGTTGGGATTTACACCCATGGCCTTCCGAACACCTAAAGAACAGCCTATTACACAGATGACAGCAACAGCAAAGGCAAGCCAAACCAGCATATCAGTGGTGACGATGACTCGTCGAGGGAAAAAAGGAAAGAGTTGTTTGCCAATAAAGTAAGCAAGGATGTATGCAATTCCGCCGAGTAAAAACGCCTCTTGCAAGACAAGCCCGGTGATGACACGATTTTTGGCGCCCATAAGCTTGAGTAGGGCAATGTCATGAATTTTATCAAGCGTCATAGTATAGAGAATCAACGACATAATGATCGCTGAGATTGCAACCAACAGCACGCGGAAGAGCCCAATTTGTCTTCGTGCACGATCGACAGGCCCTTGAAGCAAGAGTTGGCGCTGTTCTTCTGCTGTGTAAACCGTTACATCGGCCCAGCCATCAATTATCGATTTGACCTTCTCCGTATCAACGCTAGGTTTGAGGTTGACCAAAATCGCACTGACTACTGGCGATCCTATCGCCGGGATCATATGGGCCGGCAAATCAGCCCGTTCGAGCATTCTCGGCTGAGATAGAACAAAATCGGTATCCGCAGCGTGATTGCGCCGGGCAGCTCGTTCTAATCGTGTTGCCTCGCCCACCGAATCAAATTGTACAGCCAACGCATCGGCAATAGTGAGAAAAGCGAGTCCATCACCGCCGCTGCTGATCATGTTGGCTGTAACACCAACAACACGATAAATATCCTTTCCAAGTCGAACCTGCTGGCCAATGGCCAGTCCTAAGGTCCTGTCGGCAACCATCTCGAAATGTCCTTGCCGAAGCGGACGACCAGAGATGATTGGGAGCCAATCACCCTGATCCATTGGCCAAGAAAGCCCGACAATCGAAATCCGGATCGGACGCCCAAGGTGCTCGCGTTGCACAGTGTGCGTTACGAATCGACGCGCGTTGGCAACTCCGGGCACTGTTTGTGCACGATCCTCAACACTGGGGGATAATCGAGAAAGCTCCGCGAATGGGCCTCGCGTCTGGTTCTGCACAATCCAAAGATCCGAATCAAGCCTGTCAATGAGCAAAGTCGCATCTTCTTCGATTCCTTTGTAGATTCCTCCCATGCCCATAACAATCATCAATAACAATCCAAGCCCCACAGCGGTAAGACTGAATCGCCCGAGATTATATTTGATGTCACGAATGGCCAGATTCATGGGATCACGACCTTTTCCCGGTCTCTCAACCCGACTCGTCCCGTTGGATCGGCAGTGCGCACAAGTAGATATCCAGCTTCAAGCCCAGATTTGACTTCCACAAACTCTCGCCCTTGGGCTCCGAAGACACAAGGTGTCCAAACTGCTCGTTCGCCCACCTTTTTGTATACTCCCAGTTGCCCATCGGCCGTTGAGAGAAAAATCATTGGTACTACCAAAACATCAGTGATTCGATTCGTCTCAATATAGACATCAGCCCGCTGACCGATTGCCCAATGATTGGGAAGTTGTTCGATTGCGACATCAACAACGAACTCACGCGTTTCCGAATCAGTCTCTCGACCAAGCCGAACCACACGACCCGAGTACGGCCTGTCAGGCTCAGAACGCAAAATAATGCGGACAGGTTGGTTTGGACCAAGTTTCGCCATTGCTGTCTCATCCACCCATGCCGATACCCAAATTTCATCGAGCCCAACAAGTCGATAGATTGCCGAGCCAGGCACAATGATGTCTCCGGGATCACGGTCTCGACGGACAATCAATCCATCAAAGGGGGCACTAATTACCGTATCATCAAGCCGGGCCTGTTGATATTCAAGCGTTTTCTCGGCGGCAATCAAAAGCATGCGGCCCTCAGCAATGGCTGCGGTCGCACGCGCCACATCCGCTTGGGCAATGGCCACTTGTTCTTTGGCTTGATCAATTTCTGATTCGTTGGCAGCCCCTTGGGCAAATGATTCCTCGATTCGTGAAAGATCACGCTGAGTTTGGCCAAGCACCACCTGAGCGCGAGTCTGATCGGCAATCAACCGATCAAGCCCGGCCTGCTTGGCCAGGGCATTGGCCAAGGCGATTTCGACTTGGCGAACCAGGTCGCGATCATCAAGTCGAGCGATAACTTGGCCAGAGGTGACCACTGACCCTTGGTCGACATCAAGTTCAACGACACGCCCTTGAATTTTTGATGAAATCACTGCAGAAACCCGCGCCTGGATCGATCCAGTCCCCATTACCTCGGCCACCAGATCATTCCGATCGACCGTATACCCAATGGCATGGACTGGACGGAACGCCTTGGTATAAACCCCAAAGCCGACTATTGCACCAATTATTATGAGGAAAAATATTCTTCGAATCCAACGCGCCATGTTGGTACCTTTCGCGAAGGGCAACATTTTGCGCCTTCATGTAAAAACACAAGAAAACCGTGATTGGCTCAGACAAGAATGATTTTGTCTGTTGGTTGCCAACCCCCGATGCGCCTGCAAAGAGAGTGTAGAACTCCAGTTGTCGCATATCCCGCCATCAATGAGGCCGACATCACATACCTGAGCCATCTTCCAGGCCATCGCCTTTATTTGCGCGGCTTGATTGATTCTTTTCTGACACGAGTAAAACAGTGAAATCAAGACAGCTCCCGAATCATCAACTCCCTTGTTTTATCAAAAAAATGCTGCCGGTTATGCACCAGCAGCGTCTTTCGTTTTCCTGAAAAAGTGGAGACGATGAGAATCGAACTCACGACCTCTTGCATGCCATGCAAGCGCTCTACCAATTGAGCTACGTCCCCAGATTGTCCGCACAGGCCAATTGGCGATGGGCACCTAATCTTAGGTCATTGGGCGCCGAGGTCAAGATTGCGCCAAATCTTCCAGATGGTGGCATCATTTCTGCCCAATCTGCAAATCCGCTCATTCAAACCACAGACACTGCCGAAGAAGACCAAGAAGGGACACAGACCTACACGAGGTGCCTCGGATGAGCGCAAATAACCAACTCAATTGGTGGATTGATCAAACCGGCACAACTTATACCCACACCACCGCCCAGACCACTTTCCCCGATGCGGTTGCTGCGGGAAAAGTTTATCCAGACTCCAAATCAGGTGTCATTACCCATCTCAACAGCAAGCCCGCTCGCCCATCAATGGTCTCCCGAGAACTTCTCGATATGCTTCACAAACGCTTCCCAGGCACCAGATGGTGGATCAAAGACCCATCACCGGCCAGAGTTTCCGCACGCCAAACAGCGTCATGAGTGTTCTCTTCCACAGATCGCCTTGACCAAAGTTGCTTGGCGCACCAGCAAACCGTGGGTCACTTGATCGAGTATTCGCGATCGGTTCCCGTCAGCAACGGCATCAACAATTTCCACCCCTCGATTCATCGGACCGGGGTGCATAACGATCGCCTCCGCTTTCATCCGATTTGCCCGATCTTGGGTAAGCCCAAATGCACGGTGGTATGCAGCGGTCGAGCCGAGTCCATCGCCGCTACCTCGCTCAAATTGAATTCGAAGCATCATTGCGACCTCAACTTGATCAATCACCGTATCCAAATCATGGACCACATCGCACCCAAGCTCAGCCATTGAGTCAGGCACCATTGCCAAGGGACCAACAAGAACGATACGGGCTCCGAGGGCCTTGAGTAATCCAATATTCGATCGTGCAACTCGCGACGAGACCACGTCGCCGACGATCGCCACACGCAGACCTGAGAAATCCCACTTCCGATCACACGAAAATGCCCGTCCGATCGTCAGGGCATCAGCCAGTGCCTGTGTTGGGTGTTGGTGTGTTCCATCGCCCGCATTAATGAGGGGAATTGTTACACAGTTTGCAATTTCGCAGCACAATTTGGACTGCTGTGTTCGGATCACCAACGCATCGGCGCCCATTGCCTCGATGGTCAGGGCAGTATCAATCAGCGTTTCACCTTTGGAAAGAGAAGACCCTTTGCTTGTCAGGTCGACCACATGGGCCCCGAGCCTCTGAGCAGCGAGCGAAAAACTCACCCGTGTGCGGGTTGAATCTTCAAAGAATAGGTTGGCCACCGATTTTCCTTCGAGCACATGAGGGGCAAAGTCATTTCTGTGCGCCAACAAAAGTAGCGCCCGTGCTTGATCTTGGTCTGCCTGTTCCATTGAAATGAGATGATGCCCAGTCCACATTGTGCCTAGTCCTCGACAGGGATTTCTTGATACCCGTGGTTGCCATATCCGTCATGCTGAGCCGTTTCGTCCGGGACCGATTGAATTTGGGGCGAGTTCGGTTCGATCAAGGCCGACCCATCATCAGCATCAACCGATTTGCCTTTCCGATCACCCGAATCCTGCGCTGGTGTATCAATTACCTCTTCTTCAGGCCATACCGGCACATACACCGGAGGCGTCGGGATGGTTCCCGCCGCCCAATGCTGTTGGCGATATACTCGCCATTTTCGAACCCCTCCGCTGAGCCAGACCGTCACATTCTGGTTTTCGACACGGTCATCAGCACCCCTGAACGGATAAACCACATCAACCTTGGCGTCTGAAGCACGGATCCAGACTCGTCCAATGTGATACACCGGAATTTCGCTGCTCATCCCTTCGTGGGGTATGATGGCTCCTTCGGGAAGTCCTGCGATCACCTGTTCAAATGACTCGGGCGAAGTACCTGTCGGCAGGTTAATCGCATACACGCCTTCAACAGGATATTGCTCGATCACCTTTGCCAGTGCCTTTCTCACTACCGCAATGGACTGAAAATGATTGGCACTTTTGAAAGCCGGTGCACTTTCAGGCACAGGAACATTGGTATAACTCACACATCCACTCCCAAAACCGAGGATGCCCAACATTGCTCCCGTGACCATCACTTGGCCGATTCTGTTCTCTCGCTGTCTGCTCATGATCCGCTCCCATTTGAGATTATGTGCCCCGAGACTGACTATAGATCATATCCGTCTTCAGCGCACCATTGATTGTCGTCAACTTGAGTCTTTCTCCTCTTCCGACCATAGCATCTCGAACCATGCTTCTCGATGTTCGTCAATCAGTTCCGCCCGCAGATCCGCCGAGCCTATCAGGAAAGCGCTTTGTCGTTGGAATCACGGGAGCATCGGGAGCCTCCTATGCCATCCGCTTGCTTGATCAGCTTCTGATTACAGGCCATGAAATTCACCTTGTTATTACTGATTTTGGCAAACGCTTACTCAAAGACGAACTCGATGTCCACCCCCCCGTTTTCGAGTCTCTTTGCCCTCACCTCGAGGCCGATTCACATGCGGAGTACTACCGCTCTTTACTCACCATTTACCCCAACAAAGATGTCGGGGCCATCATTGCCACAGGTAGTTTTCTTCATGACGGCATGGTCATCCTCCCATGCTCCTCGACCTCTATGGGCGCTATTGCCACTGGTTCGGGTTCAAATTTGCTTACCCGAGCCGCTGCCGTCACGCTCAAAGAACGGCGTCGATTGATTGTTTGCCACCGTGAAACACCCTTGAATCTTGTCGACATTGAAAACATGCGCACCCTGACTTTGGCCGGGGCCATTATCGCACCGACAAATCCTGGGCTTTATCTCCGTCCTCAATCCGTCAATGACCTTGTTGATTTTATTGTCGGCAAAGCCCTCGATCTCCTAGGTGTCAAGCACAAACTCGATACTCGTTGGGGAAGATGATTTTTCGCTTTATGCTTTTGCGTATTTCTTTCGCTGATCACCTTCTTTATTAAGTTCTATACTTACCCCGCCAGCCAACCGAACGGAGTCTTCACCAAGTTCCCTTGTGACCCGTTTGATCAATTCTGGGCGCAGCGTTACTTTACGCACAGCCTTGGGCTCGACGAGTACCCACGCATCTTTCGTTTCGACAATGACTTCAATCGGCCGAGCAGATTTTCCCAAGGAAAGATCGTTGGGATCGACAGGTTCTTCAAGCAGTATTTTGGTCGCGGCCAAGTGTTCGGCCGCCGAGCCATTAAACCGATCCGGACGGACCATTATTTGTATTGTTCCTTGCTCGAGGGGGTGCCCATCGATGGGGACCAGCCGATCAATGATGATTTGGGCATCACCTCGGGAATGGTCCAGTCGTCCCATGAAAAATTTGGGCTGATCGCACTCGAGCAAATGGCCGAATTGGGCATAGACATTGCTGAACATGACTGCATCGGCAGTACTCGTTGCATCCTCGATTGTGAGGATTGCCATCTTCTGGCCAGCGTTACGCCCATTGCGCATGACAATGATTCGTGTGCTTTGGACCATCGCCGCGACGATTACCCGCTTGTCTTGTCCAAGCTTCTTGAGGTCAACCACCTGCGTATGCGTGAACGCCCGTACCCAGTGATTCCATTCTTCCATTGGGTGGCTTGACACATAGAATCCCAAAACGCTTTTTTCTTGCTTCAAGATTTCTGCTTCGCTCCAAGGATCGACCTTGGTGAGTACCGCACCGGATTGAGTTTGGGGCTGCGTTGGCTCATTGTCGCTGCAGCCAAAGAGTGCTCCTTGTCCAGCCGCTCGGTCGGCCGCGATGCTCTGCCCCGCGCTGACAGCCCCATCAATGGATGCGACCAACGATGCTCGCTGATCGCGTGAATACATGTGATCAAACGCACCTGCTTTGATGAGGGACTCAATTGTTGCTTTGTTCACACTCGAGCTGGGTACCCGTTCACAGAACTCAAACAAGCTTGAAAACACCTTGCGCCTTGGATTTTCTTTATCCGTCCCAAAATCTCGCTCATTGACAATCGCGTTGATGGCCTTGCTCCCCGCGCCTTTGATTGCCTTGAGGCCGAACATAATTTGCCCGGTATCAGGACGGTGCTCCTCGTCCTGATCAAAGACGACACCAAAATCAGGTTTGGAATGGTTCACATCTGGGGCAAGTACCTCAACTCCCGATCGCAGCTCTTTGCCCGTTTGGGGATCAATAAACCTTAATCGTTTGCAATCTTCAAGATACGGAATCCAGTCGCTCACCTTTTGTGCCTGAGACTCGAAGCTTAGAAATGCCGCCATATATTGGCTTGGGAAGTAGGTTTTCAAATATGCCGTTTGATAAGCAACAATGGCATACCCTGTCGAGTGAGACTTATTAAATCCGTATCCCGCAAACTTAAGAATCAACTCAAAAAGCTCTTTGGCCTTTTCCTTACCAAGCCCTTTGGATACAGCTCCTTGAACAAATTTGGGGCGCTCGGCATTAATCACACTTTCTTTTTTCTTGCTAATAGCCTTGATTAGCGAATATGCAGATCGCAACGGAATTCCACCAAGTTTGTGCACAATTTGCATCACTTGTTCTTGGTAGATCATGATGCCATAGGTTTCTGCAGTGAAATGATCGACAATCGGATGGACTTTGGGTACCGCTTGAGTTCCGTGCTTGCGTCGATTGTAATCAGGGATCAAATCCATCGGACCGGGTCGGAACAACGCATTGGCTGCGATTAAATCTTCGAGTCTGTCAGGTTTCATCGCGTTGAGCAACTTGCGCATCCCGCCAGATTCAAACTGAAAAATGCCCGTCGTATCGCCCCGCTGAAACATCGCAAACACATGGGGGTCAGTAAACGCCAGCCGATCCAGATCGAGCGGATGATCCTCATCCTTCTTTTTCGTCTTGCCGACCGCTTTCCAGATTTGCTCTTCGGTAAATGCTTCACGAATCAACTCGCGGGCGCGCTCGATCACGCTCAGCGTCCGCAGCCCAAGAAAATCCATCTTGAGCAATCCCATCATTTCACAGGTTGGCCCGTCCCATTGCGTGATGATTTCGTGATCCTCAGCGCCAGCCGCCTTATACAGAGGCACCACCTCATATAGATTCCGCGTCGCCACGATCACGCCCGCGGCATGGACACTCGAATGTCTTGCCTGCCCCTCGAAAGTTCGCGCGGTATCAATCACCCGCTTGACCATCGGGTCCTTGTCATACCACGCTTGCAAATCAGGTTCTTGCTCAAGGGCCTTATCAAGCGTGATCCCCAACTCTTCGGGCACAAGCTTGGCGAGCTTATCCGCATCGCCCAAAGGCATCTCCAACACCCGCGCCACATCACGAATCCCCGCACGCGCCTTGAGCGTCCCAAAGGTAATGATTTGCGCTACATGCCCGTATTTTTCACGGACATAATTGATGACCTCAAGCCGACCATTCTGGCACAGGTCGATATCAATATCGGGATACTCCGTCCGGTCCGGGTCGGTGAATCGCTCGAACAGCAATCCATAATGCACCGGGCACGCATTGGACAAACCCAACACATACCCACACATCGTCCCCACACCAGATCCACGAGCGATCGACGGGATGCCTCGCTGTCTACCCCAGTTGACAAAGTCCCACACGATCAAAAAGTACGCACTGATCAACTTGTCCGCCAGAATTTTGAGTTCACGATTTAATCGTGCCCACTTCTCCCACCCAACGGCATCTTCGCCTTCTAAACCTTCAGGCATCGGGTCGATATGTTCGATCTGCTCGTGGCGATAATCAAGAATCCCCCCGCCATACCGCCAAATCATTCCCGCTTCACACAACATTCTCAGCGTCAGGTCACACTCCTCCTTGAGCGATGCTTGATCCAAGTCCGGATCATTGGCAGGCTCAAGTTCAAAGTTCGTACAGTAGTCCTTGAACCAAGCTGTTAGATCACCTTCGTATTTCTTGGCGTTGTGCTTGGGCAGTTTGCTCTTGGCCGGTGCTTTGACAATCACCACCGGTGCATGGTTCGCCCCTATTGGCACCTCGACATTGCATCGGTCCGCAATTGCGACTGTGTTGGCCATCGCCTCTTTGCCCGCATCGCCCATCTCTTCGTTGTTGTATTCATCGGTAAAGAAGCACGCTTCCATTTCCTCAGCAGACTTGACATACAACTCCGCCGGATAGTGCATCCGCTCAGGATCGTTCTTCACCTTACCCGTCGAGATACAAATCAGCGTATCATGTGCGTCGTGATCTTCTTCAAGTAGGAAATGGCTGTCGTTATCACACACCAGCGGGATATCCAACTTCCGCGCTAACTTGATCACATGCGGATTGATCGAGTTCTGCAATCCGATGTGATGCTGCAACTCAAGATAAAACCCCGGCCCGCCCCCCTTTGACGGATCCGTCCCCTTGAATACCTTGCGATACCACTGCGCCACCTCGACGGCATTGTCCCAGTGCGACTGATCGCGAGTCTGCTCATACTTGACCATGTGATGGGCGATCTCAGAACCCAGATGCCCGTTGATTGCAATGATGCCTTCGTTATGCTTTTCGAGCAACTCCCGATCCATCCGAGGTTTGTAGTAAAACCCCGTCAAATACGCCTCACTACACAAATACAGCAGATTTTCCCAGCCTGCCAGATTCTCCGCGAGCATCACCAGATGGAACCCGCCGTCCTTGACGCCGGTGTAGGTCCGGTCATGGCGATCGCGCGGCGCGATGTACGCCTCGACCCCCAGAATCGGTTTGATGCCTTTCTTCTTGGCGAGGTTATAGAACGGAATCGCAGCGTGCATATTCCCGTGATCCGTGATCGCCACCGCATCCATCCCCAACTCGGCCACCCGATCGACGAGCTTATCGACCCGATTCCCGCCATCGAGGAGCGAATACTCGGAGTGTAAGTGCAGGTGGACAAAAGATTTGCGCGGTGTTTTTTTGATCGCGGTTTGGGTTGCCATTGGTTCTCAATATAGCAGAATGCCAAGGAATCAGGTTCAGCATCCATCCTACACAATCCCGCCGACACAGTGAAGCCCCGAACCTCGAAATCGCACGAACCGATTCCCTATCATTGAGGTAGTAAAGGAATACCCCCCTCTGACGAGCCACGACCGTGAGGGAGCGGTTTTCCAGAGCGAATATCCCCAAAGACCGCTCCCTCACGGTCGTGGCTCGTTCAAGTCACGCCATACCAACCCGCTCATGACCAACCCCAACCCACATCTCGGCTCCTCATCTGCGGGACGGTCAGTCCAGTTCAAAGCTTCAGGCCCCATCGCCCAGATCCTTTCGATCCTGATCCTCCTGGGCCTGATCGCTTTGGGATTCATCATCTTCATCCCCCTCGCGATCATCCTCGTCGCCCTCGCCCTGACCCTCTTGGCTTACTTCAAGATCAAACGCCTCTTCGTCAAATCCCACGCCCCCAACGGTCCCCTCGACGGCCGACGAAATGTGCGGGTGATTGATCCGGACGAGTGAGTCACACCTTTTACATGTCCACCCAATATCCCGAGTATGATGATTGTGCAGTCGGGGCTTCAAACTCACGGGTTCCCTCATTAAATCCTCACCTCACCACTGCCGCCCGTAATTTCTTCGTCACTTCCCCCGGCGACCCACTCCCGATCATCTCCGCTTCCACCTTCACCGCCGGCAGCACGCCCCAACTCGAGTTCGTCAGGAACACCTCGTCGCTGTCAAGTAAATCATCAATCGTCATCATCCGCTTGGTGGTCTTGATGCCCATCGCCTTGGCGTGTTCGATCACCCGCATTCTCGTAATCCCAGGCAGCACCGGCGAGGGCATCACGCCCTCGGTTGTCTTTGGGCCACTGATCTCTTCTTCTTCACCTTGGGCGATCGGCGTAATCAGATGCCCGCCATCGACCACAAACAGGTTCGACACGCACCCGCTGGCGAGGTGATTACTCACCGAGAAAATGACCGACTCCCCCGCGCCCTTGCTCGCTGCATCTTGCAACTCGCGCAGCCGCCACCAGTAGTTGAGCGTTTTATGCCCCGCGGTCGGATCGAGCGGATTCACCCGTGCAGTCCCCAGCGTCACCATCACCCCTTTGTCGAACATTTCATCAGGATAATCCGTCGCAGGCTGGGCAGCGATGAGTACGGTTGGGCGGTGATTGGATCGCCCGTGGGTTTGGAGCATGTTGAGATCGCCACCGGTGATGGTCAATCGGATGCGGGTGTTTTTATACCGCGCCCGCCGAACGGTTTCGGTGATCGCCTCGCCGAGTGGCCCGGTCTTGATTTCATCTGAGAGTCCGAGCTTGGCTGCCGACGCTTGCAGGCGATCGAGGTGTGCATCAAGATCATGCACGACGATACCATCAACGGTCGAGGTTGCGCTCAAGGTCTCGAAAAGCCCTACGCCGTGCTGGATCGACGCATCAAACACCGAGAGCTTGGCGTCTTGGCGGTTCATGAACTCGCCATCGAGAAATACCGAGGCGATTTGGTCTTGGGATTCAGATTCGTTGGTGGATATTGGCTGGTCACTCATGCTCAAAGGGTAGAACCATTCACCTCGATCGTCGCACCCGGTCGCTGATCGCAGGCCCAAACAACGCGACCAGATGCAGAAGAATTAAGATTGCATTGCGCCCCACCGCAAAGAACCGCACCGAGTTCTCCATCCCCGAAGCAATCCGGTAATCACTCAAACACCCGCACCCGGATTCTTGAAGTACCACCGGATCGACCTGCATCAAATAATATATAAATCCGCTGATTGCCCCCATCGATACCAGAAGCACAATCTTGCCGAAGGGCTTGCGAAGCTCAGACCCGATCACAAAGACCAACAAAAGCCCCATCACCAACTCGCCGGGCCCAACCCACCACAAAAACGACATCATGTGCTCCGGTAAGACCCGGTGCTGCGTTACCGTATCGACAAAGCCCGACATATCTGAAACCTTGAAGAATCCCGCGCTCACCCACATGAGCATGATAAGAATCACCGATATCCGTGCAAAGAGATACCTGGGCGGTTGGGCCTCGAGTTCATGGGCAGCTTCAGTTCGTACCATCGAGTCCACACCTCGCGCGAGCGAATCGTCCTTGTCCGATTCTACATGCTCCGCTGGAGGCGTCGGCAACCCGCTGCCCGAATCAATCGGCTGATCTGGATGAGAAAAAACCTGGGCCATGAACAGGAAGTATACGATCAATCGAAGAGCAGGTTCCGCCTGCCGAAGTCGATCTTCATCGCTTGTTTGGCAAGATAGAGGGTTTCCTCCGCCGCGTTATTGGCCCGTTTGGTATGTTCACGCAAAATCTCAAGCACCTTCGCATCCCCGGCCTCACCCTCAAACGGCACCCGGCGCTCACGCATCGGCTCTAAAAGTTTGTCGATATGCTGCGCCACCTCGACCTTGATATGTCCATCGCCGATGTTCTCACCTTTGGAATACGCCTCTTCGAGTTCCTTGACGCGATCCTCGTCGCGGATAAACGCCCGTACATACTCAAACAACGCATTATTGATATCTCCTGGCTCATCCATGCCCACGCGCCCGGTATACAACCCGCCCATCTTCTTCTTGATCTTCTTGAAGGTGTCGGTCAGGAAAATCGCATTGCTGAGCGATTTGGACATCTTGTTGACTCCATCGGTCCCAATCAGTCGAGCCACCCGCCCGACCTTGCCCTCAGGGATCGGGAACAACCCGCCTTCCTTCACATAGTCCGCGTCTTCGGTATGCGGATTCACGCCACAATACATCTGGTTGAACCGACGCGCCACCTCCCGGCAGGGCTCAATATGCGCCAACTGATCCTCACCCACCGGCACCAACTCCGGACGAAACAACAAAATATCCGCGCACTGCCCGACCGTATACATCGGGAACCCGAACGAATAGTTATCGCCAAGCCCCTTGGTCTCGAGCTCGGTCTTGAGCGTCGGATTCCGCATCACCCGATTGAACGGCAACAGCATCGCCAGATACCAAGTCAGTTCCGCGATCCCCGGAATCTCGGTCTGCAACACAAAGGTCGATTTCTCAGGATCAATCCCGGCTGCGATCCAGTCCTTGACAATATCAAGTGTCGATCGCCGAATCTCCTCAGGCTGATCCGCCCGCGTGGTAAACGCGTGCATGTTGGCGATCAGGAAAAAGCACTCATACTCATCCTGCAGCGCGACCCGGTTTTCGAGCGATCCGACCCAATGCCCAAGATGGAGCTGTCCTGTGGGAGTGTCGCCGGTGAGAATGCGTGGTCCAAATTTAGAAATCTTTACTGTGCTCATAACAAGAACTATAGGAACGGAATATCGCGTACAATCTCGATAATCAAAAAAGCACGGCCCCTAAAAGGCCGTGCATAATATGGGGGCACACCGGGCTGCCCGCAATCTCTAATCCTCAATAGCGGGCCATGGTTCCATAAAAAGAACGACATCCCCCGGATCAAGAACATCCTGCATCAACCCACGGACCAACTTAACCCGAGCGGCACGCATTATCTCCAAACGAACCGACAGAGATGCATACAGATCAAGATACGCCGTTCGGTCATAAACTGATTGAGCAAAAACATCCCTTGCTCGATATCCGAACATGTTTGTTTGTACCCAAAACGCACCAGTGAAATCAAACCAAGATTGGTTCCAATCATTATAAGTAGCAATGTCATGCTGTTTTTGATGCAGCAATAACACCTGAATGAATGAAGCCCATTGTTCTTCAATCAGCCACGCATCGTAAATCTGACGGACACGATCTTTCAGCTTCTCATCACTCAACAACTCGGCTTTTTCATACGCTTCTGCTTCTACATTCTGCTCGACACGAAAGAATGACAATGCTTCCTCGCGCATGCTTTGAGTCGGCGACGAAGAACTTTGAAATCCACCGATTATTAAGACAATTGCGACGAACACAATCGAAAATGAAACTGCAAGAAAACGATTATTCATAGCTATTTCCTTTTTAGTTTACGCGACTCGCATCGAAATCGAAATCAGAAATCCACGAATCGATATCTGACTGATCCCATACACCATCCCGGTTGATATCTGCCAAATCATCCCAGGACGAATGACCGATCAAATACGATGCCATATCCGTATTATATTCCCACTGACCATCTTGATTGTAATCGGTGTATGGGAATGGGACATGGTTCACGAACTCGTTGGCCTGCGAATCCGCTGAATCAATAACCATAGAACCATCTGAGAAAACTCGCACAGGCATATAGACACGGATTTGGGATTGCAAGATGGCATCCCATTCGTTCATGGAATGGAGTCTCTGACCAATCAGTGACTGCTGCCTGATTCTAATCCAAATCGACTGTAGATGCAAAGCTTTCCCGTTGAACTTGCTCAATCTGATCAGCTGAAGCGCAAATCCGCATGATTCAAGCCATTT
>Ga0256839_1001492_pt1 | contig 28322 bp, 31 predicted proteins | sample 354166metaG_FD_185968 | JGI IMG/M metagenome (GOLD analysis project Ga0256839, IMG submission 185968) | Hydrothermal vent microbial communities from Mid Atlantic Ridge, Atlantic Ocean - 354-166 | ecosystem: Environmental > Aquatic > Marine > Hydrothermal vents | place: Atlantic Ocean: Mid... | reverse complement strand
TTGCATGGATAGAGAAATGCCGTCGACTCTGGAAGAACTGTGAAAGGCTCTTGAATTCAAGTTTACACATGGTCGTACTCGCATTTATTAGAATTTTACTGAATAGATCTTGAACAGGCTCTTAGAAGGAAACGATTTATGAGGACGGTATTATTAATCAGCATCGTATTCCAGCAGGGAAATTTCTACGCAGCGTATAGAGAATTGATTGCAGAAATTGAGCGAGAGAAACGGCTGATTGAGGAGAAGTAATGAATGACGAATTAGAAATTAAGAATGATGAACTCATGGAGCTGATCAAACTAAAAGAACTTGTTACCTATCGGAAGCAGTTTATAGAGATTAGAGAAGATAAAAAATACAAGCGGTGCCGCGTACAGCTTCATAGAAGAGGCGTAAAATTGAGAGATGAAGTCTTCGGTCATCAAATCAAGACAAAAAAGCAGCGGTTATGCAAAGCAGATGATTTCATTGTTGCTGAGATGGATGCAAAATTTGGTGGTTATGGCATGATCCCTGACTATTTGGAAGATGCTATTGTCAGTAGTCATTATTATTTATATGAGCTAAAAAAAGATCGACTACTTCCAATGTTTTTAGATGTAATTATCGATTCTGGTGTATTTCAGGAACAAATAAAGGCGGTAGGCAGCACGAACTATTCCAGAGTCAGCGCTAAAGAAGTACTTGAATATGAAGTAACTTGTCCGTCATTACAAAAGCAACAAGAAATAGTTGACCATTATTTTCAATGTAAGAGAAATGCAACAGAATTAAAAACCGAACTCACCCACCAGCAAACCCTGCTGAAAAAACTCCGCCAGCAGATATTGCAGGAAGCGATTGAAGGCAAGCTGACCGCTGATTGGCGCAAACAAAACCCCGATGTCGAACCCGCCAGAGAATTGCTTAAACGCATACAGGCAGAAAAAGCCCAACTGATTAAAGACAAAAAAATAAAAAAACAAAAACCAATGCCCCCGATTAGCGAGGATGAAAAACCGTTTGAATTGCCGGATGGGTGGATTTGGTGTCGGTTGGGGGAATTTGCCCAAATTACGCGAGGAAAAAGCCCAAAATATTCCAAATCAGGAGTATTTAAAATGATAAATCAAAAGTGCGTAAGGTGGTTCTACATTGATACGAACCACACAAAGTCGATTAACTTTAAGTGGTTTGAGTTCATTGATGATTCTTTTAAAACAATGAAAAATGATGTTTTAGTAAACTCGACAGGAGATGGTACTATTGGCAGGTCTGCTATTGTTGGGAATGAAAGTATCGGCTATCTTTTTGATTCTCATGTCCTAAGGGTAAAGTCATATCAAGATATTAACCAAAAGCTTATCTGTTTAATAATAAATTCAGATTTTGGACAAGATTTTATTGAAGGAATTAAGGGGGCAACGAGTACCAAGCAAACAGAGCTTGGCGTTAATAATTTGTCAAATTTCAGGTTCCCACTCCCCCCACTCCCCGAACAAAAAGCCATCGTCACCAATGTCAAAAAACTACTCGCCCTCTGCGATCAACTGGAAAGCCAAATCACCCGCAACCAACGCCACGCAGAACAACTGATGCAGGCCGTACTAATAGAAGCTTTTTCTCAGCAGAATGAAATCACTGATCCGTCCATCCGGCAGGCGAGGCAGGTTGCCGCTAATGTATAGAGAGTACCAATGGTGAATGAGATATGTGTTGCTACGCAGGAGAGCAGAGGCCAGCGTATGCCCAATTTCCCTGCTGATTATTTGGATATTTCTATTGCTAAGCAGAAACTGGATTTAGTTAAGCAAGGACGGATTGTGACTTCCTATTCGGTCTCGACAGCCCTCAATGGCCCAGGTGAGCAAATGGGCAGTGAATGTACGCCAACCGGGTGGCATCAAATCAGAGCCAAGATTGGTGCAACACAGCCACTCAATAGCGTATTTGTTGGCCGACGGCCAACCGGGGAAATTTATAATACCAGTCTGGCCCGGAAACATCCTGACCGTGATTGGATATTGTCGAGAATTCTTTGGTTAGGTGGTCTCGAGCCGGGAAAAAATCGATATGGTCAGGTTGATTCAAGCTGGCGATATATTTATATTCATGGCTGTCCAGACGAATTAATGACCGGCAAGCCCGAATCTCATGGATGTGTGCGTATGAAAAATCAAGATATTGTTGAATTATTCGAGCAGGTGAATGTCGGCATGCCCATATATATTCATATCTGACTGATCTATGAAACGTTGGGTTATTGGTATCGAATATGATGGCAGCCATTTTTCCGGCTGGCAGTGGCAAACCGGGAAAAGGACGGTTCAGGCCGAACTGGAAAAGGCGCTTGCAAAAGTGGCAAACCAGCCAATCTCTGTTATTTGCGCAGGACGGACAGATGCCGGCGTGCATGCTCTGGAGCAGATTGCCCATTTTGACACGACTGCCAAGCGTGATTCGTATAGTTGGTTGATGGGCGGCAATACGCAATTGCCAGATGATATTCGCATACTCTGGGTTAAACAAGCTATTGATGATTTTCATGCCCGTTACAGCGCAATTGCCCGCTTCTATCGCTATATTATTATTAATCGAAAAATGAAATCAGCACTTAGGCCAACACAGATGACCTGGTGTTATGAGCCTTTGGATGTTGAAAAGATGCATCAGGCGGCACAGTATCTGGTTGGCGAGCATGATTTTTCATCATTTCGGGCGCAAGGATGTCAGTCAAAAAGCCCAAGTCGCATGATGCATTTTATTGATGTTTATCGTCAGGGCGAGCAAGTCATTATGGATATCTGCGCCAATGCTTTTGTTCATCACATGGTCAGAAATATTGCCGGTGTGTTAATGGCGATTGGAGCCGGTCAAAAACCTTTGGACTGGACTGCTCAGTTGCTGGAAATTAAAGACAGGGATAAAGCCGGGATAACAGCAAAGCCGCACGGTTTATATTTAGGCGCAGTTTTTTATCCTGAAAAATATGAAATTGTTAAACATCCTGTTTTTGAAAAATTACCTGATGATGTCAGGCGCTTTGATTAGTGATACAAGCTGGAATTGCTTTCAGTGAAAGAGGCTTTTTGTTCGTCTTCTGCGTTGTGGCAACAGTTACATAGCTTGCTATGCGCCTGTCACCACGCCTTGAAGACAAACAAAAATCCTGCGCTAGTTGTCGAATTTATTTCGTGCGCGTTACTAATGAAACAACTGTTGCAACATTAGCAGATTTGATTGCACTGTCAGACATCGTTAAAGCATCCAGCAAACCCCCCTGTTCGTAGACTGAATCCATCATTTTTTGGTAGATTTTCAGGCATGAGTCCATGGGGTTTTTTGCCAGTTTTATTTCAGAGTCAATTTGCCATTGCAAACCATTGAGCCGTTTTTGCATGGTTTTTGGCGCTTGATGAATGGTTGTCTGAATTAAAGCCTGGCGTTGTTGCTCAAATGCGGCGGGGTCTTTTTCTGCCAGATTCATCCAATAATCAAAATCAAATTCAGATTCTTTATTCTTACTGTCTTGCATGGTTTGCACCCCTGTCGCTACAAAATGAGAAATCTTGAGGACAATAATAAAGCGGAACTGATGTGCCTAGCTATTGTACGGTAGTACATATACTTCGCGCGGTCACGACTACGGATTTCTAACGACTGAGTTTTTGCCGATAGCTGCGTTACTAAAACAGTTGCGTAGCTTGCTATGCGCCTGTTTTAGTGCCTTGCTCTCGACAAAAATCAGTGCGCTATAAATTCCGCATCCGTGACCGCGCGAAGTATAATTGGCTGCTCTTGGCAGACTTGGCATTCAGTATTTACTTTTAGAATGCTTGAATTCAGATAATTTATTTTTTGTTTTTCTTCGATTGCATCAATTCTTGAAATTCCTCTGGGGCAATAATTTGCCTTAAATCGATAAAATCACCACTTCCGAAATTTTTAAATTCGGGAAGGGCATTCAGTATTTTTGTTGCCGCATCTTCAGGGGATTGGATGATTCCGTTCTGATGACCGTTTTGAATGCGTTTGAGAGCAGGGAATTTTGTGCTATCAGCTTCATTGCATAAATAATCCATCATTTGAGTGTCTATTAAACCGGGAGCAATAGCGATAATATGAGTGTTATTAAACTCATGGGCATACAGTTTTCCTAGCATGTTTAGGGCAGCTTTTGAAATAGCGTAACCACCCCAGCCCTTGCTGCCAAAAACTGCAGCTCCGGATGACATGAGTATAATTTGCTTGATTTCAATATCTGATTGCAATAGCCAATCCAAAATAATTTTATTGGGCCAGACATTAATATCCATAATTTGCCTGAGTTCTTCGATTGAAGTTTCGCTCATGTTTTTTAAAGGCGGGAGAATGCCGGCATTTAGAAAAACCAGTTCCAATGTTTCAACTTCGCCCAATAAAGCCTGTAGTTTACTCGGGATTTTTTGGAAATCCTGAAGGTCACAAGCAATATTGCTGATCTGACCTTTTAGATCGCTGCCTTTGCGACTGCACCCATAAACCTGATAGCCGCGATTCAGCAAAACCGAACTCAGACCTTTACCCAAACCACGGCTATGGCCGGTAATAAAGGCATTTTGTTGTGTGTTAGTCTTGTTTTTCAAGCGCATATAATCGTTCTAGTTCATTTTCAAGTGAATTATCTGGCACGGTTTCATTGGCTCTATTGTACCAATATTGCGCATTACTCAGATCTCCTTCAATCCTGTGAAGATAGCCATGAATCAGACAAGCAAGTTTGTCAGAATACGGTTGAATCAGTTTGTGAGCCTGATGCCAATCCCCATTACGCGACAAGTTCAAAGCTTCAATATGATAAGTTGACATATTTTTTCTCCTGAACAAATATTTAACTGCATTTTATCAATAACTATTTTCGTATGTTTCATTTATACTTCGCGCGGTCACGACTACGGATTTCTAACGACTGAGTTTTTGCCGATAGCTGCGTTACTAAAACAGTCGCGTAGCTTGCTATGCACCTGTTTTAGTGTCTTGCTCTCGGCATAAATCAGTGCGTTATAAATTTCGCATTGGTAACCGCGCGAAGTATAAACAATACGAAAAGGGTACAATGAGCGGTTAACTATATTACTGAAAAATTTTTTTGGCTATTAATGGATTTTAAAATAATCAATACCGATGGGCATGCTAGACGTGGTCAATTACAATTCGCGCGCGGCCTAATCGAAACGCCTGTTTTTATGCCAGTTGGAACTTATGGCTCGGTTAAAGCCATGACTCCCGAGCAATTAACAGCAATGGGCGCGCAAATTGTTTTGGGCAATACTTTCCATTTATTATTAAGACCAGGAATGGAAGTCATCAAAATTCACAATGGTTTGCATGATTTTATGCATTGGCAAGGACCCATTCTTACTGATTCCGGAGGCTTTCAGGTATTCAGTCTGGGTGATTTACGGAAAATTTCTGAACAAGGGGTAACTTTCAAATCACCGGTTAATGGCAGCGCTATTTTTATGGGGCCGGAAGAATCCATGCAAGTTCAGCGAGATCTTGGTGCTGATATTGTGATGATTTTTGATGAATGCACGCCATATCCAGCTTCAGTGGATGAAGCGGCAGATTCAATGCGTTTGTCTTTGCGTTGGGCGCAGAGAAGTAAAAAGGCCCATGCTGATAATCCTGCGGCTTTATTTGGCATTGTTCAGGGGGGAATGTACGAACATCTGCGGCAAGAGTCTATTGACGGACTAATTGATATTGGTTTCGATGGCTATGCTATTGGCGGTTTATCTGTCGGAGAACCCAAGCATGAAATGATTCATATTCTGGATACTTTACACTCTAAAATGCCGCCTGATAAACCAAGGTATTTAATGGGCGTAGGAACCCCTGAAGACTTGGTTGAGTCGGTCAGGCGTGGTATTGATATGTTTGATTGTGTAATGCCGACCCGAAATGCCCGGAATGGCCATCTTTTTACCAGTACCGGTGTAATCCGAATTCGCAATAGTCAGTATCAGTTTGATACTTCGCCCATTGATGAAAATTGTCACTGTTACACTTGCCAAAATTATTCGCGTTCATATTTGCGCCATTTAGATAAATGCAAGGAAATATTGGGGGCGCATTTAAATACAATACATAATTTGCATTATTATCTGAATTTAATGAAACAAATGCGGGAAGCCATACAAAATCAAACTTTCGATGATTTTCTCAGGAATTTTTATCAACTGCGCGGTAAATCTGTAACGAATATGGCATAATATGCGCATTTTTCATTCACTAAAATTAAGTTGGTAAAAATATGAGTTTCTTTATTTCTGATGCCTTAGCAGAGGCAGCGCCGCCGGCGGCACAAGCTCCTGGTCTTGAAGGATTGCTGTTTCCGGTTGGGATTTTGGTTTTTTTCTACTTTTTGTTCTTAAGACCTCAGTCTAAACGCGCGAAAGAGCAAAAGAAGATGATTGAGTCTCTCAGCAAAGGGAATGAAGTCGTTACCAACGGTGGTATTTTAGGAAAAATCGTCGACCTGGATGATAATTTTGTCCAACTTGAAGTTGGAGATAACACTTATATCAGAGTTCAGCGCCAAGCGATCACAAATTTAATGCCAAAAGGAACCTTTAAGGCATTGAACAAAAGAGCAAAGTCTTAGAAACGTGCACAAAATAACTTCATCAACTCGCTTGTGTTTTTGTCCGTCTTCTGTGTTGTGGCAACAGTTACATAGCTTGCTATGCGCCTGTCACCACGGCTTGAAGGCAAACAAAAATCCTGCGCCAGTTGCCGAATTTATTCCGTACGCGTTCCTTGGCAAATCTTCAAATTGATAACTTTTAACAAGAAAGTCTGTTTAACTCAGGTTTATAACAGATTTTCATGACGCATTATTTATTGGATATAAAATGCAAAATCATTTCCCAGTCTGGAAAAACGCACTTATTATAATTGTCTGTTTGTTAGGACTGCTTTACGCAATCCCTAATCTTTATGGCGATGATCCCTCTGTTCAGATATCCCCCCTCAAAGAAGAAACCAAAATCAATGAGGACCGGATCAAGCAGATTGAACAAACCTTATCTCAAAAAAATCTTAAGCCCAAAGCGATTGAAATGGAGAACAATCAGGTCTTGATCAGGTTTCAGGATCCTGAGATTCAACTACAGGCAGCGGATATTTTGCGGGAGCAGATGGGGGATAATTACACCGTAGCGTTAAATCTTGCGCCAGCAACGCCCGAATGGCTACAAGCTATCGGCGCTGAACCCATGTATTTAGGTCTGGATTTACGAGGCGGTGTGCATTTTTTGCTTGAAGTTGATATGGAAGCAGCCGTTAAACAGGCTGAAGAACGGTATATTAGCGACATAAGATCAGCGCTAAGGGCGGAAAAAATACGTTACCTGCAAGTAGCCAAAGACCGCGGTTTTATCAAAGTTAAGCTAAAAACATCGCAAGATGCAGAAAAAGCCGCTACGGTCATTAATAATGAATTTCGTAGTTTGGATATTAAACAAGCAGATGATCCGGCTGTCTGGCTGGTTTCATTATCTGAAACTGAGATAAAAGAAATAAAAAAGTTTGCCCTGGAACAGAATATTACGACCTTACGGAACCGGGTTAATGAATTAGGTGTTGCGGAGCCGGTCATACAGCAACAAGGCGATAATCGAATTGTCGTTCAACTTCCCGGCGTTCAGGATACTGTGAGAGCCAAAGAAATTTTGGGAACCACCGCAACCCTGGAATATCGCTTGGTTGATACTGAACATGATGTCCAACAGGCTTTGAAAGGAAGAGTGCCTGTTGGCGCCAAGCTTTACTATGATAAGGATGGCAACCCGGTTTTATTAAAACGGCGAGTTATTGTAACTGGAGATCAGATTGTTGATGCCTCTTCAGGGCTAGATCAAAATGGTTCACCAGCCGTTTTTATTACGCTGAATGGCGTTGGCGCAAAAAAAATGGGTAAATTGACCCAGAAAAATATTGGCAAACCAATGGCCGTCGTATTTATTGAATATAAAAATGAAACACGTATCGTTGATGGCCAGAAAGTTCGCAAGAAAAAGAAAGTTGAAAAAGTGATTAGTGTTGCTACGATTCGTGACGCTTTCAGCAAACGTTTTCAAACAACTGGTCTGGACAGTACTACAGAAGCAAGAAATTTGGCTCTATTGCTAAGGGCAGGGGCATTAGCGGCGCCAGTTGACATTATAGAAGAAAGAACAGTTGGACCTAGTCTCGGTAAGGATAATATTGAAAAGGGCCTGATTTCAGTTGTCGTCGGTTTCGTTTTAGTGCTCGTGTTTATGGGATTGTACTATAAAGTTTTTGGTCTGGTTGCCGATTTAGCGCTGGCTTTTAACCTGGTTATTATTATTGCTATTCTTTCGCTGCTCCAGGCAACATTGACATTGCCTGGCATTGCCGGGATTGTTTTAACAGTGGGAATGGCGGTAGATGCTAATGTTCTGATTTTTGAAAGAATCAAAGAGGAGTTGAAAATCAGTAATTCCCCGCAGTCGAGCATATATATAGGATATGAAAAGGCATTTGCAACAATTTTTGATGCTAATATCACAACCCTGATTGTTGCTTTGATTTTGTTCGGTTTTGGAACGGGACCAGTCAAGGGCTTTGCAGTAACACTGTCGATTGGTATTTTGACTTCCATGTTTACGGCTATCCTCGGAACCAGAATGATTGTTAACTGGATTTATGGTGGCGGCAAACGAGTTGAAAAACTCGCTATCTAGCCACTTTTAGTGGCAATTCAAACTATTTTTATATTGATTCAACTTCAAGAAAACTGATAAATGTCTGATAAAACGATCGATTTTTTAGGGAAACGTAAATTGGCAATGATTATTTCAGCATTGCTATTATTGGTTTCAATTATTTCATTAGCTGTCAATGGTTTGAAATTAGGCATTGATTTTACAGGTGGGACTCTGGTCGAAATTGGTTTTTCGCAATCTGCCGATTTACCAAAAATTCGGTCCGCGCTGAGAGAAAATGATTTTCCTGATGCTACTGTCCAGCATTTTGGTTCTGCCAAGGAAGTCTTGATTCGCATAAAACCAAAAGATGATTTGAGCAGTTCAGAATTAAGTACCAAGGTATTTGAGACAGTCAATAAAAATCTGGATCAACCCGGAAAACTAAGAAGGGTTGAATTTGTTGGTCCACAAGTCGGGGATGAATTAGCTGAAGATGGCGGATTAGCACTTCTTTATTCGATGTTTGCTATTTTGTTTTATGTGGCGTGGCGTTTCGAGCATAAATTTGCTTTAGGATCTGTCGGTGCCTTGATTCACGATGTGCTTATTACTTTGGGATTTTTTTCTATCTTTCAAATGGAATTTGACTTAACAGTTTTGGCGGCTATTTTAGCGGTGATCGGTTACTCATTAAATGACACTATTGTGGTATATGATCGCATCAGGGAAAACTTTCGAAAGTTGCGTAGGGGCTCCTCAGAAGAAATCATGAATGTTTCATTGTCTCAAACCTTGAGCAGAACGCTAATGACATCCGTAACAACTATTTTGGTTTTGATTGCATTAGCTTTCCTAGGCGGTGAGATTATCCATAATTTTGCTATCGCTCTTTTGATAGGAGTGATAATAGGGACTTATTCATCAATTTTTATCGCCAGCCCAATTGTTTTGGCATTAGGTGTCAGCAAAGAAGATTTAATGTTGCCCGATAAAGAAGGAGATGAGATTGACAATATGCCTTAATTATACTGTTTACGCTGAAAAATGCACTTTTGACATTCTGTAACATACTGAATGCAAATCAATTATTATGAATGTAGTGAGGTATTTTTGACCGTAAACAGTATATTACCTATGCCGTAGTGAAGCCACGGAATTCAGGTATTAACTACGCTTGATATCTGAAGCCGCTTTAATCTTAGATATCCCATAATTCTCAAAACGTTTCGATGTTTCGTGTAACGCATTGAATTAGAGTATAATGACCGGCTAATTTAAATTAACAACCATAATGGAGTTTAGAAAAAAATGGCCGTAGAACAAACATTTTCAATCATTAAGCCTGACGCAGTTGCCAAAAATGTCATTGGCGAAATTTATACACGTTTTGAAAAAAATGGTCTAAAAATCATCGCAGCAAAAATGCTGCATTTGACCAAGGAGCAAGCGGAAGGATTCTACGCAGTACATAAAGAGCGTCCTTTTTTTAATGATCTTGTGTCCTTTATGATTTCTGGCCCAGTGATGATGCAGGTACTTGAAGGTGAAAATGCTATTTCTAAGCATCGAGAAATAATGGGCGCAACAAATCCAGCTGAAGCTGCTCCCGGAACTATTCGAGCAGATTTTGCTAATAGCATTGATGAAAATGCGGTACATGGTTCTGACGGTCCGGAAACTGCTGAACAAGAAATTGCTTTCTTTTTTTCAGAAAATGAAATCTGTCCAAGAACCCGTTAATTTACTTGATTTTGATCGGCAGGGCTTAGTTTCCTTTTTTGATGACTTAGGGGAAAAGCCCTTTCGAGCAACACAGATTCTTAAATGGGTTCATCAGGCTGGCGTAACAAATTTCAGCCTGATGAGCAATTTAAGCAAATCCTTGCGCAATTACCTGGAAGAACATTGCACAATTTCTGCACCAAAAATTGCTTTTGATGCCATTGCTTCGGATGGGACCAGAAAGTGGCTATTGGAAATGGCATGCGGAAATCGAGTCGAAACTGTCTTCATTCCTGAAAGTGGACGCGGAACACTTTGTGTTTCATCTCAAGTAGGATGTTCTTTGGCCTGTACTTTCTGTTCGACAGCACAACAAGGTTTTAATCGTAATTTATCTGTTGCTGAAATTATTGGTCAGCTCTTTGTTGCTCAGCAACTTTTAGGCGAGCAGCAAAAAATCAGCAATATTGTCATGATGGGAATGGGTGAGCCACTTCTGAATTTCAACAACGTTGTAGCGGCCATGAATTTAATGATGGATGATTTTGCTTATGGCTTATCTAAGCGGCGCGTTACACTGAGTACATCAGGCATAGTTCCGGCGATATATCGTTTGACTGAGGCCTGTGATGTCAGCTTGGCAGTTTCCCTGCATGCTCCAAATGACGAGCTTCGTAATCAACTGGTTCCCATCAACAAGAAATATCCGTTGAAAGAACTTTTGGAAGCGTGTCGTCATTATGTTAAAAGCGCACCCAGAAGACATATTACTTTTGAATATGTGATGCTGGCAGGCATTAACGACTCTGAATCGGATGCCAGAGCTTTAGTCAGGTTATTAAAGAAAATTTCCTGCAAAGTTAATTTAATCCCTTTTAACCCTTTTCCTGGTTCAGACTATCAATGCACCTCTAACAATGGCGTGCAAAAATTCAGAGATATTTTACACCGCTCAGGTTTGGTTGTTACAGTTCGCAAAACTCGAGGTGAAGACATTGACGCCGCCTGTGGGCAACTGGTTGGAAAAGTGGCTGATAAAAGCCGTCGTACTCAAAAAATCAAACTAATAAAGGCAGAACATGCAGCTTAAAAAAATTTTATTATTAGGTTTCTTTGCTTTGTTTGTGACTGGCTGCAGCCATAACTCCTCAACAGTTGAAAAACTTAGTAAACAGGAACAAACTAACCTTTATCGAGAATTAGGAAATAGATATTATCAGTTGGGTCATTTGGAAGATGCCAAAGAAAAATTAAGCAAAGCGCTGGAAATTGATCCTAAAGACGCCCAAACACATAACTCTTTAGGGGTTTTGTATGGCAGACTGGGCGAAACAAACATTGCCAAGAAACATTTTGATACTGCAATTTCATTAGCTCCAGATGATGCGAAGATTAAAAATAATTTTGGCCGATTTCTTTGTGAACAAGGACAATATTCGCAAGCAAATGAATATTTACGTTCTGCTGCAAACGATCGTACCAGCCAAATCCAATGGCAGGTTTTAACAAATTTGGGACACTGCGAATTACTTCAAGGACATAAACAAAAGGCAATGTTGTATTTTAAAAAAGCACTGTTGCAAAATCCTGAACATGCACCAGCTTTGTTAGCAATGGCCAAGATTTATTACGAGAATAAAAAATATATGTCTGCTCGGGCATATCTTGAACGTTTTTTTAGCGCATCAGGTAAATTTCAACCAGCGGATTCTTTATATTTGGGCTACCTCATTGAAACTGCTTTGGGGGCTGAACAAGAGGCCGAACAATATCGTTCATCTTTGCTGAGAGAATTTCCTGATTCACCGGAAGCGGAAAAAGTCCTGTTAGAAAAATAACCAAGAGAATGGCAAAAAACATTCAAGCAATTCGTGGTATGCATGATGTGCTGCCAGATTCGACACCCCATTGGCAATACGTAGAACAGGTTATCAAGGAGGTGATGAGCGCTTATGGGTATCAAGAAATTCGTTTGCCAATTGTCGAAAAGACTGAGTTGTTCAAACGCTCAATTGGCGAAGTTACTGATATTGTTGAAAAGGAAATGTACACCTTTGAGGACCGAAATGGTGATTCGCTAACCTTACGGCCTGAGGGAACTGCCGGATGTTTGAGAGCATGTCTTGAGCATGGTCTGTTACATAACCAGATTCAGCGTCTTTGGTACTATGGTCCGATGTTTCGTCATGAAAGGCCTCAGAAGGGGAGATATCGCCAGTTTATCCAGTTAGGTGTTGAAACCTATGGAATTCCTGGCCCCGATATTGATCTGGAAATTTTATTATTAACAGTTAGGTTATGGCAACGCTTAGGTATTCTGGAGCAGTTAGAGTTGCAATTAAATTCTTTGGGGACCACCGAAGAAAGACTGGTTTATCGGGAGCAATTAGTTGAATACTTTTCCAGGCATTCTGAACAATTAGATGAAGACAGCCAACGCAGGTTAACATCCAATCCGTTGCGTATTTTGGATAGTAAAAACCCTAAAATGCAAACATTGATTGAGCAAGCCCCGATATTAATGGATTTTTTGGGGGAAGAAACTAAAACGCATTTTTCGCAGCTGACGGAACAACTGGAGCAGCTGGGTATCCGCTATACTCTTAACCCTCGACTTGTTAGAGGTTTGGACTATTACAGCAAAACCGTATTTGAATGGGTAACTGACCGGCTTGGTGCTCAAGGAACAGTTTGTGCAGGAGGGCGGTATGACAGCCTGATTGAACAATTGGGTGGCAAACCAAATTACGCAATCGGCTTTGCAATGGGAATGGAAAGGTTATTGTCACTGCTTGAAGAAAGTGCTCAATTACCCGAACCACATCCTGTTGATGTGTACTTAATACGTGTTGGAGAGAAAGCTGAACTGGCTGGATTTAAATTGGCTGAGAAATTAAGAAGTGAGTTACCGAATTTAAAATTACTGATGCATTGTGGCGGTGGTAGTTTTAAAAGTCAGTTTAAAAAAGCCGATAAAAGTGGTGCTGAATATGCTTTAATTCTTGGTGAAGATGAGGTCATTGCCAGTACAGTCAGTATTAAGCCGCTTCGTTCTCAGCAAGAACAGCAAAATGTTTCGCATGCTGAGGCAGTTGAATTATTAAAACAGGCACTTAGATAATTCTCAATTTTTAAATATTTTACAAATCAAAATCAATATGATGGAAGTTTATAATTCAGATGAAGAACAAGTTGAAGCGTTAAAACGCTGGTGGAAAGTAAATGGTACCTCGATTATTGCGGGTGTTATTGTTGGTATCGCGATTATCGGCGGCTGGAATTTTTGGCAAAGTAATCAAGAACGAAAGGCACTTCAGGCGTCAGCCATGTATGAGCAATTGTTGCAAGCTGCGAATGAAGATAAGACAGAGACTATCATCAAAATCAGTGAAGCGTTGGCAAAGGAATTTGATTCAACGCCCTATGCCGAATTAGGGTTATTATTAGAAGCCAAAGCTAAAATTCAATCTGACGAGTTACCTGCTGCTAAGGAAGTTCTAGGTAAACTTCAGTCTGATTCCGATTTTGTCATCACCAACCTGGCCACTATTCGAATAATCAGAACTATGTTAGCCACTGGAGAATATGAACAAGGACTTCAACTGATTGCAGACATGGAGCCAAAATCAGGTGAAAGTTTTACCGGAATTTATGAAGAATTAAAGGGTGATTTGTATGTTGCGCTTAATAGATTAGGTGTTGCGAGAAGCGCTTATCAGAATGCTTTAAGAGCTGGAAATTTTTCTCCATTGTTACAAAGCAAACTGGATGATATTTCTGTTCCTGAAATAGAAGAAACCAAAGAATAATGCGACTTCTAGCTTTAATTTGTTGCTGTTTCATGTTGTCAGGTTGCGCAGCCTTGCAACAACTTGATGAGGCGGCAAGTAGTTTGACAGACTATATAACAGGAGGTGAAGATAATATTGAGCCGCCTAATGAACTGACAAACTATGAGCCTGAAATAACTATTGAGCTTTTATGGACAGCGCAAACAGGAGTTGGTTTTGATGAGCAGGATGTGAAATTAGTGCCAGCACTGGCATATGGAAAAATAATTACTGCTGACAGGGAAGGGCTTGTTGAGGCTCGTGATGCCGCAAATGGAAAACTGTTGTGGAGCATTGAAAAAGAAAAACCGATTTCTAGTGGCCCAGGTATTGGAGAAACAACCGTTATTTTGGGGACCAGTGATGCAGAAGTCATTGCATTGAATACAGACACTGGCGAAGAATTATGGACGGCCAAAGTATCCAGCGAAGTTTTGTCTGTTCCTAAAATAGATCAAGGCATTGTCATCGTCCGCACTACGGATGGCCGGCAAATTGCGCTGGATGAAACAACGGGAAAAGAACTTTGGGTCTATATTAAAAGTGTTCCAACGCTTAGTATTCGCGGGTCTGGTACGCCCCTGATTGTTGATGATACCGTGATCAGTGGCTTTGCTAACGGCAAATTGATTGCCCTAAGGCTAAAAGACGGAAAACTGGTTTGGGAAACCAGTATTGCCATCCCCAGAGGACGCTCGGAAGTAGAACGTCTTGTCGATTTGGATGTTGATCCAATAGAGTCTGACGGTGTTATTTTTATTGCCAGTTACCAAGGCGGTGTGAGTGCAGTGTTAGCCCTCGATGGAGATGTTTTATGGCGAAATGAAGACATTTCCTCCTATTCAGGTTTAAGCAATGACTGGAAATATCTTTATCTTACCGATACAGAAAGTGATGTCTGGCAACTTGATCAACGCAATGGTGCTGGTTTATGGAGTCAGAAAGAACTTCATCAACGCAGACTAACAGCGCCAGTTGCTTATGATGAGTATGTTGTTGTTGGTGATTTAGAGGGTTATGTTCATTGGGTATCAACCAGTGATGGCCGGCAATTGGGACGGATTCAAATTACTGATGAACCAATTCAGACACAACCGATCGTGGTTGATCAAATTGTTTATATCTATGCTCAAGACGGCACCATAGCCGCATTAAAAGCCAAACCAATTTAATGTCCTTACCTGTCATTGCTTTAGTCGGGCGGCCTAATGTTGGAAAATCGACACTATTTAATTATTTAACTCGAAGCCGGGAAGCTTTGGTTGCTGATTTTCCAGGGTTAACTCGAGACCGTCAGTACGGACGTATCAAACGTGGTAATCGGGATTGCTTATTGATTGATACTGGCGGTATTGCCGATGATTTAGCTGGCATTGAAACTTTTGCAAGACGCCAGGTACAACTGGCACTAGAAGAAGCAGATCTGGTTTTTTTTCTGGTAGATGCCAGAGAAGGATTAAATGCTTCTGACCAAATCATTGTTGAAATGCTCAGAAAATTAAATAAGCCAGTGGTTTTGGTTGCCAATAAAATTGATGGTATTAATCCTGATACAGCAATTGCCGATTTTTATAATTTGGCATTGGGAAAACCGGTAACCATTGCTGCTGCCCATGGCCGGGGTGTCTCTGAACTACTGGCTAAAGTTGATGAGATCATTCCAGAAACTGATGAACTCCTGGAGCAATCAACCGAACAAGGTATTGCCATCGCCATTATTGGTCGGCCAAATGTGGGTAAATCAACCCTTGTCAACCGGTTGCTTGGTGAAGAAAGAGTTGTGGTTTTTGATCAGCCAGGGACAACACGCGATAGTATTTTTATTCCATTTGAACGAGACGGGAAATTATTTACACTCATTGATACTGCCGGTATGCGCAGACGCGCCAAAATATCTGAAGCAATAGAGAAGTTCAGTGTTATCAAATCATTACAGGCGATAGAAAAAGCCAATGTAGTGATTTATCTCATTGATGCCAGCGAAGGCGTTACCGATCAAGATGCTCATTTGCTGGGTCTGGTTCTGGAGGCTGGTCGTGCTCTTATTATTGGTCTTAATAAATGGGATGGATTAACTATTGATCAGAAAAACACCGTCAGAAGACAAATTGATGTCAAATTACCATTTTTGGAATATGCGCAGAAACATCCTATTTCTGCATTACATGGTAGTGGTGTAGGGAAATTATTCGATGTTGTCCATGAGCTTCATGACAATGCCATGATTAACATGTCGACCTCGATGCTTAGTAAAATTCTTGAAGAAGCAGTGCAAATGCATCAGCCACCACTGGTTCAGGGGCGACGAGTAAAATTGAAATATGCGCATCAAGGAGGGCATAACCCTCCTGTTGTGGTTATTCACGGCAATCAGACCGAAGCACTGCCCAATGCTTACCGACGATATTTGATGAATTTTTTCAGAAACAAATTAGGGCTGGATGGTACGCCGGTCAGGATTTTACTAAAGTCATCATCGAATCCTTTTCATGGTCAGAAAAATAAACTGACGGAGAGGCAGCTTAAAAAAAGGAAAAGGTTAATTAAACATATCAAAAAACGAAAAAAATAACATGAGTCTAATTACTTTCCAAGGCAAACCTATTCATACGTGCGGGAAATTACCCTCAGTTGGCGAAACTGCGCCTGATTTTTCATTGACAAATTCCAAACTTGTTGATGTTTCTTTGGCTGATTTTTCCGGCAAAATAAAATTACTTAATATTGTTCCCAGTCTGGACACACCGACATGTGCTATTTCAGCGCGTAAGTTTAATGAAAAGGCCAGTCGGTTAAAGGATACTGTAATATTGATGGTATCAGCTGATTTGCCTTTTGCCCAAGACCGTTTTTGCGGCAAAGAAAAATTAAAAGACATCATTGCTTTATCAGCTTTTCGGTCTGCCTTTGCTGATGATTATGGCGTCAGAATTACAGATAGCATTCTTGCTGGATTAACTGCGAGAGCAGTTATTATTATCAATGAAGAAAACAAGGTCATTTATAGTCAATTGGTTCAGGAAATCGCTGAGGAACCAGATTATGAATCAGCTTTGGAAGTATTAGCAAAACAAAATTGAATCTATGCCTTTCTTGTTTGGCGTGCGTCTTTTTGTGAAGGACTGGCGGGCTATTGGGAAGGTTTAAAACGATATCATTGGAAAAATACCGTGTTGTAAATGGGGTGTTCTTGAGCGAGGAAGATGTAAGCTCTAAATTTCCGGTAGTTGATCAGGAGACGGATTGCAGAATCTCCTCCAGTTCTTTAAGATCCACCGGCTTGGTGATGAAATTTTCGAAACCATTTCGTAATGCTGCTTTTTGCAGTCTTTTTTCAGCAAAACCACTGACTGCGATCATTTTTAATTGCTGATTTGGCCCGGCCTGGCTTCTTACAGTTTTTATTACATCGACGCCATCCATAACGGGCATATTTAGATCGATAAGGGCCAGGCTGTATGGGGTTTCTAACAATTTATCAATTGCCTGGCCACCGTCTCTTGCAATATCGACTTTACAATTCAGACTTAACAACTGGTTTTCTAATAGTAAGCAATTTATTTCATTATCTTCTGCAATTAAAATTTTATTTGTCCCTGATAGGGATTCTGATGTTGTGTGGGAATCGTTTTGCACGGTCAGGTCAAAAAATTCAACTAAGCGAGCTTTTATTTCTACCAGTTGCAGTGGTTTAAATATAAAGGTAATTGCTTCGTAATTAAAGAATTTTTGTTGATAATTATCAGGGGCTTGCTCAGCCATGGCGATAATTTTTTGACCGGGAAGTTTCGCTCTGATACTGCGAATTGTTTCGATCCCATTTAGACCCGGCAAAGCTATTTCTATAAAAATTAAGTCTGGTTTGGCATTTTCCAATTGCTCAAGACATTGAAAGCCATCAGATAAAATTAATATGTCTGAGGCGTTTGGTAGATTAGATCGTAACTTCTCTGCACTTTGCTGGTTACTGTCTACAATCCAGATTAATGGGCATTGATTTGTATGAGCTGCCATTTAATATAATTAGTGCTAATAAAAACATGAAAAAGAAATAAAATTTGTACCGATCATTGCGCTGATTTATTATGCCAGAAAAATTCTATTTTCTGGTTCAAAGTTAATTTATCAATCTTAAACGGAAATTTATTTAATACATGTTTCAAAAACTGAGCAATTTTTTTTCAGAAGGTATTTGGTTAATTAATCCCGCTGAACTTCATCCAGTTCTCGCCATAGTCGTTAAATATTTAAAAATTCTTATTCTTGCCGCTCACGGATTTGTAAATGATCATTGTGCATTAAGGGCTTCGGCATTAACGCTGTATACCCTGTTATCAATCGTTCCTATTATTGCGATGCTGTTTGGAGTTGCTAAAGGATTTGGGTTTGAAAAGAAATTGCGAGAACAGATTATTGAGCAGGTTCCTGACCAGGACTCGATGGTCATGCAAGTCATCGAGTTTGCGGAAAATCTGCTGGCCAGTACTAAAGGAGGGTTGGTTGCAGGGGTCGGGATCGTGGTATTGTTCTGGACCATCATTCGAGTCATTGGCAATATCGAAAGTTCTTTTAATCATATCTGGAAGATAAAAAAAGGCCGCCCTCTAAACCGCAAGTTGAGCGATTATCTTTCCTTAATGCTACTAGCGCCTATTTTACTGATTATCTCTGGCAGTATTTCAGTCTTTGTTTCAACTCAGCTTACACGCTTGATAGAAATAATCAACTTGCCAGATTTTGGCACTTATCTGGTGTTATTTGTTCTTAAGTTGTTGCCTCTTATTATCCTCTGGGTTTTATTCTCCTTCATTTTTATTTTTATGCCTAATACCAAGGTGACACTAAAATCTGGAATTATTGCTGCAGTTATAACTGGTACCGTATACAAAATCGTACAATGGGCCTATATCAGCTTGCAAGTTGGTGTAACCAGTGCCAATGCAATTTATGGAAGTTTTGCGGCATTACCTTTGTTTTTAATTTGGTTGCAAATTGGCTGGATGATTATCCTGCTTGGTTCAGAAATATCGTTTTATGATCAGCATTACGATGCCTATCGGAATAAAGATAAGTTTGCCAACCTTAGTTTTTCAAAAAGGAAAATATTGGCTTTGCAAATCGCGCAATTAATTATCAAGCAGTTTGCGAATAATCTTCCGCCATTAAATTTGTCTGAAATTTGTACTAAACTGGTATTGCCGGTTTCTGCAGTGCAGCCAGTTGTGGATGAATTGATTGAAAGTAAGGTCATTGTCGAGGTCAAAGTGGACGAGGATGAAAATGAGCCGGTTTTTCAGCCTGCCTGTGATCCAGATTTGCTGAGTATTTCTTTTGTTATAGATGCACTGGAACGATGTGGGAACAATAATTTACCTGAAACAGAGGGATTATCCTATTTTTCAAACATATTGAAAGAGTTTGAAGATTGCCTGGCTCAATCAAAAAACAATAAGCTACTGAAAGAAATATGATCAGAACGAAGAAAAATTACAATAGTTGTAAATTGCAAATTCAAAAAGAGAAAGTTTAATGTCATCAGGCGACAAGAGGCGGCATGCGAGAATTCTTCACACTGCAAATGTAAAACTCACTAATGATAAAGGCCAGGCTGTTGATTTAAAAACCCGTGATTTTTCTGATGGCGGACTGTTCTTGAAATGTGTTTCTACTCCAATCGTTAACGTAGGTGAATATGCTACAGTCAGGGTGTTGGATATTGAAGACGCATTGACGCAGAATATTAAGATTATCCGGATCGAACCAGGAATCGGAATTGCAGTAGAATTTGTTCAAAAGAATTTAGGAGCATGCGCGGAATAAGTTAGGCAAGTTATTTCATGCCTGGCCTAATATTGTTTCCTCGAAGAAAGCAAGGCGTACCCAGTACATTTAGCTATAAATTATATGGGTATTTGTTTGTCGTAAAGGTATAATATCAGCACATAACATTTAGCTTTTTTAATCAAACAAACAATCGATTATGAATACGGAAAGCCAGAAAACATCTGATTCCACGCTGAAACCCGTAAACTTGCAATCTGAAAAAACGGCTACAGACGATAAAGTAATTGAAATTGGCGGTGCGAAGGGGCCTGAGCCGACGCGTTATGGTGATTGGGAGAAAAATGGTCGATGCATTGATTTTTAACTCACCTTTTTTCACCATATTCCGCTAATCAATTTTCATAAAAGTGCGCACGTAATGAATAACAACAGCAGCAGACCTTTGTCTCCACATTTGCAAGTTTATAAGTTACCTTTAACTGGCATTATATCCATTACCCACCGCATGACAGGTGTCATGCTCTCTTTCGGGCTGGTGCTTTTTGTATGTATCCTTTGGGATATTGCAGGCGGTGAGCTTACCTTCACTGAATTACAAGATACCTTAGATTTCTGGTTATTCAAGCTAATCTACTGGGGGTTTGTTTATGCTTTGTTTTTTCACTTGTGTCATGGAATCCGGCATTTAATCTGGGATACAGGCAATACTTTTGAACCTGAAACCATGAATCAATACGCTGTTATCGAATTAATAGCTTCGGTTGCATTGACTTTCATCACACTTATTTTTATTTAAGGATACAGGTATGGATTATCAATCACCTTTGGCTAAGGTACGTGGCCTAGGGTCTGCAAAAGAAGGCTCTCATCATTGGTGGCTCCAGAGGATCACTGCAGTAGCTTTAATTCCACTATCGTTCTGGCCTGTTGTTTTACTCAATTTAGTTTTTAATGCTTCTTATCTGGAAACAGTAACGTGGCTGGCATCACCTTTAAATTCCATCTGCATGGTGTTTTGGATTCTTAGTGTTTTCTATCATGCGGCATTAGGGCTACAGGTTGTCATCGAGGATTATGTATCATCTGAAAAGTGGCGAATTACTGCTATTTGGAGTACTTACCTGGTTTTTTTCTTTTTAATGTTGGCAGCAATCATTGCTGTCTTGCGTATTATTTTGGCAGGCTGATTAATGGATTCTAATTATAAAATTATTGAACATAGCTATGACGTTATTGTTGTTGGAGCTGGCGGAGCAGGGCTGCGGGCAACATTTGGCATGGCGGAAAAAAATCTGAAAACGGCCTGCATCACCAAAGTTTTTCCAACCAGAAGTCATACGGTTGCTGCACAAGGTGGTATTAGTGCTGCATTAGGAAATATGGGAGAGGATGATTGGCGCTTTCATATGTATGATACTGTTAAAGGTTCAGACTGGTTAGGAGACCAGGATGCGATTGAATACATGTGCCGAGAAGCCATCCCGGCGATTATTGAGCTGGAACATTATGGCGTCCCTTTCTCCAGAACCCCTGAAGGTAAAATATATCAACGTGCTTTTGGCGGTATGTCTACGCATTATGGAAAAGCCCAGGCTCAGCGAACCTGTGCGGCTGCAGACGTGACTGGCCATGCGATTTTACACACATTATATCAACAGGCGCTAAAACATAATGCTGAATTTTATGTCGAATATATTGCACTCGATCTGATTATGGACGGCGATGGTTGTCGAGGTATTTTGGCCTGGTGTTTAGATGATGGAACATTGCATCTTTTTAAGGCCCACATGACTGTTTTGGCTACTGGAGGATATGGACGCAGTTATTTTTCCTGTACATCAGCCCATACCGTTACCGGTGATGGTAATGCCATGGTTCTAAGGGCAGGTCTGCCATTACAGGATATGGAATTTGTCCAGTTTCATCCGACTGGTATTTATGGGTCAGGTTGCTTGATCACAGAAGGAGTTCGGGGAGAAGGGGGCTATTTAACCAATTCCGAAGGTGAACGTTTTATGGAACGTTATGCTCCTTCTGCAAAAGATCTGGCTTCGAGAGATGTTGTCAGTCGGGCAATCACCATTGAAGTCAATGAAGGGCGGGGCGTTGGTCCAGAAAAAGACCATGTTTATTTGCATATTGAGCATCTTGACCCCACCATTATCCATGAACGATTACCGGGCATTGCTGAAACAGCCAGAATTTTTGCTGGGGTTGATGTCACTAAAGAACCAATTCCGGTATTACCCACAGTGCATTACAATATGGGTGGGATTCCAACCAACTATCACGGTGAAGTTGTCACTCTGCATGAAGACAACCCTGATACTGTTGTACCAGGTTTGATGGCCATTGGTGAAACTGCTTGTGTTTCGGTTCATGGCGCGAATCGATTAGGCTCCAACTCTCTACTTGACCTGGTTGTATTTGGTCGGGCGGCTGCCATTCGGTGTTCTGAAGTTATCAAACCAGGTGAAGAACATAAACCTTTGTCTGAAAATGCCTGTGACAATGCCATCGCTCGTTTTGACAGAATCAGAAATGCAAATGGCAATCGAAAAACATCAGAAATACGCTTGGAAATGCAAAAAGTCATGCAAGCTAAAGCTGCCGTATTCAGAACAGGTGAAACTTTAGATGAAGGCATTGAGCTTATGCAAGGCATTAGAGAATCCTTTACCGATGTTCATGTGACAGATAAATCCCTTATTTGGAATACTGATTTGGTTGAAACTTTGGAACTTGATAATTTGCTCAGTCAGGCAATGGTAACTATCGCTTCGGCAGGGAATAGAACTGAAAGTAGAGGAGGGCATGCCAGAGAGGATTTTCCAAAACGCGATGATGAAAATTGGCTAAAACACACTCTGACCTGGTTGCCCAATGACAAGATACGGTTTGATTATCGTCCTGTCCATCTATTTACGTTAACTGATGATGTTGAAGTTATTCCGCCGAAAGAGAGGGTTTATTAATGGTTGAATTTACGTTACCAAAAAATTCGGTATTAGTTGAAGGAAAAACCTTCAAAGCTCCGCCGGAAGCCACCAATATTCGACGTTTTGAAGTCTATCGCTGGGAACCGGATTCTGGGCAAAATCCTCGAATTGATACCTATGAAATAGATTTGGATGATTGTGGGCCAATGCTTCTGGATGCCATTATCAAAATTAAAAATGAAATCGATCCCACAGTTTCTTTTCGACGTTCTTGCCGTGAAGGTGTATGCGGATCTTGTGCAATGAACATCAATGGCAAAAACACATTGGCCTGTATTAAAGCTATTGATGCTTATGAAGGCACCATTAAGATATTTCCTCTTCCACATATGTCAGTTGTTAAAGATTTGATTGTCGACATGACCAATTTTTTTGCTCAATATGCTTCAATCAAACCCTGGATTGAGACTCAGACTCCGGCTCCTTCAGATAGGGAAAGATTACAGAGTAAAGAAGATAGAGCCAAATTGGATGGTCTCTATGAATGTGTTTTATGTGCTTGTTGTTCAACCAGTTGCCCTAGTTACTGGTGGAATAGCGATCGTTATCTTGGACCAGCAATTTTATTGCAGGCTTATCGTTGGCTAGTTGATACTCGTGATGAAAATACTGGTGAGCGACTTGATGAACTGGAAGATCCATTCAAATTGTACCGCTGCCATACCATCATGAATTGCACCGACACTTGTCCAAAAGGACTGAGCCCTGCAAAAGCCATAGCAGAAATAAAGAAAATGCTGGTTCTGCGTCAATAATTTTGAAACGGTAACAAATGTGTCATTTATCCAAGCTTAAATGGCAGTGTCGCAGAGGAACGCTTGAGTTAGATATCATGCTCACCAGATATTTAGAAACTTGTTTTGAAAATGCCGAACAGATGGAGCAGGTTGAGTTTTTGAAATTATTAGAACTGGAAGATACAGAGCTAATGCCTTACTTAATGGGACAACGCACGCCAGAAACAATATGCATGCAGCACTTGGTAAATAAAATCAGAAACGTAACGCCGAGGCAATAAGGGAGCAACAACAATTCCTATGAATGTTGAAAAATAATTTTGCAAATATCCTCGGCTAGAGGTTTATCGAACAACATTTGCAAATGGAACAAGCAAAAATATCTTTTATTATTGGCAATTTTCCAAACCGAACTTGTGGCAGGAATGATCATTAAACTTGTGGCAGGAATGATCATTAAATCAAAAGGAGTCCAATATGAATACAAGGATATTCCATGATATATCTGTTCCCCTTTTTCCAGGCTATCTAAAAAATTATTGCCTGGCCGTAATTGTCTAGTTCCTTTTCCTGGATATAAATAAGCCAAATAACTCCCATAATGAGGCGAAGAAATAGCAATAAATAATCCGACTCTCTTATGACCCTCAAGGTTTTGCAAATAATAACGAGCCGCAATTCCACCCATACTGAAACCGATCAAAATAATTTTATGGTTTTCCCCATATTTTTTATCAATCGCATTTTTTAATTGCAATGCCCAGTTTTCAATGCCTTTTCGGCAGTCAAAAGGCTTCAAGTCTGGAGTAAAGCATTTCCAACCTTTCGCTTCTAGTCTTTTTTTCAAGCAATAAAAGACATAACCTGAATTAAAAATCCCGTGTACTAAAACTATGGATTGTGGCATTTACGTGTTTCCATTAAGTTTGGCTAAATATTATACTTTGTATAATTACTACGCAATATCGTAGTTATCGATATGTGAAAAAAACTTTTGACTTAAGCAGAGGAAATCTAAATAAAATGGGAACTCACACAAAACTTGCCGGTTTGGCATTAACTATCATCGCACAACAATCAGGTGCGGCTACTATTAGTTCGTTTGATCAATATACCCTGGAATTACTTAATCAGATGCGTGCAAATCCACAAGCGGCGGCAAACACCTATCTTTCGGGTGATTTAAATGAAGGTTTAGCGGCAGGGACAATTAGTACTACAGCAAAACAGCCATTGGCCTGGGATCTTGGCTTGGTTGCCGCTGCACAAAGCCATACTTCAGACATGATCGGCAATAATTTTTTTGCGCATACAGGGAGTGATGGACGCTCTCCATTTCAAAGAATGAACGATGCAGGCTATAATTTTCTGACTGCCGGGGAAAATCTGTCAACACGCGGAGATTCTACATTAACTGCAATTACTGCTGAATTGACTAAGCAGATGAATATTGATTTGTTTGTTGATTCTGGTGTTACGGGGCGTGGACATCGAACTAGTATGCTTAATAATAATTTTGAATCAGTAGGCATAAGCAATGGCTTTAGTTCCGCATATACTCCATTGGGTGGACTTCCTGGTGGCGTTGTCACCGTTGACTTTGGAGCCAACAATAATGGATCCTTTTTAACAGGCGTTGCCTTTGATGACATTGACGCTGACAATTTTTATTCGCCTGGTGAAGGGTTGGGGGGGTTGAATGTTGTTGTCTTTGAAGCTGGCACTCAGAATATCGTTGCTTCAACAACCACATTGGATGCTGGTGGCTATACACTGGATTTAGGAGCGGGTTTATATGACCTGGAAATAACTGGTGATCTTGGTCAACTGTTTGAACAAGGCATTGTTTTGGGAAATGAAAATATCAAGATTGATTACAATAACTACAATGCCAGCGCAGTACCAGTACCAGCCGCTATATGGCTTTTTGCGAGTAGTTTGATCGGATTTGGAGTTTTTTCAAAGCGCCGTATTTAAATAAAATAGCCAGTAAAGCAGGAGCTTCAAAATTTAAAAAGAAGCTCTTGTTTTCAAAAAGGGACATCGAAAAAAAAGGCCTGACGCAGAACAGCGACAGGCCTTTATTTATATGGAGCTGGTGATGGGACTCGAACCCGCGACCGGCTGATTACAAATCAGCTGCTCTACCAACTGAGCTACACCAGCAAAGTCCTATAATTATACTGTGATTTATGAATTTTACAAGAACAGATTTGTGCGATTTGGATACTCTTATTTCAATTTTCTGAAAAAACAAATGTCTCCAAAGAATCCGTTTCCGGTTTCAATGCGCTACATTCTGTTTTTACACTGAATTTAAAAAGGATTTAACGTCGGATTGATATTCCATGATTGAGGAATAAATTTTTTGTAAGGCTGATTCATCTATTGATTCAATACGGTTCTTTTGTAGACAAATTGCACCACGAAAGCCAAGATAATCAGGCTGTAAATCAAGTAATGAAGGAATGTCAAACAATTGCAAGGAGCCAGCCAAGCCACACAGTAATTTCTGATTTTTAGTGATATTGACGAATTCAGCAATTTTCTCTAACGGTAAAACCTGGGTTAATGATCCATGTTGTTTTTTCATGGTATCTAACATTACACCATCAAACCCTGCTTTTTTTAGGATGGGGATAAAGCTGTTATCAAGGTGTTGATCAGCGAAAAACACCGCAATCAGCTTTAAATCGTTTTTGGATAAGTTAGCTAGTGCATCAATTGATTCGTGCCATTTTCCCCCAGGGAAAAAACCGATTTTAATAAAATCAACACCGGTTTGGGCTGTGGTTTTTACCGCCTGCAATATTGTTTCAGGCTGCATCGGCAAATCGCCAATGGTAGCGCTGACTAGGCATTCCCCATCAATATACGTGACAACTTCAGTTATGGTTTGTGTATCCAAAGCGCCCAGTGCGCCTTTTTCGGGTTGTTTCAGATCAATAATATCTACCTGATTTGTCAGTGCTATTTTTGCTTCGATCAAACTGTTAACGCTGGCTAGTAATCCAGTCATGAGCGATTGTTCTCCTGTTTGAAAGTTTCTATTTTTGCCATCAGCCAATGCCATGCTTCTAGCTCTCTTTCTCCCGCTGTTTTTTCCAATCCGATTTTTAGATATTCAATTTCAGTGGTAATTTTTTCCCAAGGCAGCATATTCAGTCGACTGACCAGGATTGCCAGTTCTAGAACTGAATATTGGGCACGATTAAATCCGCGGAAAGGGCTGTGATTGACGGTATGGATTGTTTTGCAATAAAGTTTTGGGCGGGTTTGGTCTTCTTCAGTTCTAATGAGTTCAAGTTCCTGATGTGCCAATGTGTTTTTCAAAAAATAGCCAGAAATTTTTTCAGCTTTCTGCACTGGCCAATCTCGTCTATCTGTTAAACAACCGGCAAAAATGCGGACATCATCACAAAAATTGATAACCACGGTTTTGCTGGTTAATATATTTTCTAGCGTTGTTGAGGGACGAAATGGCATTATCATATAGCCATCAGCCATCACATGAACCCCCATGGGGGCAATGTGTACCTGCCCTTTGGGATTTTGTGTCGTTATGATAGTTTCTTGAATCATCGTTTATTTTTTTTGTAATGTTGTTCCTGCCGGTTTAAAGGCGTGAATATCGATCGTTTCGTTAGTTGGTTTTGCTGCACAACCCCAGGTCAATGCCTGGTCCTGATTAAAGCGTTTGCCTAATTGCCAGGCAATTTCTGCCCTGGCAAGTTCTACACCGAGATAAAAAGCGTGTCCAGCGTCATTTTCAACAGCCAGGTTTGGAAACAAATCAAAGGGATCAGTAGCACTGTTCAGGCCATCCCGATTAAAAATATGAATCCCTTCCTCGCTGATTTGAATACGATAGCTGGGATCAGTAATCTGTCCAGCCAACTCTTTTATCTCATTTAACGAGTAGGGAAATGGTGCAGTTTCATGCAACGCCATCATTCCAGAATCAATATGTTTAGGCAGGGTATTGAGATTTTCTGCCGCCAACATAATTCTACGCGCAAGATCAGCTTCTTTGATTGCCGTGCAAGCATGTTGACTGACTTCGGTTGCCAGAATATGATCTATATTTAATTCGGAACAAACGCCAAGCATTAAAGCATTCATACCCATGGTATCAGCATGGGTTAGTTCAGTGATATTACCTATACCGAGCATCATTTCAATATCAGGGTATTTTTCTCTGACTTGATGGTAACGTACAATGGATTCAGTGAAACCAAAATGCAAGGGATCAAGAATTGGGTCAACTATAAAAGTATGATTATTTTTTTGTAATATTTCAATGGCTCGATCCAGGGATGCCAGGTCAGCATGCTTTTCAGGGATAACAATGGGGGTAGCCTGAACCTGATCGGCAATCCACAAAGTTGATTCATGGAGACTCAGCATAAAATCTGCACCTGCCTTGCCGCCGCGTAGTAAATCATCGGCTTCCAGGGAATCAATACTGACTTTAAATCCTTCTTGCTTAAGTTCTTGAATGGTTTCTTCAAGATGCGGAAATTCAGTATCAGGCAAGCAGCCAATATCAATCAC